>Ga0302184_10002279_pt1 | contig 12186 bp, 6 predicted proteins | sample I_Palsa_N3_3_FD_200233 | JGI IMG/M metagenome (GOLD analysis project Ga0302184, IMG submission 200233) | Peat permafrost microbial communities from Stordalen Mire near Abisko, Sweden - I_Palsa_N3_3 | ecosystem: Environmental > Terrestrial > Soil > Palsa > Peat permafrost | place: Sweden: Abisko...
TGGATCATCAGCGCCTTGCCGGTCCGCTTGGCGATCTTGATGTGCTCACGGAACCACCAGCGCTGGACGTCCGGGGCGGCATGATCGCGGTAGTAGTCGAGTCCGGTCTCCCCGACCGCGCGCACCCGCGGCCGAGAGGCCAGCGCCTCGATGCCGGCCAGCACTTCGTCGGCGGTAAGCGCAGACCCGGACCCAGGCGCAGACCCGGACCCAGGCGCAGACCCGGACCCAGGCGCAGACCCGGACCCAGGCGCAGACCCGGACCCAGGCGCGGATCCAGGCGCGGACGGGAGGGCCGTGGCGGCGACGGTGTCGTTGGGGTGGATGGCGACCGCCGCGTACACCGCGTCGTGTTCCTCGGCGCACCGTGCCGACCAGCGAGAGGACTCCAGGGTGGTGCCCACCGTGACCACCCGCGCGATCCCGGCCGCGCGGGCCGCGGCGAGCACCGCCGGGACCGGCAGGTCGATCATGTCGAGGTGCGTGTGGCTGTCGAGGGCCGACCGGGGCAGCGGTGCGGGTGGTGCGGGGGCTGTCATCAGAGCTCGTTCGGGAAAAGGGTGTCGCGCATCAGGACTCCAGCCGGGCTAGTTCCTCATCAACCACGGCGGTGTCGAGCTTGGCGAACAGGGGCGTGGGCGGGGCCAGCGGCGTGCCCGCGCGCAGCGGCACGGACGACCAGCGCGCCGCGCCGTCGTAGGTTCCGGTGATGACCGGGTAGGACGGGGCGCCTGCCTCGTCGACCTGCTCGATCCTGGGCATGTCCGACCAGGTGCCCGGCGCGCCCGCATGCAGCATCTCGTGCACCAGCGCCGACGAACGGGGCAGGAACGGGGTCAGCAGGGTCTTGGCGTCGTCGACCAGCTGCAGGGCCACGTGCAGGACGGTCCGCATCCGCTCCGGGTCGGACTCGCGCAGCTTCCACGGCGCCTGCTCGGAGAAGTACTTGTTGGCCTCGGACACCGTCCGCATCGCCTCGGTGATCGCGAACTTGAACCGGGAGGAGCCCAGGTGGGTCCCGACCGTGCCGAAGGCCTGCCGGGACTTGTCCAGGAGCTCATGGTCCAGGTCGGTCAGCGTGCCCGCCACCGGGATCGAGCCGATGTTGCGGGCCGCGAACGAGACCGAGCGGTTCACCAGGTTCCCCCACGTCGCGACCAGCTCGTCGTTGTTGCGGCGGACGAACTCGCTCCAGGTGAAGTCGGTGTCCTGGTTCTCCGGCCCGGCGATCGCCACGTAGTACCGCAGCGCGTCGACGTCGTAGCGGGCCAGGAAATCGCGGACGTAGATCACCACCGAACGGGACGAGGAGAACTTGCGGCCCTCCATGGTCAGGTACTCGCTGGAGACCACCTCGGACGGCAGGTTCAGCCCGCCGAGCGGGCCGGGGGTGCCGCCGCGGGCGCCGCGTCCGTTGTAGCCGAGCAGCATGGCCGGCCAGATCTCGGAGTGGAAGACGATGTTGTCCTTGCCCATGAAGTAGTACGACTCGGCGTCCGGGTCGTTCCACCAGGCCCGCCAGGCGTCCGGGTCACCGCTGCGCCTGGCCCACTCGATCGACGCGGACAGGTACCCGATGACCGCGTCGAACCACACGTAGATCCGCTTGTCCGGCCGGTCCCGCCAGTCGGGCAGCGGGACGGGCACGCCCCAGTCCAGGTCCCGGGTGATCGCCCGGGGCTGCAGGTCATCGAGCAGATTGAGGGAGAACTTGAGCACGTTCGGACGCCAGTGGCCCGCCTTGGCCTGCAGCCAGCTGCCGAGGACCTCGGCGAACGCGGGCAGGTCGAGGAAGTACTGCTCGCTCTCCGTGAATACCGGCGCCTCGCCGTTGATCTTGGACCGGGGGTTGATCAGGTCGGCCGGGTCGAGCTGGTTGCCGCAGTTGTCGCACTGGTCGCCGCGGGCACTGGGGTAACCGCAGATCGGGCAGGTGCCCTCGATGTAACGGTCGGGCAGGGTGCGGCCGGTGGACGGCGAGATCGCGCCCAGCGTGGTCTTGGGGAAGATGTAGCCGTTCTCCAGCAGCCGGGTGAAGATCTCCTGGGTCACCGCATAGTGGTTGAGCGTGGTCGTCCGGGTGAACAGGTCATAGGTCATGCCGAGGCCGGCCAGGTCGTCGACGATCACCCGGTTGTAGCGGTCGGCCAGCGCCCGGGCCGACACGCTCTCCGCGTCGGCCTGCACCTGGATCGGCGTGCCGTGCTCGTCGGTGCCGCTGACCATCAGCACCCGGTTGCCCGCCATCCGCTGATACCGGCTGAACATGTCGCAGGGCAGTGCGAAACCCGAGACGTGACCGATATGGCGAGGGCCGTTCGCGTACGGCCAGGCCGGGGCGGACAAGATGTTGCGCATGGGCTAAAGCCTAGGGGCAGCCGCCTGCTGCTCACGATAATTAGCATCTTCGGCCGGAACGGACGGTGGTGGCACCGTCGCGGTGTGGCGCGTGTGCTTGATGCCGAGGATGGACAGGAAGAACGTGCCCAGGATCACCTGGCAGCTCACAATCAGCGCAGTCACCGAAGGGATCATCAGCCGCAGGGAATGCTCGTAGTCGAGCTGGTGAAACTTCTGGCCGTTCCAGTACAGCACCGAGAAGATCAGTCCCGCCAGGCCGGCGAGGCCGATCACGGCGCCCAGCATCAGCCCTCGTTCCAGGCTGAGCTTCTCCAGCAGTCGCTGGACTTTCGGTTCCTCGGGCAAGAAGCCCTCCGAGCCGGCGTACACCTGGGTGAACAGCCAGAACAGCACCGCCTGGAAGCCGATCACGACCATGGCCGAGGCGGCCACCAGCGTGTCGACGTCGAACGTCACGGCGCCTACCGTGAACGGGTGCGGCGCCACGATCCCGCCGATCACCAGTCCCGCGATCAGCACGACCAGGCCCGGCAGGAAGAACAGCCAGCGCGGGCTGAACAGCATCAGGAACCGCAGGTGCCGCCAGCCGTCGCGCCAGGTGTGCAGGTGCGGCGGCCGGCTCCGGCCGTCCTTGGCCAGCGTGGTCGGCACCTCGGTCACCCGCTGGCCGGCCAGGGTCGCCTTGACCACCATCTCGCTGGCGAACTCCATCCCGGTGGCCTGCAGGTTGAGCGCGATCATCGCGTCCCGGCTGAACCCGCGCAGCCCGCAGTGGAAGTCGCCGATCTTGCTGCGGAAGAACAGCCGTCCGACGAAGCTGAGCACCGGGTTACCGAGATACCGGTGCAGCGGCGGCATCGCCCCAGGCGCGATACCGCCGGCGAACCGGTTGCCCATCACCAGGTCCGCGCCCTGCCGCAGTTCGTTAACGAACGGCATCAAGTTGGTGAAATCATAGCTGTCGTCGGCGTCGCCCATGATGACGTACTTGCCGCGGGCCGCGACGATGCCGCCCATCAGCGCGTTGCCGTAGCCCTTCTCGCTGATCGGCACGACCCGGGCGCCCGCGTCGGTCGCCAGCTGCTGGCTGCCGTCGGTGCTGCCGTTGTCGGCGACAACCACCTCGCCGCTAATTCCGCTCGCGGCCAGGAATCCAATAGCCTTGCGGACGCACGTCGCCACGGTCTCTGCCTCGTTTAGACAGGGCATGACCACGGTCAGCTCCACGTTCTCGTTCTCCTTCACCGCTTCGGATCCGCCCCCTTCGGGCCGTCCCTGGCCGCGCCTGGTATTACCGTAGGCAAGGGACGAACGCAGCGAACTGGCCGCTTGTTCATTTCAGGGTCATCAACCCAGCACAGGAGGGTACGGCTTGAGGGTAATGCCTGCGGCCCCGTCACGTGAGCCATCGGCGCGCCGAGCCTGGTCAATCCGTCCGGGCTGGCCCAGCTTGGGCGGCGCCCGCTCGCTGGCCGCCCGGACGTGGTCGGGCCACCGCCTGTTCATCATCGTGGGAATACCCGCGTTCCTGCTCCGCGTGGACGCCGAGTTCGGTTACCGGTGGCAGGCCTGGTTCAACGACTCGTTCCAGTACCTGCAGAACACGGTCCACTTCACGCTTGACCCGACCCGCGCGTCCGGGTACGCCATCTGGCTGAAGATCCTGCAGCCGTTCCACAGCTTCGCGCTTGTAACAATTCTGCAACACCTGATGGGCCTGGCGGTGGCCGTCATGATCTACGCGCTGGCCCGGCACCGCTACCGGGCCCCCGCCTGGCTGGCCACGCTGGCGACCGTGCCGGTGCTCTACGACGGGTTCGAGATCCAGCTCGAGCACCTGATCATGGCCGACGTGCCGCTGCTGTTCCTGCTCGTGCTGGCGACCACGATGCTGCTGTGGAACCCGGAAGGGCCGTCGCTGCGCACCTGCGCGGGCGTCGGCCTGATCCTCGGCATCGCCGACTGCTTCCGGGCGGTCGGCCTGCCGCTGCTCGCGGTCTTCGCCGTCTACATGATCATCAGGCGGGTCAGCTGGCGGAAGGTCGCGGCCGCCATCGTGGTGTGCCTGGTCCCCGTGTTCGGTTACGCCGGCGTGTTCGACCTGGAGCACGGCCAGTTCGCGATGAGCGATGCCACCGGCGTGTTCCTCTACTCCCGGGTGATGACGTTCGCCGAGTGCTCCAAGATGCACGTGCCCGCCGACGAGCTGGCCCTGTGCATCACGGTGCCGCCGGACAAGCGGCCGATCGCGCAGGCCTACATCTGGACCACGGAATCTCCGCTGGCCACCTTCTCGCCGTCGAAGTTCTCCCCGGTGCCCAACCAGCTGGCGGAGAACTTCGCCATCCGGGCCATCGAGGCGCAGCCGCTCGGCTACGCCAAGGCGGTGTCCGACGACGTCTGGCGGGTGTTTGGCTGGAAGCGGGTGATCTTCCCCAACGGCCCCACCTATGACGAGTACATCTTCGGCTACCACTCGGTGCCGATCCCGGCCTGGAGCAAGACCAGCCTCGGCAAGTACGGCTCCTACGCGGCCGACTACGTGCAGGGCAACCCGCTGACCAAGATCGTCGCGCCGTTCGCCAACGTCATCCGGGGCTACCAGCGGTACGTGTGGCTCCCGGGTAGCGTGTACGGGCTCATCCTGCTCCTCGGCGCGGGCGGCATCGTCCTGGACTGGCGGCGGCTGGGCGGGGACGCGCTGCTGCCGTGGACGATCTCGCTCGCGCTGATCGTCATCCCGGCGGCCACCGCCGAATTCGACTACCGGTACGTGCTGCCCGCCGTCCCGTTCGGCTGCCTCGCGGCGGTCATGGCCTTCAGCTCCGGCACCGCGGGCGGCCGCCTGGTGCGGCGGCTAGCCGCCGGGCGGCGGCTCGGGGGCGCCGCGGCCGACACCAGCCCCGAGGCCGCCTCGAACGTCTCGGGGTCCCGGGAGTCCCGGGAGTCCCGGCCCGTCAGCGTCGCCGGGGGTATCTCTGGCGGCGCGGGCCAGCCGTCGGCTCCGGCGGTCGGTTCCGGCGACGACCAGGGTGACCTCACCGCGGACGGCACCTGAGCCGCCGCCCGCTGCCGCCGCCCACGCGGCCAGCTCGGCGAGCGTGCCGCGGACGATCTCCTCATGGGTCTTGGTGAGCTCGCGGCACACCACCGCCCGCCGATCCCCGCCGTGCGAGGCGGCGAGCCCGGCCAGCGTGACGGCCACCCTGCGGCCGGCCTCGAAGTAGACCTGGGTGCGGGCGTCGGCGGCGAGCTCGGTGAAGCGGCTGGCCCGCTGGCCCTTGCCCCGGGGCGGGAAGCCCTCGAAGCAGAACCGGTCGGTGGGCAGCCCGGAGACGGCCAGCGCGGTCGTCACCGCGGACGGCCCGGGCAGCGCCGTCACCCGCAGGCCGGCCGCGGCCGCGGCGGCCACGAGCCGGTAGCCCGGATCGCTGATGGCCGGGGTGCCTGCGTCGGTGATGAGCAGGATGTCCTGGCCCGCCCTCAAGTTCTCAAGCAGGCCCGGCGTGCGTCGCGTCTCGACCGCGTCGTAGTAGGAGACGACCCGCGCCTTGAGCTCGACGTTCAGGCTGGCGGCGAGCCAGCGGACCCGGCGCGTGTCCTCGGCCGCGATCAGGGTGGCCTCGGCGAGCTCGGTCGCCAGCCGGGCGGACGCGTCTTCGGCCCGGCCGATGGGGGCCGCCGCCAGCGTCAGCACGCCGCTCTCATCCGCCTCGCGCCGTGCCCGGCCCGTCTGGAGTCCCGGCATGTCCGTATCGCGTCCTGTTCTTAGGAGTAGATCTTCCCACATCATCATCCGGCTAGCCGGACCTTACCGCCGCCCGCAGCACTGGCTCGAAGGCAGACACGCTCGCAGCCGCTTCGGTAGCATGTGCCCGATGATGGCTACCGAGGCTGACATGCCTGCCCCGCCAGGCACCGACGAAGCCAGCCGGCTCGCGGCGCTGCGGGCCCGGCTGGTATCGCCGATGCCTGACGACGGGCCGCGGGGATGGCTGGGCCCGCTGCTGGTCACCGCGTTCGGCACGTTCCTGCGGTTCGACCGGCTGGAGGTGCCGCGCGCCCTGGTCTTCGACGAGACCTACTACGTCAAGGACGCCTGGAGCATCCTGCGCCACGGGGTCGAATGGAACCTGGTCTCCAACGCCAACTCGCTCATCCAGGCCGGGCACACCAACATCTTTCAGCCCTGCAACGGCACGTCGGCGTGCGGTGAGTACGTGGTGCAGCCCGAAATGGGCAAGCTGCTCATCGCGGTCGGCGAGTGGCTGTTCGGCCTGAACCCGTTCGGCTGGCGGTTCGCCAGCGCGGTGTTCGGCTCGCTGGCCATCTTGCTGATGTGCCGGATCGGCCGCCGACTGACCAGGTCCACGCTGCTTGGCTGCATCGCCGGGCTGCTGATGTCCCTGGACGGCCTGGAGTTCGTATTGTCGCGGACCGGGATTCTGGACGTCTTCTTGATGTTCTTCGTGCTGGCCGCGTTCGGCTGCGTCCTGATCGACCGGGATGCCGCGCGGGCCAAGCTCGCCGCCAAGCTCGCCGCCCGCCCCGGCGACGTTCGGGGATCTGGGCCGCGGCTCGGGATCCGCCGATGGCAGGTGGCCGCCGGGATCTTCCTCGGCCTGGCGGTGGCGACGAAGTGGAACGCGGTCTTCTACATCCTCGCGTTCGCCGGGCTGACCATCAGCTGGGATATCGGCGCCCGCCGGACCGCCGGGCTGCGCTCGTTCGTCCGCGGGGCGTTCCGCGACGCCCTCTGGCTACCGTTGACATTCTTGGTGATCCCGCTGGCGGTCTACATCGCCAGCTGGAGCGGCTGGTTGGCCACCAGCACCGGCTACGACCGGAACTACGCGCAGCTGCACGGCGTAAACACCCCGGTGATCTCCGCCCTGTATTCGCTGTACGAGTACCACGTGCAGGCCATCATCTTCGGCGTGGGGCTGAAGACGCCGCATCCGTACCAGTCGCAGCCGTGGGACTGGTTGGTGATGACCCGGCCGGTCGCCTTCTTCTACCAGTGCTACACCGGCCCGGTGGCCGGCCCGTCGCACTACTGCCCGGCGAAGTACAGCGGCTCTGAGTGGTCCCAGGAGGTGCTCGCGATCGGGACCCCGGCGATCTGGTGGGGGTCCATGCTGGCCCTGTTGTTCTGCCTGGGCTGGTGGCTGCTGCACCGGGACTGGCGGGCCGGCGCGGTGCTGCTCGGCGTCATCGCGGGCTGGGCGCCCTGGTTCCCGCTGGTGACCCGGACCAAGTTCTACTACTACGCGCTGGAGTTCGAGCCCTTCCTGATCTTGTCCATCGTGCTGTGCCTCGGCCTGATCCTCGGGCCGGCCACGGCCAGCGTGCTGCGCCGCTCGATCGGCGCCGGCATCGTTGGCGCCTACGTACTGTGCGTGCTGCTGATGTTCTGGTACTTCTACGCGATCCTGGCCGGCAAGGTCATCCCCTATCCGGACTGGCTGAGCCACATGTGGTACCGAATCGGCCGGGGCTGGATCTGACCGGCCCGGGCGGCTCGCGATTCCGCTCCAGGGTCGCGAGCCCGCTTCAGTTTGGCGAGCCCGCTTCAGGGGAGTCCCTTCAGGGGGTCTCCAGGTTTTGTTCAGCCGGTCCGGCCATCCTTGTTCAGGTCGGTGACGAAGCTTCAGATAGCAGGCCCGTCCGTCAGTGGCGTGATTTTTGCAACAAGGGGGACGTTTCCGGGCCTCCAGCGCGTCTATATACACTGAGATGACAACTAACCGGAGCGAATATGAGCCGAGCCGAACACTCTAGCGAGGATCGCGCGCGTTTTGAGCGCGATGTTATTCCGCAGCTTGGCCAGCTCTATCCCGCTGCGCTCCGGATGACGAGGAACCCGACCGACGCCGAGGATCTGGTCCAGGAGACGTCGGTCAAGGCGTACGCGGCGTTTCAGCAGTTCACTCCGGGCACCAACCTGCGGGCCTGGTTGAACCGGATCCTCACCACCACGTTCATCAACGTCTACCGCAAGCGGCGCCGTGAGCCGCAGCAGGCACTCGGCGGTGACCTGCAGGAATGGCAGATGTCCGCGGACCGGCTCACGCCACCCGTGCCCTCGGCCGAAACCGAGGCGCTGGACCGGACCACCGATTCGGACCTGCTGCGCGCCCTGCGCGAGCTGCCCGGCGAGTTCCGGACGGCCGTATACCTGGCGGATATCGAGGGTTATCCCTACCGTGAGATCGCCGAGATCATGGGCACCCCGGTGGGGACCGTGATGTCGCGGCTGCATCGCGGCCGCAGGAAGATCCGGGAACAATTGCTGGCTAGCGGGTTCGGTACGCCGCAGGCGGAGTCGTCAGGCGCCTGAGGCTAGCTCAGGCCGCCTAGCCCGCCCGGTCAGGTCCCGTACAAGGTCAGCATGACCTCGCCGGCCGTCCAGCGGTGGATGATGTGCATCCCGGCCCCGGCGATCAGAGCCATCTTCTCCTTGTCCACCGGGTTGCCAGGGACGGGGAACTTATAGTTGCCGGCACCGGTCACGACCCAGACCCGCCTGACGTCGGTGAACCGGCTCTTCAGCAGCGCGGGGCTGGTGATCTCGGTCCCGGTCAGGGTGCCCGAGGCGATCGGGGACTTGGCCAGCGCGATATCGCGGAGCCGCTCGAAGGGCGCCGGATACCCGGTGCCGAGGACGTGCATGTCGACCGGGAGGTAGAAGACCACGTCGCCTGGCTGCTCGTTGGCCGCGACGATGGCCGACGCCAGCCGCAGGTTATCCGGGCGGGCCGCGGTCTGCCGGATCGCGCCCTGCGGTCCCACCAGCATGGCCGCGAGCCCCAGCACGACGAGGGCGGTGATGGCGACGGGCATCCGGGCCAGGCCCATCCGCCGGACCGGCGCGGCGGACGCCAGCCTGACGATCCCGGCTAGGCCCGCGCCCACCAGGACCGCCAGCCCGGGCAGGCAGAACTCGACGTACCGCTCGACGTAGACCGGCTTGACGTACGATCCGGCGATCAGCAGCACGGGCGGCACCGCCAGCCACGGCAACGCGACCGCCGCGGGGTTCAGCGGCCGCCAGCTATCCGCGAGGCACGCCGCCACCAGACCCGCCAGGGCCAGCAAGGCGAACGGGACCACCAGCTCTTTCGAGCCGGCGAAGTTCTCCACCAGCCGCTCGATCGTCTTGACGTCAGGCCGCGTCACCCAGGCGATTTGTCCCTTCTCGCGCAGCGCGACGCTCAGCAGCGGGCCGAGCACGATCACCGCCGCGGCGCAGACGGCCAGCCAGCGCACCGGCACCCGCCCGGCCCGCCGTCCGGTCGCGCCAGCCTGGCCGCGGGCGTCGGTCAGCAGCAGCGTCACACCGTGCGCGACCAGGATCAGCAGCCCGAAGAGGTTGAACAGGCCGGTGAGCGCGACGGCGCCCCCGTACGCCGCCCACCATCGCCACCGGCCGTCGGGGTAGGCCCGGAGCAGCAGATAGGTGGCGATCGTGGCGAACATCGTCACGATCGCGTAGGACCTGGCCATCTGCGCGTAATAGGTCATGTACGGCGCGGTCGCGAACACCAGGCCGGACAGCAGGCCGGTCAGCGCGGGGACGTCGAGGCGGCTCTGGTCGGCCGAGTTCGCCTGCTGCACCAGCGCGGCCGTCCGGCGCCCGATCGCCGCCGTGAAGGCGGTCGCCACGACCATGGCACACAGCGAGGGAAACCGCAGCGCGGTGGCCGAGCTGCCGACGCCGGCCGCGATGACGTGCATGAGCAGGTAGTAGGCGCCGTGCACGGCGTCCTGATGCCCGAGCAGGGTAAAGATCCGGCTGACCGGCCGGGTGATCGCGTCCTTGGCGTACGCCTCGTCCCGCCAGAGCGAGGGCCCGCCAATTTCGTACCCGCCCACCACGAACGACGTCACAGAGGGAACGGCGATAACCAGCCCGCCGGTCAGCCGCCCACGGCCCTTCGAGCGGTCCGCGGGCCCGGTCGCGGCCTTGGCAGGCCTGGCCGGCGCCGCGGGCAAGGTCGCCTGCCGGGAGGCTTGGCCGTCAGATGCGCCCACCACGGCGGGGTCCTCAGCTGTCGAATCCCTTTCCGACACCATCTGCCCCTTCCGCGCGCCAGTCCCGCGCCTAGTGGCATATCGGACCTCAGGCTATCCGAGCCAAGCCGGACAATCGGCCGAATGCGATTCGCACCACGACAGAAGCGCCCCTGCCCTGCCCAGCCGACTAGCCATCGATGCCCGTCCATGCCGTCAGCTCCTTGCTTGCCGCTCTGGGCGCCCTAGAGCGGGATTTGCGTGGTGGATCCGGGCTCGCTCCCGGCGCCCTTAGGCGGAATTTTGTGGGGAGAATGAGGCTTCGCGGAAGACCCGGCGTGTCCCAGTGCACCTGCGCTCAAGTCTCCCCAAACCCGAATCCTCCCGGTAAGACCGGCAGCCGGACGGCGGTTGCGGATCAGGAGGTGAAAAGGCGGTCGCAGACGCGGGCGGCCGCCTTGCCGTCATCCAGGGAGCAGAACCTGGCCGCGAAGCGCTGGTAGGAATCGCGGTACGAGGCGGCGACGGCATCGATGTCCTTCAGGGCCGCGATTACCTCGGCCGAGCTGGCCAGCAGGGGCCCGGGGGCTTCGGCTTCGAAGTCGAAGTAGAAGCCGCGCAGGCTGTCCCGGTATTCGGCCAGGTCGTAGGTGAAGAACACCATCGGCCTGCCGGTGACCGCGAAGTCGAACATGGCCGAGGAGTAGTCGGTGAGCAGGACGTCGGCCACCAGGAAGAGCTCGGTAATGTCGGGGTACGCGGTGACGTTGAGCGCGAACCCGTCCCGCATCCCCGCGGGCACGTCGTCCGCCATGTGATGATGGCCGCGGATGAGGAACACGTGGTCCTGGCCGAGCTCCCGCCAGGCCCGTTCCAGGTCGAGGCGCATGTCGAACCGGTACCTGCGGCCATTGGCGTAGACTTGGTTGTCGCGCCAGGTCGGCGCGTACAGGACGACCCGCTTGCCCGCGGGCAAGCCGAGCCGGTCCCGGACCCGGGCCGCCAGCTCGGCCACGTCACCACGGCGCAGCAGGTCGTTGCGGGGGTACCCGTACTCGCAGATCTCCCCGTCGTAGGAGAAGGCGCGGCGCATCAGCGGCGTGCTGAACGGATTCGGCGATAGCAGCAGATCCCACTGCGCGACGTCCCTCGCCAGGTGGTCGAAGTAGGCCGTCCCGCTGATGAACTGCGGGTTGGCGATGTCGAACCCGATCCGCTTCAGCAGCGTGCCGTGCCAGGTCTGCAGGTAGACCTGGCCGTCCCGCTTCCGGAACGGCGCCTGCATGTCATCGTTGGACACCAGGTACTTCGACCGGGCCAACGCCTCGTAGTACTCCTGGGTGCCCCGGAGCACGGCTGTGCCGCCGTCGGGCACCGGAACCGACCAGTCCGTCACGGCCCACAGCTGCTCGCGGTCATCGCCCCGGCGGCGCAATTCCTCCGCGATCCCGAGCGGGTTATCACCGCACTGCTTGCCCTTCCAGCTGATGAACAGGATCTGGTCCCGGACCGGGGTGCGGAGCATCGCCGGGTAGAAGCCGCGCCGCAACGCCCGCTGGCTGAAGTTGCCCTGTTCGACACGCCGCAGCCTGGGCTCGGCGGTGAGCATCGGATCGTCGTGACCGGTGACGATCAGCCGGTACCACTTGCGGCCCGCGGGCACCCGCTCGCCCGGGACGTCGCTGAGCCGGTCATGGTCGTACTTGAGCTCCGCCAGCCCTTCCGGGCCGCTGCCCACCGGGCGGACGTACAGGTTCCATTCGCCATCCCGCAGCGGGACGGCCGAGCCGAAGAACGGCATCGCGTCCAGGT
>Ga0302184_10002282_pt1 | contig 12175 bp, 12 predicted proteins | sample I_Palsa_N3_3_FD_200233 | JGI IMG/M metagenome (GOLD analysis project Ga0302184, IMG submission 200233) | Peat permafrost microbial communities from Stordalen Mire near Abisko, Sweden - I_Palsa_N3_3 | ecosystem: Environmental > Terrestrial > Soil > Palsa > Peat permafrost | place: Sweden...
CCGCGTCGGACTGGGCCGGGCTATGACTGCTGCGGCCGATGATCACTTCCGGGCCCAGGATCCGCCGCGCGACCGGCACCGGCAGGTCGTCTTGCCCGAGGTGGAGCACGTCGGCGCCGGCGGCCAGCGCCACGTCCGCGCGGTCGTTGACCGCCAGCAGGCAGCCATGCCGCCGGCATGCGTCCGCGAACACCTCGAGCAGCGCGAGTTCCTCGCGCGCCTCCAGGCCCTTCTCTCGCAGCTGCACGATGTCCACCCCGGCGCCCAGCACGGCGTCCAGGAACGGGGCCAGGTCACCGGAGGGCCGCCGGGAATCGGTGCACAGGTAGAGCCGCGCGTCCGCTAGCCGCGCCCGCAGTTCGCTCGTCACAGTGACATCAACCACGGGCCCATCCAACCATCACGGCTGGGTCCGGCCGCAGCAGGTTGATATAACCTGAACTGCCGGAAACAATTCCGGCCACGGGAGCCCGCGAGGGCTGAGAGGGAGGCCACCGGCCTCCGACCGTCGAACCTGATCCGGGTAATGCCGGCGAAGGGAGCGCTTGTTGGCCGTGACTGCGGATGTCGTTGTGGCGGGCGGCGGTGTTATCGGAACCGCGATCGCGTGGCGTGCCGCGCTCGCCGGGCTCGACGTCGTCCTGGTGGATCCCGACGCCGGTGACGCCGCGTCCGGCGTGGCCGCCGGCATGCTCGCGCCGGTATCGGAAGCCCTGTTCGGCGAGGGCGCGCTGCTCGCGATCAACCTGCTGGCGGTGCAGAGGTTCCCCTCGTTCGCGGCCGAGCTCGAGGACGTCACCGGCCACGAGGTCGGGCTGCGGCGCGAGGGCACGCTCGCCATCGCGTATGACGCCGGCGACCTGGCCGCGCTGCGGAGGCTGACGGACTTCCGCAGGTCCGCCGGGCTTGACGCCGGGGAACTGGACCGGCGGGCCTGCCGCGGGCTTGAGCCATTCCTGACCCCCGATGTGCACGGCGGTGTGCTTTTCGCGGGCGACTGGTCCGTCGACAACCGGCGGTACGCGGCCGCGCTGCGGGTGGCGATGGCGGCCGCAAAGGTACGGATCAGCCGCGGCCGGGTGACGCAGGCGCGGGTGGCCGGCGGCCGGGTCCGCGGTGTCGGGCTCGCGGACGGCACGGTCATCGACTCGGCCGCGGTCGTCGTCGCCGCCGGATGCTGGTCCGGCACGGTGGCCGGGTTGCCGGGCCCGCTGCGGTCCGCGGTCCGGCCGGTCAAGGGCCAGCTGCTGCGCTTGCGCCATCCGGCGGGAATGCCGCCCGTTATAAGTCACACGATCCGGGCCACGGTGCGCGGCGCGGACGTCTACCTGGTGCCGCGCGCGGACGGCGAGATGATCGTGGGGGCCACCTCGGAAGAGCGCGGGCCGGACCGGACGGTTACCGCGGGTGCCGTCCATGACCTGCTGCGCGACGCGATGAGCGTGCTGCCGGTGACGAGCGAGCTGATCCTCGCCGAAGCCTGCGCCGGCCTGCGGCCGGGAACTCCGGACAACGGGCCGATCGTCGGCGGCTGCGGTATCGACGGCCTGCTGCTGGCCACCGGGCACTACCGCAACGGCATCCTGATGTCGCCGGTCACCGCCGACGCCATCGTGGCGGCCCTGACCGGGCATGGGGCCGCGGCGCAGTGGGAGCCGTTCACGCCGCGGCGGTTCACCGCAGAGCAAGCCGGGGCGCAGCAGCCCGCGGCGGGGCGATCCCCGGCCGGAGACCGAGCCCGGTGAGCGTCCAGGTGAGGCTCAACGGTGAGGCGCGAGAACTGCCGGACGGGACCACCGTGGCCGGGGCGGTCGCCGAGCTGACGCCAGCCCCGGCCGGCGTCGCCGCCGCCGTCAACGGTGACGTGGTGCCCCGCGGCTCGTGGACCGTCACGCTGCTTGCCGACGGCGACCAGGTTGAGGTCGTCACGGCCGTACAGGGAGGTTGACTTGAGCGATACGGACCTGCTGAGTCGCAAGGGGGCCGGTGCTGAGCCATGGACGCTGGCGGGCCAGGAGCTGAGCTCGCGGCTGATTTTCGGGACCGGGGGAGTGCAGAGCCTGGAGGTGCTGCGGCGGGCGCTGGCTGCTTCTGGCTCGGCCCTGGCCACGGTGGCCATGCGGCGTGTGTCGCCCGCCGCCGACGGAGCAGGCACCGTGCTGGGCACCTTGCGGGAGGCTGGGGTGCGCATCCTGCCGAACACGGCGGGCTGTCACACCGCCGCCGAGGCCAGGCTGGTCGCCCGGCTGGGCCGTGAGGCGCTGGGCACCGACTGGGTCAAGCTGGAGGTGGTGGCCGATGATCAGACCCTGCTGCCGGATCCGGTAGAGCTGCTCGATGCGGCCCGGATGCTGGTCCAGGACGGTTTCGTGGTGCTCCCGTACACCAATGACGACCCGATCCTGGCCCGGCAGCTGGAGCGGGCGGGTTGTGCGGCGGTCATGCCGCTCGGCGCTCCGATCGGGTCCGGCCTCGGTGTGCGCAACCCGCACAACATCGCGATGATCGTCGAGGAGGCCGGCGTTCCCGTCATCCTCGACGCCGGGATCGGGACGGCCAGCGACGCGGTGATCGCGATGGAGCTCGGCTGTGACGCGGTACTGATCGCCTCCGCCATCACCCGCGCGGCCGAGCCGGAGCGGATGGCCACCGCGATGCGGCTGGCGGTCGTGGCCGGATACGCTGCGCGGACCTCCGGGCGTATCCCGCGCCGGTGGCATGCCCAGGCGTCGAGCCCGGTGACCGGGCTGCCGGAGCTGTGAGTACTAGCCCGGGCCTGCTGCTGCCGCCGCGGGTGCTGACCATCGCCTCGTCCGACTCGGGCGGCGGGGCCGGCATCCAGGCCGACCTCAAGGCCTTCGCCCGCTGCGGCGCGCACGGGATGTCGGCGATCGTCGCGCTCACCGCGCAGAACACCGTGGGCGTCCGCGCCATCCACGAAGTCCCCCCTGAGTTCGTGCGGGCGCAGATCGAGGCGGTCCTTGACGACATCGGGGCTGACGCCGCCAAGACCGGCATGTTGTTCTCCGCCCCGCTGATCGAGGCGGTGGCCGCAGCGCTGGCCGGGCGGAACCTGCCGCTGGTGGTGGACCCGGTCATGGTGGCGAGCTCGGGTAGCGAGCTGCTGCTCCCCGATGCGGTCGAGACCCTGGTCACCCGGCTCTTCCCGCTGGCCACCGTGGTGACGCCCAACCTGGAGGAAGCGCAGGCGCTCACCCGGACCGCGACGCAGGACCGTGCGGAGCTGACCGAGCTGCTGGTCAAGATGGGGGCGCGGGCGGCCCTGGTCACCGGGGGACACGGCGCCGAGCCGGTGGATCACCTTTTTGACGGATCGCGGCACGTGGCCATCCCGGTCGACCGTCACCGGGTGGCCGCGACCCACGGCGCAGGCTGCACGCACTCCGCGGCGCTGGCGGCCGGGCTCGCGGCCGGGCTGCCGCTGGCCGACGCGGCTCGCCACGCCGCCGTGGTGGCCGGGCAGGCGGTGGCCCACGGGCTCGCTATGCTCGGCGAAGGCGACGGGCCGGTTCACGTCCTGCACCAATTCGTGTCCTGCGGCAAGGAGATGACGCGTTGAGCGACAGCTTGAGTGACGAGCTCTGGGCCGGTGCCGCCGGTATCTACCAGGCCATCCTGGCCCACCCTTTCCTGACCGGGCTCACCGACGGCAGCCTGCCGCAGGATGCCTTCGCGTTCTACGTCATCCAAGATGCGCTTTACCTGCAGCGATACGGTCAGGCGCTGGCCGCAGTGGGCAGCCGGGCGCCGGTGCCCGCGCAGACCGAGATGTTCGCGCGGCACGCGGCGGAAGCGCTCCAGGTCGAGCAGACGCTGCACGGGTCGCTGCTGGCCGACCTCGGCATCGACCCGGTCAGCGCCGCGCAGGCCCAGCCCGCGCCGGTGAACCTGGCCTACACGAGCTACCTTCTCGCCACCGTTATCGGCGGCTCTTACGCCGAAGGGGTCAGCGTGGTACTGCCGTGCTACTGGATCTACTGGGAGGTCGGCAAGGAACTGCAGCGCCGCGGTTCGTCCGACCCGCGGTACCAGCGCTGGATCGACCTGTACGGCAGCGAGGAGTTCGGCGACGTGGTGCGGGAGGTGCTGGCCGTCACCGACGAACTCGGCCCCGACGTGGCCGCACCCGAACGCGACCGGCTGCACCGCCACTTCCGGACCTCGAGCCGCTACGAGTGGATGTTCTGGGACATGGGCTACCGCATGGAAGACTGGCCTGTCTGAGACTCAGCGGTCATGCCGAGGCTGCTGGTGGTTCATCACACGCCGTCGCCCGCCCTGCAAGAGATGTTCGAGGCGGCGGTCAGTGGTGCGCGGACTGATGAGATCGAGGGTCTCGAGGTAGTCATCCGCCCAGCCCTCACGGCGGCAGTAGCTGATGTGCTCCAGGCCGATGGTTTCTTGCTCGGCACACCCGCGAATATGGGCTACATGTCCGGTGCGCTTAAGCATTTCTTCGACGGCATTTATTACCCGTGCCTGGAGGCCACGCGGCGGCGGCCCTACGGCCTGTACGTGCACGGCGGCCTGGACACCGGCGGCGCGGTGCGCGCGGTGGAGTCGATCGCCACTGGCCTGCAGTGGCGCGCGATCCGGCCGCCGGTCTGCGTCACCGGGCCGCCCGGCAAGCAGGACCTAGAGGCGTGCTGGGAGCTGGGCGCGCTGCTCGCGGCCGAGGTCGCAGGGTAATCGCCTGGCCGTCCCGGCGGCACCACGCGTGTCCGCGGAGTCACTATCATCGACCAGGCGGGCGGAGCCCGGTGGCGTCGCTCTCCCGCTGAGTCCGGCGCTCCGCAGCAGCATCCGTAGTCGTGTCCTGCAAGACTGGCGCCTGTCTGGAGAAGATCACCGTGGGTGAAGACGTGTTCCCGGGTAGTCCCGAGTCGGCTGCCTTCCGTGCTGCGCTGGAGGTGGTGCGGGCCGTTGAGCCTGGTGTCGCTGACGCGATCGGCGCGGAGCTCGCCAGCCAGCGAGAGCAGCTGAAGCTGATCGCGAGCGAGAACTACGCGTCGCCGGCGGTGCTGCTGGCGATGGGGAACTGGCTGTCGGACAAGTACGCCGAGGGAACTGCGGGCCGGCGGGTGTACGCGGGCTGCCAGCATGTCGACGCGATCGAGGAGCTGGCTGCCGGGCACGCCCGGGAGCTGTTCGGGATGCCGTACGCGTACGTACAGCCGCACTCGGGCATCGACGCCAACCTGGTCGCGTTCTGGGCCGTCCTCGCGCAGCGGGTCGAGAGCCCGGCGCTTGACAGGGCCGGGGTCCGGCACGTCAACGACCTGAGCGACCAGGACTGGGCCGCGCTCCGACACGAGCTTGGGAACCAGCGGCTGCTCGGCATGTCACTTGACGCCGGCGGGCACCTGACCCACGGGTTCCGGCCGAACATCTCGGGCAAGATGTTCGACCAGGCCAGCTACGGCACCGACCCGGTGACCGGGCTCATCGACTACGACGCCGTGCGGGCGGTCGCCCGGGAGTTCCGGCCGCTGATCCTGGTGGCCGGGTACTCCGCCTACCCGCGCCTGATTAACTTCGCGGTGATGCGGGAGATCGCGGACGAGGTCGGGGCGACGCTGATGGCGGACATGGCGCACTTCGCCGGCCTGGTGGCCGGTGGGGTCCTCGCCGGGGACTTCAGCCCGGTCGGGCATGCGCAGATCATCACCACGACCACGCACAAGTCGCTGCGCGGCCCGCGCGGCGGGATGGTGCTGTGCGAGCAGGACCTGGCGGAGTACGTGGCCCGGGGCTGCCCGATGGTGCTGGGCGGGCCGCTGCCGCACGTGATGGCGGCCAAGGCGGTCGCGCTGGCCGAGGCCCGCCGCCCGGAGTTCGCCGGCTACGCCCGCCGGATCGTGGACAACGCCGCCGCGCTGGCCGACGGCCTGCTGCGCAGGGGCGTCACGCTGGTGACCGGCGGCACGAGCAACCACCTGGTGCTGATGGACGTGTCGGGGTACGAGCTGACCGGCCGGCAGGCGGAAAGCGCCCTGATGGACTCCGGGATCGTCACCAACCGCAACTCAATCCCGCGTGACCCGAACGGCGCCTGGTACACCTCCGGCATCCGCCTCGGCACCCCGGCACTCACCACCCGGGGCCTGGGCCCCGCCGACATGGACGACATCGCCGGCCTCATCGACACGGTCCTGTCCAGTACCCGGCCCGCCAGCGCGTCGAAGGCGAAGTACAGCCTCGACGAGGCGGTGGCCGCCAAGATCGCCGGGCAGGCGGCCGAGCTCCTATCCCGTTACCCGCTCTACCCGTCAGTGCAACTCGGCTGACCTGCAGGGCTCCGGCGCGACGCATCCCGGAGGGGACAGACCCCCGGCCGGATATGACCAGGACCCCGGTCCAGCCGGAGCGCCGAATACGGCCAGGCGATCTACGACGCGGTATCCGGGTAAAGGGCGTTCCTCGCCCGCGACCCGCGCGGCTAAGCCGCCGCCGGGGGGCGGGCCGGCCGCGAGGAGATGAGTGACGCGAAGACGACGGTGGAACTGAGGTAATGACCGGTGGCGTAGTCGAAGGCGCCGCCGCAGGTTATCAGGCGCAGAGCCGCGTAGCCGACCGCCTGGTAAATGGCCTTTGCCGGGAAATGTGATTTAGGGTATTGGCGTACGCCGGTGACCTTGAAAATAGCCGTGACACCGTCGGCAAGCCGCACGTCGATGGTATCGCCGGGGCGCAGGGCCCCGAGCCGGAAGAAAACCGCGGGTCCCTGATAGCTGTCGACGTGACCTTCGATGACCGACGCCCCGATCTGGCCAGGCGTCGCCGAGTACTTGTACCATGCCGCCTCGGCCGCGCTCGTCTCGAGCGACGGGACCTGGATCGAGCCGTCGGAGTTGACGCCCAGGTGGAGCAGTCTCGATGTAACGCCAATGGCCGGGATATCAACGGACACCGGCAGGGAGCGCGGCAATGATAGCCGCGCGGATGACCCGATGGCACCCGCCGCCGCCAGGGATGGCTGCGGCGCATGCAGCTGGGCGCTGATCGCCACCCCCACCGTGGCGACTCCGCCCATGATGAGCAGGACGCCGGCCACCCCGGCCACCCGGGCCCGGAGGCTCCTCGGTGCCGTGGGCGGGGCAGGAGCGTACCCGCTCTGCGGCCAGGAGACCACCACGCGGAATCCGGCTATACGCCGCCATCCCGCATCTCCCAATGCCGTCCCCCTCCGTACTTCTCCAAATTGTCCTACTCGCGTAGCCTAATATTCCAATGCTGAACACGCCATGGCATCTCGGTGCCGTCCACGGGCCTCACCTTTATGGCGCGTCGGCGCTTTCTGGTGACCTGCCGTCGGCGGGCTCCGGCAGCAACCGTGCCGGCCACGCACTTTTCTGTTCCGAGGTCGTTTCTGGCGCTGGAATCGGGAAACAAATTCGCCACCCGCCGGACCCACCAGGAGGTTCCATGAAGGTGCGCACGACCATCGCGGGGACTGTGCTCAGCGTGCGACTGACCGCCGTCGGCTGCGGCGTCTCGGCCATCCTTGCTTGCGTCGTGCTCTCGGCCTGCTCGGGGACCTCCGGTACCACGACACCGGCCCTCTCTAACACGACTCCGGCCATCTTCAGTAGCGTCCCGCCCACCACGACCGCAAGCTCTTCGGCCGGTTCGACGAAGTCGCCCACGGCGTCTGCCACGGCGACAGCAACGAAGTCGCCTACCGCGACGGCGTCGCCGACGGCGTCGCCGACGGCGTCTGCCGCGGCGACAGCGAGGACGTCGCCGACGCCGAGCCGGTCGGCCAGCGCGTACCCCACGACGGCCCCCTCCACCGGCGGCGGGGGCACGGCCGGGGTCCAGGACGTCTTGCTCTTCGGGCTTGGCGGAGCGGCGATCCTGGCCGGAGCCGGAAGCATCGTCTATCGCAGGAAGCTCACCAGGGACCGCTGACACAGGTGGCTGTCCGCTCCCTTGGCTCCCGGGGGCCGCTGGGTGCTGTCGGGGCGCGATAGCGGGCGGTCAAGCCCTTGCGCCAACCTCATGCGCACATCATGATTTTCCCAGACGTCCACCCACGAACCAGTAATGTCGTGCCCGACCAGCCGCCTCAGGGGGCAATGGTGCCTGTCAGCAAGCCGCCCGCGCCTGCCAGCGATTCATTGACGGCCGGGTCCCCAACGGCCCCGGGCCTGCGGCGCCGTGTCGTCATTACCGCGATCTCGGCGATACCCGCCGCCGCTGCCTCAGCGGCCGTGCTCGGGTCGACCGGCTGCACATCCCCCGCGGCCGGTTCCAACCCGCCCGCGCCAGGCGCCCGGATATCGCGGTTTTTCACCGGCCACGAGGCCGCCGTGGTGGAGGATGCGACCGCGCGGATAGCTCCCGGCCCGCGGGATGACCCGGCCGAGGCGGGGCATCCCGGAGCGCGCGAAGCCGGCGTCACCGACTACATCGACATGATGCTCGGATCCCTCGGTGCGCTCAGCGGAAGCGAGGTCAGCGGGGTCCCCCCGCCGATGGTCTTCGCGGGCGGTCCGTGGAGCAACCGGCACACGTCCGGCCCCGATCTGATGGCCGCCTTCGTCACGCTCGATCCGGTCACCCGCATCGCGTGGCGCAAACGCCTCACCGGCTGGCAGCAGCAGTACAAGCAAGGCATCACCGCCCTGGACAAGCTCGCGGGCGGGGATTTCACCAGGGCCGCTGCCGCGGCACAGGACAAGATCCTGGCCACCCAGTCCGTGAGCACCTTCACCGCGCTGCTGTTCGAGCACACGATCGAGGGCCTTTACGCCAACCCCGAATACGGCGGTAACCGCGGCCTGGCCGGCTGGAAGGACATCGGCTTTCCGGGCGACAGCCAGCCGCGCGGCTACCCCAGCGACGAGGTCGAGCGTTCTGACGGACGTGATCCGGTCGATAACACCAGCGTCTTGGCCGAAGTGCTGCGGCTCCTGGGCGCAGTGTGAGGGGCGCGGGATGAGGGGCGCAGTGTGAGGGGCGCCGCGTGACGGGCCAGGCGGTGGTGATCGGCAGCGGCGCGGGCGGCTCCTTTGCCGCGATGGAACTCGCCCAGGCCGGATGGCAGGTCGTGGTCTTCGAAAAGGGCGCCAACCACTTCTCCAACCTCGGCGGCGAGGGACCGATCGGCACGGTGTTCGCCAACGACAGCCTGGCCACACAGGTACGCAACTTCCCCGGGACCGACCCAGAGGTGTTCCCGCGCACCTGGCGGCCGGACCAGGCCTCGACCGTCCAGTACACCGGCAGCGTCGACGAGCTGCCGCAGGTCGTCGGCGGCGGGACCGTGCACTGGGACGCCAAGGTGCCGAGGTTCTGGGATATTGATTTCCAGCAGCTTTCCGCCCTGGGGCCGGTGCCGGGCGCCGACGTGGCCGACTGGCCGTTCAGCTACGCCGAGATCGCGCCCTACTACGACGAGGTGGAACGGCTGATCGGCGTGCAGGGCGACACACAGGCCATCCCCGACATCGTGCGGAGGCATGCGCCCCGCACGGGGCAGTACCCGATGCCGCCTGGCCCCCAGCAACGCTCGTCGATCGCGGTGGCCGCCGGGGCCACGGCCATCGGCCTGCACCCGTACCCGTTCCCCATGGCGATCAACTCACGACCCTACAACGACCAGCTCGTCTGTAACGACTGCGGGTTCTGCAGCGGTTTCGGCTGCCCGGTGGTGGCCAGGCCGGCCGCGCTTATCCCGCTGCGGCGGGCGCTGCGGACCGGACGGGTCAGGCTGGTCCCTGAGACGATGGTGACCAAGGTCCGGCTCGGGGCCAGGGGGGCCACTGGGGTCAACTGGATCCGGATGACCGAACGAGGCCCGGTAACAGGCACCGAGAACGCCGATATCGTCGTGATGGCGGCGTCGGCCATCGAGACGTCGCGTCTCGCGTTGCTTTCTGAGTTCCCTGACGCCAGCGGCAAACTTGGCCGGAGGCTGATGCTGCACTCGTTCATCGACGGCACCGCGATCTTCCTTGACGAACGGATGCACGCCTACCGCGGCCGGTCGATCACGCAGTGCGCGGAGGACGCCGCCGACCCCGACTTCCCTGGCGCCCGGGCGTTCGCCAAGGCCCACGGCCTGCCCTACGTCCGCGGCGGCCTCATGGAGCTAGGCGGCAGCCAGGACCCGATCACCGAGGCGCAGTCTTACCAGACCCTGCTCGGCTTCGTCCGCTCGGCCAAGCCGTTCGGCACGGACTTCAAGCAGCTGATGCGCTCTTCGATCCTGCGCGACCGGCTGGCTGGCTGCCAGATTATCGGCCACGACCTGCCCTACCTGGACCACACGGTGACCCTCGACCCTACGGTGACTGACGTCTTCGGGCTGCCCGTGGCCCAGGTCACCTGGAGCTCCGGCCAGCACGAGCAGGTCGCCCAGCAGTTCTGGATACCGCAGCTGAAGAAGCTGATGACCAAGGCCGGAGCCGGCCTTGCCCTCGCGGTGCCGGCCACCGAGAACAGCGGCGGCCTGCCGACCGGGAATCACGTCATGGGCGGCATGATGATGGGCGCTGACCCCGCCACCAGCGTGACCGATACCTACGGCCGCGTGCACGGGCTGGATAACGTCTTCGTCGCCGATGGCTCCGTCTTCGTCACCTCCGGCGCCCACAACCCGACGAACACCATCATGGCCGTGGCCCTGCGCAACATGCGCCACCTAGCCGGGGCGCCAGCCTAGTTTTTGTCCTAGCGGCGGGGTAATGATCCTGGGATAAGGTAAGTTCGCCAGCAAACGGGTGGATCCACGTGACGCCCGCCGGGGGGAGCGAGATGAGCGATGCCTGACCGCCCGCCCACCCTGCGGGACGTGGCGGCGGCCGCGGGTGTGCACTCTGCCACCGCATCGCGCGCTCTCAACCCGGAAACCCGCCTACTGGTCAGCGAAGAGACGGCACGCCGGGTGATCGCGGCCGCCGCGGCGATGGGCTACCGGCCGAATCCCGTCGCCCGGAGCCTGCGTACCCGGCGCTCGCACTCTGTCGGCGTGCTGATTCCTGACCTGAACAACCCGATTTTCCCGCCCATCGTGCGCGGCCTGGAAGACAAGCTGGCCGCCGCGGGTTACGTGGCCCTGCTTGGCAATACCGATGCCGACGCCAGCCGTGAACGCAGGCTTTTCGAGCAGATGCGGGCCCGTCACGTCGACGGCTTCGTGCTGGCCACCGCGACGCTGCACGACCGGCTGCTGGCCGAGGCGGCGGCGGCTGAACTCCCCGTGGTGCTGATGAACCGGCTCGCGCAGGACTACAGCTTTCCCGCGGTCTCGGTCGACAACGAGCAGGGGTCACGGATGGCGGTCACCCATCTAGCCAGGCTCGGCCATACCCGGATAGCGCACATCGCGGGTCCCCAGGAGGCCTCCACCGGCGTCGGGCGGCTGCGCGGATTCAGGGACGGGATGGCGTCCCACGGGCTCGAGGTAGATGAGGACCTGATCGCGTACGCCGCCAGGTACACCGTGGAGGAAGGCGCGCGGTGCGGCAGGGAACTGCTCGCCGCACACGGTGATATCACCGCGGTGGCGGCCGCCAACGACATGCTGGCCGTCGGGTGTTACGCCGCGCTTGACGAAGCCGGCCGCCAGTGCCCGGACGACATCTCGGTGATCGGCTTCAACGACATGCCGTTCATCGACCGCCTCCGGCCGCCGCTTACGTCGGTGCGCTTTCCGCACTACCAGCTGGGCACCGAGGCGGCTCAGCTGCTGCTCGAACGGATCAACGGCGGCGGGGGTCCGGTGAAGATTCTCTACCTCGCGCCGGAGCTCATCGTCCGCGGGTCCACGGCGGAACCTCTGCCGGCCGCCGCCAGGGCCGCCCCGGCTAGCCTCGAGGATGCAGGCAGGGCAGGCAATCCGCCGGTCCCGCTGCGGCCCGTGCCATCTCGCGCTGCTCGGTGAGCCTCGCCCGCCTGACCAGTCCTGCTTGCTGGCGGCCGTCCTTTACCGCCTCTTGCGGGCGAGCGTCAGGCCGTCGCCGATCGGCACCATGACCAGGTCCACGCGGTCGTCGGCGGCGGCGTGATCGTTGAAATCCCGGATGGCTATCACGGCCGGGTTGTCGTTGCGCGCGTCGATGACGCGGCCATGCGAGAACGTGTTGTCCACCATGATCAGACCGCCGGAGCGTACCCGCGGTACGACCTCGCGCCAGTAGCCGAGGTA
>Ga0302184_10002283_pt1 | contig 12172 bp, 9 predicted proteins | sample I_Palsa_N3_3_FD_200233 | JGI IMG/M metagenome (GOLD analysis project Ga0302184, IMG submission 200233) | Peat permafrost microbial communities from Stordalen Mire near Abisko, Sweden - I_Palsa_N3_3 | ecosystem: Environmental > Terrestrial > Soil > Palsa > Peat permafrost | place: Sweden: Abisko...
GTACGGCTTCATCGAGTCCCACCGGCAGGTGCTCAAACTAGTCGCGCGGTGCGCCGCCGACCTGCCCGAGCTGGCCCAGTGGTACTTCGTGCAGCAACGCCGGGCCATGCTGGAGCAGCTCGGCGAATACCTGCGGCAACGGATCCGGGCGGGTGAGCTGAGCCCGGTGCCCGACGTGCCGGCCGCGGCCCGGTTCATCGTGGAGACCATCGCCTGGTTCGCCATGCACCGGTACGGGGATCCGGACTCAGCGATGCTCGACGACGACGCCTGCCGCCGCACCGTCCGCCATCTGCTGCTGACCGCGTTCCTCCCCGCAACTAGCGAGACCGCCTCGCAGGCTGGAGGCCAGCAGCAGAACCGAGAACGATAAGACAGCTGCCCGGACGGGTCGGTCACCTCGGGCCGGGATAGTGACCCCGTACGGGCACTGTACGGGCTGGGTGGACTCCAGTGCACCGGATCCACCATTAAGCCCGAATCCACCACACAAACTCCCGCTATCCCGGTGCAGGTGGGTGAGAATGGGACTATCGGGACGGATGCGGCATCGCCGGAGCCCGAGGATGCGGAGCGGGCGGGATCTGCTCGAGCTATAGGCCTGAGTTAAGAGCGAGATGGGGCTGCGGACCTCCAGGACGCGGCCGGTGATGTCGCAGGCTGCGGAGAGCAGGAAGGCGACCAGCTCGGCAACGTCGGACGCGTCGTCAAACCGGCGGAGCGCGACCGTCTCGGTCAGGTCGGCCCGGGTGAGTTCCGGCAGAATCGCGGTCATGTCGTGCGTGGCCGGGCCGGGAGTCACGGCGTTGACGCTGACGCCGAACCGGCTCGTCAGGGCGGAGAGCGCCGGGACGAAGCCGGCGATCCCGGCCCGGACCGGCCAGTGGTGGGCCGGCCGGTCGTGGGGCGGCCGGTGTTCGTAGGCCGACCGGTCGTGGGCCGGCCGGTGTTCATAGGCACCGCAGACCGAGGACACCGCGACGATGCGGCCCGATCGGCGCTTCATCATGGCGAACATGGCGGCCCGGCAGATATGAAACATGCCGTCCAGACCGGTGTCGAGCACCGCGCGCCAGTCCGCGTCCTCCAGCCGCGCCAGCGGCTGGTCCCTGGTCATCCCCGCACAGCTCACCGCCGCCTGCACCGGGCCGAGCTCGTCCTGCGCCCGCTGAAACCACGAGGTGACGTCGGCGGCGTCGGTCAGGTCGACCTCGACGGCCAGGACCCGGCCGCCGAGCTCGGAGACGGCCTTCTCGACCTGGCGGACGGCCTGCTCGTCTCCGCGGTGGCAGAAGCTGACGTCCCAGCCGGCCGCGGCCAGCCTGCGCACGGTGGCCGCGCCGATGCCGCGTGAGCCGTCGCTGACCAGCGCCACCCGACGGTAGCCCTGGCTCAACGCCTCACCTTGGTCTCCATGCGGAACAACGACATCACGGCCACGTCGACATGACGGTGACAAAGAGTAACATTTATGTCACCAAAGTGACTCCTCGGTAAACGGGAAGTTACCGATTATCAACCGGAACACCGTGACGATTCCGGCCGTTGGTTCATGGCTTAGCCTCGAACCGTGCACCCACTTCGCGTTGGAACGCTTGGCACCTCACGCATCTCCGGGTCCGCGCTGCTCGAGCCGGCCGTCAGCGTGGCCGAGGTGACGGTGGCGGCGGTCGCGGCCCGGGACGAGTCGCGCGCGGAAGCCTTCGCGCTGCGGCACGCGATACCGAAGGCCTACGGCTGTTACGACGAGATGCTGGCCGACCCGGACATCGACGCCGTCTACAACCCGCTGCCGAACTCCCTGCACGGACCGTGGACGCTCAAGGCGCTCGCGGCCGGCAAGCACGTGCTGTGCGAGAAGCCGTTCGCGTCCAATGCCGCCCAGGCGCAGCAGGTCGCGGACGCCGCCGCGGCGTCGGGCCTGGTCGTCATGGAAGCCATGCACTACCGCTACCATCCGCTGATCCAACGGTTGCGCGATGTGGTCGCCGAGCTGGGCCCGGTGCGGCACATCCAGTGCTGGACGAGCTTCGTCATCGAGGATCCGGACGACATCAGGTACGACTACGACCTGGCCGGCGGCGCCCTGATGGACGGCGGCTGCTACGCGATCGACTGCCTGCGGCTGCTCGGCGACGGCGACCCTTCGGTGTCCGGAGCGCTGGCCGACCCGTGGCCGGGGGTCGCGGCGCCGGGCGAGCAGGAGGCGGCGGCGGGCGAGCGGGCGGCGGGCGAGCGGGCGGCGGCGGACCGGGCGGCGGCGGACCGGGCGGCGGCGGACCGGGCGGCGGCGGACCGGGCGATAGCGGTGCGGCTGGCCTTTCCTGGCGGCGCGACCGGGTGGTTCGAGTCCGCCTTCACCCGGAACGGGGAGTTCCGGGCCGATGTCCATGTCAGCTGCCGTGACGGGCAGGTCTGGATGCAGAATTTCATCCAGGCGCACCAGGGCCGGCTGATGGCCACCAGGAAGGATGTGCTGGTCGCCGACGAGCACGGCAGCGGGGACACGACCTATACGTGGCAGCTCCGGGCGTTCGCCGCGGCCATCGCGGCAGTCAACGAGGGGAGTCCGGCGGACAAGGCGCTCCCGACGTCGGCGGCGCACGCCGTCGCCACCATGCGTGTAATCGACGACGCCTACCGCGCGGCCGACCTGGCGCTGCGGCCCTAACCCCGATGACACCGACTCCGACGACTCCGACTCCGACTCCGACTCCGACTCCGATGACACTGGCCGAAACGGAGGTGGCGCGGTTCGCCGCCGACCTGATCAGGATCGACACGACCAACCGGGGGGGCGGGGACGCCCAGGAGCGTCCGGCCGCGGAGTACGTGGCGGCGCGACTGGCGGAGGCGGGCCTGGAGGCGGTCCTGCTGGAGTCCGCGCCCGGCCGCGCGAACGTAGTGGCCCGGGTCAGCGGCACTGGGGCGGGCACTGGGGCCGGCCCGGGCGCGCTGTTGCTGCACGGCCACCTGGACGTGGTGCCCGCGGACCCGGCGGCCTGGACGGTGCCTCCGTTCGCAGGCGAGATACGCGACGGCGTGCTGTGGGGACGTGGCGCGGTCGACATGAAGAATGCGGACGCGGTGCTGCTCGCCCTGGTCAGCCAGTGGGCGCGCGAGGGTCGCGGGCCACGACGCGATCTCGTGCTCGCGTTCACCGCGGACGAGGAGGATACGGCAGAGTTCGGGGCCCAGTGGCTGGTCGAGCGGCACCCGGAGCTGTTCGAGGGATGCACCGAGGCGATCGGAGAATCCGGCGCCTTCACCTTCCACGCCGGGCCGGGACAACGGCTTTATCCCGTCGCCTCCGCCGAACGGGGCACCGCCTGGCTGAAGCTGACCGCACGCGGCCGGGCCGGCCACGGCGCCAAGCCGAACTCGGAGAACGCGGTGACCCGGCTGGCCGCGGCGATCAGCCGGATCGGCGACTATGCCTGGCCGGTCCGGCTGATTCCGACGGTGAGCGCCGCAGTCGAAGCCATCGCCGCCGCGGTCGGCGCGGAGCTGCCCGCCGGGGTAGGTGGGGCGGCCGGGGTGGGTGGGCTGGCGGCCGGGGAGCTGACCGCGGGGGAACTGCTGGCAGCGCTCGGACCGGCGGGAGCCCTGGTGGCGGGCAGCGTCAGGAACAGCGCCAACCCGACCATGCTGCAGGCCGGCTACAAGCTCAACGTCATCCCGGATGAGGCGGTCGGCTACGTCGACGGCCGCGTCCTGCCGGGGTACGAGGACGAGTTCCGCGCTACCCTCGACGAACTGACCGGCCCCGATGTGAGCTGGGCGTACGCGCACCGGGAGATACCCCTGGAGGCTCCGCTCGACGCGCCGGTGATGGCGGCCATGGCGCAGGCCCTGCTGGCCGAGGACCCTGGCTCGACGGTCGTGCCCTATTGCATGAGCGGCGGCACCGACGCCAAGCACTTCTCCCGGCTCGGCCTGGCGTGCTACGGCTTCACGCCGCTGGTGCTGCCCGAGGGCTACGACTACTACGCCATGTTCCACGGCACCGATGAGCGCATCCCGTTGTCCGCTCTTGAGTCCGGTGTCCGGATCATGGACCGGCTGCTGGCGGAACCCCGGGCCTGAAACGAAGAAATTTAAGCTTTTTCGGCGGCCCGTTTCCGCAGGTTGAGCCCCATGCGGCGGGTGCCAAGCGAAGAGAGACGCGAGCTGGGGTGGTATCTCCTGCCACGAATGGGGCACGGCTAGAAAGGTCTGGCGAGCTGTAAGGGACAGGAGGTATTCAGTGACCGTAGTTGAGGTCTTCGGGTCAGCGTCCGAGGCGGTGACGCGGCTGGGCGGGCGGTTCCGGCTGGATGAGCGGATCAGCGTCGGGGATCACATCAGCGGGGGCTGCGGGGCCTCTTTGGAGGCGGGTGGCGTGTCCCTGTGGAAGGCCACCGACGAGCTGCTCGGCCGGCCCGTCACCATCTACCTGCTGCCTGCCGGGCGTCCGGTCCGGCCCGGCCTGGTCGCGGCCGTCCAGGCCGCCGTCAAGGTGAGCGACCCGCGCCTGGCCACGATCTACGACACCGACTTCAGCGCGGACCGCCCCTACATCGTGTCCGAATGGGCGCCGGGCACGCACCTGGAGGACCTGCTGCTCTCCGGTCTTCCCTCCCCGATGCTGGCCGCCGCCATGATCGCCGACGCCGCTGACGCGCTCGCCATCGCGCACCAGGCGGGCCGGCCGCACCTGCGCCTCACCCCGCGCTCGCTGCGCTGGGACAACAGCACTGGCCTCAAGATCACCGGCTTGGGCCTGGACGCGGCGCTATGTGATCTGGGGCTGCGTGACTCGGGACCGCGTGATTCGGGGCTGCGTGATTCGGGACCGCGTGATTCGGGACCGCGTGACTCGGGACCGCGCGATTCGGATGAGGAGCCGATGCTCGCCGACACCCGGGCGCTGGCCCGGATGCTTTACGCCCTGCTCACCGGGTTCTGGCCGGGCGAAGAAGCCACCGCGCTACCGCCCGCTCCCCGGCACAAGGGGCGGGTGTGCACCCCGCGGCAGGTCCGGGCCGGGGTTCCGGCCATCCTGGATGCCATCACCTACCAGGCTCTGCGGGGGCGGGCACCCGATGCGCCGACCCGGCCGCTGGCTCCGGCCGGGCTCGCGATGGCGCTGCGCGGGGTGCGGCGGCCCTCGCTGCGGTTCGTTGGGCCGCCCGAAACCGACACCGACCCAGCCCACGGCCTCGTGCCCGTCCGGCGGGCTGGGTACGCGGGGCCGGCCGGGTACGCGGGCCGGGCCGGGTACGCGGGGCGGGCCGGGTACGCGGGGCGGGCCGGGCACGCGGGGCGGGGCGGGCGGGCGCGGCACGCCCGGGGCCGCGAAGGACTCCTGCACCACACGACGCTTTTGCGTTCGGCGGTGTAACCAGGCCCCGTTCCGAATATAGCTAGGGTGGGGTCAGCAGCGAGCGAACCTGGTCCGGGCCTAGGGCCAGGAGCAGCGTGGGCAGCCGGGGACCGGTGACCTTGCCGATCAGCAGCTGGTACAGCAGGATGAACCAGGCCCGCTGGAGCTCCTTGAGCTCGGGCGTCGGCGGCGCGGTGACGGGCAAGCCGAGCTGCAGCTTGGGGATCCCGTACAGCAGGGTGGTCAGGCCGTTCAGGGACCAGTCGGCCACCATGCCCTCGGCCAGCAGCTTGAGGGCGCCGCGTTCGGACTCGGTGAGGGCGCCGAGCCGGGCGAGGTCAGGCTCGCCGCGGACCTGGGTCCGGTCTTCTGACGGGACGTACTCGGTCACCCAGGCCTGCGCGCAGTCCAGCCGTGGCCGGACCTCAGCCAGCGCGGCGATCGGGTCCTCGGGAGTCAGGTCCCGCAGGATCCGCAGGATCTGGGTCGCCTCACCGGCCGTGATGTCGGCCACCGAGGCCAGGGTGCGGAACGGCATCGGCCGGGGCGTGACCGGCAGCAGCCCCGCCGAGGTGCCAGCCGAGCGGGTGTACACCGCCGCGGAGGCGGCGTCGGCCTTGCCGTCGGCGACCCGGCGGCTCAGCGCGTCCCACTCGTCGTAGACCCGGCCCACCTCGGCGTTGAAGGCCAGGGTGATGGCCTGCTCGGGACGCTTCCGCGCGTACAGCCACCGGACCAGCGGGGCCTCGAAGATCTCCAGCGCGTCGGCCGGGGTCGGCGCGCCGCCGGCCGAGCCGCTCATCTTCGCCGACCCGGACGTGCCGACGAAGGAGTACCCGAAGTGCAGCGGCATCTCGCCGCCGAACAGCGATACCAGTTCCGCGCCCACGGTGAAACTGGACCCCGGTGAGGAGTGGTCCACGCCCGCGGGCTCGAACGTGACCCGCTCGTAGGCCCACCGCATCGGCCAGTCGACCTTCCAGGCCAGCTTGCCCGCGACCTGCGCGATTGGCGTGGGACCGACCTGGGCGCCGCACGCGCAGGTGTAGGAGATCCCGGTGGTCTCGTCGTCGAAGGCGGTCACGGTCGTGTCATCACGCCCGCAGACCGCGCAGTACGGCCGGAACGGGTAGTAGACCGCGGTCTGCGGGCCATCGTCGGCGAGCACATCGTCGTCAGGATCGGCGGCACGCTTGGTGCGGTACCTGGCCAGGACCGCGCCGATGTCGGCCCGGCGTCGCATCGCGGTCACGATCTGCGCTGTGTACGCACCGGAGGTGTACATCTGGGTCTGGCTGATCTCGGTGACCCGGACGCCGAGCCGGGCCAGCGACTCGCGCAGCGGCTCCTTGAAGTGCTCCGCCCAGTTCGGGTGGTGGCCGCAGGGGTCGGGCACGGCGGTCAGCGGGCGCCCGATGTGCTCGGCGAACTCGGCGGGGAAGCCCGCCGGAACCCGGCGGAACCGGTCATAGTCATCCCAGGACAGGATGTGGCGGCAGGGCGCATCGCCGCGGCGCACCTCGTCGGCGATCAGGTGCGGCACCATCAGCTCACGCAGGTTTCCCAGGTGCACGGGTCCGGACGGGCTGATACCGGACGCGCAGGTCGGCGCTTCGCCGGGATGCCTGCGTTCTCCCTCCGCGCGCACCAGTTCGGCTGTGCGCGCCACCCAGTCTTCGGCCGGAGCCACGGGACAGCCACCTCCATCGTCTTTTCGCAGGCATCAGCGTACAAGCAGTCGCCGGCGGTCAGGCCATAAAAAACAAGCCCGGGCCGTGCCACGAGGGGCACGGCCCGGGCTCAAGGTTGCTTAGCGATAATCGGGGAGTATCGCCTGGGCGGTCCTGACCGCGGGTCAGCCGAGGTCGCCGGCCAGCTTGGCCAGGTCCGGGATGCCGAGCCCGGCTCCCTGATTGTAGGGCTCGCCCGGGTTACCGGTGTAGTAGACGTGGACGTCGCCGGCGGTCGCCTTCGCATGCGCGTTTCCGCGGCCGTGCGGGTCACGGTTAACCCTGCGCAAACCGCGCCTAAAGGAAAAGGATCACGGCCACCAGGCCCGTGATGACAATGTGACGACTCATGGAGACAAACATAACGAGGAAACCTGGGAGGAATTGCGTTTACGCTCCGGTGAATATGAGGATTTCCCGATATTGAATTATCGGGAGATAAAGGTCCTATCCGGGAAAACCGGATTCTGTCCAGCGGGTGAACACCTCGATTTTCTCGGGCGGCCAGGCACCGTCGCAGGGCATCGTGCCGTCGCGGAGGCGTTCCAGGATTCCGGCGGCGTGCGCTTGAACGTCGGCCGCGGACCACAGGTCGAAGGCGAACGTCATGGACTGGCGGTCGTGCGCGCGGAACAGCGGCTTGACATGCGCCTCGAAGCTCACGGTCTCGCTAGGTCCGGGCGGCGCGGCCGCCGGCTGGCCGGCGGCCGCGCTGGCCGCTGCGGGGGTCTGCCCGGGCGGCCCGGCCGGGCTCCAATCCCAGCGAGGCGGGGGGCCATCTCCGGTCTCGCCGCCGGGCCGCGCCAGCGCGACCCGGGAGCTCCAGTCCAGGTAGGACGTGAGGGCCGCGCGGAACTCGGGGTCGGCGGGCAGGCCCGCCTCGGCGGCGGCCAGGCCGGCCAGCGCGACCCAGCGCGACCGCTGCTCCTCGGTGAAGCCCGGCCCCTCATGCGCCCGCTGCGCCGCCGCGGGACCGCCGAAGACCTCGGCGAGGACGCCGGCCGCACGCTGCGGATGATCCGGTGGCATGGCGGCGAACAGCGGGGCCAGCAGGTCGTCGGCGGGCACGTGCTTCTCGTACAGCAGGCGGGTCATCCTGGTCAGCGCGGGCAGGCCGCCGGCCCAGTCGAACAAGGTAGGCTCGGCGCCGGGCGCGCGGACCGGATCGCGGAACTCCACGTACCAGTGCATGCCGCTGCAGAATGGCTTGTTCTGCGAGTGGCCGCAACGGCAGAGCGCGTAGTGCTCGCTGGACGAGCCTGCGGCCCGGGGAACGTCTGCGCCGGTCGCGTCGGTGAGCGGGATCGCGCCGGTCACCCGGTAGGGGCCGTCCTGGGTGACCTCGATCGCGGGCTCGCGCTGGCCGTGCCAGTCGGCCAGGCCGCGCGCCTCCTCGCCGTCGAAGGCCAGGCTCAGCGCCCCGGATGGGCAGTCGCGCACCGCCCGGACGATCTCGTCCATCCGGCCGCCGCTCGGCGCGACGAAGGGCTCCTGGCTAGCCCGGAACACCGCGGCCAACCGGTCGGTGCACAGGCCGGAGTGCTGACAGATGCCCCGGTTGTCGAAGATCGTGACCTGCTGGCCCGGGTAGGTGTCGCGCTGGTCGGGTACCCGGTGCGGATCCTTGTCATCGCTGAACCCGTTACCGGCGTGCGACCCGTCGCAGAAGGGTTTCAGCAACGAGCCGCCGCACCGGCACAGTGCCAGCTGAGGCGGGGCCAGCTGAGGCGGGGCCAGCTGAGGCGGGGCCAGCTGAGGCGGGGCGGGAAGCTGGCCGCCCAGGTGATCGCGTACCGTGGCGACGTTGGTGGCCAGGTACGGCCGTTGGGAGCGACCATGATGGCCGGCGGCAGGGAACGCTGGAGCTGCTCGAGCTCGGCGATCCGGCTGGCGCGCTGCCCCGCCGGGGCCTGCCTGACGGCCAGGTCCTGCAGGGCCGCGACCGCCTCGAGCAGGCCGGCCGGCGCGGCGGCGCCGAGGCGCGCGCGCAGGCTGGTGGCGGTGACGGCGACGTCCCATACAGACCTGGCGGGCTTCTGGGGCGCGGGCTCCTGGGGCACTAGCTCCTGGGGCACTAGCTCCTGGGGCACGGGCGGCGGGGGGTCGCGCAGTGTGCTGGCCAGGGGGCGCAGCACGCTGCTGACCAGGCGGGCCACCGTGCGGGCGTCGTCGCGGGCAGCTTGGAGCACCGATAGGCCGAGGTCAGGAGGGCGGCCAGGGCGGACCGCGAGGCGTCGTGGTTAGCGGTGAAACGCAGGCCCGTTTGGTAATTATCTTCGGCGCGGGCCAGGAGGGAGTCCGGGGCCTCAGCCGGAAGCGGGGGTTCGGCGGGCCGGGCGGGCAGGTGGGCAGCGAGGGTCTGGGCGATCTCGGTCAGGCGGGAGCGGATCGTGTTGAGGGCGTCTGCCACCTCGGGGGCGCACGGGGCGCCGGGTGCGCAGAACTCGGCGGCCTGCCGGATGCGCTCGGTGAGCAGGATCCAGGCCGCCTCGCGGTGCGGCAGGACGTAGTCGGTGTCGTAGAACAACTCGAAGCTGGGGCTGCCCGTGCGGCCCGGGTGCTCCGGCCCGGCGGGAAGGGTGGTGGCCAGGTCGCCGAGCGGGCTTACGACGGAGAGCATCAGCGCGACGCCAGCGTCCGCAAGCGCCTTGAGCTGGGCGTCGGTTTCCTCGGTGTGGGCGAAGAACCGCTGCAGGAGCAGCAGCAAGATCTCGTAGGAGACGTTGAACAGGTCCATGACCTGGGTGGTCAGCGGGTCGGTGACCAGGGGTATGTCCGGGTCGCGCTCGGCCGGGCGCACGTTGACCTGAACCACCGGCCGGACCGGGTCGAAGGCCGGGTTGGACTCGCGGAACTCGAGGTACTCATCGAGGATCCGGACGAACTGGCCGAAATGGGCATTCTGCCACGCGCCGCGCGGGCCCTCGCCCTGCTCGAGGATCTCGTCGATGGCCCGCTGCGCCGAGGCCGCGTCGGTGACCGCGATCAGCTCGGGCCAGCGGAAGTACTGCGTGGTGGCCTGGGCCCGCGGCGGACCGACGAACAGCCACTGCTCCCCGTGCTTGTCCACCAGGTGAGCAATCCCGGCCTCGATGGACCGGTACAGGTGCCCGACGGTGCGGAAGTCCTGGGGGCGGGGGACGATGTCGCCTGCGCTCATGGCGGGCAGGGCCCGGCCGAAGGCGGCCATCCCGTCGGCATCGTTGAGGTCCATGCCCTCGGGGCGTTCGAGGAACATGAAATGGCGCAGCGCTTGCTCGCCGAACGGCAGCAATGCCAGGTGGACGCCCGCGGGATAGTGGCTGGCGGGCTGGGGGAAGTTCGGCCGGGACAGGTGCGGGGCGGCGCCGATGGCGGACAGCAGGTTCTGCACCAAGGACAGGTGCAGCATCTCCTGCGCGGCCACGTGCGAGATCTTGGCGCGCCATCTTTGGGTGGCGGCTTGTTCTGCTGGGGTGAGTCCTTCCTCTTCTGATTGCTTCAGGCTGAACGCGGCGTAGAGGTACTGGCACATGATGCCGTGCTCGAGCTCGGCCGCCTCGCAGAGCATGTAGATCAGGGCTTCGCGGTGCTCGATTACGAACGGGGCCTCGGGCGGAGCCAGGCCGCCGCGGGTGGCGATCACCTGCGCGAGCCGCCCGCGACCGGACGTCCCGGATTCCCGGCCGTTGTCGCTTTCAGTCATTTGTCTTGCGCCTCCTGGGTTTCCATTGTCCCCAGGAGGCGGGGTCCGGGGGGCCGTCCGCGTTGAGCCCTCTGCGAACGGGGCTCAGGGGGCGGCGGCCGGGGAGACGTGGTCGCGTCGCTTCGTAGGTTGGAGCACCCATCATCGTGTGTAGTTACCCCCCGCGATCCGGGGGGTAAAGACACACGATCACTGGCCACGGCTCAGCGGAGGTGCCAGGTGGGGCCGGTGGGGGTGTCGGTGAGGGTGACGCCGAGCTCGTCTAGTTCGGCGCGGATCTGGTCGGCGCGCGGCCAGTCGCGCGCCTGGCGGGCCTGGGTGCGGTCGGCGACCAGCTGCTCGATGGCATGGCGTTCTTCGGGCGAGAGGTCGGAGACCGCGCGGCGCTGTTCCAGTTCTTCCGGGTCGAGGGTGGCCAGGCCCAGGCCGAGCAGGACGTCGGCGGCGGCGACGACGGTGCGCTGGCCGTCCGGCGTGATCGCGGGATCGCGCAGGGTGTCCTGGAGAGCCGCGAGGATCCTGGGGGTGCTCAGGTCGGCCGCGATCGCGGCGTCGATCGTGTCCAGGAGGTATTCGGCGGCCGGGTCGTCTTTGACGCGTTCTTCGGCGTCGGCGAGCGTTTCGATGGCGGGCAGCGGGCGCAGCGGCTGGATTCGCGCCACCAGCCGACGCAGCGTGGCCTGGGCCGCTTCCACCGCCGCGGTGGTGAAATCGAGCTGGCTGCGGTAGTGGCCGCCGAGCAGGAACAGCCGGTAGGCCATCGGATGGTAGCCGGCCTCGGTCAGGTCGGCCAGCCGCGGTGCCCCGCCCGCCGACTTGGCCATCTTCTCGGCGCCCAGCTGCAAGAACTCGTTGTGCAGCCAGTACCGGACCCACGGCTGGCCGTCGCCGAGGTAGGCCTCGCTCTGCGCGATCTCGTTGACGTGGTGCAGCTCGCGGTGATCCACCCCGCCGGTGTGGATGTCGAAGTGCGGACCGAGCAGGGCCATGCTCATCACCGAGCATTCCAAATGCCAGCCAGGCGCCCCCCAGCCCCACGGGGAGTCCCAGCGCATCACCCGGCGCTGGCCGGGCTCTTCGGCCCGCCACAGCGCGAAGTCGGTCTTGCGGCGGCGGCCCTCGACGTGCTCGACCCGGGCCGCTTCCAGCTGCCCCTTGGCGTCCATCTGGGCCAGCGCCCCGTAACCGGGGTCCTTGGCGGTGTCGAAGTACAGGCCGGAAGGCAGCCGGTAGGTGAAGCCCTTTCTTTCCAGCTCGGCCGCGAAGTCGATCATCTGCGGCACGTAGGCGCTGGCCCGGGGGTACTCGTCGGCGGGCAGGATGTTCAGCGCGGCGGTGTCGACGAAGAAGACATCGGTGTAGAACGCGGCGATGTCCAGCACCGAACGGTGC
>Ga0302184_10002287_pt1 | contig 12163 bp, 7 predicted proteins | sample I_Palsa_N3_3_FD_200233 | JGI IMG/M metagenome (GOLD analysis project Ga0302184, IMG submission 200233) | Peat permafrost microbial communities from Stordalen Mire near Abisko, Sweden - I_Palsa_N3_3 | ecosystem: Environmental > Terrestrial > Soil > Palsa > Peat permafrost | place: Sweden: Abisko...
AGCCCGACATCTTCATCGACGTCTGACCTGACCGGGGCGCTCTACGGCCCAGCAGAACGACCAGAAGTGCACGGGCCGTCCCCGAATCGCGGTGAGGTGCGCACACGGGGCGCTATAGCGACCAAAACTGCACGGCTCCCCGCTGCCGTGGCAGCACCCGTGCACTTTTGGGGCTCTACTGACGTATCTGTGGGTGGTTTCGGCCGGGGAGGTTGGGTTTGTGTCCGCCGAGGCTGAGCATCGCGAGCGCGATCAGTGCCTCTGGGGAGCGGAACCCGAACGCGATGCGGGTCAGGAGCCGGATTTTGGTGTTGACGGATTCGATCAGGGCGTTGGAGAGGCCGTGCGCGAGCGTGGCGTGGATCGTGTCGCGGGCTTTGGTGACGCGGGCAGCGAGGCGCACGAACGCGGGGATTTGGCAGCGACGGGCCCAGGACAGCCATCGCTCGAGCGCGTCCTTGCCGGCTTGGCCTTTGACCGCGAACGCGTACCGCAGGCCTTCTTTGAGCAGGTAGGCCCGATGCAGACGTGGATCGGTTTTCGCGATCCACGCGAGCTTCTCGCGTTGGCGCTCGGTGAGGTTCTCGGGGTTCTTCCACAGCGCGTAGCGCGAACGGGCGAGCCGTTGAGCGTCACCGGTTGATAGTCGCCGACGACCGGCTTGTCTGAGCTGGCCCGCACGGCGGGCGTCGTTCCAGGCTTGGCGGCGGACTTCATCCAGCGCCTCGGTTGCCCATTGCACGACGTGGAACGGGTCGGCGCACTGCACCGCTCGAGGGCAACGCTCCGCGACGACACCCGCGATCCAGCGGGCCTGATCAGCGGACACGTGCGTGATCAGCTCGCATCTCGCGGGGCCGAGCAGGTCAAAGAACCTGCGCAGCGTCGCCCGGTCGTTGCCTGGCGCGGCCCAGATCAGCCGGCCGCTGTCGTGATCAACCACGACAGTCAGATACCGGTGCCCGCGCTTGTAGGAGATCTCATCGATCCCGATCCGCACAAGCCCGTCCAGGCGATCACCGAGCGCTTCAACGTCAGCCCAGACCCGGGTGATGATCGCGCCGACCGTCCGCCACGCGACCCGCATCAACTCTCTCACCGCCGTCTTTGAGCACTGCGTCGCCAACCACGCGACCTGCTGATCGAACTGGCGCGTATGCCCAGCCCCGTGCCGAGCCCACGGAACGTGCGCGACCACAACGCCATGCTCGGCGCACCGCACCCGCGGCGCTCGCGCCTGCACGAACACGCGCACCGTCCCCGCGTCCAGCGCCCGCCAACGACGCGTCCCGTCACCCGCGTCATAGCCCTGACAGCGCCGCCGGCAGACCCCGCACCGACCCCGCGCAGCCCGCGCCGGCCTGACCCGCACGACCAGCAGCTCGCCGGGCTCGTCGAACTCGACGCCCTCGATCACCGTCCGCTCCATCCCCAACAAAGCACCAAATACCCTGACATTGCGCACGCCGTTCTCCGCTCCTGGTAGCTGACCTTCGACAAGCCAGAAACCTACGCGGGAACGGCGTGCCAACCACCCCACGACGCCGATCACACCCACAGATCCGTCACAAGAGCCAGTTTTGGTCGTTCGGGAGGGTGTCGCATCCGCATGACAGCGTGGGGCGTTATCACGAATTTGATAAGGCGAGGCCGTGCTCCCAGCGGCGTTCGCGACCAGCGGTCATCAGCGCGTGAGCATCGGCAGCGTCTCCGGTCTCCAAAAACCGACTTGGTCCCGTTTTGTGGCGGAAAACAGCACTTTCCGGTACCAAGTCGGCGGCTGGGTCCCTTGAGCGGCCGTTTTCGGGTTTGTCACCTCTTGACGACGCCTCAGGTTTGCGCGACGGCCTCATACGTGTGCATTTCTCGACACGACCACGACGGTCAGGCGTCGGGTTCCGGGAGCGGCGCCAGCGGCACTCCGGGGAGCGGCCCGACGAGCGGCTGCACGAGCGGCGCGGCACCGACTCTCGCCCGCCGCCGGCGGGTCGGAAGCCACGCGAGCAGGCCGCCCACGCCGGGCACCCAGATCGCGATCGCGTGGTACACGAGCACCGCGCTGACTGCGGCGGCGGCCGGCTTCATCCCGTACAGGACCAGCGACGCGGCGAGCCCCGAGTCGAGCACGCCGAGCCCAGCCGGCATCGGCACGGCCGTCGCCAGGTAGCCGATGCAATAGCCGATCGCCAGCGCCTCCAACCCGATCGTGTGGCCGGTCGCGTAGCAGGCGGTCAGCAGCGCCCCCATGTCGAGTAGCAGGAAGCCTGCGGCACCGAGCAGTCGCCAGTGCGGGTGCCGCACCGCGCTGAAGGCGCCGTCGAGCCCGATCGCCAGGCCGCGCAGGGGCGCGGGCGCACGGGCGCCGAGCCGGCGGGTCACAACCGTGATCAGCCATGCCGCGCCGAGCACGGCGACCGACACCAGGATCGGCCCGCCGGTGTGCAGGAGATCGTGGGGTCCGCCGGGGACGCCGACCAGCAGCAGGACTCCCGCGACACCGTTGACGAAGAACCCGAACAGGGTCAGCAGACAGAGCAACGCCCCACAGCGCGCGAACAGCCGACCCGCTCCGACGCCCTGGTTGCGCAGCAGCCAGCCGGTGGTCGCCGCCGTCGAGATGCTCCCACCAGGAAGCACCGCGCCGGCTCCCATCGAGATCCAAGCCACCTGCCGCCCGACGGCGCGCGTCGGCTCTGGGAAGAAGCGATGAAACAGGGGCAGGAAGCTGAGGCACGAGCCGAGCTCGAGGGCGAGCGCGGCGACCACCCAGCCGAGCCGCATGTGCGTGATCTGGTGAAGGACAGTTGCCGGTGGCGCCACCCAGACGAGCAGTCCGAAGCCGGCGGCGCCGACGAGCGCGGTTGCGACCCAGCGGCGCACGTGTCGCACCCGCGGGCGCGCGGCCGCCGACTCGGGCCCGCTGTCCGATTCACAGCTCATCCCCGGCATCTTCGCCGAAAGCCCCGGGGCGGCGGCGAACCGCTGCAGGCCGAGGCGATCCGAGTCGTCGACCCGGCCCGCGCCGTCCCCGCGATCTGCCGTCACGACGTGATCCCGACGATCGGATGCGCGGGGCCGCGAACCGGGAACAGCGCCGCGTCGCCGTAGGGCAGCACCTGGCCGGCGCTGTCGAGCAGCCAGTAGCCGCGCCCGTCCACGGTCGGGGTCATTGCGATCACGTCGATCGAGCCGTCGCCGGCCTGCGCCGGAGAGCCGTAGGAGACCGCGCCGCCGGCGGGGATCACCGCACCGGTGACGGTGAACAGCCAGACGCCACCGCCGGGCGCCGCGACGATCCCGCGGACCGGCGCCGGCACTGCGACTGGCGGCAGCGGCGGCGCGTCGCCGAACGCGTAGACCTTCCCGGTCGCGTCAACCAGCCAGTAGCCGCGGCCGTTGCGGGTAGACGCCATCCCGACGATCGGCGCGGTCCTCGAGTGCAGCGCCGATCCGTACCAGGGCGCCCTGGCGATCGCGAACACGTTGCCGGCCGCCGTGTACAGCCAGGCCCCCCGGAACGAGGTGACGATCCCCCGGATCGCGCGCCCATATCGTCCCGTGGCAACAGGGCGGGCGTTACCGAAGGAGAACACGCGCCCGGCCTTGTCGACGAGCCAGTAGCCGTGGCGCGTCGGCGTCGGCGCGATCCCGGTGATCGTCGAGACGCCCGCGCGTACGGCCGATCCGAACCAGCCCGCGCCGGGGCTCTGGACGACGTTGCCAAACGCCGTCAGCAACCAGTAGCCCGACGTCGCAAGGGGCTTCACGACCCTGGTCGCCTCGGAGATCGCCGGGGCGCCCGTCCCGCCGGGGTCGGCGGCCGTCTCGACCACCCTGATCGCGTGTCCGACATCGGTCGCGCCGACCGTGTACGTCGGGGCGGTGGCGCCGGCGATCGCCGTGCAGGACCCGGTCACGGTCGCGCAGTCCTCCCACTGATATGCGAACGCCGTCGGTGTGCCCGACCAGGTCGCGTGCGTCTCGCTGAGCCGCTGCCCGAGCAGCGGCGCGCCGCTGATCGTCGGCGAGGAGCTGGCGGTCGGTGGCGCCTGGGCCACGGACGCCGTCGTTGTCGCCGCAGCCGGCGTGGTCGTCGCGGCCGACGTGGTGGCGGGCGCCGCGACGCCGCCTGTCAAGCTGCCCGACGAGGTCGCGCTGCCGGTGGCGGCGGTCGCGGCGTCGATCGCATCCTCGTCGACGTCGATCGTGGCCCCGCCGTAGGTCTGGTTGGTCGCGCCGGCGAACTGGTGCAAGCGCTCCCCGAGCCAGTAGGCGGTGGGGACGAGCGGATCGGTCGTCGTCGCGGACCCGTTCCAGTTGGCGATCCACAGCTCGTCCGGCTCGGTGTAACCGGTCCCGACCTGCTTGACGAGGTCGGCGACGCCCGAGTCCTCGCTCGCGTAGACCCCCGACAGGTAGCCGGCCGCGTGCAGCCCGGTCGTCCACGCCGACAGGAACATGAGCACGGCGGCGCTCGTCGAGCTCCCCGGCGTGTACGCCTCCATGTCGAAGTAGATCGGGTTGCCCGGGCCGATCCCGAGCGCCTGCGCCTGGACGACCGCGTTGGCGGCGGCCGCGGACCCCTCGACGGTGGCGCTCGCGGGCGAGATCGCGGCGCATCCGCAGCTGTTGCCGGGCGCCTGCAGGCCGACGTACAGCGGCAGCATGTGCCAGCCCGCGGCCGACTGCGCAGCCACCCAGGCCGCGGTCAGACTCGATTGCACGCAGGCGGCGTTGGCGCCGCCGATGTAGATCCCGATCGCCCCGTACGGCGATGCCTCCCAGCTCGTCATCGCGCTCGCGTTCGGCGCCGAGCAGGCGTCGAAGCCGAGGCCCAGATAGACCCCGCCGGGGCTCGCCGGCCCGCTGGCCGGCGAGGCGAGCGCCTCCCGCTCCCAGGAGCTCGGCAGCCGCTGGTGGAGCTGCGCCGGCGCCGGGCGGGTGTCCGCCGCGCGCACGTAGCTCGCGAGCGACGCGACCCCTAGCGCTCGCCGGATCAGTCCCGGAGCGTGGCGCCAGGTGGCGAGCACGGACACGCCGGCGCGAACGTCGGTCAGACGCGCGGCGGCACCGGTGTCAAGGCCGGGCGGGACGGCGGCGCCGGCCGGCTCGACGAGGATCGCCTCGGTGCGGCCGGCAGCGTCGGGCGGGCAGAGCTGATCGTCGCCAGGGACGCCAAGATAGACCGCATGACGGTTGAAGCGCACGCACGTGCGCGGTTGCATCGAGAGGTTGTAGACGGGCCAGCCGGCGGGCACCGCCAGACCGTAGCCGCGGTAGCTGATGATCCGGACGTTCGCCGCGCTCGCCACCGCCGGTACGAGCAGCGCCGACAGCACGGCCGCCGTGGCGGCCGTGAGCATCCGGCGCGCGAGCCGCGCCTGTGCGGGGACGTGGGATCGATGCATGCGAGGCCTCAGCCCACTCTTCGACTGCAGATGCCTCCCGCTGGAGGCTTCGATCAACAGCGACACCGCGCGTGCACGGGAGTTTCTGTCCGCTCCCTCGGATGGTGCGCACGATTACCGTGCGCACCATCGATTGGGCGTCAGCGCAACGCCGATGTCAGGTCGTAGACGGTCGCGCCGCCGATCTCCGTCGATCGGTAGTGGGACTCGACCCATTCGGTAATCGCGCTCGAGCCGCTCTGGCCACCCTGACCGCCGCCGCCTCCAGACGGGATGTAGTAATGGATCTCGCCGGCCTTCACGTAGCGCTCGAACGCCGCCAGCGTGAGCTCGCCGCCGTTGCCGTTGAAGCCACCGATCGCCATCACCGGGTCGCCACCGGTCGCCAGCTCGAGACTTGCCGCATTGTTCGATCCTTCGGTGGCAGCGACCCAGCGGTAGCGTCCGGCGTCGTGCTCGAGCGCCTGGACCACCGAGCTGCTGACGCTGGCCCCGGCGAACGATGCGCCGCCTCCCGCGCCGGTGCCGCCACCCGGGAAGCCGCCGCCGCCGCTCGGACGCGTGCCACTGCCGCCACCCGGGAAGCCGCCGCCGCCACTCGGACGCGTGCCACTGCCGCCACCCGGGAAGCCGCCGCCGCCACTCGGACGCGTGCCACTGCCGCCACCGGGGAAGCCGCCGCCACTCGGCGGCGAGCCGCCGGCGGCACCCGACGTGTGGAAGGCGCCGCCGAGGCCGCCGAGGCCGATGTTGCTGGCCGGGCCGGCGGACGGAATCGAGCCGGTGTGACCGGTGCCGATCGTCTGCGCCGCGTAGGCCACAGGTCCGGCGAGCATTGCGAACGCGCTGAATGCAACCGCAACCGCAAGCGCCCGGCCTCGCAGGCGCCCGAGCACGGGCCACGCCAGCATCCCGAGCGCCGCGAGTCCGGCGCAGACGAGGACCGTGGGGCGCAGCCACGGCTCCCAGCTGGGCGTCCGTCCGAGCAGGATCGCCGCCCAGATCGCGGTCCCGACGACCGCGGCGGCCGCGACGCAGCGCGCGGCAAGCGACGTACGCCGCTCCCATAGGAGCGCGCCGCCGATCGCGACAAGCGCGGCGATCGCCGGCGCGAGCGCGACCGTGTAATAGGTGTGGATCACGCCCTGGCCGAAGCTGAAGACGACCGCCGTGACTAGCAGCCAGCTGCCCCACAGAAGCAGCGCCGCCCGGCGGCGGTCGGTGCGCGGCGCGCGGCCACACACCCATACACCGGCGACGAGCGCCAGCAGCGAAGCGGGAAGCAGCCACGAGGCCTGCCCGCCCATCAGGTTGTTGAACAGCCGCAGGAGCCCGATCGGGCCGCTGAAGCCGATGCCACCGCCGCCGGGGCCACCGCTGCCGCCGCTGCTCAACACCCGCTCGAGGCCGTTGTAGCCGAAGATCAGGTTGAAGATGTTGTTGTCCGGCGAGCCGTCGATGAACGGCCGCGACCCGACCGGCCACAGCGCGACGATCGCCACCCACCAGCCGGCCGAGACGAGCAGCGCCGCGCCGCCGGCCAGCAACTGCGCGAGCCGGCGCCGCAGCCCGGTCGGCGCCGCATACAGGTAGACGAGCGTGAACCCCGGCAGCACCAGGAACGCTTGCAGCATCTTCGTCAGGAAGGCGAACCCGAGCAGGGCGCCGCACACGACGATCCACCGGGTGCCGGCTCGCTCCAGCGCCCGAGTCAGGCAGTACGCACTCGCGACGAGCAGCAGGACGAGCAGCGCGTCGGGGTTGTTGAAGCGGAACATCAGCGCCGCGACCGGCGTCAGCGCGAGGATCGCGCCGGCGGCGAGTCCCGCGCCCGAACCGAACCAGCGCTTCACCGAGGCGTAGGTCAGCCACACGGCGCCCACGCCCTCGAGCGCCTGCGGCGCCAGCATGCTCCAGCTACTGAAGCCGAAGATCCGCCCAGACAGCTCCATCACCCACAGGGACGCCGGCGGCTTGTCGACCGTGATGAAGCTCGAGGAGTCGATCGAGCCGAAGAACATCGCCTTCCAGCTCTTGCTCCCGGCCTGCACGGCCGCCGCATAGAAGCTGTTCGCGTAGCCCGACTCCGACAGGTTCCAGAGGTATGCGACGGCGGTCAGCGCGAGCAGCGCGGCGAGACCGGCGCGCCCCCACGTCATTCGTGGCGCTCGCGGCCGCAGCCGGCGCGAGGGCGTGGCACCAGGGCCTGTCGCGGGGGCCTGGGGGCGATCGTTGAGTCTGGTTATCACGGACATCGTGGTCAGCCTCCCGGGTCGGCGTAAGCGGCTGGGCTGACTTGCATAAGCACAGCGTAGGAGAACTTCGCGGCCCGCTTGGGGGCGCCGGCGGCGCGGCGTCGGCGCTGGGCCTACCCGATAATGGCTCCTTTACGGCTCAGCGCCACCTCTCTCCTCGACCGGACACTGATGACAACCCAAGCCGTCCCCTCCCCGTCGCCGACGCCCCGCGTCCGGCGACGGCCCCTCGGCGCGACCTCGCGTCGCGACCGCTGGTGGCTCACGCCGGCGCTCACGGCGACCACCCTGACCGTGTTCGCGATCTACTCGATCGTCGCCGCGGCGATGAACACCGACTACGACTACCTGAAGGGCGGCGCCCGCTACCTGTCGCCGTTCTACTCGCCCGATCTGCGCTCCCTGTTCGGGCTGCACATCCCGTTCACGTACGCGTTCTTCGTGATCTGGGCGCCGCTCGGGCTGCGGACCACTTGCTACTACTACCGCAAGGCGTACTACCGCTCGTTCTTCCTGACGCCGCCGTCCTGCGCGGTCGTCGGGCGTCCGCAGGCCAAGGGCAGGGGCTACACCGGCGAGAGCCGGCTGCCATTGATCCTCCAGAACGTCCACCGGTTCTTCTTCTGGTTCGCGGTGGCCGTGCTCGGCTTCCTCTGGTACGACGCGATCCGCGCTTTCTTCTACAAGACGAGCACCGGCACACACTTCGGCATCGGGCTCGGCGGCGTCGTGATGCTCGTCAATGTGATTCTGCTGTCGGGCTTCACGTTCGGCTGCAACTCGTTCCGCCACCTGATCGGCGGCCGGCTCGACTGCTTCACCTGCAGCGCCTCCGCCCGTGCCCGGCACGGCGCGTGGCAGAAGGTCTCGATCCTCAACCGCCGCCACGCGAATTGGGCATGGTTCAGCCTGTTCAGTGTCGGGCTGACCGACCTGTACATCCGGCTCGCGAGCGCGGGCGCGTTCACCGACCCGCACCACGTGTTCTGATGGCGATCGAACAACACGACTACGACGTGATCGTGATCGGCACCGGTGGGTCGGGTTTACGGGCAGCGATCGCCGCTGCCGAGGCCGGCGCCCGCACGGCCGTCATCTGCAAGTGCCTGCTCGGCAAGGCGCACACCGTGATGGCCGAAGGAGGCGTCGCCGCCGCCCTTGGAAACGTCGCCCCCGAGGACGGGTGGCAGACGCACTTCCAGGACACGATGTTTGGCGGCAAGTACCTGAACAACTGGCACATGGCCGAGCTCCACGCCAAGGAGGCGCCGGACCGCGTGCGCGAGCTCGAGTATTGGGGCGCGGTGTTCGACCGCACGCCGGACAAGCGCATGTCACAGCGTGCGTTCGGCGGCCACACGTACCGGCGGCTCGTGCACATCGGCGACCGCACCGGGCTCGAGCTGATCCGTACCCTCCAGGACAAGGCGGTCCACAGCGGCATCGACGTGTTCATGGAGACGGTGATCACGCGGCTGATCAAGGATCGAGAGCGCGTCGTCGGCGCGTTCGGCTACCGCTATCCAACAGGCGAGTTCCTCGCCTTCTCGGCCAAGACGCTCGCGATCGCGACGGGCGGCGCCGGGCGGATCTACCGTGTGACCTCCAACTCGCAGGACTGCACCGGCGATGGCTACGCGCTCGCCTACGCGGCGGGCGCCGAGCTGGTCGACATGGAGTTCGTCCAGTTCCACCCGACGGGCATGGTGTGGCCGCCGGGAGTCGTCGGGCTGCTGGTGACCGAGGCGGTCCGCGGCGAGGGCGGGATCCTGCGCAACTCGGAGGGCGAGCGCTTCATGGAGCGCTACGACCCCAAGCGGATGGAGCTCTCGACCCGCGACGTCGTCGCCCGGTCGATCTACACGGAGGCCAAGGAGGGCCGCGGCTCCCCGCACGGCGGGGTGTTCCTCGACGTCTCGCACCTCGACTCCGAGTACGTCAAGAAGCGGTTGCCGAGCATGTATGACCAGTTCTACGAGCTGGCGGGCGTCGACATCACGAAGGCGGCGATGGAGGTCGGGCCGACCTGCCACTACTTCATGGGCGGTATCCGCATCGACGGTGAGACCGGCGAGACGATCGTGCCGGGGCTGTTCTCGACCGGCGAGGCGTCGGGCGGGATGAACGGCGCCAACCGCCTCGGTGGCAACTCGCTGTCCGACCTGCTCGTGTTCGGAAGGCGCGCGGGGATCGGCGCGGCGGAGCACGCGAACGCGACGCCGGCGCCGGAGCTGCCCGAGCAGGAACTGGCCGACGCCGAGGCGGAGGCAGCCGGTTACCTGACGGGAGAGGGCAGCGAGGACCCGTACAAGCTGCACCGCGAGTTGCAGGCGGTGATGGGCGAGGGAGTCGGCATCTTCCGGGACGAGCAGGGTCTGACCAGCGCGATCGGTCGCCTCGAGGCGCTCGAGCAGCGGGCGGCGAACCTGCGCGCGCCCTCCTCGCGGCCCGACTACAACCCGGGCTGGCGCCTGTGCCGCGAGGTTCGCAACATGATCATGGTGTCGCTGCAGATCGCGCGAGCGGCGCTGATGCGCGAGGAGAGCCGCGGCGGCCACAGCCGCCTCGACTTTCCGCGCTACGACGAGTACTGGTCCGAGCACAACATCGTGGTCTGCGACCGCGACGGCGAGATGACCCTCGAGGCACGCCCCGTCATCAAGTGGGACGGGCTGACCGAGCTCGTCGAGGCACGACAGGAGGCCGAGCGAGTATGAGCACGGAAGCGACGGATCGCGGTGAGGAGGCGGTTACCCGCAAGCTCAAGATCTGGCGCGGCGACGTCACCAGCGGTGGGCTGGTCGACTTCGAGGTGCAGACCGAGCCGGGAATGGTGGTGCTGGATGCGGTGCTGGAGATCCAGCGCAGCCAGGCGCCCGATCTAGCGGTTCGCTGGAACTGCAAGGCGGCCAAGTGCGGGTCGTGCGGCGCCGAGGTCAACGGCAGACCGTCGCTGATGTGCAAGACGCGACTAGACCACCTGGCCGCGGACGAGCCAATCACGGTCGAGCCGCTCCAGGCCTTCCCGGTGATCCGCGACCTCGTCACCGACGTCTCGTGGAACTACGAGGTCAATAAGAAGATCGCACCGTTCACGCCGAAGCCGGACGCTGAGTGGCTGATCGGCCAGGAGGACACCGATCGCATGAGCGAGTTCCGCAAGTGCATCGAGTGCTTCATGTGCCAGGACGTCTGTCACGTGCTGCGCGACCACGGCCTGTTCAGCCGTTACTACGGTCCGAGGTTCATGATCCGCCTGGCCAGCCTGGAGATGCATCCGCTCGACGGGCTCGACCGGATCGAGATGATCGGCGACGAGGCCGGCATCGGGCTCTGCAACATCACCAAGTGCTGCACCGAGGTCTGCCCCGAGGGCATCCACATCACCGACAACGGGATCATCCCGCTCAAGGAGCGGCTGGTCGACCGGCGCTATGACCCGGTCATGAAGATCCTGCAGCGGGGCAGACGCAACAACCGGCGCAAGCCGACGCCCGAGGACCTCGGCCCCGACTCGCGGGTGTCCTGACAGTCGAGAACGGTGCACTGGTGCCAGGTCAGTCGAGCCCTGGCTCTCCGAGCGCAAGGCGGCGACGCAGCAGCGGCGCCGTGCGGTAGCGCTCCTCGCCCGATTCGCGGCGCAGCGCGTCGAGGATCCCGGCAGCGTGGCGCAGACCGAGCGCGCGCGACCATGCGACCAGCCCGCGCGGGTGGTTCGCGCCGAGGGTGAGCCCGAGATCGACGTCGGCCGGCGCCGCGTGCCGCTCTCCGATCAGGAACGCCGCTTCGTTGATCAGACAGCTGAGGATCCGACCGAGCACGAGCCCGGGAGCGTCTCCGACCTCGACGGGGTGGCGCCCGAGCGCCCGCACGAGCTCGAGCAGACGCTCGCGCGCGACCGGATCTGTGCGCGGGGTGACGGCCGTCTCGATCACGCGCGCGGCCTCGAACGGGGCGATCACGTGCATGCCGGCGGCCTCCGGATCGCACGCATGCAGCGAGCTGTCCCACAGGAACCGCGCTCGCGGAGCGGGCTCAACGGACGCGTCCCGCTCGCCGACGAGCGCCAGCCACGGCTCCTCGCCGCCCCGCGGCTCGCGGCCAACCTCGAATCCGGCTCGTTGCGCAGCAGCCGCCAGCTCTAGGAGGACCAGCGGACCATCGCCGACGAGCGCAAGCACCCTGCCGGCGCCGCCGCCTGGCGCTGGCAGCTGGGGATCCTCAAAATCGTCGTTGGCCGGCCCGCCGCCGGGCGCGTAGGAGTACCAGCCCCACCCTGACTTGCGACCGAGCCTCCCGGCCGCAACCATCCGCGCCTGCAGCGGCGATGGCCGGAACCGGGGCTCGCCGAAGGATCGGCGGAACAGCGACTCGGCGACCGCATGGTTGGTGTCCAGCCCGACGAGATCCATGAGCTCGAAAGGCCCCATCCGGAAGCCGCCCTCGAGTCGCGCGATCAGGTCGATCTCCCTCACCGTCGCCGTCCGCTCGGCCAGCAGC
>Ga0302184_10002288_pt1 | contig 12162 bp, 10 predicted proteins | sample I_Palsa_N3_3_FD_200233 | JGI IMG/M metagenome (GOLD analysis project Ga0302184, IMG submission 200233) | Peat permafrost microbial communities from Stordalen Mire near Abisko, Sweden - I_Palsa_N3_3 | ecosystem: Environmental > Terrestrial > Soil > Palsa > Peat permafrost | place: Sweden...
CGCCGGCGGACCGGGCGGGATGGCCCGGGCCCGGTCGAAGGCCTGGATCTCCGCCACCCAGCAGATCCCCAGCGCCGAGCACCTGCACCGGATGACGACGATCCCCCCGCCGGCCGCCGCCGGGTTCGCGCAGGCGTCGCCGGAGGCGTTGTTCCCCGGCGCGGGCGGGATGCCGGTCAGCGCCGGCGGCATGGTCGTGGCCGGCATCGCCGCCTCGGGCGCGACAGTGAGCCCGTTCTTCCCGGCCGACGTCGACCCGCGCGTGCTGAGCGCGGACGGCAGGCCCGCCAATCCCGAGGACCTGCTGATCGCCTACGCGCTCGGGCTGCCGTACACCGGGCAGCACGGGGACGACGCCAAGCGGTGGGAGCTGCGCTTCGGCGAACTGACCGTCGATCCGGCCGACAGCCTGGGCATGGCCCCCGCTCCCCCGGCCAAGCGCCAGGCCGAGCTGGACTGGGCGAAGGCGCTCTGCGACGCGGCGATGGACGCGGCCTCGCGCCGCGGGATGCGGGTGGCGGTGGCCGTGGTGGACCGCGGCGGCGACCCGATCCAGCAGGACCTGATGGACGGCGGCCCGGCCGGCGGGGTGGCCGTGGCGCAGGCCGTGGCGGGCGCCGCGGCGCTGTTCGGCTGCGACAGCGGTGATCTCTCGGCCCGGTTCGGCCCGGTTGAGGCCGTCGCGGCGCTCGTGACCCCGCCGGTGCTGGGCGTTCGCGGCGGCCTGCCGGTCCGCGACGCCGGGCACGTGGTGGCCGGCTTCGGCGTCGGCGGCGACGAGCCTTCGGTCTGCGAGGGCATCGCGCGAGACGCGCTCGCGGCCGTCTCATGACCAGCGGTGGCCCCGGCCCGGCCGCCGGCCCGGTCCGCGTCGCCGTCATCGGCTGCGGCGCGATCGGCAGCCTGTACGCGGCGCACCTGGCCCGCGTGCCCGGCGTCGAGGTGTGGGCGGTCGACCCCTGGGCCGAGCACGTGGCCGCGATGGAGTCACGAGGGCTGCGGGTCACCGGGCTGGCCGACTTCACGGCGGCGGTCCACGCCAGGACCGACGGCCGCGACCTGCCGGCCTGCGACTTCGGCCTGGTCGCCACCAAATCGCTGCAGACCAGGGAGGCCGTCGAGGGCGCGCGGACGGCCCTGGCGAACGCCTCGGTGGTCAGCCTGCAGAACGGGCTCGGCAACGAAGAGGTCATCGCCGAGCTCGTGCCGCGGGTCATCCGCGGGAGCATCATCACGGCCGGCGCGGTCGTGGCGCCGGGCGTCGTCCGGTACGACGCCCAGGGGGACTCGTGGTTCGGGCCGTTCGAGCCGCGGCCGGCGCCGATGCCCGCGGTCGAGCAGCTGGCCGGGCTGCTCGGGGCCGGCGGCCTGCGCACGCGCGCACTCCGGGACGCCCGGGGACCGCAGTGGACAAAAGTCATTTTCAACTCCGCGACGAGCCCGCTCGCCGCGCTGACCGGGCTCTCGGTGGGCCGCGTCTGCACCGATGCCGCCCTGCGCCAGCAGGTCGACGAGCTGATCGTGGAGGCGCTGGCGGTGTGCGAGCGGGCCGGGATCGTGCTGGCCCGCCCGCCCCGGGAGGCGGTGGAAGAGGCTATCGCGGAGGCCTACGACCACAAGCCGAGCATGCTGCAGGACGTCCTCGCGCGCCGGGCGACCGAGATCGACGTCCTGAACGGCGGGATCGCCGCCGAGGGGCGCCGGGCCGGCGTGCGCACGCCGCGGCACGACTGCATGGTTGCCCTGGTCAAAGGCCTAGAGAAGTCCTGGTCGGAGTAGTCGCGCAGGTCCTGGCGATGCCGCGCGGCGCCGCCAATTCGTGACCTCGGGAGGGTGGACAACCGCCTTCTCATCCCGTAACGTAATCGAAATGAAAATAACTTTCACTGTATGAAAGTTAGGGAGGGTCATGGGCGCACCGACCACCCGGCAGCCACTGCTTGATGTCGCCGGACTGCGCGTCACCTACGGCGGGGTCGTGGCCGTCTCCGACGTCGACCTGCAGGTCACCGAGGGCACCGTCTACGGGCTGATCGGCCCCAACGGCGCGGGCAAGACCTCGATGGTCGACGCCCTGACCGGGTACACCAGGCCTGCCGCCGGGCGGATCGTGTTCGGCGGCCGGGACATCGGGGCCTTGCGCCCCTACCGGCGCGCGCGCCTCGGCCTGGCCCGCACGTTCCAGTCGGTGGAGCTGTTCGACGACCTCACCGTGGACGAGAACCTGCTGGTGGCCAGCGAGCACGTGACCGTCGCCTCGGCGCTGCGGGATCTTTTCCTGCCGCACCGCCCGCCGAACCGGACCGGCGTCGACTGGGCCATCTCGGTGTGCGGCCTGGAGGATGTCATCGACCGGTACCCGTCGGAGATCTCGCTCGGTAAACGCAAGCTGGTGGGCATCGGCCGGGCCCTGGCCCGGCAGCCCCGGCTGGTCCTGCTCGACGAGCCCGCGGCCGGGCTGGACACCGACGAGAGCACCGAGCTCGGACGCCGGCTGCGCGCCCTGCCCGAGGAGTACGGCGTGACGGTGTTCCTTATCGACCACGACATGGGCCTGGTCCTGACCGTGTGTGACTACCTCATGGTCCTGGACTTCGGACGTCAGATCGCAGCCGGGACCCCGGCGGAGATCCGCGACGATCAGCGCGTGATCGAGGCCTACCTAGGAGGACACCATGCCGGCACCAGCCAGTAGCGCGGAGCCGTCCGGCCACGCCCTCGCGGTGCGGGACCTGAACGCCGGCTACCGGGGAGTGCCGGTGGTTCGCGAGCTCAACCTGGAGGTCCGGCCCGGTGAGGTGGTGGCCCTGCTGGGCCCGAACGGCGCCGGGAAGACCACCACCTTGGAGACCATCGCCGGGCTCCACCGCCCGATCTCGGGCACGGTAGAGCTGTCCGGCGAGGGCATCGGCGGCAAGCCGGCCCACATCCTGGCGCGCCGTGGCGTCGCGCTGGTACCCGAGGGCCGCGCCCTGTTCCCGGGGCTCACCGTCCACGAGCATCTGCGGCTGGCGGGCCGGCGGGGGCGAGGATCGGCCCGGCCGGAGGACGAGCTGTTGGAAATGCTCCCCGAGCTGCGCAAGTGCCTGGGGCGCAAGGCCGGCCTGCTGTCCGGCGGCGAGCAGCAGATGCTGGCCGTCGGCCGGGCTCTGGTCACCCGGCCGCGGCTGCTGCTGGTCGACGAGATGAGCCTCGGGCTGGCTCCGGTGATCGTCGAGCGGCTGCTCCCGATCCTGCGGCGAGCGGCCAGCGAGCTGGGCAGCAGCGTGCTGTTCGTCGAGCAGCACGTCGCGCTGGCGCTGGAGATCTCCGACCGCGCCTACATCTTGACCCACGGCCGGATCCAGCTTGAGGGCGCCGCCGCCGAGCTCCGCGGGCGGCGTGAGCTGCTCGCCGCCAGCTATCTCGGGGAGACGGCCGCCTGAGCGGGCTGACTTCCAGGCAATCCCGCACCACAGATACACACCATCGCCGAAAGAAGCACAGATGAAACCTTATAGATGGCTCAGCGTGACAGGCGCCGCCGTGCTCGTGCTGACCGCGGCGGCCTGCAGTTCGAGCGGCTCAAGCGGTTCGAGCAGTTCGGGCAGTACGAGCACGCCCGCGTCGAGCAGCACGACGGCCGCGGCCAGCACCTCGGTGTTCGGCACCCCCAAGAAGGCGACCGGCTCGCCGTACACCTTCGGGATGATCAACGACGAGACCGGCGCGGTTACCTTCCCCGAGGCACGCCAGGGAGCGATCGCCGCGGTCGACTACGTCAACAACTACCTCGACGGCATCAACGGGCACCCGATCGTGATCGACGAGTGCACCGGCGACGGCACGCCGGCCACCGCGGCGCGATGCGCTAACCAGCTGGTCGCCGCGCACCCCCTGGCGATCCTGGGCGCGGCCGACGTCGGCGCGCCCGCCTCGATCCCGATCTACGCGCACGCCAACCTGGCCTACCTGGGCGGCATCCCGTTCACCCCGGTCCCCGAGACCGCGTCGAACTCGATCCAGTTCTGGTCGGTCAGCGTGGGCGACAACGCGGCGGCTGCCGTGTACGCGGGCAAGACGCTGGGCATCAAGAGTGTCGCGCTGATCTACTTCAGCAATGCTCAGGGCGAGTCGATCCTGCCCCAGATCACGCCGGTGTTCAAGGCGGCCGGGGTGACGACGATCCATGACATCCCGCTGTCGCCGACCTCGCCGGACCCGAGCCCGCAGGCGGCCCTGGTGGAGAGCAGCGGCGCCCAGCTCGTCTACGTCGACGTGCCGAACGGCTGCGGCAACGTACTCAAGGCGCTCAAGTCCGTCGGCTTCACCGGCAAGATCATGGGCATCGACCCGTGCAGCGCGCCGCCGGTGATCGCCGCGGCGGCCGGCGGAGCCGAAGGCATGTACATCGCCTCGCCGTTCATGCTGCAGAGCGGGACCAGCCAGCAGGCGCAACTGTTCGAGGCGGCGATGAAGAAGTGGGCCGCACCCGGCACGCTGATCGACTCGATCTCGACGGCCGGCTTCGCCACCGTGATGAACGTCCAGCAGGTGCTGAGCACGATCTCGGGCACGCCGACGACGTCGAGCATCCTGGCCGCGTTCAAGTCAGGCACGCACCCGAACTTCCTGTCGCACTCATACACGTGCAACGGGCAGGCGCTGAAGGGCGCGGCCGCGATCTGCAACGACTACTACCTCATGAACCAGATCGAGAACGGGGCCGTCACCCAGCCCGACCCGACCTGGGTGACCTCGAAGGGCTACTTCCAGGGCCTTAGCGGCTGATGACCGCGGTCGGGTCTGCACGGTCCGCGGGCGGACCCGACCGCAGCACTGTGCGTATCGACGAGACGTAAACGAGACACCATGTCTAGCTACATCCTGTTCCTGATCCTCGGCCTGGGCGCGGGCGCCACCTATGCCATCCTCGGCCAGGGGCTCGTCCTGAAGTACCGCAGCGCGGGCGTGGTCGACTTCGCGCACGGCGCCGTGGCCATGTTCATCGCCTACGTCTTCGTCAACCTGCGCAGCTTCGGCGAGCTCGAGCTGCCGGTGATTCTGATCCCGCACCAGATCTCGCTGAACGGGGGCGCCGGGCTCAACACCGGGCTCGCCATCGTGATCTCGCTGGTGTACGCGGCGATCTTCGGCCTGGTGCTGTACGTCATCATCTACCGGCCGCTGCGGGGCGCCTCGCCGCTCACCCGGGTGTGCGCGTCGGTCGGGGTCATGCTCGCCCTGCAGGCCATCGCGGTGCTCAACTACAGCACCGAGCCGGTGGCGACGAATCCGATCTTCCCGAGTTCCCCGCTGTCGATCGCCAAGATCACGTTCCCAGAGGACCGGCTGTTCTTCACCGGCGTGGTCATCCTCATCTCGGTGGCGCTGGCGATCGTCTACCGCTTCTCCCGGTTCGGCCTGGCCACCCGGGCCGGGGCCGAGAACGACCGGGGGGCCGCGCTGACCGGCATCTCCGCCAACGTCATCGCGGGCCAGAACTGGGTCATCGCCACGGTCCTGGCCGGCGCGGCCGGCATCTTGATCGCACCGGTGGCCAGCCTCGACCCGACCTCCTACACCCTGTTCGTGGTGCCGGCCCTGGCCGCCGCGCTGATCGGCCGGTTCCAGTCGTTCTGGATCACCGCGCTAGCCGGCCTGCTGCTGGGCTGCGCGCAGTCCGAGATCGACAAGCTCATCACCGTCTGGAGCTGGTTGCCCCAGCAGGGGCTGTCGGACGCTCTCCCGTTCGCCGTCATCATCGTGGTCATGGCGCTGCGCTCGCGCACCGTGCTCGCCCGCGGCGGGGACGTGGCCGAGCGCAACCCGTCGATCGGCCGCCCGCACACGCCGCTGCGCACCGCGGCGATCTGCTTCGTTCTCGGGGTGCTGCTGCTGCTGGTGCTCAGCAGCGTCCTGCGGTTCGCCTTCATATCGTCGCTGACCGTCACGTGCATCGCGCTGTCGGTGGTCGTGCTGACCGGCTACGTCGGGCAGGTGTCGCTGGCCCAGATGTCCCTGGCCGGAATCGGCGGCTTCATGCTCGGGCACATCTCCACCGACTGGCACATCGGGTTCCCGTGGTCGCTGATCCTGGCCGGCCTGTTCGCCGTACCGATCGGGCTGGTCATCGGCCTGCCGGCGCTGCGGCTGCGCGGGGTCAACCTGGCCGTGGTGACGCTCGGGTTCGCCGCGGCGATGGACGCCGTCCTGTTCACCAACTTGTCCTTCACCGGCAGTACGGCCGGCCTGCCCATCCCGGCGCCGCGCCTGCCCGGCCTGAACCTGGGGATCACCCAGGGCAAGGCGTATCCCACGCTGATCTTCGGCGTGCTCGTGCTGCTGGTGGTGATCCTGCTCGGGCTGCTCGTGGCCCGGCTGCGGCGCGGCCCGGCCGGGCGCATGCTGCTGGCCATCCGCTCCAACGAGCGCGCGGCCGGGTCGGTCGGGATCAACGTCGCCCAGGCCAAGCTGATGGCGTTCGGGCTGGCCGCGTTCATCGCCGGCATCGGTGGCGCGCTGACCGGTTACATGCAGGGCGAGCTCACCGCCGACAGCTTCGCCGCGTTCACCTCGATCGGCCTGCTGGCGATCGTGTTCGTGGCCGGGGTCGGGCGCATCGCCGGGGCGGTCGTGGCCGGCATCATGTTCTCCGCCGCGGGCCTGTTCGTGACGTTCCTGAACCTGCACCTGAACGTGGGCAAGTACCAGGCCATCGTGGCCGGCGTGGCGCTGGTACTGACCGCGGTCCAGAACCCGGACGGCATCACGGGCACCGCGACCGGCAAGGGCCCGGCGGTGGCGCTGGCCAAGCTCCAGGACCGCCTGACCGGGGAGTACGCCAAGCGGCGGCTCGCGGGCCGGGTGCAGAGCCCGGCGCCCGGGGCCGACGCCCTGGTACGGAGCCCGGGGCCGGGGGCCGAAGGGGACGAGCTCAGCGCAGAATCAGACCGCCGTCCGCGCACAGCGTCTGGCCCGTGATCGCCCCGGCCGCGTCGGAGACGAGGAAACTGACTGCCGCGGCGACGTCGCCGGGCTCCAAGTCCCGGCCGATGGCCTGGCGTGCCCGGACCGCGGCGAACGCCTCAGGCGGCGTGTCGGCTACCGCGGCCGGGGTCGGGGTGAGCCCGGGCGCGACGCAGTTGACCGTGATCCCGTCGCGTCCGAGCGAGCGGGCCAGCGTGCGGGCGATGCCGATCAGGGCCGCCTTGCTGGCCACGTACGCGAGCAGGTCGCCGGCGGGCGGCTCCCAGACGGTGTCCGAGACGACGAACACGATCCGCCCGAAGCCGCGCTCGGCCATGCCGGGGGCCACGGCCTGGGCCAGCCACAGGGCCGACTCAACGTTGACGGCCTGGACCCGGTGCCAAGTCTGCGGCCCGGACCTCGGCTCGCTCGGCGAGGTCCTCGAGCGGGTCGCCGTCCCGGTCGAGGACCACGACCTCGTGCCCGGCCGCGCGCAGGCCCGCGGCGATCGCGCCGCCGATGGCACCGGCTCCCCCGGTGACCGCTGCCACGCGCGTCATGCCCGGAACGCTACTACGTCAAGGGAACGATGCTCATGGTGCCCATGGTGTGGGCGGAGATCGTCGGGGGCGACGCCCTGGGCCGCGGGCAGGAGCCGGCCCTGTGCTGGTGGCTGCCGGACGGCGCGTCGGTCCAGCACGCCTACCGGCTGCGCACCGATGACGGCTTTGATACCGGCCGGGTAGACGGCCGGGCCCAGTCGTTCGTCCGGCTGCCGGTCTTCGACCGGTCCCGGCGCTGCGCCGAGGCGCAGGTCAAGGTGTGGACCGACCTGGGCGAGAGCGAGTGGAGCGAGCCGGTCAGGGTCGAGGCCGGCCTACTGAAGGAGGCGGACTGGTCGGCGCGGTGGATCGGCGTGCCGGAAGACCCGCGGCCGGCGGCAGGGTCGCGGCCCGCGTACTGGCTCAGGACGACCTTTGACGTTCCCCCGCTCACCGCGGCCCGGCTGTACATCACGGCCCTCGGCCTGTACGAGGCGTTCCTGGACGGACGACGCGTCGGCGACGTGGAACTCGCCCCTGGCTACACCCAGTACCGCGCACGGGTCCAGTACCAGGCGTACGACGTCACTGCACTGGTGCCGCCGGGGCGGCATGTCCTCGCGGTCCTACTGGCCGACGGCTGGTACCGCGGCCAGGTCGGGCTGCCGCGAGCCGCCGACCAGTACGGCCGGGACCTCGCGCTGCGCGCGCAGCTCGAGGTGCGAACCGACGCGGGCGGGCGGGCCGCGGCGGATAGCGGGCCCGGCTGGCAGGTGGTGGCGGGTAGCGGGCCGGGCTGGCGGGTGGCGTCGTCGCACATCATTGCGGCGGACCTCATCGGCGGCCAGCGAGAGGACCACCGCGGGCCGCGGCCGGCGGTGCACGCTGTGTCGTTCGACGACCGGTCGTGGGCCGGCGCCGTGGCGCGTGACGTCGACGTGGCCATCGTTCGGTCGGTCGCACCGCCGGTCCGGTCGATCGAGGAGATCCGGCCGATCGAGGAGATCCGGCCGGTGGCCGTGTGGCCGGCCCACGGCGGGCACGCCTTCGTGGCGGACTTCGGGCAGAACTTCAGCGGCTGGGTGCGGCTGGCGAACCCCGGGCCCGCAGACGGCCGGGTCACGCTGACGCACGGCGAGTGGCTGGACCGAGACGGGGACCTGACCACCGCGCACCTCGACGTCGACCTGCCGGTCGTCCCGGAGCCGTTGCCGCTGGGGCAGGTCGACGAGGTGGTGCCCGGCCCTGGCGGGGAGACGTTCGAGCCGCGGTTCACCACGCACGGCATGCGGTACGTGCGGATCGAGGGTCATCCGGGGACGCTGGGCCCCGACGACGTCACCGGCGTCGTCGTGCACTGCGACCTGCGCCGGACCGGCTGGTTCAGCTGCAGCGACGACCGGGTCAACCGGCTGCACGAGGCGGTGGTGTGGTCGCTGCGGTCGAACATCTGCGACATCCCGACCGACTGCCCGCAGCGCGAGCGCGCGGGCTGGACGGGAGACTGGCAGGTCTTCGCGCCGACGGCCGCCTACCTGTACGACGTGCTGGCTTTCACCCGCAAGTGGCTGGGTGACGTGATGCTTGATCAGCGGGCCGACGGGTGCGTCGCGAACATGTCGCCCTGCCCGCCGTCCGAGGGCTTCGACGGACCGCTTGGCGGGCTGCACGGCTCCGCGGGCTGGGGCGACGCGGTGGTGTCCGTGCCCTGGGACCTGTACCAGGCGTACGGCGACACGTCGCTGCTAGCCGAGATGTGGCGTGCGATGACAGCCTGGGTCCGGTTCGCCGCCGGCGCGGCCGCGGGCAGCCGGCATCCCGACCGGGCCGCGGCCCGGCCCGAACCCGCCGCGCACGAGCGGTACCTGTGGGACAGCGGCTTCCACTGGGGCGAATGGATGGAGCCGGGGGTGACGGTCACCGACTTCCCGGCGTTCGCCCGGGCGGACAAGTCCGAGGTGGCCACGGCCTACCTGTACCGGTCGGCGGCGACCGTGGTCCGGGTCGCCCGGGTGCTCGGGCTGCGGGAGGACCAGTGGCGCCCCTACCAGGCCATCGCCGAGGGGGCGCTGGACGCGTGGCGGCGGGAGTTCGTCCGGGACGACGGGACGCTCGCGGCGGCGACGCAGGCCTGCCACGTGCGGGCGCTGGCCTTCGGGCTGGTGCCCGAGGACCTCCGGCCGGCGGTGGCCGGGCGTCTGGCCAGGCTGGTCGGCCTGGCCGGAGGTCACCTCGCGACCGGCTTCTTGTCGACTGGCTACCTGCTGCCGGTGCTGGCCGACAGCGGGCACCTGGGCCTGGCCTACGATCTGCTGCGACAGGACACCACACCCTCCTGGCTGACGATGGTGGACCGGGGGGCGACCACTTTGTGGGAGCACTGGGACGGCGTGGACGCCCGGGGCGTCCCGCACGGGTCGCTGAACCACTACAGCAAGGGCGCGGTGGCCACGTTCCTGCACCGCTACGTCGCGGGGCTGCGGCCGGCGTCTCCCGGCCACCGCCAGTTCGAGGTGCGCCCGCGGCCGGGCGGCGGAATCACGTGGGCTTCCGCTCGCTACCACGGCCCGTTCGGTCCCATCGATCTTGCCTGGCATGTTGGCGACGGAGCGATGGAGCTGGACGTGGTTGTGCCCGGCGGGTCCACCGCGACCGTGGTCATGCCCGGCGGGGAGCCGCAGGAGGTCGGGCCGGGGCGGCACCACTGGACCGGGGCCGCGCCTAGCGGCTGACGGCGCCCGCCGGACGCACGGTCGGGTCGTACGCCTCGAACGCCCGGGCGCGCTCGTCGATCTGCTCGCGCAGCGCTTGGTGGCGGGCGGCCGTTTCCTGGATCTCGGCGGCGTGGGCCCGCTTCTCGTCCATGGAGATGACCGAGCTGGCCAGGTCGGTCCAGGTCACCTGGAGGTCCGGCGCCAGCCGACCGCGCGCGCCGCAGGTGGCGCACTCGACGTCCGCACCGCGCAGCACGATCACGTCGAGGTGGCACATCGGGCACAGCCCGGGCGGCCCCAGGTAACGCGCCTGGTCAAAGGGCACGCCGAGCTGGCCCGCGACGTTGCGGCCGAGCAGGGCAGCCCGGTCGAGGGCGGCCGGGTCCAGGACCACCGAGCGCGGCGTGCCGGCGCCCTCGAACTGCACCTGGTCGACGACGGCGATATGCATCGAGAACGTGGTGGTGTGCATGATCGGCAGGGCCAGCGTCTTCCACTGCGAGGTCAGCGAGCCACCCACTGCGAGGAAGCCGGCCACCCGGGGCTTGAGCACCCGCTCGTCGACGCGGAACGGGACGGCCGGATCGCGTCCCTCCCGGCGCAGCGCCAGCATGGCGTCGATGATGGCGGCGTCGGCGTTCGGTCCGAGCGCCCGGTCGATGAACAGCTTGAGCCGGGCCGCCACCGTCCGGCTGATGATCGGGGTGCTGACGATCAGCCCGTCACACTCGATCATCCGCTCCCACAGCCACCACGCGTTGTCCGGCTCGGCGGCTTCCGCGGTCCCGCTGGGCAGGCGGACTTCGTTGAGCCGGACCAGTTCGACCTCGGCGCCTTGGTCCTGCGCCGCCCGCAGCGCCGCCTTAAGCAGGATCTCTGCGCTGCCGTGCGGCTGACCGCAGCCCAGTCCGAGCATCCGGCGGCCGGTGTCCGTGGTCGACATCTGTCCTCCTGATCGGGCGGCTTGTGGACCATCCTCTCACTGTGAGAGAGTAACTTCCATAGAGTGAAGATACTCTACCGGGATTGAAGGAGCCGGGCATGGGTCGGCTGGACGGCAAGCGGGCGCTCGTCTCGGGTACCGGCGGCGGGATCGGGCGGGCGGCCGCGCTGCTATGCGCGCGGGAGGGGGCCCACGTGGTGGGGTGTGACCTGAACCCGGAGACCTCCGCCGAGACCGTCGAGCTGGCCCGGGCCGAGGGCGGGCGGATGGACGCCATCGCGCCCGTCGACCTGGCCACCGAGGAGGGGGCTCGGCGCTGGGTGCAGGAGGCCGTGGCCCTGACGGGCGGGATCGACATCCTGGTCAACAACGCGTCGGCGATCCGGTTCGGCCCCATCGACGCGCTCTCCTTCGCCGACTGGTCGTTCACGATCCGGCACGAGCTGGACATCGTCTTCCTCGTCACCCGCGCCGCGTGGCCGCACCTGGTGGCGGGCGGCGGCGGATCTATCGTCAACGTCGCCTCGATCACGGCCTCGCGCGGCGCGTTCTTCATGCCGCAGAACGCGCACGGCGCGGCCAAGGGCGGCGTGCTGGCGCTGACCTACCAGCTGGTCGTGGAGGGCGGCCCGCACGGTATCCGGGTCAACGCGGTCAGCCCGGCGATGACCGAGACTCCGCACACCGCCCCGATGCTGGCCGATCCCGACGGGCCGGCCGCGAGCATCGCCGCCCGCGTGCCGCTGGGCCGCTGGGGACAGCCGCAGGACGTGGCGAACGCGATCTTGTTCCTGGCCTCGGACGAGTCGTCCCACGTGAGCGGCGCGAACATCCCGGTCGACGGCGGCGCGGCGGTGGTCGGGTGAGCTCGCCGCTGGCCGGGCGGCTGCTGCTGCGTGGTGACCCGGGATACGAACAGGCCCGGACGGGCCGCATCTTCAACGGGCGCCGGCCGGACAGGTTCCCCGCGGCGGTGCTGCTCGCGGCTTCCGATGGCGACGTAACCGAGGGCGTT
>Ga0302184_10002289_pt1 | contig 12162 bp, 10 predicted proteins | sample I_Palsa_N3_3_FD_200233 | JGI IMG/M metagenome (GOLD analysis project Ga0302184, IMG submission 200233) | Peat permafrost microbial communities from Stordalen Mire near Abisko, Sweden - I_Palsa_N3_3 | ecosystem: Environmental > Terrestrial > Soil > Palsa > Peat permafrost | place: Sweden...
GTTGGCGCGTTGCCTTACGCAACGTTCGAGGCCAAGTTGCAGTCGCTTATCACGCCAGCGCCCGCGAAGTAGGTGGTCGCTCCAAAGGGGGATGCCCGGCGATGTCGAGCGAGCCTCTGGCATAGATGTTATACCGCACTAGCGCCGCGCGACGCCTTCTGCAAGATTGGTGACACAGCTCCGAATGGCTAGAAAAGCGATTTTGCTTGGTTTGATGGCTGCTCTCATCGCGGCAATGATCGCGCTGAGCGCCTGGCATCAGGCGCACGAGGCGGTCGAAGAGGCGCGAGCGCGCCTTATCACCAGCGAACTCCAACCCATCGCCGGCATGCTGAAGGAGAATCAGGCGCTCATCACAGATCTGCAGGCGGAGCCCTTTACGGAGCAGGATTCCGGCATCCTGGAGTCCTACCTCGCCAAGATTCGCCGCGATGGTGTGCCGAAACACGTGGACATGAAGCAGAAGCTCGATCAGCTGGCGGAGAACAACACCGCGATCGTCACGTTGGTGAAAGCCTATGCACCGCAGGCAAGGGCGTTCGCGTTCACGCTGGAGGCGGATAAGTTCAGGAACTACGCCTCCGCCTGGCGCGACCGTTGGAACTCGGTGATGGAGCTATTCATGACGGGTGGAAATTATGCGAGCTCCGGGGTGCCGTTTCCGAAAGACTTCCCGGCAGCTGTGGATGCGGAGATTGCCGCAGCGAAGTAGACGGGATGAAAAGACTTCCCCGAAGCTGACATTCCTGCAGCCCCATCCACTGGTCGACCGTCAGCCATCGGGTGCGCGCACCATCAGCGCCTTTGAATTTCTTGAGGCGTCGCCATGCGGCATCGCTTGAGACGTGTCCGTTTTGGAATGCACGATTGAGACAGGCTTTGACATTGTTGATTACGCGGTTCAGTGTGGATTTCTTGCGGCGCTTTCGCTCCGCGGCGTCGATGGCCGGCTTCACCGACTCCGTCTTTGCCGCATCGCCGCTGTTGCGCTTTTTCTTCGGTACTGGCGGCCGATCGGCGCGCCGCCCTTTGGGTTTGTGATCCACTGCCCAGGCAAGCCACCGCTCGAAATCCTCCGGCTTGAGATCAGCGAGGGGCTTATCGCCGAGTGCCGGGACCAAGTAGGCGTTGAGTTTCAGCGCGGCGTCGCGTGCCGTTTTCTTGTGCGTCTTGAGCCACGCCAGATAATCGGTAACGCACGCGCGCAGGGTGTATTGTTCGGTGCCGTGGCGCACGGGCGGCGCCTCGCCGGCGAGGCGGCCAATCGCCTCATAATAGGTGAGCACCTCGGAGCTGTCGGCGTCAGAGAAATCGTCGGCCTGCGCGAATGATCTCGTGTCGTACTCGCCGGGCTGCCCCTGATAGCGCCTAACGATCCAGGAGCCATTGGTCTTGACCAGGCGCCTGTAGCCCAGGTGCAGCCCTGGCTTACCGCTGGGAACCCAATACGGACGCGCTCGCGAGGCCAATCTCAGTCTCTGCCGGCGCCTTAGTCCAGGAACCAACCGTGACTGACTACGAGCGACTGGCCCGTCAACGCATTGGTCGTGGCGCCGGCGAAATAAAGCACCGCCTCGGCGATTTCCTCGACGCTCGTGAACTGCCCGTCGAGAGTTCCCTTGAGCATGACGTTTTTGATGACCTCGGCTTCACTGATGCCCAGTTCCCTGGCCTGCTCGGGGATCTGCTTTTCCACCAGCGGCGTGCGCACGAATCCCGGGCACACCACATTCGCCCGCACGTTGTGCTTGGCGCCCTCCTTCGCGACCACCCGCGCCAGACCAAGCAGGCCGTGCTTCGCGGTCACGTACGCAGCCTTCAGTGCCGAGGCCTCCTTTGAGTGCACCGAGCCCAGGTAGATGATCGAGCCCGAAGCGGCCGCGTACATGTACTTGAGACACGCCCTGGTGGTCAGGAACGCGCCATCGAGGTGGACAGCGAGCATCTTTCTCCAATCGGCGAGCGGGAAGGATTCGACGGGGTGGACAATCTGGATGCCGGCGTTGCTGACCAGAATGTCAACGCCACCGAATGTCTCGACTACCGCGGCGACGCCCGCATCGACTGCACGCTCATCGGTCACATCCATCGTCACGGCAAGCGCGCGCCCACCGGCGCCCCTGATCTGGGCGACCACCGCATCGGCCGCGGCAGCATTGAGATCCGCGACGGCCACCGCAGCGCCCTCGCGTGCAAACGCGAGCGCCAGCCCCCGGCCGATGCCGCTGGCGGCCCCCGTAACGATCACGCTCTTGCCCGTAAATCTCAATGCAATGCTCCAGTGCGCCAAGATAGATCGTGTTCAAACGCGAGAGCAACTTCGGTATCAGCGTCCAACTTGGTAGAATTAAAGATAAGATATTGATATAAGTGATTGAAACTCGTTGCTTAATTAAATCATGTCGAGCGCTGCACGAGCACGGGCGCACGGTAGCTGGAATCACTTTGGGACTTGCTGACGGGCGACGCCGCGCAGATCATCACCACACCCAAGGGGACTTTGAAACGCCGTCTGTATGAGCACGCATATTCCCGAAGACCTGCTGACTGCGTACGTCAACAATGAGCTCGAGGGCGCCGAGCGCACGCGCGTCGAACAGGCCATCGCCAGAGATGCCCTGCTGGCACAGCGCGTTGCCCGGGAGCGCGCCTCGCGCGAACGCGAGCCCGGCCTGATCGGCGATGCCTTGCATGAGCCGGCCTCCAGGCGCCGAGCGAGCATCCGTCCGCTCGCTGCTGCATCCGCTCCGGCGCAAATCATTGATCTGGCGCGCGCGCGCGCCGCGCGTGCCCGGCGCGTGGAGCCGCGACGTGCGTCCATTCCCACCCGCGGCATGATCGCGGCCAGTCTGGGCATTGGTTTGTGCGTAGGCCTGCTGATTGAGTACGCGCTCTCGCTTGGCGTGCCCCTGGAATTTCGCGACGGCGCGATGCTCGCGCGCGGCTCGCTCGAGCGTGCCCTGAATCAGGAATTGTCCAGTGCGGTGCCGCCGGCGGCAGCCGCGCACATCGGCCTGAGCTTTCGCGCCAGGTCCGGCAGCTATTGCCGCACGTTCGAGCTCGATGGCCGCCACGCGCTCGCTGGTCTGGCCTGCAAGGAGCAGCAGCAGTGGCGCATCGCCAACCTTGTGGCTATCGATGCGGCCAAATCCCCGCCCGCTGCGCTGGCTCGACGCGCCGTGAGCTCCTTGGTACCGACGGCATTGCAACAGGCGGTTAACGAACGACTCAGTGGCGAGCCGCTCGATGCGAACGAGGAAGCGACCGCGCGCAGCAAAGACTGGCATTGAGGCGCGCAAGCGCCCTAGCGCGCACGCCAGATCAGCAACAGCGCGGCCAGAGCCAGCAAGGCGGTGGGTACCCAGGCCAGCACCAATGGGTTCAGGTTGAACACCAGCGTGCCGCTCTCGACCAGCCGCTGCAGAAAGAAATACAGAATCCCGAGGCCCAGACCCAGGCTCGTGCGTGCGCTCAGCGATGCGGAGCGCAAGACGCCGAAGCCGAACGGCAGCGCGAACAACAAGGCCGCAAGGATCCCGATGGTTCGTGCCACACGTGCCCAGAACGCAAACACGTACTGCTTCGCATCGAGCTTGTTGGCACGCAGATAACCGATCGCACGGTAGAGCGCGTGCAGCGCCAGCTCGCCCGGGTCGCTGACCGAGAGCTGCAACAGATCGGCGCCGGCGGCCGTATGCAGCAAGCGCTGCGCGCGGGTCAGGCTGCTGACCGAATCGTTCACGAAGCGCGACTCGGAATAGTCCTGGAGCAGCCAGGTCTGAGGACCGCCGGCGATGGCGTGCTGCGCGCGGCCGACCGCGGCAATGCGGTTATCGTGCGTGAGCTCGAAGATCAGCATGCCGCCGAATTGGGCGAGGCTCGAGCGACCCTGCACATTCAGGATCGTGTCCCCGTCGCGCAGCCAGGCCCCGCCCGCGCCCGCGAAGCTGATGTTCGCGTACTTGGCGAAGGCCTTGCGCTCATCGGCCAGCTGTCCGAGCGGCTGTGCCAGGAACTCGCCCGTAACCAATGCGATACCAATCAACAGCCCCGCGCTGATCAGCACCGAGGCGCTCAGGCGCAACTTCGACATGCCCGAGGCGCGCATGACCGTAATTTCCTGGCTGCGCGCGAGCAACCCGATGCCCAGCAGCGATCCCACGAGCGCCCCGGCCGGAAAGGCCTCGAGCGCAAACTGCGGCATCGAGAGCGCCGAGTAGATCAACGCATCGAGCATGCCGTAGTGGCCCACGCCGACATCGCTCTGCTCGCCGATGAATACGAACAGCATGCCGAGCACGAGCAGCACCGCCATGACCAGAGCAACCGCTGAGAGCAAAGTGCGGGCGATGTAGCGATCGAGCAGCGTCACGAGGAGTACGCACGGCGGCGCAGAAGCCGGCGCAGAAACGGCATGCCGAGCGCGACGAGGCTCACGAGCACAAACAGTGCGTGCACCCACCAGAGCCCGAGCGCCGGGGCGATCTGCCCCTTCTCGAGCCAGGTCCGGCCCGCGAGCGCCAGATTGGCATAGAGCGCGAATACCAGCACGGCGATCCAGACCCGGGCATAGCGGCCCTCGCGCGGACGCAGCCTGCCCAGCGGCACCGCCAGTATCGTGAGCACCACGGTCATGACGGGCAATCCCAGCCGCCATTGCAGCTCGGCGCGCAACTTCGGGTCGTGGCTCGCGAGCAACTCATCGGTAGTCATCTCATCCAGCCGCGGCGCCCGGTGCTCGGTTTCGGGCGTGCGGATCGGAATCAATTGCTCGGCGAATCGCATGATGCGGTAATGGTCGCTGCCGGGCACGCCCTCCAGGCGCTGGCCATCGTAGAGCGTAATGGCCTCACTCTGGCCATCGCCCGAGAAGCTGTAGTGCGCCCGCCGCGCCACCGTGGTCTCTACCACGAGCCCGTCGCTGCGCTTGACGAATACGTCGCTGAGATCGCCGTTCGGGTCGGCGTCGCGTGCGTACACGACTACGCGGCCGCCGGCGAAACTGCGAAAGCGTCCGGGCGCAATCGGCGCCGTGATACCGGCGCGCAAGGCCTCATCGCGCATCGCAACCTCGGCCACAGCCGCGCGCGGCGCGAGCTCAAAATTCAGCAGCGCGATCAGCGCGGTCACGGGCAGCGCCAGCAGCCAAACAGCCGTCGCCACGCGCGCCACGCCCACGCCGCAGGCCTGAGCCGCGACCATCTCGCTGTCGTGACAGAGCCGGCCGAAGGCGAGCACGATCCCGAGCAACAGCCCGATCGGCAACAGGATGGCCACGTTCTGCGCCGCGCCCAGCCCAATGAGCTCGAGCACGAAGCCGCTCTGGTATTGCAGCTGCGCGGCGCGCGCCAGCACCACGCCGACCTGATTCACAAACAGGATGGCAAACAACACGGCCGTCACGCCGATGAAATTGACGGTCATTTCGCGCAGCAGATAGCGCTGCAGGATCCGCAACAGGTCCTCACTTCACGCTGGCTTGCGTTACACTTCAACGACATCATAGCCGCCATGCGCCCAGAGCGGATACGTGCGCAGGCCAGTGAGAGGGATACGCGTCAGGCGCTGGCGCGCTCGCTGGGTTACGCGAATTTTGCCGCTCGAGGATTTCAGAACATGCGATTCGAAGCTTTCAGCCGGCGGGCCGCCGAACAGCGCAGCGATTGCCTGGTGATCGGCGTATTCGAGCGCGGCGAGCTCGGCCCCGAGGCGCTCGCAGTGGATCGGGCGCTGCGCCGGCGCCTGCGCGCCCTGCTTGCGCGCGGGGACTTCTCCGGTCGCACCGGTGAGACGCAGCTGATATCAGAGCTCAGCGGGCTCAGGAGCACGCGGCTGCTGCTGGTGGGTCTGGGCAAAAAGGCGCAGTTCAATCGGCGTCTCTGGCGCCGCAGCCTGACCAGCGCAATCCAAGCTCTGGCCCGAACACGCGTGGTCTCGGCCGCACTGGCGCTGGAGCGACCCCCGAGCCGTGAGCTCAATGACTACTACTTCGGCCGCGCCACGGCCGAGCTTACGGGCGCTGCGCTCTATCGCATCAATGATCTGAAATCCGCGCGCCGGCCACGCCCGCCCGCTCTGGCCCGCATACTGGTCGGACCGATCGACAGTGCGGCGCTCGGGGCCGTACGCGAGGGACTCGCCGCCGGCGCCGCGCTTGCCGAGAGCGCACAGCTGCTGCGCAACCTCGGCAATCTGCCGGCTAATGTCTGCACGCCGCGCTACCTCGCGGCGCAGGCACGTGAGCTCGAGCGCACTTACCGTCGGCGCCTGCGGGTGCGTGTGTTCGATCTGGCCGGCATCCGGCGGCTGAAGATGGGCTGCCTGCTCGCGGTCACGCGCGGCAGCGAGGAGCCGCCGCGCTTCATCGTGCTCGAATACCGCGGCGCGCGCCGCGGCCGCGCGCCACTGGTACTGGTCGGCAAGGGCGTGACCTTCGACAGTGGCGGCATATCGCTGAAGGATCCGCCAGCCATGGATGAGATGAAGTTCGACATGTGCGGCGCAGCGACGGTGCTGGCTGCGATCGACTACGCCGCGCGCCGCGAGCTCAAGCTCAACCTGGTCGGCCTGGTGCCGACCTGCGAGAACATGCCCGACGGCCGCGCCGTCAAACCTGGGGATATCGTCACGAGTGCTTCGGGTCAGACCGTCGAGGTGCTCAACACCGACGCCGAGGGTCGACTGATCCTGTCCGATGCGCTGAACTTCGCGCGCCGGTACGAGCCGGCGGCCGTGATCGATTTTGCGACACTGACAGGGGCCTGCGTGATTGCTCTGGGCAGCCATTTCAGCGGTGTCATGGGTAATGACGATGAGCTGGCGCGTGAGCTGGTCGAGGCCGGCACGCGCACCGACGATCGCGCCTGGCAATTGCCGCTCACCGAGGACTATGCCGACCAATTGCGCAGCAACTTCGCCGACATGGCCAACGTGGCCGGCCGCGATGGCGGCGCGATCACGGCGGCCGCATTCCTTGGCAAGTTCACCCAGGGGTTGAAGTGGGCGCACATGGATATTGCCGGCACGGCGTGGACATCGGGAGCCAATAAGGGCGCCACGGGGCGGCCGTTGTCTCTGGTTGGGGACTTTCTGAGCCGCCGCGCGGGCGGTTGAGCCGACTCGGGCCCGCGCACGCATGAGCGCGACCGTTCAGCGCGTGGACTTCTACGTACTGCCTGGTACCGAGGAGCGCGACCGGCTCAAATTCGCGTGCCGGCGCGCAGAGAAAGCCTATCTCGCAGGCCAGCGCGTATTCGTCTGGCTCGATGATGCCGCGCAGCTCGAGCGCTTCGATGAGCTGCTCTGGACTTTCGTCGATCGCAGTTTCGTGCCGCACGAGATCTACGTCACAGCGCAGCAGTGGCAGGACACGCCAGTATTATGCGGCTGCAGCGCGCAGCCCGAGCAGCCCTACGATCTGCTGCTGAATCTGGCCAGCACGATTCCAGGATGCGCGGCGCAGGCCGCTGGCATCGCTGAGTTCATCGATGCCGACGAGGCGCGCCGCAATGCCGGACGCAACCGTTTCCGGCAGTACCGGCAACAGGGGCTCGCGCCCGAGACGCGCAACGTCACCGCCGATGACCCGCCTTGATTGAAGCGCGGCAGCGGCCCCTATAATCCGATGTCGGAGGCGACTGTTACCCCCCGGATGGACAAAGTCTACGCCCCTGCAGAAATCGAACAGCGTCTGTATCAGCGATGGGAGGCAGCCGGCTATTTCGCCCCGCGCCCGGGGCCGCGCAGCTTCTGCATCGTGATCCCGCCTCCCAACGTGACCGGCACGCTGCACATGGGGCACGCTTTTCAGGTCACGATCATGGATGCGCTCACGCGCATGCATCGCATGCAGGGCGACGCCACGTTGTGGCAGCACGGCACCGATCATGCCGGCATCGCCACGCAGATGGTCGTCGAGCGCCAGCTCGAGGCCGCCGGCCAGCGGCGCACCGAGCTCACGCGCGCAGAGTTCGTCGAGCGAGTTTGGAGCTGGAAGGAGCAATCCGGCGGCACGATCTCGCGCCAGCTGCGCCGGCTCGGCGCCTCCGTAGACTGGTCGCGCGAGCGCTTCACGATGGACCCGGGCCTCTCGCAAGCGGTCATCGAAGCCTTCGTGCGCCTGCACGCCGACGGGCTGATCTACCGTGGACTGCGCCTGGTCAACTGGGATCCCGTGCTGCGCACCGCATTATCGGATCTGGAGGTGCTGGTCGAAGAGGAGCCCGGACAGCTCTGGTATATACGCTATCCGCTCAGCGACGGGGGCGGACACGTCGTCGTGGCGACCACGCGGCCCGAGACTCTGCTCGGCGATGTGGCCGTCGCCGTGAACGGTGAGGATGAGCGCTATCGGCACCTGATTGGCCAGCACGTCACGCTGCCGTTGGTTGGCCGCCAGATTCCCATCATCGCCGACGGCTATGTGGATCCGGCTTTCGGCAGCGGCTGCGTCAAGATCACGCCGGCCCACGACTTCAACGACTACGCGGTCGGACAGCGCCACGGCTTGACGCTGATCAATATCTTTACGCCCGATGCGCGCCTGAACGATCTGGCCCCGGAACGGCTGCGTGGGCTCGAGCGCAGCGAAGCCAGAGCGCGCGTGGTCGAGGAATTACAGCAGGCGGGGCTCATCGATCGCATCGAGCCGCGCCAAATCATGACGCCGCGCGGGGATCGCAGCGGCGCCATCATCGAGCCTTACCTCACTGACCAATGGTTCGTGCGCATCGCGGCGCTGGCTGCGCCAGCCATCGCCGCGGTCGAGACGGCGAAGGTGCGTTTCGTGCCGGCGCACTGGGACAAGACCTACTTCCAATGGATGCGCAATATCGAGGACTGGTGCATCAGCCGCCAGCTCTGGTGGGGCCACCGCATTCCAGCCTGGTACGACGCCGAGGGCTATATCTACGTCGCCCGCGATGCGGCTGAGGCCGCCGCGGCCGCACGAGCTCGCCACGGCCGCGATGTGCCTGTGCGTCAGGATGAGGACGTGCTCGACACCTGGTTCTCTTCGGCGCTGTGGCCCTTCTCGACCCTGGGCTGGCCGGCGAGCAGCAATGATCTGGCCCGCTTCTATCCGACCAATGTGCTCGTGACTGGTTTTGACATCATCTTTTTCTGGGTCGCGCGCATGATCATGTTCGGACTGAAGTTCATGGCCGCTGTACCCTTTCGCGAGGTCTACGTTCACGGACTGATCCGTGATGCGGAAGGCCAGAAGATGTCGAAGTCCAAAGGCAATGTGATCGATCCGCTCGATATCATCGACGGCATCGACCAGAAGACACTGGTGGCCAAACGCACCAGCGGACTCATGCAGCCGCATCTGGCCGCGAGCATCGAGAAGGCGACCCGCAGGCAGTTTCCTGACGGCATCCCGGCCTACGGTACCGACGCGCTGCGCTTCACCTTCGCCTCGCTGGCCACGCAGAGCCGCGACATCCGCTTCGACCTCGCGCGCGTGGCCGGCTATCGCAATTTCTGCAACAAGCTCTGGAACGCGGCACGCTTCATATTGCTGGGTCTGGAGGGCAGCACGGCCGGCAAGTCCGCGGCGCAGCCAGCGAGCGATGCGAGCGCCAGCGAGCGCTGGATCCGCTCGCGCCTGGGTGCAACGATCGCGGCCGTTGACGCGGCATTTCGCGAGCATCGCTATGACTTCGCGGCCAGCGCTTTGTATGAGTTCACCTGGCATGAGTTCTGCGACTGGTATCTGGAGATCGTCAAACCCGTGCTGCAGACCCAGGACGAGGCCGCGCGCCAGGGTGCGCAGCGCACGCTATTGGCGGTGTTCGAGACGCTGCTGCGGCTGTTGCATCCGCTGATGCCTTTTATCACCGAGGAGATCTGGTTGCGGGTAGCTCCGCTCGCCGGCGTGAGCGGTGAGAGCATCATGCTCGCGCCGTGGCCGACCGCTGCGCTGTTCCCGGCCGATGCGGCGGCGGAGGCGGAAATGCGCTGGGTCATGCAGGTGGTACTGGCCATCCGGCAGATTCGCGGCGAGATGGACATTGCGCCCGCAGTGCGCCTGCCGCTGCTGCTGCAGCACGCGGACGAGCGCGATCTGACGCTCGCCCAACGCCATGAGACGCTGCTGGCGCACCTGGCCGGACTGGCCAGCCAGCGCGCGCTGCACGCCGGGGAGTCGCCCCCGCCGGCGATGGCGGGGGTCGTCGGCGAGCTGTCGTTGCTGGTGCCGATGGCCGGCCTGATCGAGCCCGCCAGTGAGCTGCAGCGCCTCGAACGGCGCGCGCACAAGCTCGAGCAGGAGCTGCTGCGCTCGCGCGGCAAGCTCGCCGATGAGCATTTCGTGCGCAACGCACCCGCTGAGGTCGTGGCGCAGGAGCGCTCACGGCTGGCGCAGTTCGAGCACACACGCGGCGCCTTGGGTCGACAGATCGAGCAGGTTCGCACCCTGGCCGGGCTATGAAACCGTTGGACGCGACATTGGCCGCCATCGAAGGCGTGATCCTCGGCAAGGCAACACAGGTGCGGCTTTGCCTCGCGTGCCTGCTCGCGCGTGGGCATCTGCTGCTCGAGGATGTGCCGGGGGTCGGCAAGACCACGCTCGCACAGACGCTCGCGCGTGTGCTGGGACTGGAGTGGGCGCGCCTGCAGTTCACGAGCGACATGCTGCCGGCCGACATCGTCGGGGTCTCGATCTTCGATCGCAGCACGCAGAAGTTTCAGTTTCGGCGCGGACCGGTCTTCACCCAGCTGCTGCTGGCCGATGAGATCAATCGCGCGAGTCCGAAGGCGCAGAGCGCGCTGCTCGAGGCCATGGCCGAGCGTCAGGTCAGCATCGATGGGGTTACCTACGCGCTACCCGAACCGTTTTTCGTCGTAGCGACACAGAACCCTCATGAGCAGATCGGCACCTACGGTCTGCCCGAATCGCAGCTCGATCGCTTTCTGATGCGCGTGACCCTGGGCTATCCGGATCAGGCCTCCGAGCGGCGCGTGCTGCTGCAGGGAGAGCGGCGCGAGATCCTGCAGGACACACCAATCGTGCTCGGACCGGCGGAATTGCTCACACTGCAGCGCGCCGCGCACGACGTGCATGTATCGGACACGCTGCTGGATTATCTGCAGGCGCTGGTGGCGCGCACGCGCGCGCAACTGCGCCTGGGCCTGTCGCCGCGCGCGGCTCAGGGCCTGATGCGTGCGGCTCAGGCGTTGGCACTGATCGACGGCGAGGATGCGGTGTTGCCGGAGCACATTCAGATCGTATTTCCCGCCATCGCGGCTCATCGCCTGGTTGCACGCGACGGGGATGCTACCGAGCGCGGCGCCGAGATCGCCGATGAGCTCATCCGCGCCACGCCGGTTCCAGTTTAGGCCGCGCGCGCGCATTGCCCGCGCCGTCTCGGCCTGGGCACGCTCGCGCCAGGGCGAGGATCGCGTGCCGTTGACGCTGCAGGCGCGCCGCATCTACATCCTGCCGACACGTTCAGGTCTGGCAGCTGCCGCGCTGCTGCTGGTCATGCTGGTCGCGGGTCTGAACTACAACAATAGCCTCGCCTTATTGGTGTGCTTCATGCTCTGCGGCGTGGCGCTGGTGTCCATGCACGAGTGCCATCGAATGCTGCGCGGGCTGCGCCTGATCAGCGCCGCGGCCGAACCGACCTTTGCGCAGCGCCAGGGCGAGCTGCTGCTCGGCTTTGAGAACACGGCAGCGCATGCGCGCCGCGCGCTGCGGCTGCGCGTTGCCGCGGTGGCACCAGGCTGGTTTGAGCTCGCGCCGCACAGCTCCTGCGTCGCGCGCGTCGGCTATCGGGGCCTCGCACGCGGCCGCCAGCGCATCGATCGGCTGCACCTCTCGAGCGATGCGCCGCTGGGACTGTTTCGTGCCTGGACCTGGCTGCATCTGCCGCTCGAGGCATTCATCTATCCCTTGCCGCTATCGCTGCAGCCGCTGCCGCCCCCGGCAGGGGAGCCGCGTAACAACGATCGGACACGGCGCCTGCGCGGGGAGGAAGAGTGGGCGTGGCTGCGGCCTTTCCAGGACAGCGATCCGCCGCGCCGCGTGGCCTGGAAGGCTTATGCGCGCGGCGCGCAACTGCTGGTGGCGCATTACGATGCGCCGGCCGGCGCGCAACGCGTACTCGCGTTGCAGTCGCTACGCGCCCTGCCCCTCGAGCGCGCGCTCTCACAGCTCGC
>Ga0302184_10002292_pt1 | contig 12146 bp, 12 predicted proteins | sample I_Palsa_N3_3_FD_200233 | JGI IMG/M metagenome (GOLD analysis project Ga0302184, IMG submission 200233) | Peat permafrost microbial communities from Stordalen Mire near Abisko, Sweden - I_Palsa_N3_3 | ecosystem: Environmental > Terrestrial > Soil > Palsa > Peat permafrost | place: Sweden...
CGGCTGCCCGGGCCAGGCCCGGGCAGCCGAGCCGCTCAGACGGACTTCGTCTCGGCTGGGCGGGTTATACCGGGGACTTGGTCTTCGGCACGATCTTCCCGCTCTCGATCTCCGACTTGATCGCGACGATCTCGGCCTGCAGCGTTGCCGGGATCTTGGTGGCGAAGTCGTGGTACGGGGACAGTGCCGCGCCGCCGTTGGCCAGCGTGCCGATGTAGGTGCCGCCGTGGAAGGTGTTGTCGGCCGCGGATAGCACCGCGGTCTTGACCGCCTCGGTGATGCCCTTGGTCACGCTGGTGAGCATGTAAGGGCAGTACGTCGCGGCGCTGATGCAGCCGTCGGTGTCCACCCACTCCATGTAGATGTGCTTGCCCGAGCTGTCGGCGGTCTGGACCGCCTTGGCGGTGCCCAGCCCGACGCCGCCGGCCACCGGGAAGATGACGTCGGCGCCGTCGCTGATGAAGGTGTTGGTGAGCGACTGGCCGGCCGCCTCGTCGGTGAAGTTGCCGATGAAGCTGCCCTTCTGCTTATTCTCGTTCCAGCCGAGCACCTTGACGCTGGCGTGGTGCTGGGAGTTGTAGTACTGGACGCCGTCGTAGAAGCCGTCCATGTAGATGGTGACGGTGCCGAAGTTCTCGCCGCCGTAGGTCGCCACGGTGTGCGTCTTGCTCATGCCGGCCGCCAGGTAGCCGCCGAGGAAGCCGTCCTGCACGGTGTTGAACACGAGCTGGTCGATGTTGCTGACCTTCTTGCCGCTCAGGCAGTCCGAGGCGTAGGAGCAGTCCACGATCGCGAACTTCTGGCTCGGGTTGGCCTTGGCGGCCGCCTCGGTCGCGTCCGCCATCAGGAAGCCGACCGTGACGATGATGCCGCACTTCTGCTCCAGGAAGGTGCTGATGTTGGTCGCGTAGTCCGCCGAGGTGGTGGACGCCAGGTAGGTGACCTTGATCTTGCTCGGGTCGGTCGCCGCAGCCGCCTGCATGCCCTCCCAGGACGACTGGTTGAACGACTTGTCGTTGATGCCGCCGGTGTCGGTGACCATGCATCCCTTGAACGCGGCGGCGGTCGAGGCCGCGGGAGATGTGCTGCTCGACGGGCTGGCACCGGACGAACTTGAACCGCATGCCGCGGCGAGCATGGCAACGACGCTGGCTACAGCGACGATCCCGAGTTTCCCTCTCACGGTTACCTCCTCTGCCAGGGGCAGCCGACGGCCGCCAGGACGGGCCGCCGGCTCGATAGCGCAACCCCAGCCGGCCAGGGCAAGGAGTCCGAAGCCCCCCGGGATTTCCCGAAGGCTAGCCCCGATGCCGCCGTCCGGGAAGCGGGAAAGTGGTGTCCTTACGGGGCTGTTGCCGAATCGAGACCGTTAACCTCGTAGATCCCCGCATGGATAGCGGGAAGATCCGGGACCGGGTCCCTGGCGGCCCGGTCCCGCATTTCCTTTCTCATCGCTCCGGAGGCCCGCATGGCGATCGACTGGCCAGCGCTGCGCGCAGCGGCGACCGCCGCGGCAAGGTGCGCCTACGCGCCGTACTCCCGGCTGCGCGTGGGGGCGGCCGGCCAGGCCTCGGACGGCCGGCTCCTGACGGCCTGCAACGTGGAAAACGCCTCCTTCGGCCTGACCCTCTGCGCCGAATGCGGGCTGGTGTCCGCACTGCACGCGTCCGGCGGCGGGACGCTCGTCGCGGTGAGCGTGGTGGCAGGGGACGGCGAGCCGCTGCTGCCCTGCGGCCGGTGCCGCCAGCTGCTGCTGGAGGCCGGCGGCGCCGGGCTGCTGGTGGAGACCGCCGCCGGGCCCACCGAGCTCGGGCTGCTGCTGCCGGCCTCGTTCAGCGGCACCGACCTGGCTGGGCGGCGGGCCGCAGATGCCTGACGTGGTGGACCTGATCCGGGCTAAGCGCGATGGCCGGCGGCTCGCCGACGGTGAGATTCGCTGGCTGATCGGCGCCTACGCAGGCGGCGTCGTCGCCGAAGAGCAGATGTCGGCACTGCTGATGGCCATCTACTTCCGCGGCCTCGATCCGGCTGAGCTGCGTGCCTGGACAGCCGCCATGATCGACTCCGGGGAACGCCTCGACCTCAGCGGGGTGCCCGCGCCCACCGTCGACAAGCATTCCACCGGCGGCGTGGGCGACAAGGTCTCGCTGATCCTCGCGCCGCTGGTGGCCAGCTGCGGCGCCGCCGTGCCGCAGCTGTCCGGCCGCGGCCTTGGCCACACCGGCGGCACCCTGGACAAGCTGGAGTCGATCCCTGGCTGGCGGGCCGAACTCGGCACCGATGAGATGATCGCGGTGCTGCGCGCGGCCGGCTGCGTGATCTGCGCCGCGGGCCAGGGCCTGGCGCCCGCCGACCGCAGGCTCTACGCGCTGCGCGACGTGACCGGCACGGTCGAGTCGATCCCGCTCATCGCCAGCTCGATCATGTCCAAGAAGATCGCGGAAGGGACCGCCGCCCTCGTGCTCGACGTGAAGGTCGGCAATGGCGCGTTCATGCGCGACATCGGCGACGCCAGACTGCTGGCCCAGACGATGGTCACGCTCGGCGAGGAGCATGGCGTCCGGACCACCGCCCTGCTGACCCGGATGGACACGCCGCTCGGGCGGGCCGTCGGCAACGCCGTCGAGGTCGAGGAGGCCGTGGCGATGCTGGCTGGCGGCGGCCCGCCGGACCTGGCCGAGGTGACCCTGGCGCTGGCGGCCGAGATGCTCGCGCTGGCCGGGCTGTCGGCCGGCTCCGCTCAGCGGGCGCCCGGCTCGGCTGCGGCGGCCGCCACCGACCCGGTCGCTGCGCTGGCCGACGGCCGGGCGCTTGACCACTACCGCGCGATGATCAGGGCTCAGGGCGGCGATCCTGACGCGCCGCTGCCGCAGGCGGCGCATACCGAGGCAGTGACCGCTGGGGAGACCGGCTGGCTCCGCCGCCTCGATGCCCGCGCGGTCGGGATGGCCGCCTGGCGGCTCGGGGCCGGCCGGGCCAGGAAGGAAGATCCGGTGAGCCCGGCGGCAGGGGTCATCTGCCTGGCCAAGCCAGGGGACCGGGTCGAGCGCGGCCAGCCCCTGCTGGAGCTGCGCGGCGACGCCGAGCCCCGGTTCGCCGGCGCCAGGGATGCGCTGGCCGGCGCGATCGAGATAGGTCCCCGCCAGCCGGACGTCGGCCCGCTGATCCTGGAGCGCATCCGGAGCCGCGGCGGAGCGGAAGCCTGAAGCCCAGCAAGAAGCCTGAGTCCCAGGAGCAGCGGAAGCCTGACTCCCGAAGGAGAAGCGTGAGCCCGAGGAAGTCACGGTCAGCGGTGTAACGGCGTTGCAACTCACCTGCAACGCCGGTGCCTGACGATCGGGCCATCTCATCCTCACCCCGCAAGACAGAGAGGCTCGCCATGAACTCGCTCCAGCAAATTTCCCGGTCGGAGAGAATCACCGCCGGAGCCGGCATCGTGCTGCTCATCGGAATGTTCGCCTTCCCCTGGTACCACGTCGGCTTTGGCGGCTTCACTGAGGGCAACGTGACGGTGCCCGGGCAGAGCTACAACGCCAACGTGCTCCAGGGTCCCGGCTCCTTCTTCGGGGTCCTGGCGCTGATCGTGCTGATCGCGCTGCTCGGCGAGTTCGCCATCAGGCGGTTCGCCTCCACCGCGCTCCCCACGATCAAAGTTCCCTGGACCACGGCCGAGCTGTACGGCGCGCTCGCCGTGCTGGCACTGCTGGTGATCAAGGTCCTGTTCCACATCGGCACCTTCGGCTGGGGCTTCTACGCCGACCTCGTGCTGGCCGTCGTGATGGCCTACGGGGCATTCGGCATCAGCCGCCAGGGCTCGACAGCGTCGGTGCAGGCCGGCGCCCATGGCGGCAGCTACTAGCAGCGTGGACCCAGCTATCCGGCACCGCCGGCCAGGCCTCAGCGGCACCGCCGGCCAGGCCTCAGCGGCACCGCCGGCCAGGCCGGGCGGTGTCAGCACGGGCCCGGCCGGCCTGCGGCGAGCGCCAGCAGGCAGACCGGGCCCGCTCGCGCGCCATAATGTGGAGCGTGCCCCTGACGGTCGAGCAGCTCCGCGCGGTTCCCAAGGTGCTGCTGCACGATCACCTCGATGGCGGGCTGCGGCCGGGGACCATCGTCGAGCTTGCCCGCGAGACCGGCTACCGGGGGCTGCCGTCCGGAGACGTCGGCGAGCTGGCCCGCTGGATGGCCGGCGCAGCCCGACGCGGCCGCCTTGAGCTGTACCTTGAAGCGTTCCAGCACACGGTCGGCGTGATGCAGACCAGGGACGCCCTGATCAGGGTGGCCGCCGAGTGCGCTGAGGATCTCGCCGACGACGGCGTGGTCTATGCCGAGGTCAGGTTCGCTCCTGAGCTGCACGTCACTGGCGGCCTTAGCCTTGACCAGGTCGTCGAGGCGGTGCTTGAGGGCTTCCGCCGCGGCAGCGCCGGACGCGGCATCACCGTCTACGCGCTGCTCACCGCGATGCGGACCGCGGCCCGCTCGCTGGAGATCGCGGAGCTGGCGGTGCGGCACCGCGACGAGGGCGTGGTCGGATTCGACATCGCCGGAGCCGAAGCCGGCAGCCCGCCGAGCCGGCACCTGGACGCGTTCCAGTACGTGGCCAGGGAGAACTTCCACATCACCATCCACGCGGGCGAGGGGTTCGGGCTGCCGTCCATCTGGGAGGCGCTGCAGTGGTGCGGTGCGGAGCGGCTCGGCCACGGCGTCCGCATCGTCGACGACATCAGGGTGGAGGCGGACGGCACCATCTCGCTCGGCAGGCTGGCCGGCTACGTGCGGGACCGGCGGATCCCGCTGGAGATGTGCCCGACGTCGAACGTGCAGACCGGGGCCGCCCCGTCGATCTCCGGGCATCCGATCGGGCTGCTGCGCCAGCTGTCGTTCCGGGTGACGGTCAATACCGACAACCGGCTGATGAGCGGGGTGACCCTGGCGTCGGAGTTCGCCGCGCTGTGCGACGCGTTCGGCTATGGCTGGCCGGACGTGGAATGGCTGACCATCAACGCGATGAAGAGCGCTTTCGCGCCGTTCGACCAGCGGCTGCGGATCATCAACACGGTGCTCAAGCCGGGCTTCGCGATGGCGAAGGCCGCGAGCGATGCCGTCCTTCGGGCGTCGAGATAACGTCGGGGAGTGGGCATCGAGCAGGCGTCGCAGGTAATCCCGGGCCGCACGTGGCCGTCCGGTCTGGCGACGTCCGGCGTCGCGGCCTCCGACGCCGCACTCCGGCAGGTGCTGCACGGGCTGCCCGGGGTTGACCAGGTCGGCGCCGAGGCACGGGCGGCCAGCCTGGCCACCAGGTCCGTCAAGCGGGACGCCAAGCTCTGGGCGCTGGACATGTCCATCCGCATGATCGATCTCACCACGCTGGAGGGCGCGGACACCCCGGGCAAGATCCGCGCGATGTGCGCGAAAGCCCTGCGGCCTGATCCCGCTGATCCCGCGGTCCCATCGGTCGCCGCCGTGTGCGTGTATCCGGACCTGGTCGCTGTCGCCCAGGCCCAGCTGGCTGGCGCCCAGCTGGCTGGCGGCAAGCCGGGCGGCGGCAAGCCGGGCGGCGGCAGGGTCGCCGTCGCCTCGGTCGCTACGGCGTTCCCCTCCGGCCGCGCGTCGCTGGCGGTCAAGCTCGCCGACGTCGACGACGCCGTCAGCAGCGGCGCGGACGAGGTGGACATGGTCATCGACCGCGGCGCGTTCCTGGCCGGGCGCTACGGGCAGGTGTACGAGGAGATCCGGGCGGTGCGCGAGGCCTGCGGGGCGGCTCACCTGAAGGTCATCCTGGAGACCGGAGAGCTCGCCACCCTCGACAACGTCGCCCGCGCGTCGTGGCTGGCGATGCTGGCCGGCGCCGACTTCATCAAGACCTCGACCGGCAAGGTCAGCCCGGCGGCGACGCCGCCGGTCGCCCTGGTCATGCTGGCCGCGGTGCGCGACTACGCCCGCGCGACCGGCCGCCAGGTCGGGGTCAAGGTCGCCGGGGGGATCCGCACGGCCAAGGACGCGATCCGCTACCTGGTGCTCGTGCGGGAGACGGCAGGCCCCGAATGGCTCACTCCGGCGCTGTTCCGCATCGGCGCCTCCAGCCTGCTCAACGACCTGCTGATGCAGCGCAGCAAGCAGCTCACCGGCCACTACGGCGGACCTGACTACTTCACGCTGGACTGACGACGACACGGATTGCGGGTTAGGTGACGCGGACTGACCTCATCGCGCAGCACTGATGGCCAGGAGGGTGCCGGTGGCCGGCAAGCGAAGGCAGGGGAGCGGCATCGCCGCGCCGCCAGCGCCGAGTCAGGTGGTCGCATCGCCAGCGGCCGGCGTCGCCTGGGACTACGCGCCAGCGCCTGAGTCGCGCGAGATCGTCACGATCGCGGGCGAGTACGGCCTGTTCATCGACGGTGAATTCGGCCCGGCCGCGGACGGGCAGCAGTTCCCGACGGTCAATCCCGCGACCGAGGAGACGCTCGCCCTGGTCGCGCTGGCCGGCCTCGCGGACGTGCACCGGGCGGTCGCCGCCGCCCGCGCCGCCTACCAGAACGTCTGGGGCCCGATGCCGGGCGCCGAGCGGGCCAAGTACCTCTACCGGATCGCCCGGGTGCTGCAGGAACGGGCCCGCGAGTTCGCGGTCTTGGAGAGCCTGGACAACGGCAAGCCGATCAAGGAGTCGCGTGACGTCGACGTGCCGCTCGCCGCGGCGCACTTCTTCTACCACGCGGGCTGGGCCGACAAGCTGGACTACGCGGGCCTCGGCCCGGCGCCCCGGCCGCTCGGCGTGGCCGGGCAGGTGATCCCGTGGAACTTCCCGCTGCTGATGGCCGCGTGGAAGCTCGCGCCCGCGCTGGCCGCGGGCAACACCTGCGTGCTCAAGCCCGCCGAGACGACGCCGCTGACCGCGCTGCTGCTGGCCGAGGTGTGCCAGCAGGCCGGGCTGCCGCCCGGCGTGGTGAACGTGCTGACCGGCGCCGGGGACACCGGCGCCGCGCTGGTCAGCCATCCCGGGGTGGACAAGGTCGCCTTCACCGGATCGACCGAGGTAGGCAAGCAGATCAGCCGCTCCGTGGCCGGCACCGGCAAGAGGCTGACGCTCGAGCTCGGCGGCAAGGCCGCCAACGTCGTCTTCGACGACGCGCCGGTCGAGCAGGCGGTCGAGGGCATCGTGAACGGCATCTTCTTCAACCAGGGGCACGTGTGCTGCGCCGGCTCCCGGCTGCTCGTCCAGGAGTCCGTCGCCGACGTCGTGGTCGATCGGCTCAAGGACCGGCTCGCCACCCTGCGGCTGGGCGATCCGCTCGACAAGAACACCGACATCGGCGCGATCAACTCCCGCGAGCAGCTGGACAAGATCACCGAGTTGTCGGCGGCCGGCGATGCCGAGGGGGCGCAGCGCTGGTCGCCGCCGGGCCGGCTGCCGGAGAAGGGCTACTGGTTCCCGCCGACGGTCTTTACCGGCGTGAGCCAGTCCTACCGCATCGCCCGCGAGGAGATCTTCGGGCCGGTCTTGTCGGTGCTGACGTTCCGGACGCCCCAGGAGGCGGTGACGAAGGCTAACAACACCCCCTACGGGCTTTCGGCCGGGGTCTGGACGGAGAAGGGCAGCCGGATCCTGTGGATGGCGCAGCGGCTGCGCGCCGGGGTCGTCTGGGCCAACACGTACAACAGGTTCGACCCGGCGAGCCCGTTCGGCGGCTACCGGGAGTCAGGTTTCGGGCGGGAGGGCGGCCGGCACGGGCTGGCCGCGTACCTCGATGCCTGACCGCGGCGGGGCAAAGCGGCCGTCCAGGGCGGCCGCGGTGCAGGGCGGCCCGGTGCAGGCCGGCCCGGTGCAGGCCGGCCCGGTGCAGGCCGGCCCGGTGCAGGCCGGCCCGGCGCAGCCGCAGCGGCTGGGCGTCAGGAAGACCTACAAGCTGTTCATCGGCGGGGCGTTCCCGCGGTCGGAGTCCGGCCGGTCCTACCCGGTGACGGGGGCGGACGGCACGTTGCTCGCCCATGCCGCCCGGGCCTCGCGCAAGGACGCCAGGGACGCGGTGGCCGCTGCACGGGCCGCGTTCGGCACGTGGTCGGGCGCGACCGCGTACAACCGGGGCCAGGTCCTTTACCGGGTCGCCGAGCTACTCCAGGGCCGCGCTGCGGAGTTCACCGATGGCTGCGTTAATGCCGAAGGTCTTTCCGCGGCGGCGGCACGGCGGTCGGTGGCCTTGGCCATCGACCGGTGGGTCTGGTACGCCGGCTGGCCGGACAAGGTCGCGCAGGTCGCGGGCTCGGCGAACCCGGTCGCCGGGCCTTACTTCAACTTCAGCGTGCCGGAGCCGACCGGCGTGGTCGCGCTGGTCGCCCCGGCGGGGTCCAGCCTGCTCGGCCTGGTCAGCGTCCTCGCGCCGGTCATCGCGACCGGCAACACGGCGGTCGTGGTGGCCAGCGAGGCCTACCCGCTGCCCTCGATCACGCTTGCCGAGGTGCTGGCCACGTCGGACGTGCCGGCCGGCGTGGTGAACGTGCTCACCGGCTTCGCCGCCGAGCTCGCGCCGGTGCTGGCCGGTCACATGGACGTCAACGCGATCGACCTGACCGGCGTGGACGCGGCCGGCCGCGGTGAGCTCGAGCGGCTTGCGGCGGGCAACGTCAAGCGGGTGTTCGCGGCGCAGGAGGACTGGGCGGCACCGCCGGGCCCGCGCCGGATGCTGGCGTTTACCGAGATCAAGACGGTCTGGCATCCGGTCGGGATCTAGCCGGCCGCCGCCGCTCGGGGCCGGCCGCCGCCCCGGGCGGGCCGCCGCGGGCCGGCCGAGATGCTGCGGGCCGGCCGAGATACGGTGCGGACGCCTGGCCGGGTGATCACCGCACGGGGAGCCCGAGGTCGCGCAGGTCGTGCCTGAGCCGCTGCGCCGAGGTGTACGGCAGTGCGACGATGCCCAGCGCCCGAGCCGCCTCGACGTTGCCGGCCGAGTCGTCCACGAACACCGTTGCCTGCGGCTCGAGCCCGTAACGCCGGAGCAGGATGTCGAAGATCTGCCGGTCCGGCTTTGCCACGTGCTCGATGCCGGAGATGACGTGACCATCGAACCACTCCATGAAGGGGAACCGGGCCCGGCGGACGGCGAACGCGTCCGGCTCCATGTTGCTCAGCGCGTAGCAGGGAACGCCCGCCGCCTTCAGCTCTGCCAGCATCCCGACGGTCGCGTCGAACTGGCCCGCGACCATCTCCTCGCCGCGCTCAGCCCACGCCATGATCATTTCCTGATAGCCGGGATGCCGGGTGGCCAGGCGCCGGCAGGACTCCGTGACGTCGTCACCGAGGTCGTGCGCGCGGTGCCAGTCGTCGGTGCAGATCCGGGCGAGGAAGTCCGCCATCTCGGCGGGATCGGCGAAGAGCTGGCGATACAGGTAGCGCGGGTCCCAGTCGATCAGCACCCCGCCGAGATCGAAGACAACGGTGTCCACCGGCCGGCCGGGCATGGGTCACCAGGGCCCTAGATCTCGCCGAACAGCCTGTCCCCGGCATCGCCGAGGCCAGGCACGATGTAGCCCTGGTCGTTCAGTCCCTGATCCATGCCCGCGGTCACCACCCGCACCGGAACCGGCAGGTCGTCAGGGAATGCCGCGGCGAGCCTGGCGGCGCCCTCCGGCGCGGCCAGCAGGCAGATCGCCGTCACCGCCGCCGCCCCGCGCGAAACGAGCATGCCGATCACCGTCTCCAGCGTCCCGCCGGTCGCCAGCATCGGGTCGAGCACGAACGCCTCGCGGTCGGTCAAGTCGGCCGGCAGCCTCGCCGCGTAGGTCGACGCGACAAGGGTCTCGTCGTCACGGGCCAGCCCGACGAAGCCGACCTCGGCCCTGGGCAGCAGCCTGGACATCCCGTCCAGCATCCCGATGCCTGCCCGGAGCACCGGCACCACGAGCGGCACCGGCCCGGCCAGCTTGACGCCGTCCGCGTGGCCGATCGGAGTCTGCACTCCGATCGGCTGCACCCGGATCTGCCGTGTCGCCTCGTACGCGAGCAAGGTCACCAGCTCGTCGCTGAGCAGGCGGAACGTCGGTGACGGCGTGCGAACGTCACGCAGGACGGTGAGCTTGTGCGCGACCAGCGGGTGGTCCACTACTAACGTCTGCATGGCCCGTAGTCTGACAGCCTGGCCGCGCCGACGCTGCCCGGACGCCGGGCCGGCTTAGCCCGGGCTTGCCGCTGCGGCCGGCTCGGTGACCAGACCGTCGGAGATACGCAGCTGCCTGTCGGCGATCGCCAGCACAGCCTGATCATGCGTGGCGACGAGCACCGTGACGCCTTCGCCGTCCGACAGCGCCCGCAGCAGCCGCATGACCTGCCGGGCGTTCTGCGAGTCGAGCTGCCCGGTCGGCTCGTCCGCGATCAGCAGCCTGGGCCTGTTCGCCAGTGCCCGGGCGATGGCGACCCGCTGCTGCTGGCCGCCGGACAGCTCGTGCGCCCGCTGGTGCGCGTGCTCGCCCAGTCCGACCATGCGCAGCAGCAGCATCGCCCGCTCGTCCCGCGCGGCGGGATCCGTCCCGGTCAGGCGCATCGGGACGGCCACGTTCTCGGCGGCCGTCAGGATCGGGATCAGCGCGTAGGACTGGAAGACGAAACCCAGCGTCTCCCGGCGCAGCCGGGCCAATTCGTCCCGGTTCATCCTGGTCACCTCGGTGCCGGCGATCTCGACCGTGCCGGAGTCCGGCCGGTCCAGGCCGCCGATGACGTTCAGCAGCGTGGTCTTGCCCGACCCGGAGCGCCCCTGCAGGGCCGCGAGCTCGCCCGGCGCGACGTCGAACGAGGCGCCGCGCAGCGCGCGGACGGCCGACCGGCCGCTGCCGTACGTCCGGACCAGCGAGCGGACGACGACCATGGCCCGCTGACCGGCGGAACCATCGCCCGTGACGGTCACGTCTCCTCCTGCCCACCCGGCCACACCGCGATGTGGTCGGTCTCCAGTGCGAGCCGCACCCGGTCCCGCATGCCAAGGGAGTCGGTGAAGTCGCGCGGCAGCTGCAGCCGGCCGGCCCGGTCGAGCACGGCGAACTCCTGCGCGCCGTCGGTCCCGGTGCCGTCCGCGCCGGTGCCCGCTGCGCCGGTGCCGTCCGCGCCAGTGCCGTCAGCGCGGCGGCCGTGCGCGGGCCGGTGCTGGCGCAGCACCTCGGTGCTCGTCCGGCCGTCCTGGATCGCGATGGTCCGCCGCACGTGCGCGGAGACCGCGGCGTCGTGAGTGACAACGAGCACGGTCACGCCCGACTCCGCGTTGGCGGCGGCAAGCGCGGCGAAGACGTGCGCGGCCGCAGCGGTGTCAAGCTCGCCGGTCGGCTCGTCGGCCAGCACCACCCGCGGCTGGTTGGCCAGCGCCACGGCGATGGCGACGCACTGCTGCTCCCCGCCGGACAGCTGGGCCGGATAGCGGTCAGCGCAGCGCGCCACGCCGAGCAGCGCGAGCAGGTCGGCCGCCCTGGTCCGCCGCGGCCGCCGGCCCAGCCCGGCGAACCGCATGGGCAGCGCCACGTTCTCGGCGGCGGTCAGGTAGCCGAGCAGATTGCGCCCGGTCTGCTGCCAGATGAAGCCCACCGTGTGGCGCCGGTAGGCCAGCCGTTCCTTTGCCTTCATCAGCAGCAGGTCATGGCCGGCCACGACGACCTGGCCCGCGGTGGGACGGTCCAGGCCGGACAGGATGTTCAGCAGCGTGGACTTGCCGCTGCCGGACGCCCCGACCACGGCGGTCAGCTCGCCCGGCCGGATAACCAGGTCCAGCCCCTGCAGCGCCTGGATCTCGATCCCCTCGACGGTGTAGATGCGGACCAGCCGGTCGCACGCGATGACGGCGCCCGCGCCGAACCCGCCCGTGCTCGGCGGGTCCGCCGCCGCTGCCTGCTCAAGCTCGGCCAGGGTCGCCCCGGCGTCGCACGGCCGCCTGCCGACGCCCGTCATTGGTCCTCTCCCTTCCGCAGTGCCTGGCCGATGCTGCCTCGCGTCGCGGCGGCGGACTGCCCGATCGCGGCGAGGATCACCAGCATGGCGGCCCCGCCGGCGGCGGCGGCCAGCGGCGCCGGCGCGGCGTGCACGCTCACCGCCGGGCCGCCGCCGATGAAGACGGCGAGATTCAGCGCCGGGCCCACGGCTACCGGCAAGGCCAGCGCGGCGAGCAGCCCCCCCG
>Ga0302184_10002293_pt1 | contig 12141 bp, 12 predicted proteins | sample I_Palsa_N3_3_FD_200233 | JGI IMG/M metagenome (GOLD analysis project Ga0302184, IMG submission 200233) | Peat permafrost microbial communities from Stordalen Mire near Abisko, Sweden - I_Palsa_N3_3 | ecosystem: Environmental > Terrestrial > Soil > Palsa > Peat permafrost | place: Sweden...
AGACGGCGGGCGACGACGTGCTCGTCGCCCTGGCCCGGCTGATCCGTGCGCTGCACGAGGCGTCGGCCGGGTGGGTGCCACCGCCCGACGCGGTGTGGGGCGGGACGCCGGCCAGCGCGGGACGCCCCAACAACGGAACGACCGAACTAGTCAGCCACCGCGACTACTACCCGGGCAATGTGGTCTTCCGCTACGGGCTGCCCGTCGCGCTGATCGACTTCGACCTGGCCAAGCCGACCACCCGGCTCTACGACATGGCGAACGCGCTGTGGTACTGGGCGCCGATGCGCGATCCGCGGGACCGGGCGCCCGCGTTCGCGGACGCCGACATCCCGCACCGGGTCGCGGTGTTCGCGGACGCTTACGGCATGACGGCGCGGCATCGCGCGGAGCTGGCGCCGCTCCTGGTCGACATGGCGCGCCGCTATCACGAGGATTCCCGCGCCTCGGCCGAGCTGGACCCGGTGTACCGCAAGCTATGGGAGGGCGGCGCCAAGGACGTGCTGCCGCGCGCCGAGGCGTGGCTGCGCGAGGCGGCCCCGGCGATCACCGCTCGCCTCGGCCAGCCGGGCTAGGCCAGGCGTGTGGCTGCGGACCACAATGGTCCCAGCAGCCTCACCGCCCCGAGGGCGTTGATACGGAGGGCAGGGCAGCGAATGCGCGTATGCCTGATACGAAGATCAGGCCGCCGGCCACGATGAATATCAGGCTCACCGAGTTGAGGGTGATGCCGACAAACGAGACGCGGAAGCTCCGCAGGACAGTGCTCATCAGCCAGCCGGAGACGACAACCGAGACCATGGACGCGAACTGGTTGACCGGATTGAACACCGCCATCACCCGTCCCATGTATTCGCGCGGTGCCGCATCGAGGAGAAGCGGCGCCACTGCTGTGTTCAGCATGGCGATCGGAATGGCATAGATCGCCAGCATGACGAGGCCAGCCGGGAAGCTGCGCTGCAGGGCGTAGCCAGCCGCCAGGACACCGGTCGCCAGCAGGCCGGACCAGGTGAGCGCGCGTGCGCCAATCCACCGCACCATATAGCCGGCCGCGAGCGCGCCGACAATGAAGCCAGCCCCCATCGCCGTCTCGGCGACGCCGAACAGCCAGGACGACGCGTGCAGGTCGTGGGTCACGAAGAACACGTTCAGCGCGTTGATCGCCCCGGTACCGAACTGACAGATCATTGTCACCGTCAGGAGTGTCACCAGGAACCGGTTGCGGGCGAAGAGCCGCAACCCGGCGGAGAACTCAGCATGCAGGCTGGTCTCGCCCGCTCCAGCAGAGCCCGGCGGGCGAGGCTCGGGGCTCAGCCGCAGGAAGCGGATGGCCAGATAGGACACGGCATAGGAGGCGGCGTTAGCGGCCAGCGCCCACCGCAAGCCGACCGTGAACAGCAACGGGGCCGCGATAGGCGGGCCGATGATCGCGGCCGCCGACGTGGTGACCTCGCCGAGGCCGACCGCTCGCGCCCGATCCTCCTCGCCATGCACCACGTCGCCAGTCGTCGCGAACCTGGCAAGGCTGAAGAACTGGCCGGCGGCGTTCAGGACGAACACGACCAGGTAAACGGCGGCGAGCCACAGCCCGACGGGGAGGTTGCGGACCGGGACGAACGACAGCCCGATGAGACCCGCTACCATCGCCGCCCGGATCACCTCGGTCCGCATCATCGTCGACTTCCGGTTCCACCGGTCCACGAAAACCCCCGCGATCGGCCCGACCAGGGCAAACGCGGCGGTGGCGGCGACCAGGATGCCGCTGACCGCGGCGGGGGCCCAAGACCGGCCGCCCGCGAGATCCTGCGACACCCACAGCACGAGCGTCGTGCCAAAGACGGTGTCCCCGACCGCGGACACGGCCTGGCCGTACCACAGCTTTGCGTAATTCCGGTTGATCAGCGTTCGCTGCAGCGACGGCAGGTTTATAGTGCGTTTATTGTTAATGCAGCGCGCAGTGTGGTTCTCGCATATTGGTACCATTGTTATTACACGGGCCGCTTCGGCTGCGGATCTCTTGGTAGCTGCGCGCCACACACCGGCTCGTCAGGAAGCCGGAGCTCGCCGGCCTGACGTCTTGCCATCATCTTTGGGCTCTTTCGGGAACAAGAAATTTTCAGTTATGGCGAACAGGCCCGTAACGATAACGAGTTGCTCATTCTGTAACTCGAGGCAAGGCCGCCCGTCGAGTCACATCGGCATCATCCGTCAGTTCCGCGAACGGCCGCGAGACATGCCGTTATTGTCACGCTATTTGCGGAGTGGCCGACAAATCTCGCGTTTCCCGCAATCATCGGAAAACGAGAAAACAGACTGCGGCCGGCCACGCCGGCGACGAGATCACCATCACCTCGGACAGCGGCCTCTGTCTGACCGCCGCCCGCCTGCGATGCTCGACGTCGCCGCCTGACAAGGTGATGTCGGTGACTACCCCGATGCGGCAGTCCGGCTGGCGCTAACTGCCGAAACTGTCGAATTCACCGTTCCGGACGCCGCCGAGAAAAGCATGCCACTCGTCTGATGTGAACACCAGGACTGGCCCCACGGAGTCCCTGCTGTTGCGAACGCCGATCTCGCCACCGGGCAGGCTCGCCACCTCGACACAGTTACCGTTGGCGTAACTCAGGGAACTCTTAATCCAGTAGCAGCCTGAACTCGGCCGTTCGTGCGGACTCCTGAGGGTGGTGCTTACCACGTTACCCCTTCACTGGTTGGTGTCTTTTCCTGGATGTGCAGATCGGGCTGGAACGCGAGCGTGAAGTACACAGCCTCCGCCGCAGGGGTGCGGAAAGAGCCCCATTCCGTCGACAGAGCGGCAACCAGCGCCAGCCCACGTCCGGTCTGGCTGCGGGCTGGTTCGTCCGCTGCAACCGGCAGAGAACGTGACGCGTCATAGACGTCAATGCGCAGATGACCGCGAGTACGCCTAATGACAAGCGTGACGGTCTCGCCGTTGCCGTGCATGATGGCACTGGTCACCAAGTCGCTAGTGAGCAGGACTGCGATGTCGGGGTCGACAGGAACCTTCCAGGCACGGATGACCGCTCGGACCTGGCCACGGGCCTCGGCCGCCGCGGCTGGTTCGCTGGTCAGCCGAAAGCGACGCTGATGCAGTTCGATCGGACGAGTCGGTGCCATCGCGTCTATCCGGTTCCTCAGCTGACGTGCTCGGTGCCCGTTGCATCGCAAATACTTCTGCAACTTGCACTGCAATACATCGGTCAGCTGACGGATATTGAACGGCGGCGGGAACGGATAATGTCACACATGTCAGGAGCTCCGGCGCAGGCGGTCACGCTGACCGCCCTGGAAACCGATCCTCACCCGGTGCTCGCGCGACTGCGGGCCGCCGCTCCGGTCAGCTGGGTACCGGTCCTCGGCGCCTGGCTGGTCACCGGGTACCGCGAGGCGGTCACGGTGCTGCGTGACGCACGGACGTTCACGGTCGATGACCCCCGGTTCTCCACGGCAACGGTAGTGGGTCCCAGCATGCTCTCGCTGGACGGTCCGCGGCACGCGCGCCACCGGGCCCCGTTCACCCGGACCTTCCGGTCCGATGAGATTCGCGCCCGGCTGGCCGCCTTCATCGAGGCCGAGGCCGGCCGCCTGGTCTCGGTTATCCAGCCGCGCGGCGAAGCCGAGCTCCGGCGTGCCGTCGCCGGGCCCCTGGCCGCCGCCGTCATGGCTGAGATCCTTGGCCTCGGCCAGGCCGATCCGGCGAAGATCCTCACCTGGTACGACGGGATAGTGGCTGCGGTGCAGGCCGAGGCGGCGAAGGCTGAGGGCGGCCGACCCGACGCCACTGCGGATCCAGCCGGCCGGGCCGCGTTCGCCGAGCTGGCCGGTCACCTGCGCGAGGTCATCGCCGCTGATGATGGCACGTCGTTGCTGGCCGGGGTGGTCAGGGTGGCTGGAGGGGCCTTGGCGTCCGGCCCGCTGACCGAAGCCGAGGCCATCTCCAACGCTGCCGTCCTGATGTTCGGAGGCATCGAGACGACCGAGGGAATGATCGCTAACGCACTGCTGCACCTGCTCTGGAATCCTGCCGGACTCGAGCTCATCCGCGCCGACCGCAGCCTGATACCAGCGGCGATCGAGGAATCGCTGCGGCTCGAACCCGCCGCGGCCGTCGTCGACCGGTACGCGACCGCGGATGGGGTCCTGGCCGGTGCCCCCATCCGGGCCGGTGACCAGGTCACTGTGTCCATCGCCGCGGCCAATCGCGACCCCTGGGCCTTTCCCGACCCGGACGCATTCGACGTCCGCCGTCCCAATGCCGCCCAGCACTTGGCGTTCGCCCGCGGCCCGCATTTCTGCATCGGCGCTCACCTAGCCCGCCTGGAAGCACAGGTTGCGGTCGACACCGTGCTGCAGCGCCTTCCCCGGCTCCGCCTGGACCCGCGGTACGACAGCGCGGTGCGTGGCCTGGTCTTCCGCAAGCCGCCAGATCTTCGCGTGTGCTGGGACCTAGGCTGACCGCAGGCGTGGTCGCGTGCTCAGGAAACCGCCCAGGTGGTCCCCGCTGGGCGTCAGAACGGCGGGCGCGTGGCCTGCGGGATCCCCATCTCGCGGGCGCTGCACTCCCGGGCGTCTTTCATCAGGGCGAACAACAGAAGCGCCATTCCCGCGAGCGAGGAGGCGTCCTGCATCCCGCCGCTGAACATGTTGAAGCCCAAGACCTCGATCAGGAAACCCGTGAGCCCGGTGATGAGCCGCCAGCGTGGCCGCATGGCCTGGCCCAGCCGGATCACCGCGAGGACCGCGAGCAGCGCACCGATGCGCAACCCGGCGAACCCCCGGCGGCGGGCGAGCCGCCTGGACTCCTGGCCGCCGGAACGGTGAATCGGGGCCCGTGTGCTGATGATGATCACGTTCCTGCGCCGCGATCGCCGCCTCATATCGGGCTAGGGTGCATGGAAACTGCCGCCTCCGGGTCGGTCTTGCCGTAAGTCCACCGTAGGCTCGCAGGAGACGATGTTCAAACCGCCGGCACCGGCCAGACGACGGTGCTGCTAGCTCGAGGAGGCGCCATGCCGCGGGAAGATTCGGATGAGTTCGCCGAGCGATTCCACCGGAACCGCCGGGAGCACGGGGGCGCGTCCCAGCACCCGGACGATGACCAGCTCGCCCGGCTGACCGAGGAAGAGCGTGTCGCCGCCGGCCTGGACGCCTATGACCCGGACGAGGTGCCGCCGGCCACGGACACGCCGCCGCAGCCAGAAGACATCACCCAGACTGAGCAGTGGCAAGAAGAGCGGGCAGAGATCCGCCGCGAGTACGACAAGGACGAGCTGCTGGTCAAGGGCGAGCGCGACCCGTTCCCGCCCACCAGGTACGAATGACCTGCTAGCGCGTTATGGCGGCCGGGGCCACGGCGAGCGACACGCTGGCCTCGGCCGTGTAGACCAGGAACGTCAGTGACTCCTGGAAGTACAGCTGCACGCTGTCCGCGTCGTGCCACAGGTAGCCGATCGACAGGTCCTCGCCCAGCCGCAGCTCGAAGTCGCCGCCCCGCCCGGAGATCAGCAGTGCCCCGTCTATCGCCGGTGCCCAGATGATCTCTCCGTCGATCACCCGGGCCAGGTGCTCGCGGATCGGGTAGCCATGGTCGGAGGTCTCGGTGACCATCGTGTAGGCGTCGGCCGACAGCAGCAGCGAGAAGGGCCCTCCGACGCCGGCTAGCCGGAGCGCGCTCACCGCCTGGCTGACGGCGTTCGGGTAGTCGCGGGCTTCGGCGGGCAGCGTGAGCGCCGGATTGGACGAGCTCGCCCTGATCCCGGTGATCCCGGCGGCCGCGTATCCCTCAAGTATCGCCCGGTCCTCGGCGAAGGCGATCTTCTTGGCGGCGTCCTTCACCGGCTGCCAGTCGGGGTCCTGCGCACCGCGCTCGACGTCGTCCACGTCCAGCCGGCTGACCGTGAACGGCACCCGGAGCTGGACCAGCGGTTGCGACGTACGCAACTTGGCGAGGACGCCGTCCGCGGGGGCGTCGACGTCACTGAGGTGGCCGGTGTTCACGCTGGCCAGCCCGGGGCCATCGGGCCCGGCCAGATCCACCACCCGCCGCGCGGCTACGTTCTGCTCGAACGTGCGGCGCGCCTCGGCTTCGATGTCCGCCCAGGCGGCGCTGGAGATCGGAGCGAGTTCGCGGTGCAGGTTGTTCATTGCTGATTGCTCCTCTTCAAGCTGCCAATGCCCAGGGAACCGTTATCCGCCGACCCGGCCGCCACTGAAGAATCGGCCGGGCTTGGCGGATCCGGAAGGTCGTCGAGGAAGTCTGCCGACGGGGCGAAGAACAGGCTGCCGGTGACTGCCGTGGAAAAATCAAGAATGCGGTCGTAGTTACCTGGCGGGCTGCCGATAAACATGTTGGCCAGCATCTGCTCGGTCACGCTCGGCGTGGCGGCGTAGCCGATGTAGTACGTGCCGAACTCTCCTCGCCCCACCTCGCCGAAGGGCATGTTCGCCCGCAGGATCGACCGCTCCTGCCCGTCCGGGCCGACGATCGTGTTCAGGGCGACGTGGGAGTTGGCCGGCTTGACATCGTCGGCCATCTCGATGTCGGACAGCTTGGAGCGCCCGATTGCCTTTTCCTGATCCTCGACGGTCAGGGCATTCCAGGCTGTCATGTTGTGCACGTATTTCTGCACGATGACGTAGCTGCCGCCGGCGAAGCCGGGATCCTCCTCGCCGGTCAGGGCCGCCTCCCCCGCCTCACGGCCGACCGGGTTCTCGGTTCCGTCGACGAAACCGAGCAGGTCACGCTCGTCGAAATACTTGAACCCGTGGACTTCATCCACCACCGTGGCCGCCCCGGCTAGCCTGCTCATGACCTGGGTCACGAATTCGAAGCACAGGTCCATGCGCTCGTGCCGGACGTGAAAGAGCAGGTCCCCCGGCGTGGACACGGCGCTGTGCACGGTCCCGGTGAGTTCGCGGAACGGGTGCAGTTCGGCCGGGCGCGGCCCGGCGAACAGACGGTCCCACGCCCGCGACCCGACCCCGGCCACGCAGGCCAGCGGAGGACCGGGATTGCGGAAGCCGACCGCCCGCTGCAGGCCGGCCCAGTCGCTGAGCAGGTCCCTGGTCACCGCCTCGCCGCCGGGATCGATCGTCAGCACCAGGAAGATGGCGGCCGCGGTGAGCGGGGCCAGCACGGGCTGCGGCTCGGGCTCAGGCAAGGGCCGCGCGACCGCCGGAACCTGTGACCACTCCGTCACGGCCCGCCCCTCCCTCCCCCTCGTCCGCTAGCAGTTGTCGTCAGCGCCGAGGCGGGCGCCATGCATCTTCGCGAGTCCCAACCCTGCCACAGGAAAGGTTAGCGCTGCGACGCCACCCCAGCCCGGGCGGCCCCTACATCCAGCCTCGTTTCTTGAACAGGACGAGCAGCCCGAGGACGGCCGCGACCTCGGTGCCGACACCGAAGATGAGGAAGGCGGCCAGGGACCCTTCGCGGTTCACCAGCCAGCCGAGGTTCTGGCCGAAGAACCCGGTCAGGAACGACAGCGGCAGGAACACGGTGGCGATGATCGTCAGCTGCTTCATCTGGTCGTTGAGCCGGTTGGACACCATCGACATGTAGGCGTCCAGCGACCCGCTGAGCAGGTCGCGGTAGCTGTCCACCAAGTCGCTGATCCGGATCAGATGGTCGTACAGGTCACGGACGTAGCGTTCGGTTTCCGCGGTCATGCCGGGGATCGGGATCACCTGGGTGAGCATCGAGGACACCATGTCCCGCTGCGGGGTGACGAGCTTGCGCATGTCCACCAGCTGGCGCTTCAGCGCGAACAGCGAGGAGAGCTGTTCCGGCTTGGGGCTCACGAAGATCTCATCCTGCAGGTCGTCGATGCGGTCATCGAGTGCGGCCAGGAACGGGAACATGCTGTCCACCAAAGCATCGAGCACCCGGTAGAGCGCGACCAGACGCCGGGGCGTCGGCACCCGGGTCAGGGTGTGACAGGCGTTCTCGATGGCCGGCATGGCTTCGCGGTGCACAGTGACCAGGAAATGTTCGGCGTAGAAGGCGTGTACCTCGGCCAGCGGCTGGTCCAGGCCGCGCGCACCGTAGGCCACCAGGGAAACGAAGTCGTCGTAGTCCTCGATCTTCGGCCGCTGATTGAACTCCTGCGCGTCCTCGACCGCGAGCGGATGGATCTTGAACACTTCGCGCAGCAAGGCGATCGTGTCCGGGCCGGTGTCTTGCAGGTCCAGCCAGAGCAGGTTCTCCTCTTTCAGGGCGCGCTCGATGTTCGGCCGGGTGACCTCGTCCGTCAGGCAGTTCGTGAGAATCAGGTGTCCTTGCACCTTGCCTATGGTGTCAAAGCCGTTCCGCCAGCCGTCACTAGACTGGGCCTTCATGAGCACCGATCTCCCACCTGAGCCACCCTCGGCCAAGCAGATTCCCAGCCAGCGCACCTTCCACGGAGACACCGTCACCGACGAGTACGCCTGGCTCGCCGGCAAAGAGGACCCCGACACGATCGACTACCTCAGGGCCGAGAACGTTTACGCCGAGGCGGCCACGGCCGGCCTGGACTCGCTCAGCGACCAGATCTTCGACGAGATCAAGGCGCGCACCCAGGAGAGCGATCTGTCGGTCCCGGTGCGCAAGGGCGGATGGTGGCATTACTCCCGGACGGTGGAGGGCAAACAGTACGCGGTGCACTGCCGCCGCGCCGTGGCGCCTGGCGAGGTCATCCCGCCGATGGCCGCGGACGGCCAGCCGCTGCAGGGAGAGGAAGAGCTGCTCGACGATAACGAGCTCGCCGTCGGCCACGATTTCTTCTCCCTCGGCGCGTTCCGGTCCAGCCCGGATCAGCGCTGGCTGGCCTACTCCACCGACTTGGTAGGCAACGAGCGGTTCACGATCAGGATCAAGGACCTGGAAACGGGCGAGACGCTGCCCGACGAGATCCCTGACACCTTCGCCGGCTGTTCCTGGTCGAGTGACGCCTCCACCTTGTTCTACGTGACCGTCGATGCCGCCTGGCGACCTTACCGGGTGTGGCGGCACCGGGTCGGCACGCCGACCGAGCAGGACACGATGGTGTTCGAGGAACTCGACGAGCGCTTCCACGTCTACGTCGGCCTGACCCGAAGCGAGCGCTTCGTGCTCATCAAGTCCGCCAGCGTGCTGACCACCGAGGTGTGGATGTGCGAAGCGACGACACCGGAGGGCTCGTTCTCGGTGGTCACCCCCCGCCGCCAGGGGCTGGACTACGACGTGGAGGACGCCGGGGATCAGCTGCTCATCCTGCACAACGACGGGGCGGAGAACTTCGAGATCGCGACCGCGCCGGTGACCGAGCCCGCGGCCTGGACGCCGCTGGTCCCGCACCGGGCCGACACCAGGCTGCTCGGCGTGGACGCGTTCGCGGACTTCATCGTCGTGTACTTCAGGCGGGACGGGCTGACCGGGCTGCGGGTGCTGCGGCGGGACGGGAACGGGGAGCACGAGATCGCCTTCCCCGAGCCGGTCTACCGGGTCGGGCCCGGCGCGAACCCCGAGTACCAGGCCAGCCGGTTCCGCATGTCCTACACCTCGCTGGTGACCCCGGGTTCGGTCTATGACTGCGACATGGCCACCGGCGAGCTGACCCTGCTCAAGCGCCAGCCGGTGCTGCCCTCGCCCGCCGGGGAGGAATACCAGCCCGAGGACTATGAGCAGCACCGGGAGTGGGCCGTGGGCGCCCACGGCACGCGCATCCCGATCTCGCTGGTGTGCCGCCGGGACACGCCGCGCGACGGCAGCGCGCCCGCCCTGCTCTACGGGTACGGCAGCTACGAGATATCCCGGGACCCGAGCTTCTCCATTCCCGTCCTGTCGCTGCTCGACCGGGGTTTCGTGTACGCGATCGCGCATGTCAGGGGCGGCGGCGAGATGGGCAGGTCCTGGTACACCGACGGGAAGCTGCTACGCAAGAAGAACACCTTCACCGACTTCATCGCCTGCGCCCAGCACCTGGTGCGGCAAGGCTGGACATCACCGGACCGGCTCGTCGCGCGGGGCGGCTCGGCGGGCGGGCTGCTGATGGGCGCGGTCGCCAACATGGCCCCCGAGGCCTTCGCGGGCATCGTGGCGCAGGTGCCGTTCGTAGACGCGCTGACCACCATCCTGGACCCGTCGCTGCCGCTGACCGTCACCGAGTGGGAGGAGTGGGGCGACCCGCTGCACGACCCCGAGGTCTACGCGTACATGAAGTCGTACACGCCATATGAAAACGTCACCGGACAGGTCTACCCGCCGATCTTCGCGCTGACCGGGCTGAACGACACCCGGGTGACTTATCACGAGCCCGCCAAGTGGATCGCCCGGCTGCGTTCGGTGGCCAAGGGCGGCCCGTTCCTGCTCAAGACGGAGATGGAGGCGGGCCACGGCGGCCGGAGCGGCCGCTACGACGCGTGGCGGGAGGAGGCTCTCGTGCTGGCCTGGATCGTGACCACCGCTGGCGGTCGAACCGGGGGCTAGTAGCGGGCTAGTAGCCGGACCCCTTAGTGATCGAACCTCTTAGTGATCGAACAGGGAGCTGACCGACTCGCCGTTGTGGATGCGGTTCATGGCCTCGGCCAGCGCCGGGGCCACCGAAAGGACGCGCAGCTTGTCGTGCTTGGCGGGAACCGGCACGGAGTTCGTGCAGACGATCTCGGTCACGTCGGTAGCGGCCAGCTTGTCCAGTGCGCCGTCGGCGAAAATGCCGTGCGTACAGGCCACGATGACCGAACGGGCGCCCTGTTCCCGCAGCAGGTTCAGCAGCTCGAACACGGTGGTGCCGCGCGCGATCTCGTCGTCCAAGACGATCACGTCCCGGCCGCTCACATCGCCGATGAGGGCGTTGATCGCCACTTGTGAGTCGCTGAGCCGCTCCTTGGCGCCGGCCGCGACCGGCACGCCGAGCCTGCGGGCGAACGCCGCGGCGCTCTTGGCGTTGCCCAGGTCCGGGGAGACCACGATAGCCCGGGATAGGTCCCGGCCGCGGAAGTGTACGGCGAGCTCACGCAGCGCGTGCAGGTGATCGACGGGCACCGAGAAGAAACCGTGCACCTGAGGCGAGTGCAGGGTAAGCGTGAGCACCCGGTTGACCCCGGCCGTGACCAGCAGGTCCGCGACCAGCCGACCCCCGATGGAAATCCTCGACTCGTCCTTCTTGTCCGACCGGGCGTACGCGTAGTGCGGCATCACCGCGGTCACCCGCGCCGCTGACGCACCCCGGGCCGCGTCCGCCATCAGCAGCAGCTCGACCAGGTGCTCCTGCACCGGCGGCACCAGCGGCTGGATCAGGAACACATCCCGCTCCCGGCAGTTGGACTGCAGCTGGACGCCGAGGCAGTCGTTCGCGAACCGCTGCAGCCGCACCGGACGCTGCGGCACGGACAGGAACGCGCAGATCTCGGCGGTCAGAGCGGGGTGAGCGCTGCCGCCGAACACCGCGATCTCACGCACTCGCGGCTTCCTTCGCGGCCTGGTCGTCAGACTTGGTCATCGGCGGCAGGCCAAGGCGCTGCCTGATGTCCTGCTGAACGACCTCGGGCCCGGGCCTGGCGTCCACGGTGATGACGTATTCCTTGCGCCGGAAAAGATCAAGGGCGGGGTTGGTCTGCTCGTGATAGTCCCGCAGCCGGACCTCCAGTGCCTCCTCGGTGTCATCTTCCCTGGTGGTCAGTTCTCTCCCGCACAGGTCGCACCGCCCGGGTACCTTCGGGCTGTTCGCGATCAGGTTGTAGTCAACCCCGCAGTTGGCGCACAGCCTGCGGTTGAGCACCCGGCGGCGGACCTGGGAGTCCGGCAGGTCCAGCTCGATGACGCGGTCGATGTCGTAGCTCTCCAGGAAGAACTCCGCCTGCGGCCGGTTCCGCGGGAATCCGTCGATGATGAAGCCGTAGTTCCAGTCATGCCCGGTGAGCCGGTCCCTGACCACCGACTCCACCAGGTCGTCGCCGACCAGCTCGCCCGCCGCCATGACCCGCCGCACCTGTGCACCTATCTTGGTGTGGTTCTGCACATTCCAGCGGAATATGTCGCCCACGCTGATGTGCACGATGTCCAGGTCGGCGAGCATCTGGCTCTGCGTGCCCTTGCCGCTGCCCTGTACCCCCATGATCACGTACTTGCGCATGTCATCAGCCTGGCATATGCACGGGGGC
>Ga0302184_10002295_pt1 | contig 12134 bp, 11 predicted proteins | sample I_Palsa_N3_3_FD_200233 | JGI IMG/M metagenome (GOLD analysis project Ga0302184, IMG submission 200233) | Peat permafrost microbial communities from Stordalen Mire near Abisko, Sweden - I_Palsa_N3_3 | ecosystem: Environmental > Terrestrial > Soil > Palsa > Peat permafrost | place: Sweden...
CGGTCGGCTCGTTGATGATGCGGAGCACGTTCAGGCCCGCGATCTTGCCGGCCTCCGTGGTGGCCTGGCGCTGCGCGTCGCTGAAGTACGCCGGGACGGTGATCACCGCGTCGGTGATGTTCTCGCCGAGGTAGGCCTCCGCGTCCCTCTTCAGCTTCTGCAGGATGAACGCGCTGATCTGCTGGGGGGTGAACTTCTTGCCGTCGATGGTGACGGTCCAGTCGGTACCCATGTGCCGCTTGACCGAACGGATGGTCCGGTCCACGTTGGTGACGGCCTGCCGCTTGGCGACCTCGCCGACGAGTACCTCAGAGTTCTTGGCGAAGGCCACGACGGAGGGCGTCGTCCGTGAGCCTTCGGCGTTGGCGATGACCGTAGGCTCCCCGCCCTCAAGTATGGCGACGACAGAGTTGGTCGTCCCCAGGTCAATCCCTACCGCACGTGCCATGAGCAGTCCTTGTGTGTGTGAAGTTGAGTAGTATCGGCTCAAGCTTGCCAGCGAGAGCCTCCGCCGTCAAATGACTTGAGTCACTTAGGCTCAACTTAAGTCAGTCGCCAGTCATTCCCGCGCCGCGCCGGAAAGCCGGAAAACTTTGCCTGCCGCCCCGTCGCCCCTGATCGCGGACCGGCGCCTCCCCAGGGGGAACAACGATCCACGGTCTGGAGATGCCCGCGGGTCGCCGCTCCGTGATTCCCTGCAGGTCCGGCGAAAGACGGTGGGCTCGGCTGGGACATGGAACATTGCGGATACTTGGTCATGGGCGACGCGGCCCCGCACCGCTACGCTTGAGCTCCGATACTGAGGAGGTTCGCGTGGTTTTGCGGATGACCGTTGGCCTGGTCCTGACCGTCGTCGCGCTGGCGATCGCGGCGCGCCGGATGTGGTGGCTGAAACGGCTGGCGTTCAGCGGGCAGCCTGCCCCCGAGCGGGTCGCGGCGGTCCGGGAGCATCCCGGGCGGGACATCGAATCGCAGGCGACCGAGGTGATCGGGCAGCGCAAGCTGCTGAAGTGGACGGTGCCAGGCGCGGCCCACGCGGCGACGTTCTGGGGTTTCATCGTCTTGATCCTGACGATCATCGAGTCGTACGGGGACCTGTTCTCCCGCACGTTCGCGATCCCCGGCATCGGGCGCTGGGCCTTCATCGGGTTCATCGAGGACCTGTTCAGCGTGGGCGTGCTGGCCGGCCTGTTCACCTTCACCGTCATCCGGATCCGGAACGACCCGCACCGCGAGGGCCGCGGCTCCCGTTTCTTCGGGTCGCATACCCGCGCCGCCTGGATCGTCCTGGGCATGATCTTCCTCGTCATCGCGACGCTGCTGCTCTACCGCGGCGCGCAGATCAACACCGGCGTTTTTCCCTATAAGCACGGGGCGTTCGCGTCCCAGGAGGTCGGGCACTGGCTGCATCCGCTCGGCACCGGGGTAAACAGCGTGCTGGAAGTGGTATTCCTGCTGGGCCAGATCGGCGTGGTGATGGTCTTCGCGGTGATCGTGGTGTATTCCAAGCACCTGCACATCGCGCTGGCTCCCCTCAACGTCCTGTTCGGCCGTAAGCCCAGCGCGCTCGGCGCGCTGGAGCCGATGCGCTCCAACGGGAAGGTGCTGGACTTCGAGGAAGCCGATCCCGACACCGATGTGTTCGGGCTGGGCAAGATCGAGGATTTCACCTGGAAGGGCCTGCTGGACATGGGCACCTGCACCGAGTGCGGCCGGTGCCAGTCCCAGTGCCCGGCTTGGGCCACCGGCAAGCCGCTGTCCCCCAAGCAGGTCATCTTGGACCTGCGCGACCACGCGTTCGCCAAGGCCCCCTACCTGCTGGCGTCCTCCGATGAGGAACGCGAAGCCCTCCCTGAGGCGGTGAAGAAAGAAGCCGAGCGCCCCCTGGTCGGCACCAAGGAGGATAACGGGGTGATCGACCCGGACGTGCTGTGGTCGTGCACGAACTGCGGGGCGTGCGTGGAGGAGTGCCCGGTCGACATCGAGCACATCGACCATATCGACGGGATGCGGCGGCATCAGGTGCTGATCGAGTCGGCGTTCCCGGTCGAGGCGGCCGGGATGCTGAAGAACCTGGAGAACAAGGGCGACCCGTGGGGGATGGGCGCGAACCGGCGCGGCGACTGGATCGGCGAGCTGGACTTCGAGGTCCCGGTCGTGGACGGCAAGATCGACCCGGATATCGAGTACCTGTTCTGGGTCGGCTGCGCCGGGGCCCTGGAGGACCGGGCCCGCAAGACCACCAAGGCCATCGCCACCCTGCTGCACACCGCGGGCGTGAGGTTCGCGGTGCTGGGCCCGGCGGAGACCTGCACCGGGGACCCGGCCCGCCGGATCGGCAACGAGTTCGTGTACTCCATGCTGGCCCAGCAGAACATCGAGACCCTCAATGAGGCCGCCCCCAAGACGATCGTGGCGTCGTGTCCGCACTGCTTCAACACCATCGCGAATGAATACCCCCAGCTGGGCGGCAACTACGAGGTCGTCCACCACACCCAGCTGCTGGCCCGGCTGGTGGAGCAGGGCAAGCTGACCCCGGCCGGACGGGTGGAGGAGAAGATCACCTACCACGACCCGTGCTTCCTGGGCCGGCACAACAAGGTCTACACCCCGCCCCGGGAGATCATCGACGCCGTGCCCGGCACCCAGGCCGAGGAGATGCACCGGTGCAAGAGCCGCGGCTTCTGCTGCGGCGCGGGCGGCGCCCGGATGTGGATGGAAGAGCGGATCGGCAAGCGGATCAACACCGAGCGGATCGACGAGGCCCTGGCCCTGGACCCGGACACCGTGTCCACCGCCTGCCCGTACTGCCTGGTGATGCTGGGTGACGCCGTCGCCGCCAAGAAGGCCTCAGGAGAGGCGAAGGACAGCCTGGAGGTCATCGACGTCGCCCAGCTCCTGGTCCGCTCCGTAGCTCCCGTCGGCGCGGCGGTCGCGGCCGATGCGGGCAGCGCGCCGGTGGGCGGCGCCGCCGCCGGTGCGGCGACGGCCGGTACCGACGCGAACCCCGGTCCGGCGGCCGAGGGTCCGGGCGGCCAGGGGGGCTAGCTCACCTCTTCGGTGCTGACGCGGCCGGTGCCCAGGCACGGGGCGCACGGTGTGTCCGCGCGTCCGTCCATGGCGTTCATACCTTCGCCCTGGCATTGCGGGCACGCGGCCAGGGTGTCGAAGTCCGGGTCCCGGTAGCGTCGCCCGAGACCTCCGCGGACCTTGGTGATCTGCCAGCCGCGCCAGAACGCCTCGGTGTCGTTCCAGGTGAACACGTGGTCACCCAGCCGGCGGGGGATGTAGGCCAGCCAGCTGAGCAGGACCGCGGCCGCGAGTCCGGCGATGGCCGCGACCCGGTCGCCGGTGCGCCGCGCGAGCCCGGCCGGCCTCCTGGCTGGCCCCGGCGGGTTGTTGTCTTGGCCGGTGAAGTTGGTAATGTTGATCACAGCACTAGCCCTTCCTGCTCGCTCCCGAGCCTGGGTGGTGTCTTGCTGGGTCGGTGTTGCAGCACCGGCCCAGCGGTATGTCCGGGGTATCACGCAGTGGGTAACTGACGGGATCCCGGATCGTTGCGAATTACGCCGCGGATGTTGAGCCGCGGGCCGTACGCTTCGGCACAAGGGAAGCGGATGCGGTCTTTGCGGGCTGGTGGAAATGGCAGTGCCCCCTCTCACTCACGCGCGGCCAGGTCCCTCGCCGGGCGACTCGCGTCGCTCCGTGCGGGCCTCGGCTCGCCGGGCGGCTTGCGTCGCTCCGTGCGGGCCTTGGCTGGCTCGCGATCTGCCGTCGGTAACCCCCCGGTCACCGCTCGACCCCGTTGTCGGCGGGTCGCTTTGAGGATGCCTACTGCTTCTGGTTTCATGGTGCATCTAGCAATGCAGGTTGGCAAGTGCCAAAATCAAATGCAGCATGCATGTATCATCGGCACAGTCCCAAGGGTTGGGATCTCTGGGTCCGGCCCGTGAGCAGTAGCGCTGAAACCCGAGGAAAGAGAGCCCTTGGTGCCAGAAGTGCGCAGCCCCACCGTCCGCCGCCGCGAACTCGGCGCCCTGCTGCGCGCGCTCCGCACTCAGCAGGGCCTGACGGTAGAGCAGGCGGCCGACCAGTTGCTGTGCTCACCGAGCAAGGTCAGCCGGATGGAGACCGGCCACGGTATCGCGACGCCGCGGGACATCCGCGACCTTTGCGCCTTGTACGGCGTGACAGCTGAAGCCGACCGTGATCGCATGCAGCAACTCGCTCGGGAGGGGAAGCAGACGGGTTGGTGGCAGGATTATGACCTGCCTTATTCCACCTACGTGGGGCTCGAAGCGGAAGCGACAGTTATAGGCGACTTCCAGTCATCAGTCATACCCGGCCTCCTGCAGACTGCTGACTACGCACGCGCCGGCCATGAAGGTGCGATGCCCAGGCTCAGCCCCGAAGAGATAGAGCGCCGAATCGAAGCGAAGCTCACTCGCCAGAGCCTGCTGACTCAGCCGGACCCGCCAGCCTTTCAGGTCGTCCTCGATGAGGCTGTTCTGCACCGGGCGGTCGGGGGCTCGCAGGTTATGGATGCTCAGCTAGAACGCCTGATCGATGCGGCGCGCCTTCCCCACGTGACGATCCAAGTCATTCCCTTCACCTTCGGCGCGCATCCGGGCGTCGAGAGTAACTTCAACATTCTTGAGATGCCAGCCCCGACTCCAGGAGTCGTATTCGTCGAGGGTCTGGTAGGGTCGGTTTACCTTGAGACGGCGAAGGATCTGTCTAGGTATCGCGAGGTTTTTGAATACCTCCAAACCATAGCACTTAGTCCAAAAGACACAATTAGCGTTATTGCGAAGATCCGGGCTCAGTCAGGGGAGTTAAGAGCCGCACTGGTGATCTACCGGTTCCGTGCGGTCGGTAATTTCAAGAGAATTTATAATTATTGGTAAAGCTATTAAATTATTGGTGAGCATAGAAAGCAAGGGGCAATGCCGACGACCTATTCGAGCGATGGCGGCAGCTCCTGGCGCAAGGCGAGCTATAGCGCAGGAAACGGGGAATGCGTTGAGGTGTCGTCGCGTCCGGGGCTGGTGTTTATCCGGGATTCGAAGGATCCAGAAGGACCAGTTCTTAGCTACTCTACCGATGCATTCCAGTCCTTTCTGGCTGCAGCCAAGAGGGGCCGCTGCTCGCGCTGAGCTCCTCCAGCTTAGGATGGTGATTTCATGTCTACTATGGCGATCAGTGCGCGGTGGGAGTTCGACCTTCGCATAGGCAAAGGGAAGGGGGCATCTCAGGAACTGCCGAAGAAAAGGCGAATCTTCCACGCGCGGCACTTCCCGAATCAGGGAAAATGAGCCGCAGGTGGTTCGGGCGCTCTCTGATATCGTTCGCTATACCGTTGGGAGCAGAACTAATTAAGTGGTTCTTCCGAATTCACGGCCTTCCAATTTGAGAGATACATCGGGCTGACGCACCGACCGGAGACGGTCGGTGCATCAGTCGTGCCTGACACTAACCAGCCCACTCCCAACGCTGTACACCGGCGGGCTTCGGTGTCTGGAACGCGTCTTACGTCGAGTCAAAGCTTGGTGCGGTAGAAATTCAGGTACGAGCGCGAGGGAGTGGGGCCGCGCTGGTCTTGGTACCTAGACCCATATAGAACAGAGCCGTACGGATGCTCAGCCGGGGAACTAGTCCGGAAAAGGCATAGCTGGCCGATCTTCATTCCCGGCCACAGCTTGATGGGCAGCGTCGCCACATTGGAGAGCTCGAGCGTCACGTGCCCGGAGAATCCCGGGTCGATCCAGCCCGCCGTCGAGTGCGTGAGCAGGCCAAGTCGGCCGAGCGAGCTCTTCCCTTCGAGCCGGCCCGCCACATCGTCGGGGAGCGAGACCACCTCGTAGGTCGACGCCAGCACGAACTCGCCGGGGTGCAAGACGAAGGGGTCCTCGCCGTCCGTCTCCACCAGCCTGGTCAGGTCCGGCTGTTCAACCGCGGGGTCGATGTGAGGGTAGCGGTGATTCTCGAAGACCCGGAAGTACCGGTCTAGCCTGACGTCGATGCTGGACGGCTGGATCAGCTCGGGCGCGTACGGATCGAGCTTGACCCGGCCGGACTCGATCTCAGCCTTGATGTCGCGATCAGAGAGGAGCACCCTGGCAACCTACCGGGTCCGGTACGATATCTGAGCGAACACAGCACAAGCCGGTGATCGGGGTGATCCCGCGAGGCGGCTGCCTGGACGCGCGGGTGTAGTTCAATGGTAGAACATCAGCTTCCCAAGCTGACAGTGCGGGTTCGATTCCCGTCACCCGCTCCAGTTGAGAATAAGCAGCTAGCGCGGTGTTTTCGAGCGCAGTGCAGTAGCCGTCACGAGGGTTGCCCGTCGTCTCGTGCCCGTTGCGTGCCCGATCGAGAGCGTTCGGCTTCTGCGCGCTTGCTGATCTCGTCAGCGATCATCTGGTCGCGTAGCGACGTGCGGTGCTGGTAGATCAGTGCGGCACGTGTCGAGGTGTGGCCCATCCAGCTGGGCACCTTTGGGGCCGGTGAAGACGAGACAGTCGTCAGCGATATCGGTGAACTGCTCGAGGTGCTCAGTAATATCGGCCAGCAGGAACGCCGGGATGCTGACCCAGCGAACACCAGCCAGCGACTTGGGCGGGCCGGTTACGAGCGACCCGTTCTTAAGCTCGACCACGGCGGTCTCTATACGGACGAGGCCCGCCCACATGTCGATGACCCAGCTCACAGAGCGTAGTCGCCGGGCATTGTCGCCCTGTGGCAACTTTCTTCACGGTTTCAAGGGCGGGCCTTCGGCACGCCAAGCGCCGGGCCAGCGGCCCGGCTCCAAGCAGGGGACGCGAAGTCATCGAGCTGGATGCGTGACTGAGGTGGGCACCACTCCCAGGACCAGAGCGGGGGAGTGGGGCTACTGTCCGACTCCAGGGCGGCGGCCACGTCGCGCTCCTTCGGGCGGTAGCCCTGCGGGCGCGCCGCCGCCGCCAGGTCGGGCTGCCCCGCTTCCGCAGGTCGGCGGTCCCCGCCGTAACGCTGCGTCGATGGTCGCGCCTGCAAAAGGGGGGCCTGGCCCGTCCTCCGTGCCGGGCATCCTCTCACCGTGCAAGACCTCGGCACCTATCGGATGGACGGGGCAGACCGAGCCCCACCGTCCCCACGTCTGCGCATGTCAAGCGGCAATTGACGGTATCCGGACGTCAGCCGAGCGTGCCACACTCGTGCCAGAACGAACGGAAAACGGCCGTCATCGGCAGTCACTCACGGGCCTCGAAAATGGCCTCTGACCTGTGCGTTTCCAGTTCGAAGCTGAGCGGGAAACGAACTCCTAAGCTGTAGCTAGACCGAGCCGTCTTCTGCTGCGGAATCTTCTAGCTTGACCTCATCGCGAAGCACGCTGTAAATCACCTGATCGTGCCACCGGCCTTGGCGGAACGTGGTGCCGCGCAGGATGCCCTCGCGAGTGAACCCGGCCTTCTCCAGTGCCCTCTGCTCAGCCACATTAGTGATCTCCGTGGTGGCCTCTATACGGTTGACCTGCGTATGGGCGAACAGGTAACGAACCAGCAGCCGCTGCGCTTCAGAACCATAGCCGCGTCCCCGGAACTCCGGCGCCAGCCCGATGCCGATAGCCCAATTGCTGGCAATCGGCCCGGTCTGAACTTTGCGCCAGGAAACAGTACCCACGCGATCGGTGCCGTGCAGCACAAGCAACGTCCCGCCGTTATCGCCGAGCAGCCCGGACTCGGCCCATCGCCTCCCCTCCCGTTGGGGATCGCCCCAGCCATGCCACTCATGCGGGCCTCTAGCAGTCGGGTCATTTCTCAGGCTGGCGAGCCAGGACAGATCGTCTTCGATCACCGGCCGGAGGGTCACCTGGCCGTTCATGGAACCGAGCCTACAGCTGACAACAACCGTGACAGCGCGGCGGCCTCCGACACCTCAGCTAGACCGTGATCGCCGCACGAACGCGGAGCTGACCCGCGCTCAGCTCGCTATTCGAATGGCCAAGTTGCGCGAGAGCATAGGCCACAGGTATCGCAGGCTCACCCGGCACTGCTGCTGGCTGGGCTTGCTAAGGTCCAAGGAAAACGAGGAGGGCGGCCATGGCGAAGACGACGCCGTTCAGGCTCGGGGCCGACGCCACTTGCACCGATGGAGCCTGCGGTCAAGTGAGCCGCATAATCGTCAACCCGGTCGCTCGGGAGGTCACCCATCTCGTAGTCGACCCGAAGTACCGGTATGGCCCGGAGCGGCTTGTTCCTGTTGACCTTGTGGACGCTCCGGCAGGCCAGATCCGGCTTCGCTGCACCCTAGCCGATCTCCAGGCGCTCCGGCCCGCCCAGGGGACCGAGTCCGTACCAGACCTCGACCCCACCGGGCACGCGCATCCAGGGGAACAGACGCAATATCGCATGGCTGGGGGCATGGTCTTTCCTGTCCGCGTCCCCGCCGAACCGGAAGCCCCGCCGGAGGTCGCCGTCGACTCCGTCCCATTCGGCGAGGTAGAGGTACACCGCGCCCAGACCGTCCTGGCGACCGACGGCGAGACCAGGTGAAAGACCTGCCGCCCGTGGACATTGATCACCCAGCGAGGTAGACGAGCTTAGACCACCCGGGGCGGTCCAGCGCACGCTCCGTCGTCGGACCAGTAACGTGGCGATCACCGTGACCAGCGAACGGAGGCCAGTGAATGACACGGCTACCAGAATCTACCGCCCGTCGTTACGGCAAGGTCTTCGATGAGATCGCGGCTGAGTACGACCGCCACCGCCCGGCTTATCCTGACGAACTCATCGACCGGGCTTGCCACGTCGCGGGGATCGGCAGCGGCGATCATGTGCTTGAGGTCGGGTGCGGAAGCGGCCAGCTGACGCGCGGCCTGGCCGCCCGGGGCCTGCGCGTCACAGTGCTCGAACCCGGTCCGAGCCTGATCGCACTGGCCAGGCAGAACCTGGACGGTGCCAGCGAGGTGGAATTCGTGAACGCCCGGTTTGAGGATGCGCCGCTGCCTCGCGAGCGGTTCCGGGCCGTGTTCTGCGCGTCCGCGTTTCACTGGCTTGACCCCGAGGTCAGCTGGCAGAAGGCCGCCGACGTACTTGTTCCCGGTGGAACGCTCGCCCTCGTCCAATACTTCGGAATTTCCGAGCCGCGTAGCCAGCCAGATCAGGAAGCAGTACTCGCTGCCTTGAGAAAGGTCGCCCCGGATATCGCCGCTAATTGGCCGGCCTACCGGGATCTCGACGCCACGCTCGCCGGGACTGAGCAACGCCGCGGCAATGTCTCACAAGTATGGGCCTGGCTCGGCAGCTACACCGTTGGGCGAGATTATGCCGGCCGCTTGTTCGGTGACGTTCAGGTGGCAGTCATGCCGAAGCTCACCGAGTACGTTCCTGACGAGCTCAACGCCCTCGTTCGTACGCTGTCCTTTTACGCCCGGCTTTCACCGGGCCAGCGTCAGGCCCTTGAGCGTGAACACCTGGCCATTTACGAACAATTCGGGCGACCGATTCGCGTTAGCACGGTCGCGGCTCTCGTCACGGCACGGCGCAGCACCGCTGGGTGACGTCGCATTCTGCTCGCGTTCGTTCGAGGTGATGAAGCACGTCGGCTGGCCAGCACAGGGCGTCGTTGGGACGGACTTAGACGACTTGCCTGGTCCTACGGATCAGAGGGCTGGGGGTTTCAGATCCCTTGCTTCGTCGGTGCGGCCCGCCACCCGGTAGGCGGCGGCGAGGACCGGGCCGCCCGGGCTTCCGTCGGCAGAGAGCCGGCGTCTTTCCGCCAGTTCCCGCAGCGAGCGTTCCACCAGCTGCCCCAGCGTGGCCGGGTCGGTAAACGTCTGCGTGACCACCCCGCTCGCCCGCACCCGGCGCCGGAACGTCTCCTGCCGCACCCCAACCTCATGATCAATCAATTTCGACAGCGGGATGCCCACATCGGCGGCGTCGGTGTCCAGCAAGAACACCAGCCGGTCCAGGCCCGCCTCGGTGGCGGTAGCGAACTCCAGCTCCGTATAGGAAACCTCCGGCTTGTCCCGCACCGGAGACCCGTACCGGGTCCCCAGCACCCCCACATACACCCGGCACCCTCGCACCCGCTCGGCGCACAGCTCCGCCGCAGGCTGATCCGCGGCGGGGAAATCGGCCATGTCGATGATCACGTGCCCGCACCCGGAAAGGCCCGTTCCACCGCGGCCATATACGACCTGCCCGCCGGGAAATCCCGCAGCTCGGAAGTATGAGAAACGAACACCCGCCACCCGGCACCAGCACCACCGGAGTCAGCCAAGCATCTCACCCTCCCTCGGCCCAGCCCCTGCCACCAGCCCGGCGACCGGCTGCCACAAGAGGACCACAAGAGGAGATGTGCTGCCCATCGGGTGCCACGCCGGCGCAGCGACCAGGCTAGCCCGCCGTCCCGGCCGCGTCTCTCAGGGGGTTTCGGGGGTGACGATGAACAAGCCACTGACCTAGCTTTCCCTGTTATAGCTGACGCGGCCTTTCATCTGACCGGCTTCGATCCAATCGGTGAATAGTGCTTTCGCGCGATCGGCCGCGCCGGGGAGGTCGGTGTCGTTCATGAGCTTCCTCTCAGCGAATCGACGGGTCTCTCCATGCTCGCTCCTCACCATCCGAACGCCTCCGTCACCCGCTCATCCAACCCATCCTCGGTCATGGTGGCGTCGACCTCGATGGCGCGCAGTTCCAGACGCTTCGTTTCCTCCTCAAGCCGTTCCGTGAACATCCGGTCACGCTCAAGCAGGTTACGCAGGGCCCGTTCGGGATCGCTGGTCTTGCCCGCGATGTCCCACAACGACCCCCGGCGGGCGAACGCGGCCCGCCGGAAGCCGGGCGTCGGCAGCAGCCAGACGGCGTGGCCAGGCCCGGCGAGGAGCGGCTTGACCAGGTGTGGCAGCAGCCGGAAGCCCTCGACGATCACGCCGGATTCCCCCGGCAGGGACAGGAGGTCTTCGACGATCAGGCCGAAGCCCTCGCCCCGGAACCAGTGAAACGTCTCGAGCATGATCTCCGGGGACCGGTTCACCCACCGCTCGTCCATGTCCATGGCCGCGAACTCGCTCAGGAACGGGCAGTCCGGGGGCGCGCACCGGCTGGCGTGGTCCGGCATCACGTCGTCGGTCGCGTACAGACGCAGACCATTCCGGGCCGCCACCCGGCGCGCGATGACCGACTTGCCCGCACCGCTCCCGCCGCCGATCCAGTAGACGTGCCGGAGCCACGCCCGCAGCACCGCGGCGTCGGCCGTCTCCCGGTGTCCCTCAGGTCGAATCACCGCATCGGCCTCCCCGCGGCCATGTAAGCGAGGCCAGCGATGATGGTGGGGCCAAAGCACGAGCACTGCACCAGCGTAGGGGGACATTCCACGACGGCCGCTCGGTTGGTCCGGCCCCGGGCACCCATCCGGGAAACGGTTGCCGCCGCCAGATCTGGCCGGCACGGTGGCACATCCTGCCGGCAATAGCCGGCAGAACCGTCCATCCTGCCGGCTGGAAATCCAGTAGAAGCCGGTACCACGAATTCACGTGCTAGCAGCTGCGAGCACTGCCGCTTCCTCTTCGGGGGAGAAGCCGCGGGTCAGCGGTGGCTCGCCGAGCTGACGGTCCCAGTCCAGGACGTCGGCCACCGTCACCTGATTTTCTCAACGCCGCTCTGGGCGACCTCGCGCTTACTTAACGCTGATCCGGGTGCCGAGTTCGGCGCCCTCGCAGATCCGGCGCATCACGCCCGCGGCGGCGACGTCGAACACGTGCATGGTCAGGCCCTGCTCGTTGGCCAGCACGAACGCACTGGTGTCCATGATCCGGACCCCGGCCGCCAGCGCCTCGTCGTAGGTCAGGCTGGTGTAGCGCACCGCGTCCGGATTCAGGTGCGGGTCGCTGTCGTACACCCCGTCCACCCCGCGCTTGGCCACCAGCAGCGCATCGGCGTCCAGTTCCAGGGCCCGCTGCACCGCCGGGTAGTCGGTGGTCACGTACGGCTGCCCGATGCCGCCCGCGAGCAGCACGATGAGGCCGCGTTCCAGGTGGTGCAGGGCCCGGAGCCGGATGAACGGCTCCGCGACGCTGTGGATCGGCACCGCGGTCATGACCCGGATGTCGGTGTCGGTCCTGGCCGTGAGCGCGCCCCTGAGCATCA
>Ga0302184_10002298_pt1 | contig 12131 bp, 14 predicted proteins | sample I_Palsa_N3_3_FD_200233 | JGI IMG/M metagenome (GOLD analysis project Ga0302184, IMG submission 200233) | Peat permafrost microbial communities from Stordalen Mire near Abisko, Sweden - I_Palsa_N3_3 | ecosystem: Environmental > Terrestrial > Soil > Palsa > Peat permafrost | place: Sweden...
CCGGCTGCCTGGCCCTGGTCACCAGCCGCAACCAGCTCACCGGCCTGGCCGCCGTCGACGGCGCCCACACCCTGACCCTGGACCTGCTCAGCCCCCAAGAAGCCTGCGACCTGCTCGCCCACCGACTCGGCGCCGAGCGCACCGCCGCCGAACCCGAAGCCGTAGAGGAGCTGGCTGAGCTGTGTGCGCGGCTGCCGCTGGCGCTGAACATCACCGCCGCCCGCGCCGCCGCCCGCCCCGCCTTCCCCCTCGCCGTCTTCGCCACCCAGCTGCGCCAGGCCCGCGACCGGCTCACAGCCCTGGACACCGGTGACTCACCGGCGGACGTCCGCGCCGTGTTCTCCTGGTCCTACCGCGCCCTCAGCCCCGCCGCCGCTCGTACGTTCCGGCTCCTCGGCGTGCACCCCGGTCCCGATGCCACCGTCCCGGCCACCGCCAGCCTCACCGCTGTTAGCCGCGAGCAGGCCAGCGCCGCCCTGGACGAACTGGCCTCCGCTCACCTGCTGACCGAGCACGCCCCCGGCCGCTATGCCTTCCACGACCTGCTGCGCGCCTACGCCGCCGACCAGGCCCGCACCCACGACACCGGCGAAGAACAGCACCGGGCACTGCGCCGGGTGCTTGACCACTACCTGCACACCGCGTACGCAGCCGACCGGCTCCTGCGCCCCGTGCGGATGGACATGATCACCCTGGCCCCGCCCCGGCCGGGCACCGCCCCCGAGGAACTGGCCGACGACAAGCAGGCATGGCAATGGCTGGAGGCAGAACATCCGGTCCTCCTCGCGGCCATCGCACAGGCTGCCGCACAAGGCTTCGACGTCCACGCCTGCTACCTGCACTGGACCCTGCTGACCTTCCTTGACCGGCGGGGGAAATGGCACGACAGCCTCGCCGCACAGGCCGTCTCGCTGGCCGCGGCGCAGCGCCTCGGCAATCTGGCCGAGCAACCCCTTGCCCACCGTGCTCTCGGCATCTTCTGCGGACGGCTGGGTTCCTACGCCGACGCCGACACCCACCTGCGCCGCGCCCTGGACCTGTACCGGCAGCTCGGCGACGACGCCGGCCAGGGCGCCACCCACTTCCTTCTCGCCACGACGCGTGAACTGCAGGGCCGCTACCGGGAAGCACTCGTCCACGCCCAGCAGGCCCTGGAGCTGTACCGGGCGGCCGGCCATCAGGTCGGCCAGGCGAGGGCCCTCAACGCGGTCGGCTGGCTCTGCTCCCTGCTCGGCGACCATCAGCAGGCACTGGACCCCTGCCAGCAGGCCCTGGCCCTGTACCGCGACCTCGGCGACCAGATGGGGGAGGCCGAGACACTCGAGAGTCTCGGCCACGCCCACCAGCACCTCGGCCACCACAGGCAGGCCATCGAGTGCTACCGCCAGGCACTCGATCTTTTCCGCACGATCGGGCACCGCTACAAGGAACCCGTTACCCTCACCCGCCTCGGCGACACGCACCACGCCGCCGGTGGTAACGACGCCGCCCGTGACGCCTGGGAACAGGCCCAGGCCATCTTCGAGGACCTGCAGCACCCCGACGCCGAACAGATCCGCCACAAACTCAAGGCCCTGGCCTAACCGGCCCAGCGCCTCGGGCTCGCCGGCGCGCTGCTCGGCGACCCGCCGGTCCTCGTCCTCGACGAACCGCCGAACGGGCTCGACCCCGAAGGCATCATCTGCTTCCGCGTCCTTCTAGGGCAGATGGCTACCGAGGGACGCACCGTCCTTGTGTCGAGCCACCAAATGGGCGAAATGTCGGTCACCGCCGACCACTTCCTCATCATCGGCGAAGGCAGACTGCTCGTCGAGAGCGAAACCGAGGCGTTTCAGCGGGACCACGAGCACGAGGAGATCCATGTCAGCACACCAGACCCCCAAGCCTGCGCGAATGCATAGCCGGCGCCCGCGGTTCCGTTCGGGACATCGACGCCGCCTCCTCGCCGTGAGCGGCCTGGACGGCACCACGATCGGCGCGCTGGCCCTGTCCGCGGGCGTCGCACTGGACGAGCTTGCACCGGTGCGACGTTCCGTCGAGGACGCGTTCATGGAACTGACCGTGCCCAGCGGCAGGGAGCCGGCAGCGCCCTCCCCGCCCCTGCCAAGATTCCGACGTGAGAACAGTTTGGTCAGCCCGTGCAGCCGTGCCTAGGCACCTACGCTCACAGGTCGAGCACCAGCGTGTCGCTATGTGAACGTGAAACGCAGGTCAAGATGATGTCGCCGGAGGTATGTTCGGCGTCGGTGAGTATCGAATCGCGATGATCTGGTGTGCCGGCCAGGACGGTGGCCTCGCATGTGCCGCAGATACCTTCGAGGCACGCCGACATCATGGAAATTCCGGCGTCCTCCAGGGCCTCGAGAATTGACACGTCCGCAGGCACGTCCACTCTCAACCCTGAGCGTTGGCACAGGACCTGGAAGCTCTCCAGTGCTGGAGCGTCGGCTCCGGCTGCACGCGGCTTAGCCGCGAATCGCTCGGCATGCAAGCTGCCCTCTGGCCAGTTCCGGCAGTTGTGTTCCACGACCGAGACGAGCTCTTCGGGCCCGCAGCAGTAGACCAGTGTGTGATCTTCGGGATCCTTGAGCGCTGCCTCTAGACCGAACCGCCCTTTCTCGTCGCGGGGCCATAGCTTGACGTGCTCGCCGTAGGTGCCGGCGAGTTGGGTGGCGAACGCCATTGTCGTCCGGCTCCGCCCGAGGTAGATCAGTGTCCAGTCGCTGCCCGCTTGCTGGGCGCGATTAACCATCGGCGCGATCGGAGTGATCCCGATACCGCCGGCGATGAACAGGTAGCGCGGCGAGCTGACCAGCGGAAAATGGTTGCGTGGTCCCCGGACCTGCACCGTCATGCCTTCTTGAAGGTGTTCGTGGACGTGACGGGAGCCACCGCGGCCGTGCGGGTCTAGCAGTACCCCGATGCGCCATGCAGTGCTGTCATGTGGATCACCGCACAGCGAATACTGGCGGACTAGGCCCTCGCCGAGCAGCAGGTCTATATGGGCTCCGGGCTCCCAGGCGGACAGATCATCACCGTGCGGGTCGGTCAGATCGAGAACCACGACGTCATCCGCCGCAGTAGTACGCCGCCGTACCGTCAGATCCCGTGTGGGCTCATGCATTTTGACGGCGGGTGCCGGGCCGGAAACAACTAGCGCAGAAGGCATCGGTGTCTTCCGCCTCAGACGCGACGGGTGCGCGTTGACCAGTAGGGCTCGCGCACTAGGCGGGTGAGCAGCTTGCCCGCCCCGTTACGGGGGAGCGGGCCGCTGTACTTGACGTGCTTGGGCACGCGGTAGCCGGCCATGTGAGCCCGGCAGTGCTCGATGAGCTGGGCGGAGAGCGCGTCGTTGCCGTCGGCAACGACGGTCTGGTCGACGACGACGACGGCGGTGATCGCTTCCCCCCAGCGCTCGTCGGGGATGCCGATCACGACGACCTCGGCGACCCATGGCAGTTGCTGGACCACCCGCTCGACTTCGGCGGGATAGACGTTGTATCCGCCGGTGATGATCAGGGATTTCCGCCGGTCGACGATGGTCAGGTAGCCGTCTCGGCTGAGGTGGCCCACGTCGCCGGTGGCCAGCCAGCCGTGGTGGGCGAACGCGCGCGCGGTTTCGGCGGGATCCTGCCAGTAGCCGTCCATCATCGTTTCGGAGCGGCACAGGATCTCTCCGAGTTCGCCCGCTGCTACCTCGTTTCCGTCGGCGTCGACCACCTTGACGTCGACGTAGGGCAGCGGCCGGCCGGCCGAGATCAGCAGCCGCTCATCACCGCCGGCCAGCGCGGCCCGGTGATCGTCCTTCGACAGCACCGTCACCGGCGGGAGGACTTCGCTCTGGGCGTACAACTGGACGAACACCTGGCCGAACACCTCGATCGCGGTGCGAAGCTGACCAGCGGCGATCGGCGCGGCGCTGTAGGGAATGCAGCGCACCGACGACACGTCGCGGCTACGTCGCAATTGCTCGTCCACCACCATCTTCACCTGCGTCGGCACCATCGGGATGACAGCGATCCGCTCGGTCTCGACGAGATCAAGCAGCGCGGCGGCATCGAAGTTCGCCATCACGTGCTGGGTGCCGCCGTGGGCCAGCGAGGCCATCGCGATCGTGAACGCGAAGTGTGCCAGCGGCGCTGTGTGCACGACCGGCTCGCCGGCACCGACATCGGGCATCGCCAGCGCGGTGTGGCGGCACATGTTGAACGCCGCGCGCTGGCTGATGACGGCGCCCTTGGGCTTCCCGGTAGTGCCCGAGGTGTAAGCCAGCATCGCTGCCGAGTTCTCGCTGGCCTCGGGCAGTGCCGCACCGGCCGTGGCGGCCGGCGGGCCGGCCAGCGGCACAGCACCGGCCGCGCCCGTACCGAACGAGATGACGAGGGGGGAAGATGCTGTGCGCTTGGTGATTTCGGTTGCGCTCTCCGCCCATGATTCGTCGACGAACAGTGCCGCGATAGCGGCATCGTTGCAGATTCCGGCGACCTCATCGAGGCTGAGCCGCGGACTCAGGCCCACCCGGGTGAACGCGCCCAGCTGGATCGCGACGTCGGCGATGACGAACTCAAGGCAGTTGCGCGACAGGATGCCCACTCGCGCGCCAGCGGTAAGCCCCTGGCCGTGAAGCCAGGTCGCGATGCCGCCGGCCTGCTCTTCAAGCTCGGCGTAGCGCAGGCGCCTGTCGCCTTGCACGACCGCGATGCGGTCGGCGTTGACGCGGCACGTTTTCTTCAGGACGTGCGCCAGCGTGCGCTGGGGCTGACCCGGCGCCGTCACCTGCCGGGTGGGTGAAGCATCGTCCGGGGCATTACTCGGCCCGAAGCCTGTATCCGTCATTGTCGCTCCAGCAAACGTCGTTGTCGCTCCAGCAAAGCTCACTGGCTACCGACCGGCCAGCCGGTCGGTCCGTCGAATGCTGACGCTACCGCGACACCGCGTATGACGTCAAGGCCAGCTCCCGCCGGCTAGCCGGTTCCGGTAGTTCTCCGCGGGTGATCAGGCAGCGGCAGGGACTTCGCCTGGACGGTCCCCGTGGTCGGCGCGCGGCGAGCCTGGACGGTCGCTTCCGCGATGCATTCGCTTACCTCCGGCCGGGACGGTCCAGCCGCTTGTCCGGCTGCGCTGCGGAGGGTCAGCGCGCGTTAGGGTCCCGGGTTGTACCCGGCCGGCGGCGGTCGGTATGAGAACCAGGCCGTGCCCAGCGGCCCGCCAGCCAGCAGTCCAGAGCAGGCACTGGACGGTGCCAGTGGTCCCTACCTCGGCGACTCCGCCTTTCCGCCGGAGTCATCCCCTGAGGACTCCGGAAACCGGCCCATCAGGACGAAACCCGCATGCCCCCGAGCAGGAACTCCAGGAACTGGGCCCCGATCTCCTGGGGGGTGAGTGCGCCGCCCTCCCGGTACCAGAACCCGGGCCAGCTCGTCATGCCGTCGATCGCCAGCATGAACATGTGCGGATCGACGTCAGGCCGGATCTGTCCGGCGTCGCGAGCGGCCTCAATGAGCTCGCGTGCCCCCTGCCGGTATCGCGCGGCTCCCGCCTCGGCGATGCCGGCGACGTCCTTCGGCCAAGGTTCCTCACGCCAGGCCACGGCGAACACGTCGTTGTATTCGATGACCAGCTCGACGCGGGTCAGGATGAAGGCCGACAACCGGTCCAGGGGCGAGCCCTCAGTCCGCCGCGCAGCCTCCAGCTGATCGAGCAAGAGCTTGCGGCCAAGCAGAATGATGTCGGAGAGGATTCCCTCTTTGGAGGGACAGTGGTGATAAAGCCCCGCCTTCGACAACCCGACCTCGGCTGCGATGTCGCGCATGGTGACAACCCCGAAGCCCCGCTGCCGGAACAGCCTGGCAGCCGCGAGGGCCACCTCGAAGCGGGTGGTTCCGGGAGTCACGGCAAATCCGCCGTCGGCTTGAGCCGTAGGCTGCGCCTTCTCGGCCACCGAATCCGCCTCCTCGCTCTGTGACGTCGCAGTGCCCCGAACCCGTAGCTGGCGGGCGGTACGCAGCCGAAAGTAGCACAGCCGGCAACCACCGGAGCCTGGCCGACCGGTCTTGACGATCGTCTCAACACCGTGCTATGACTGAACTCATGACCGACCGGCCAGCCGGTCGGTCCTCAATGAGGAGGTCCACGCATGGGTGCCAGGCTTTGCCGTAGTGAACTGGCGGTGCCCGCCAGCAACCCCAAGATGATCCGCAAGGCTGCCGGCGCAGGCGCCGATCTGGTGTTCATCGACTTGGAAGACGCGGTCGCGCCGGAGCAGAAGGCAGCGGCCCGCGGCAACGTGATCGAGGCGCTCTGCTCGCTGGAGTGGGGTTCGACGTTGCGGTGCGTCCGCATCAACGGCGTGCACACCCGCTGGGCGGTTGACGACCTCATCGAGGTGGTCGGCGCGGCCGGCCAGCACCTCGACGTCGTCATGGTCCCCAAGGTGCGGGCGCCACGCGATATCTGGTTCGTCGAGACAATGCTCGATCACCTGGAAGGCCAGCATCATCTGGACCGGCCGATCGGAATCGAAGTGCTGATCGAAGAGGCCGAGGCCCTGGCCCAGGTGGAGAAGATCGCCGCGGCCTCGCCCCGGCTGCAGGCGCTCATCCTGGGTTTCGGCGACCTGTCGGCCAGCCTGGGGATGCGCGCCGCGCGGCTGGGATATCCCGGCGACGTCTGGCACTACGCGCGAGCGCGCATGATCGCCGCGGCCCGCGCCTACGGCGTCGACCCGATCGACGGGCCATACGGCGCGGTCAAGGACCTCGAAGGCTACCGGGCCGAGGCGATGGCGGCCGCGGCCATGGGTGCGGTTGGCAAGTGGTGCCTGAACCCTGGCCAGATCCCGATCGCCAACGAAGTGTACGCCCCGAGCCCGGCAGAACTGGCGGACGCGGTGGCGGCGCTCGACGCCCTCGAGGCCGCCGCCCGGTCCGGGGAGGGCGCAGCCATGCACAACGGGATGATGATCGACGCGGCCGGCGCCCGCACCTTCGAGGCGATCGTGCAACAGGCCCAGGCCTGCGGCATCAGCGCCGACGAGGCACGGCCCGACCCTGACCCGGTGGCCGGGAGCCTGCGATGACGGCGCGCCAGCGTGAGCGGGCGGCCGGCCGGTTCAACCGGTTCGAGGATTTTGCCGTCGGACGGGAATTCCGGCACCGCCAGGCGCGGACGATCAGCGAAGCGGAGGCCATCGAATTCGCCACGCAATGGCTGCAGTTCGAGCAGGCCTCGCTCGACCGCGAATACGCCCGCTACCTCGGCCACCCCGACCTGGTGGTGTCACCCCAGCTGGTGTACGCCATCGTCTTCGGACTGACCGTCGAGGACCTGTCCGAAGCGGGCGGGGTCCTGCTCGGCGCAGACGAGATCCGCTTCCACGCCCCGGTCTACCCCGGCGACACCCTTCGCGCAACCTCGACGGTCATCGCGGCCCGGCCGTCGTCGAAGAACCCGAACACCGGCATCGTGCAGTGGGCCACCACAGGATTCACCGAACGCACCGGCCCGGTGATCACCTTCACCCGGTCCAACCTGGTGCCCCGGGCTTTTCAGGAGGCAACACCATGACCTACTTCGAGGACTTCAGCGCGGGTCAGGTGCTCGAACACCACCGCGGCCGCTCCATCACCGAATACGACAACACCCGCTGGACGCTGGCCAGCATGAACACCGCGCAGGGGCACTTCAACCGCGAGTTCACACCGGCCACCGAAGACGGCCCCGCCGCCGGGCCCATCGTCAACGGCGCGCTCGTGCTGGCTCTCGCCATCGGTTTGACCACCAGCGACATCTGCGGCGACTCGCTGGGTGCTCTGGGTCTGGACGAGGTGCGCTTCCGCGCTCCGGTCTTTCCCGGCGACACGCTGTACGCGCGCAGCGACATCGTGAGCCTCGAGGACGACCCCGCGCACCCCGACGCCGGCGTGGTGACCTACCGCATCGAGTGCACCAACCAGCACGACGCCGTGGTCGCGCAAGTCCTGCGCGCAGTGCGGATAAAAAAGGCCGCGGCGTGGCGCGACCGCGACAGCGCACACAGCACCTCCGTGTACTCCGACCACTAATCCAGCCACGAAAGAGGTGCCTGATGCAACAGCCGACGTGCCCGTTCGACCACGGCTCACAGCCCGGCAATGCCGCCGGCGTGGCGGTCTTCGACCGCCTCACCTACGATGAGCGAACCGCGCTTTACACCGACCTGCGCCACGCTGGCGGAGTAACCTACACCCCGGCCAGAGATGCCTGGCTGGTCACCAGCTATGAGTTGTGCAACGAGGTCTATCAGCAGCCAGAGAGATTCTCCTCGGCACAAGCCGCGACCTTTGCCAGCGCCTTCCGCCAGTCACCGGCCGCCCGCGCGGTGCTGAAAACATCGCAGGTGGGCAGCCGGGCGCGAACCCTGCTCCAAACCGACCCCCCGGAGCACACGCGCTACCGGCGGATCATGCAACGCGCCCTCGAGCCGGGCAAGTTCATGCGCCAGATCACCCCCCGGGTCCGGGAAATCGTCGCCGGACTGCTCGATTCCGCCGCGGCCACCGGACGTTTCGACGCAGTTACCGACTACGCGGTGCACGTGCCCATCCGGGTAATCGCAGCGGTTCTCGACGTCCCCGAACACGACGTCGTGCGACTCAAGCTGTGGACCGATCACCTTTTCGCCGTGCAGATCGACAATGTCGACGAAGAGACCGTGGTCCAGGCGGCACACAGCGTCATCGAGATGGAAGCCTACTTCCTGGCCAAGATCGCCGACCGGCGTGCCACGTTCCGCGACGACTTCCTCGGCCGGCTCCTGGACTCATCTGCCGGCGACGATGCCCTCAGCGACGCCGAGGTGCTCAACCTGATCGTGCACGTGATGGTCGGCGGCACCGAGAGCACCACCAATTTCCTGGGCACCCTCATCTACCTTCTGCTGTCTACCGACGGCCTGCTGGACAGACTTCGTGCCGACCGGTCACGCATCCCCGGAGTCATCGAGGAGTGCCTGCGATTCGGCTGCCCGCTCGAAGTCAGCATCCGGATCGCGGTGGGCGAGCAGCGGATCGGCGACACCATCATCCCCGACGGCGGCCGGGTACTGATCGCGATCGCGTCGGCCAACCGCGACGAACAGCAGCTCGGGGACGGGGATTTCGACGAAAACCGGGACATGCGCGGCGCGCCGCATCTGACATTCGGCCGCGGGATACATGCGTGCATCGGCCAGCAGCTGGCCCGCCGCGAGGCCCTGATCACCGTCGAGGGCCTGCTCGACCGGATATCAGCGCCGCGCCTGGACCCGCAGGGCACGCCCGCACCCCTCGACACCCTCGGAGCGATCGGTTACCGCCACCTCCCGCTGGTGACTTCATGAAAGTTTTCATCGACCGCCGGCTCTGCGAAGGCAACGCGCTGTGCGAGTTCTACGCCCCCGCGGTGTTTTCCGTAGACGAGGACGGCAAGCCCAGCTACAACCCCGACGTACCGCCCGAGCACGGCGAGGCCACCGAAACCGCCGAGCAGATGTGCCCCCAGCGCGCCGTGCGAATAAAGCGCTGATCGCCCCACCGACCGCCAGCCAACGCAGGGAGAACCACGATGAAACCACACGACCAGCTTCTCGACTTGACCGGCCGCCACGCGGTGATCACCGGAGCGGCCGGCGGAATCGGCGCGGCCGTCACCCGGCGACTTGCCGAGGCCGGAGCCGACGTCCATCTGCTCGACATCGACAAGACCGCGCTCGACGCGCTGGCCGGCCAGCTGCGCAGCGACGGCGCGCGGGCCGAGAGCTGGGCGGTCAACCTGCGCCGCGAAGACTCGATCAGCGAATTCTTCACCGCGTTCGCCGCCGCCGGGCACACCCCGCGCATCTGGGTCAACAACGCCGGGATCGCACCCCGGCGCCCCGCCCTGAAGATCAGCGCCGCCGACTGGGACGAAGTGCTCGACCTGAACCTGCGGGCAGCGTACCTGGCCGCCAGCCGCGCCGCCCAGATGATGATCGACGCGGCGGTGCCCGGGGTGATCGTCAACATGTCCTCCTCCACCGCACACCGCGCCGACGCCAACCCGCTGCACTACCGCGTCTCCAAGACCGGGCTCATCTCGATGACCCAGAGCCTCGCCGTCGAACTCGGCCGGCACGGCATCCGCGTCGTCGCCGTCGCGCCGACACTCGTCAACACCCCGCCGCTGCAAGCGATGCTCCAGGCCGGCGGCCCGGATGCGTTTGCCGAACTGGGCTTTGAGGCCTTCGTCAAACGGCTGCCGCTGCGTCGGATGGCCGAACCCGACGACGTCGCCAACGGCGTCCTGTTCCTCGTCAGCGACATGGCCGCCATGATCACCGGATCAGTCCTCGACATCGACGGCGGCCAAACCGCGAAATGACCCCGATGGGCCGGGCGGCTGCCGGCCTCGGCGGCGCCGCCAGCTGAGCCCGGGGCGAAGGCGTACCCGGCGGGTCCATCTGCCGCGCCGGGCCGGTTCCCGCATGCCGCGATACCCCGGCCGCACTGGCCGGCACCGGAGAGAAAGGCGATCCCATGACGATCTACTTCGTCCGCTTCGAGCACCCCGACGAAGCCGGCTGGCAGCGCTGGGTCCGTCCCCACGTGGACTGGCTCAATGAGCAAGTCAGCAAGGGAACGATCATCGCCTCCGGCCCGTCCGTCGGCACCACGGTACGGCAGGGCCTGCTCGTCATGCGGGCCAAGGATGAACCGGCTCTCATCGCCGTCGTGCAGACCGACCCTTTCTGGGTCAACGGGATCGTCGAGAACCTGCAGATCACCCAGTGGGACCCGCTCTTCGGGGCCTTCCGTGAACTCTCCAGCAACCCCGAAGGACCAGACCTGCCGGCTTGAGGCCCGGCCTGCGGGCGGGAACTATCCGGCCAGCGGTCAACCCGGCCGTCGCGCGGGATGCTCGGGCAACTGGCCGAAGGCTGACCCGGGGCTTGACCGGGCCGTGCGGCGGGTATCAGAGGCCCGCAGTCGGAGCCGTTGTCGGGGTGGTCTCCGGTGGCAGCACGAGATCGGCTACCGCGAAGTTCCTGGCCCAGTTCCGGAGTACCGCGGCCCGCTTCTCGTAAGTCATTTCGTCTTGCAGCGCGGTCAGACTGCGCAGGCACCGCTCGAAGACGCGCTCGACCATGTCCAAGCCGGCAGGGGTGGCCCTGACCAGCGTGACCCGTTTGTCAGCGGGAGAGGGAAGCCGGTCAACGAGCGCGAGGGCTTCCAGCTCGGTCGCGAGGCGGGAGGCAAGCCCGCGAGGGATGTCGAGCCGGACCGAGAGATCGGTTACCGTCCGGGTCGCCGACCTGACTCCGGCCAGCTGCACCAGGGCCTGGAACGCAAGGGGGTCGGTACCCATCCTGCGCGCCTCCTGGTCGATGATCCTGAAGGCCCGCCGTATCAGGTACCGGCCGTCCGCGACGGCGGCATACTGGGACTCTTCGAATGCGCCCGGAATTGTCATCTACCTCCCTCCGTGCATCTCGTCGAGGACCATAGTAGTTTCCCCCGCCGCGCGGAGAGCGGCCTGAAGCTCCGCGCACCCATTTGCCGATGGAGGGCATTAGACCGCCACACCGGAGTGGCGTCAGGCCCGCCGCGACCTTGAGCAGGGTCCTCACCTGGTCCGGGAAGGGAAGGGCGCGCACCGGAGACGCTCCCCTGCGGCGCAGGTCAGGGCTGCCCGGCGAGCCGCGCCGCGGTGGCTGCGGCGCGGTCGCCGATCCGCTCCTGGCGGGCGAGTTCGGCGGTGGCCTGGAACAGCATCGGGGTCAGCGCCACCCCGCGGGTGTCGCTTTCGACCGCGGTGACGTCGAAGACCACCACGTCCCGGCGGTCCTCCATCTCCTGGATCTGGGTGGCGTGCAGGCGGACGGAGTAGGCCTGGCGGGCGCCGATGACCAGGAGCAGGGCCTGCGGGCGCTGCGCCAGGTAGCGGGTGGTGCGCCCGGCGACGAGCACGCACACGAGGTGCTCGTCGCCGGTCCACCACTGGCGGGCGGAAGACAAGGTCGCGTGCGGGCAGCCCTGGTCATCGACCGTGAACAGCGGCTGGACAGCCTGCTCGTCGCCGGCGGCCGCATCGTTCAGCAGGGCGGCGACCTCGTCGGGCAGCTCGGTGTCAGACAC
>Ga0302184_10002299_pt1 | contig 12131 bp, 9 predicted proteins | sample I_Palsa_N3_3_FD_200233 | JGI IMG/M metagenome (GOLD analysis project Ga0302184, IMG submission 200233) | Peat permafrost microbial communities from Stordalen Mire near Abisko, Sweden - I_Palsa_N3_3 | ecosystem: Environmental > Terrestrial > Soil > Palsa > Peat permafrost | place: Sweden: Abisko...
GCCGGAGAGCTTGTTGGTGCGTCGTTCGGCGAACTCGGTCACCCCGGCCAGCCGCATCGCGTGCTCGACCGGGAGCGGCCGGGGGTAGACCGAGGCGACCATCGTGACCAGCTCGCGCACGCTCAGGAACTCAACCAGCGCCCCGGTCTGCAGCATCCCGCCGACGGCGCCGGCCGCGACCGCCTGGGCGGGCGACTTCCCGAACAGCGTCACCGTGCCGGAATCCGGCCGGGTCAGGCCGAGCACCATCTCGATGGTGGTGGTCTTGCCTGCGCCGTTCGGGCCGAGGATGGCGACCGTCTCACCGGGGGCGATGGCCAGGTCGACCGAACGGACGGCCTGGACGTTGCCGTACGACTTGGACAGGCGCGAGAGCACGATCCCCGGGCCGGCAGCGTTGGTAGGAGCCATAACACAAGGGTCGCGCGGCGCGGGTCTGGCCTGTAGTGCCCTGGCCCACGACTTCCGGATGACAAATGTCAGCCGGGCTGATCCGGGGTGGCGGGCTGATCCGGGGTGGCGGCGGAGAGGAAGCGGCTGGGACGGTAGGGGACGAGCTCTGCAGACTGAGTGCCAGTGGTCAGCTCGGCGGCGATGAGCTGCGACAGGTGGGCAGCTAGGGTGACGCCGCTGTGGGTTACCGCGACGTAGAGGCCGTGGGTTCCGGGCAGCGGGCCCACGATGGACTGGCCGTCTACTGGCATCGGGCGGATGCAGACCTGGTATTCGACGACGCGGGCCTGGTCCAGGCCGCGGACGGCTTGCTGGGCCCGGCGGAGGAGTTCGACGGCCCAGCGGCGTAGGTCAGGGTCGGGAGTGTGCAGGTCGACGGCCGCGTCCGGGGCCTCTAGGTGCAGCAGGCCGCCCGGGTGAGGCCGCAGGCATATCTCGGGAGTGTGCACGAGCCGGGTCGGACCCGCCGGGCTGACCGGGCCTACCTGCACGACCAGGCCCGGGGCGGTCGCGCCGGGGGTCTCCCAGGGGAGCAGCGGGATCGTGTTCGCGGCGCCGGCCAGCGCGGTCATTTCGGGTACCCAGCGGCCGGCGCAGCAGACCACCTCGTCGGCTTCTAGGACGGTGCCGGCGGCGGTGCGCACCCGGGACGGCCGGCCGGGGTCCAGGGCGACGACGCGTCCCTGCTCGCCGGTCCGGATCTCGGCGCCACGATTTCTGGCCTGGGCGACGAGGCAGGCGATGAGGGGTTCGGTCAGCAGGTAGCCCTCACCGGGGAACCAGGCGGCCATGGTCCCCGGCTCGATGGTTCCCGGCTCGGGGAGGCAGAGGGAGGGCTCGAGCTCGGCGGCTTCGGCCGGGTCGATGAGGCGGGCGTCGTAGTTCCATCCGGTCAGGCGGCGGACGCGGGCGGTTAGTTCGGCGCGGGCGGCGGGCGAGGTGGCCAGCTCGATGTTGCCGACCGGGCGGTACCAGGCGGTGCCGTCGAAATCCGGGGCCAGGTCAGCCCAGGCCCTGATCCCGGCGTGATTGAGCTCGTGATAGGGCCGGGGGCTCTTGTCGTTGGAGTTCAGCCAGGCGAAACTCCACCGGCTGGTGGCGCGGCCGGGCTGGTCCTGCTCTAGCAGCGTCACGCGGACGCCGGAGCCGGCCAGCCGGGCCGCGACCGAGGCGCCGAGCACGCCGACGCCGATCACCACGCAGTGGCGAGGTTGGGTCACGAGATCTACCGTACGGGGCGAGCTACGGCCGGAAAGTTGCGACTAACCGTTGCTCTTTGGTGATCACCTCGACCGGCTACGTCACATCCGGGCCTGCTCACGGCCCAGGGTTCTCGGTTCGGCCGGGTGCAGCCGGCGCCCGCCTGCTCTGCTGGGGTCGGCGTGGCGACCCTTATGTTCGGGTTCAAGTTCGACGGGGGAAGTGTCGCGGCGGGGGTGGTGGCCACGGCGCTGGCGTTCGGTCTCGTGCTTCTGGGCCTGGCCTACGCGATCGGGCCGGTATCGGGCTGTCACGTCAATCCGGCGGTGACCATCGGCGCGCTGCTGGCTGGCCGCCTCCCGCTGGTGGAGGCCATCGGCTACTGGGTAGCCCAGTTCGTGGGCGGAATCCTCGGCGCGCTGCTGCTGTGGGGGATGTTCAATACCTCGCCCCTGTACAGCACGTCCAAGACCGGGCTCGGCACGAACGGCTGGGGCGCGGCATCCGACATCCGCATCGGGGCAGGCGGCGCATTCCTCGCCGAGGTTGTCCTGACCGCCTTGTTCGTCTTCGTCATCCTGGCGGTAACCAGCAAGCTGGGGAACGCGACGACCGCGGCCATGGCGATCGGGCTGACCCTGACGGTGGTCCACCTGATCGGGATACCGATCACCGGAACGTCGGTGAACCCAGCGCGCAGCCTCGGCCCGGCCCTGATCGTCGGCGGAACCGCGCTGAGCCAGGTCTGGCTCTTCATCGTGGCCCCGCTGGTCGGCGGCATCGTCGCCGCCGGGCTGCACTGGCTCGTCTATCCACCGCCCACACCGGAGCCCGCGCCCGGAATGGATGCACTGGCCGCCGAGGCGCCAGCCGACATCCCGGCGCGGCACCAGGAGGAGGGCTAGGGATGGCGGCCTAGCCAGGCGGCTAGCTGGGCGTAGGGAGCGGCGTCGGGGAGGACCGGGACGACGGGGGCGAAGGGGATGTCGCCGCCGCGGGGCTCGGGGGGCAGTACGCGTTTGGCTCCGGCCAGGGCGAAGAAGGCGAGCTCGAGGTCGCGTTCGGTGGGCTGGCCGAGGCGCTGTCGTCGGCGGGGCGGTCGTGGGGCTGCGGTTCGCCGCGGTGCCTGCGGCGCGGACGCTGCTGAGCTTCGGGGATGACATCGAGGTGGTGTCGCCGGGCGAGGTGCGCGCTGACCTAGCCACGGTAGCGGCGGCGGTCGTTGCCCGCTACGCCTAGATGGCGCGGTGGTACACAGGAGTAAGGCCGGATGGATGAGGCCGCGCCGACGCGAGAGTGGGGTTCCCTGGTGGACGTGCTGATATCGGTGGACATGGAAGGTGTCGCAGGCATCGCGACCAGGCAGCAGGCGAACCCGGGGGGACGCGATTATCCGATCGCGCGGGCGTTGATGACGGCGGAGGCGAACGCCGCGGTGGCGGGTGCCTTCGACGGCGGCGCCACCTCCGTGGTGGTCAATGACAGCCACGCGTCGATGGACAACCTGCTCGGCGAGCAGCTCGATCCCCGTGCCGAGTACGTGGTCGGAGATCCCAAGCCGCTGGACATGATGCAGGAAGTGACACCGCAGACCGGAGTCGTGCTGCTCGTGGGCTACCACGCTGGGGCGGCGGACCCGGGTGGCGTGCTGGCCCACACCTATAGCGGCGTATTCGCCGATGTACGGCTGAACGGCCGCTCCATTGGCGAGGCCGAGCTCAATGCCCTGATGGCCGCAGACGTAGGCGTCCCGGTAGGACTGGTGACAGGCGATGACGTGATCTGTGCCGTGGCGGAGAAGGCATTCCCGGGCGTGGTCACCGTCGCGGTGAAGACCGCGCTGGGACGCACGGCCGCGCGCAGTAAGCATCCGGTAGCCGCCCGCCAGGCCATCACCGCCGGGGCCGAGCGCGCCGTTGCGGCCGCCGCATCCGGGGCGATCCAGCCGATACCCGTCCCCAGCGAACTGGCTATTGAGGTCGAGCTACGGCTTAACGGCGCCGCCGAGTTGGCCGCCAAGGTGCCGGGCACGGAGCGGACTGGCACATCCTCGGTGCGCTACCAAGCCGGTAACCCCCGGGCGGCGATGGACGTGCTCATCGTCTGGTCGATACTGACCAGGCAGTATCTAAGCAATTAAGTGTCGGCACGGGTGCAGCCCGTGTGAGGAGTGGCGGTGGTGACCGCGCGCTACGCCTGGGCTTCTATGTTCCGGGTGTGATAGACGCTGGACGGGTGATCGATACGGACCACGTGGACCACCCTGGCCGCATCGTCGATGCGGTACACGACCCGATAGGCACCGCGCCTGGCGAAGTGGTACCCCGCCAGTTCACGACTGAGCGGTTTACCCGGCACGACCAGATCCTGGGCGGTAGAGGTGACCCGCTCGTCGTCGACGAACTGGAGGAGTTCGCCGCCCTCGAGGCGGAACGTCGAGTGGCCGATGCTGACGAGATCGGCTTCGGTCAGCAGCTTGGAGGTGACCCGCTGGCCGTTGACGAAGATGCCGTTGTGGCTGCCCACGTCGACGATCTCGTAGCCTCCGGCGGGCGATTTCCGCAACTCCGCGTGGTGCCGGGAAACGTCGAGGTCGGATAGCACCAGGTCGTTGTCGGGGACGCGGCCGATGCGCAGGGCCTGGGCGGGCAGCGGCATCCGCGCCGTGGGGCGGCGGTCCGCGCTCGGCGAAGGCCGTCCCATCTTCTGGGGGTCATCAAGCAAGGCGCCGGTGAGGAATCCGGTCACCGCGGTCGCGACGGCCAAGGGGAGGCCCCGGGGTGGCCCTTCAACCAAGGCGCGGCGGGGCGAAGGCGCGAGCGACAGGCGGTAGGTTCCCATCGCTCACTCGCTGACCCGCTCGGCGCGGACTCTCTCAGCCATCAGGCCGCGCAGTTCCTCGGCGTCGATCGCCTCCCCGCGGGCGACCTCAGCCTCGGCCGCGCGGATCTCTTCGAGCGCACCGGGAGTGCTCAGCAGGTCCAACGTCTCCTCAAGCGCCTCCAGATCCGATACCGCCAGAATCACAGCTTCAGGGCGGCCATTGCGGGTGATCACCACACGCTCGTGGGTATCACGTACCTCATCAAGCACCGCCGACAGCCGGGCTTTAGCTTCCGCCAGAGAAATCGTCGTCATGACCTGAATTATAGTCATCGACTAGACGCTGAGACTAGACGCGGTAGGCCGAGCGCTCGAGGCACCGTTCGTTCGGCGAAATTGAACAGGTGATGATCCGGCGGCACATGCGTCTTTCTGCCGCAGGATGCCGTGATGCCCGGCCAGTAGTGCTCGAATATGCGTTTGGATATGCGATAGACTGTTCGGATGAGTGTTTCGGTGCAGGAGTCTCTGCTGGACCTGGGCGGCGACGGTCCGGTGCTTGGCCCGCTCGTGAGCTCGGTGCGGCGGACGGCGCTGGCCCGCGGCGCGTGGGTGGATTTCTGCCCGGGGTGGCTGGCGGGATCGGCGGAGGTGTTCGCTCGGCTGGTCGAGTCCGTGCCGTGGCGGGCCGAGCAGCGGCGGATGTACGACCGGGTGGTGGCGGTTCCCCGGCTGCTCTGCTTCTACGGCGAGGACGCGCCGCTGCCCGATCCGGCGCTGACCGCCGCCCGGGACGCGCTTGACGCGCATTACGGGCCGGAACTGGGCGAGCCGTTCCGGACGGCGGGGCTGTGCCTGTACCGGGACGGGCGGGACAGCGTCGCGTGGCACGGGGACACGATCGGGCGCGGGCAGACCGAGGACACGATGGTGGCGATCGCGTCGCTGGGCTCGCCGCGGGTCCTGGCGCTGCGGCCGCGGGGCGGCGGTGCGTCGTTGCGGTTCGAGGTCGGGCACGGGGATCTGCTGGTCATGGGCGGCAGCTGCCAGCGCACCTGGGAGCACGCCGTACCCAAGACGTCCAAGGCGATCGGGCCGCGGATCAGCGTGCAGTTCCGGCCGGAGGGCGTGCGCTGAGGTTTAGGAGGCGCTGCGCCGCGTCGCACGCGCCGATAAAGTCGTTTCGTGGACGACGCGACGCTTTCAGATGCCGCCAGACTCGCGCTCGACTCCCCCGTCATGACCCAGGCTGTCGCGCTCGGCAGGTGGATCGCCGAGTCGGGTCCGCGACCGCTCACTCCGCAGCAGGTGCTCCGCAGGCCTGACATCCCGGTCGCCGCCACGGTGATCGGCGTGACCCCGCCGGAGAACCCGCGCACGGCGGCCGACGTCCTGGCGCTGAACCGGCCATGGAACCTCGCGCTGGACGCAGGCCTGCTCCGAGCCGAGAGCGGCACGGTGACCGCGGGACCCGCGTTCGCGACCTGGCCACCCGACGACCCGGAAATCCTGGCGGCGTGGCTCCACGGCTTGCTCCGCGTTTCCGGCTCCGAAACGGGAAGCCCGTGGGACGATTCGCCGGCGATCGACACCCTCGTGTTCCTCACCGCCGTCCAGGAGGTGGCCGATGGCGTGCCGCTCAAGGATCAGCTGATCGAGCAGGCGACGGAGCTCAGCGAGCGCGTCGGCGTGGCCGCGGCGGTCTTCTGGCCGGAAAAGAGGATCGCGAACACGACGGAGCGGCTCGCGTCGTTCGGCGCGATCAGCGGCGGCGAGGTCACCTCGCTCGGCCGGTGGGCGGCGGAGCGGCTGCTGGACAAGCTCGCCGAACCCGAGGCGGAGGAGCTCACCGCCGCCGAGCTGATCGCCTACCTCGCAGACTGCGACGAGGACGAGCGGGACGAGGAGGCCTGGGCCTGGCTGGGCGCTCAGCCCGATCCGGTGGAGGCCGCGCGGCAGCTTCTGACGGCCGGCGCATCGATGGAACCCCGGCTGCGCTGGATCGCCGCCGACGTAGCCGAGATGCTGCAAGAAGACGCTCTGCCGGTGTGGCGCGAGATGACAGCCGTGCCCGGCATGGGGCCGCACGCCAAGTTCGCTCTTTTCATCGTCGGGGCAGGCCCTGAGCCGGACGAGGGCGAGTGGCACTGGCTGGCCGTCGAATCCGCCGCGGTGGCGCTGGCAGACAAGGGACCGGACGAAGCGGTCACGGTGCTTGCGGAGACCCTCCCGGCGGAGAAGCTTCCGGCGGACGACCTGGAGCACCGCCTGGCTGTGGTCCGGGGCAGCGATCATCCGTCAGCGCTGCCGCTCGCGGCCGGCATCGTGGACTTCGTCGCGTCCGCCGGAGCGGAAAAGCTCAGCGTGAACCAGTGCGTGCAACTGAAGGTCTCACTCGCGCGCTGGAAGCCGCCGATCTGGCGGACCGTGCTGATGCCGGCCACCGCGAACCTCGCCGCGCTGCACCTGGTGATCCAGGCCCTGTACGGCTGGGACGGCGACCACCTGCACCTTTTCCGGGTCCGCGATACCACGTACAGCGACCCGTCAGTCCCGCTCGAGGAGACCCGCGATGAGTACGCCATGCGGGTCCTGACCGCACTCGACGCCGGGGGCGGCAAGATCACTTACGAGTACGACTTGGGCGAGGGTTGGATCCACGAGATCGCGCTGCAGAAGAGGGTGCCGCGAGAGCCCGGCGCCGACTATCCGTTCTGCGTCAAGTACAGCGGTGACTCACCGGTGGAGTACCCGGACTATGACAGCGACGAGGAGCAGCAGCCCGCGCCGTTCGACCTCGAAGCGGTGAACCGCCGCCTCGCCGCGATAGGGACCGGCCGCCCGCTCGAAGGCGCGGACCTGGACGAGGACTACCTGAGCGACCTGGACGAGGAGTCGGACGGCTGGGACAACCCAGCCAGCTGGGACAACATAGACCTCGGGGACGCATTCGACCTCCCGCCGGTGCTCCCGCCGGTCCGCCTGCCCGAAGAGGCGGAACTCGCCGCCCAGGCGAGGCGATCGGGGCTTCTCGCCGACCTCCGTGCTCTAGCCGACGAAGTCCGCGAAACGACGGTACCGGCGGCCGCCGTGAACCCTGTCCTGCTCTGGCTGGCTGAAGAAGCCGAGCTCGTGAACAGGGACGACGAAGACCTGGCTCCCGGCGAAGACGCCGGATGGCTGGATGACCTGGCTGACGACGGGGACGCGCTGGACGCCTGGGAGTACGCGTTCGGCGCGGTCCTGGACAGGACCCTGGAGGCAGCGGACGATTCAGATCCCCTCATCGCCGAGGATCTCGACCTGGAGGGATACGGCCCCGCGCTAGTGACGAGGCTGTTCCTGAGCTGGCGGGACGGCGTTCGGATCACCGAACTGGCTGACGCCTTCAAGGAAGCCGCGACGGCCGACCTGGAGGCGGAGGAGGGCGGCAGCCAGTGGCAGGAGTGGGTCGGTGCCCACGGTGACCCCCTGCGCCTTCTCCTGGGTCAGCTCGAAAGGCTCGGTGCCGTCAGCGTCACCGACGACGCGGTGCGGCTGGAGCCGCTCGGCGTACACGCCGTCCGCTCGAAGCTGGAGAGGGACGAACTGTACGTCGCGGTGCTCCCGGCACCGGACAAGATGACCGCGGCCGATCTGGTGCTCGTGCGGATGCATAGCAGCGACGAGGACCTCGAGGCCGAGCTGGCCGCATGGACGGACTCGCGCGGCGAGGAGCAGGCCGCGCGGGAGCTGCTGGCCTTCGCGGCGGACGGAAGCGCCGTGACGCGGACCGCGGCGATTACGGTTGTGTCCCGGCTCGGCAGGGCCGCTGAGCCCGCCTGGCGTGAGGCGCTGGACCGCGTTGAGCTCCGCTGCTACGCCAAGCCGCAGCTCGCCAAGCTGGCCGGTCTCGATCAGGAAGGCACGGATCTGCCTGCCGAACTCGAATCTGAGCGAGCGGACATCGCATGGCTGATGGCTGATACGTTCGGCCCGTTCAGTCACCTTGATCTCGGTCAGGGGGCGCTCCCCTTCGACTTCGCGGAACTCTGGCGGAGGGTCGATGGGCTCGAGAAGCTGGATGAGGCCTTCGAGGCCATGGCGCGACTGGATCACCCGGACGCCGAGGCCGTTCTCACAATGATCGGCAAGCACGCCAGCGACAAGGCGACCGCCAAGGCCGCCCGGCGCGCCGCGTACAAGGCATCCACCCGCCGAGCCGCCCGCCGTTAGCGCCGTGGTGCCGGCCGGCCTGGGGCTGGCCATCGGAGCGTTCGGTGCCGGGATCCTGGCTCCGTTGCTGCTGGTCCTCGGCCTGGCGATGAGCGGCCTCTATGGGCTCGTGTCACGTTCGGCCTTACCGCGGACCGATGCTGTGGGTTGTCCTGTGGGCCATTACGTGTGGTGATGACCCGGGCGGCGGCTGACTGTGGAGCCAAGCGGCCCGATCAGGCCGTCGTCCCATGGCCCGCCGAAAGCAAGGACAACACCATGAAGTTCAGCCAGAAGGAAAATCAGACCAGGAGGGTTCTTGCTATCGCCGCGCTCGGCGTGGCCGGGTCCTTGGGCGTGGCAGCATGCTCCACCGCCGCAGTTCCGGAGCTGCTCCACTCAGGAACGTCGGCGGCACCTGTGCGGCCGTCGGCGGCTTCGGCGGACAGCAGCGATATGGCCCGGGATATCGCGAGGATCGCGATCGGGAACGGCGGGCTTCCCGCGCTGGACCAGGGCGACGGTCAGGCTTACCTGGCGACCTGCGATCCGGGCACGGTGTCGAACCGGTCCGCAGCCGGCACCTCCACGTCCGCGTTGTGCGGGATCGGGTACGCGGACGGATCGGTCTGGCAGCAGAGGGTCACTGTGACCTTCGACAGCCAGGGCAAGCCGGTGGCCGACGGGGCCAACCTGGGGACCGAGCTGCTGATGCCGGCAGGCGGATGAGGGCGGTTCTGATGGCCGACCCCGACCCCAAGGGCACCGCCGGCAGCCCATTCCCCGGCTGGCTTGGTAGCGGAGAGCTCGTGAGGGAAGCTGACATTATTAGCCTTGGTGCGGGTCCTTTGGACGCTGGGCCGGATTACGGTGCGGCGGGACCGGGACCTGCGGAGGGGATGGCGGCCATGGCGCAGCAGACGGCGCTGGGATTCGCCGGCCTGTTGCGGCAGCTGCGGACCGAGGCCAGGCTGACCCAGGAGGAGCTGGCGCAGGCGGCTGGCCTGAGCCCGCGGTCGGTCAGCGATCTGGAGCGGGGCGTCAACCGCACCGCCCGGAAGGATACCGCCGTGTTGCTGGCCGGCGCGCTGGGCGTGCCCGAGCCGGTGCGTGACGTGTTCGTGGCGGCGGCCCGCGGCCGTGCCCCGGCGGTGGAGGTGCTGGCCGCCCTGGGCGGGGAAACCACGGCGCCGGGAAGCCTGGCGCCCGGGAGGGACCCGGTGTGGCCAGGATGCCCGTATCTGGGGCTGGTGCCATTCGGGGAGCGGGACGAGCGGGTTTTTACGGTCGCGGCGAGCTGGTGGACCAGCTGGTGCGGTGGGTTGGGGAGCGGCTGGACCGGACCGGGATGCTGTTGGTGGCCGGGGAGTCGGGCGCGGGGAAGTCGTCGCTGCTGAGGGCGGGATTGATCCCGCAGCTGGCGGCTGGTGCTCTGGGGCCGGGGTCGCAGGGGTGGCCGCGGCGGGTCATCCAGCCCGCGGGCAGCCCGTTGCGGGAGCTGGCGATGCGGCTAGCCGACATGGCGGGCGCGGATCCGGTATCGGTGTACCGGTCGCTGTCGGCGGCACCGGGTGAGGCGCCGATGCTGGTCGAACATGCAGTGAGGACGGCGGCCAGCCGTGTCGCGGACACCGGATCGGACGGGCCGGCCGATGCCGCGGCCGCCGCGCCGCGGCTGGTCCTGATCATCGACCAGTTCGAGGAGCTGTTCACCGCGGGCCGGGACACCGAGGAGGACCGGGCGGAGCGGGACGCGTTCATCGTGGCGCTGCACGCGGCGGCCACCGTCCCGGCCGGCCCGCAGAAAATCCCGCCGGCGCTGGTGGTCGCGGTGGTACGCGCCGATTTCTTGGGCCGCCTCATCGCTTACCCGCCGCTCAAGGCGGCGCTGGACGCCGGGCCGTTCACGGTCGGGCCGATGAGTGAGGCTGAATTGCGGCTCGCGATCACCGGGCCCGCAGCTGAGGCCGGCCTGGCCATCGAGCCCGCCCTGGCCGACACGGTGATCGCCGAGCTGCGGGAGGGGACCGGAGATGGCCTGGGCAGCGGCGCGCTGCCGCTGATGTCTCAGGCGATGGCCGCCACCTGGGAACGCCGCGAGGGCAACGAATTGACGCTGCGCGGCTACCGGCGTACGGGCGGCGTCGCCGACGCCGTCAACCGCGGCGCCCAGGCCGCCTACGACGCCCTGACCAGTAGGCAGAAGGACACGGCGCGCCTGGTGTTCACCCAGCTCACCGTCGTCACGCCGGATGGTGGGCTGGCGCGGCGCCGGTGCCGTAGGGCTGATCTGCATGCCCCGGGAGCGCCACTGGCGGCGGACATCGACGCGGTCCTGGACACCTTCAGCGCCCGCCGCCTGCTCATCCTCGGAAAGGACTACGCCGAGATCTCCCACGACGTCCTGCTGCACAGCTGGAAACAGCTCCGGGACTGGCTCGGATACGACCAGCTCGACCGTGCCCTGTACAGCCAGGTTGTCTCCGACGCGCAAACCTGGGACTTCAACGGTCGGGACTCCTCCTATCTGTACCGGCCGGGGCGGCTGGCCACCGTCGACGCCGCGGCCACCCGCTGGCAGAACGCGCCCACCCGCTACCTCCCGCTGCCCGCCACCGGTAAGGCGTTCCTCGGCGCCGCCCACCACGCCGCGCGCCGTGCCACCCGGCGGCGACGCGGCGTGATCGCCGGTCTCCTGGCCCTGGTCGTCATCACCGCCAGCGCCGCGGGGATCGCCGTACGTGCTGCTGTCAACGCCTCCACCCAGCACGCCATCGCCCTATCGCGCCTGCTCGCCGCGGAAGCTCAAACTCTCGCATCCACCGATCCGCTGACCGCCTGGCGGCTCGCCGTGGCCGCTTGGCATATCTTTCCCACGACCCAGGCCGGCACCGCCATGATGACCTTCCTGACGGAGCAGCAGCAAGACGGCATCCTGCCCGGTAGTCCATCAAGCGAGGGCGTGTACGGGGTGGCGTTCAGCCCGGACGGCAGGCTGCTGGCCAGCGCCTACGGCAACGGCACCGTGCAGCTGTGGAACACCGCCACCGGGCAGGAGGCCGGCGCCCCCATCACGGCCGGTACCACCAACACGGGAGGCGTGACCGCGGTGGCGTTCAGCCCGGACGGCACGCTGCTGGCCAGCGGTGACGGCGACGGGACCGTGCGGCTGTGGAACCCGGCCACCGGAAAGGCTCCCCATGCGCCGCTACCGGCTGATCCCGGCTTGGCGGCCAGCGGACTGGCAACGGGCGTGCTCGGGGTGGCGTTCAGCCCGGACAGCAGGCTGGTGGCCAGCGCCGACGCGGACGGCACCGTGAAGCTATGGGACCCGGCCACCGGGCAGCTCAGCGGCGCTGTCCTGCAAGCCGACACCAGCGCAGAAAGCGGCGCGGAGTCCGGCGTGTACGGGGTGGCGTTCAGCGCGGACGGCAAGCTGCTGGCCAGCGCTGACGCGGACG
>Ga0302184_10002308_pt1 | contig 12101 bp, 12 predicted proteins | sample I_Palsa_N3_3_FD_200233 | JGI IMG/M metagenome (GOLD analysis project Ga0302184, IMG submission 200233) | Peat permafrost microbial communities from Stordalen Mire near Abisko, Sweden - I_Palsa_N3_3 | ecosystem: Environmental > Terrestrial > Soil > Palsa > Peat permafrost | place: Sweden...
GCGCCAGGCGGCGGCACCGGCCGAGCCGGTCAACATCGAGGGGGCCGGCAGCGCCGGCGGCGCCGAGGTGAATTCCAAGCGCAAGGCGCTCACCTTCGTCGGTTTCGACGAGAAGGGGCCGCGCGTCTACGTGCGTACCAGCGGGCCGGTGCGGTACTCGGTGAGCACCGGTGTGAAGAATACCGTCGTCGTCGAGCTCGACAACACCGCCATCCCGCTGCACAACAACACCCGGACGCTGGACACGGCCTTCTTCGCCGGGCCGGTGTTGCGCATCCAGCCGGAACGCGGTCCAAAGAATTCAGTGCGGGTGGCCATCACCCTGCGCGATGGTGTGGCCTACCAGGCGCACCAGGACGGCAACGAGGTCTCGGTGCAATTCCGGGCCCCCTAAAGGGCCCCGCAAAGGACTCCTCCCGCCTTCATGACTCCCGCCCTGGCCGCGCTCGTCGTGCTCGGGCAGGCGGGCGTCGTCTCGGCCCCCGTCCCCAAGGCGGACGAGCCCATCCACGTCCAGGCTGACAGCTCGGTGTCGGACTCGGACGCCAACCACATCACTCTCACCGGGCACTCGGTGCTTCGCACCAGTGGCACCCTGGTGAAGGCCGACACCATCACCCTCGACCAGGACACGAATCTCCTCACCGCCTCGGGGGGCGCCTACTGCGTCTCGGGGTTTCTCGGGGCGGTGGCGGACCAGCTCACCCTGGACCTGAATACCGGCACGGTGGGGATGCAGCAGGGACACTTCTTCGAGAAGAAGAAGGTGACCCTGGAGCGCATGCTGGCCGCCCAGTCCGCGGCGGACCTCCAGTCCCTGGGCCAGACGGCGCTGGCCGGTACGGCGGACCGCATCCAGCGAGCCGCCGGTGGGCACCTGCACATGAATGGCCTCACCTTCACGCCATGCGACTGCGAGCCGCGTGATGCGCTCAAGCCGCACTGGAGCATCCAGAGCGTCTACGCCGACGTGGTGCTGGGGGAGGGGGCGTGGCTCTTCCTCCCCATCATCCGCATCTACGACGCGCCGGTGCTGGCCCTTCCCGTCATGTACGTGCCGCTCACGGACAGGAAGACGGGCCTCTTGCCCATCTTCCCTAGCTACTCGGCGCTCAATGGGTGGACGGTGCCCATCCCGGTGTACGTGACGCTGGGACGCAGCGCCGACATCGAGATGGACCTCGACTACACCTTCGGCGGCGCCACCGCAGCGGCCGGCGTCAAGGGGCCTTCCCTCGACACCACCTTTCGCTTCACGCCCAGCCTGGAGACGCACGGGACGGCCGAGCTGTTCTTGCAATACGACACCTGGCCACTTCGAGACCCGGCCAATGGAGTGCCCTACTTGCCCGCAGGGAGTGTGCCGCCCTCGACTGTTGGCCCTCAAACCTGGGGCCTGCGTGGCGAGCTCACCAGCCAGATTGTGAGCATCCTCGGCGCCGGGTGGACGACGCGGCTGGACCTTAACCTCTCCTCGGATGCGGCCCTTCCAAGGGACGTGGCCACCGATGTCCTGGTGCAGGCCAACCAGTACCTCACCTCCACCGCCCAGCTGTCCCACCGAGGCGCCGACAGCTGGGAGGCCTTGACGCTCTCCTACCGCCAGGACACCCAGTACCCCTTCGGCTACTCGCTCTTCGGGAACGACACGGACCCGCTGACGCATGCGGCGGAGCGTGGGCCGGCCACCTTCCAACAGCTCCCGGACATCGCGGTGGCCTTTCCCGAGCGGCCGCTTCTGGGGCCGCTGTTCGGTAGCCTGGACCTCGGCTACACGCGCCTCTCGCCTTTGACGCAGCTCTTCGGAGACGAGGGCCGGGACGGCCTCTTCCTCCCGGTGGCGCCGGGCCTGAGCCCGTACCCGCGCGGCTACACGACGGCGCCGGCCGTGCTGGACCCGCTTCAGGGGGACGGCATCTACCAGGCGGCCTACGAGCGCGAGGCGCGAGACAGGCTCGACGTCGTGCCGCGCCTGGTGATGACGGTTCCCGTGGGAGACTTTCTCCGCATCCGGCCGCAGGCGTGGGTGAGGCAAGACCTCTACGCAGGGGAAATGACGGGGGACGTCCATCAGCGGGGCTATGCGGTGGTGGACGTCCTCGTCTCGAGCGAGCTCTCACGCACCTATGGGGAAGGCGCGGGCGCGGTGCGCAACGCCATCCAGCCAAGCCTCGAGGTCCGCGACATTGTCGGGGCCTGGGGCGGAGTGCCCGGCCCTCAGCCCAGTAACCGCTACGACGCCGTGGACTGGGCGGTGGACACCAACCAGCGACTGCAGGGCGTCGCGAAGGTGACGGAGTTGCTCACCGGACGGGTGAGTGGAGCGACGGTGGAATTGCTGCGGCTGGACCTGTCCCAGGAATTCCTCGCCCACGTCTCCAACGGGCTCGCGGACAGTGTCGCCTCGGCGCGGACGACGCTTGGCCCTTTCACTGCCAACGCCACGTTCCGCTGGGACAACCAGCGGCATGCGCCGGGCCTCTTCGGCATCGGCGGCGGCGTCCAGCCGGTGGTGAGTTGGGTGAAGGGAGCCCAGCCGCCCAAGTATTCCTTCCACGCTGAATACGACTTCGTCTACCTGAGCACCCTCTACCTCAACCAGAACGGAATTCCGCTCAGCGATGAAGACCAGCAGTGGGTGGGCGGCTCGTCGGCGCAACGCCGCGGAATTGATGCACTGGTGGGCTCGCCACTCCCACAGGGCGCGCTCGCTGGCTCGCTGCTGCACACCATCAACCTGACGGCGATGGTGAGCTTTCCATACGGACTGTCACTCAGTTATGCGGGCACACTGTACCCGGAAGCGCCGCCGCTGCCGGCAAGCTTCGCCGCGTACATCGCTGACTACCCGGGTCTCATCGGCACCCATCCATTTTTCGGACAGCAGCAGCTGACGGTAGGTTTCGCGCCCGCCTGCAATTGCTGGCAGCTCACCGTTGGGCTGCGAACCGCGCCCGGCTTGCCCAACAGTTTCCCGCAAGTGGTGGTGGACTTCACCGTGGCGGGATTTGGAACCTTCGGGAATTGACTTTTCCGTTTCACTGGCAGTGACTTGCTCAGGTGAAGCGGTTGACCCTAAGCCAGTGAGGTCCCTCAACGGGAATTCCAAGTTTTCGAGCAAATTAGGAAATCGCCTCACTGGGGGGCGCTTCTTTGTCGGATATCGGAAAAACCATCGGTCACAGGATTCGGGAGCTGCGGACCCAGCGCTCTGAGCGCTGGACGCAGGAGGACCTGGCCGAGCGTGCACGCATCTCGGTCTCCTTCCTCTCGATGATTGAGCGCGGCGAGCGCGTGGCCCACGTCGAGACGCTGGCCAGTCTGGCCGATGCGCTCGGGGTGACGCTGGCCGAGCTCTTCGTCGCACCCACCGAGAAGCCCGCAGACCAGCAGGAAATTCTTCGTCCCCTCTCCGAATTCGTGCGCAGCCGGCACCTCGACTCGCGCGACGTGGAGAAGCTGCTCGGCGTGGCCAGGGCGATGTTCGCCGCCCCCAACGGCGTGGCCTGACGCTCCGCCGCGGCCCTCGCCGGGCCGGTGTGGGCGCTGGCTTTCCTTGACACACCCCCGGCACACACTCTTAGGGTGTGGCTGATTTCCGAGTCAACACCAGGAGGCTCGTCCCCGCCGTGGCCCCACCCTCGAAGGCCCTCGCCGCAGCCAAGGAGAGAGACCAGGACCGCCGGAAGACCATCCTCCGGGCGGCGGTGGAGGTCTTCGCCCGCAAGGGCTACCACGGCTGCCGCATCGCCGACGTGGCCAAGGAAGCCAACGTCGCCTACGGGCTCGTCTACCACTACTTCCGCAACAAGGAGGAGCTGCTCCAGCTCGTCTTTGAAACCGGCTGGGGTGGCTTCGTGCTGCGCATCCGCGAGGCCGCCGAGGGCCCGGCCTCCCTCGAGGCCAAAGTCCGGCGGATTTTCAAGGTGGCCTTCGACGGCTACCGCGCCGACCCGCGCGGGGTGCGGGTGCTGGTGCTGGAGTTCGCCCGCGGCCCGGGCACCGGGGAGGCCAACCGCCGGGGAGCCTTCGCCGAGATGATGCAGATTAGCCGCACCATGTTCGAGCGAGCGCGCTTCCGGGGCGAGTTGCGCGCCGAGCTCGACCCCTCCTTGTGTGCAGCGATGCTCTTCGGCGCGGTGGAGATGGGGCTCACCTCGCTGGTGATGGGACTCCTCGACGGGCGCGACGAGGCGGTGCTGGCCCGCGCCCAGTCCCAGCTCGCCGACTCCTTCCTGCACGGCACGCTGGCCGGGGAGGCCTCATGGAAACAGGACCGGTCCGGTTCACGCTTGAAGACGGCCAAGCGCTCCTAACCATCGACCGCGCCGAGGCCCGAAACGCGCTCTCGGCGGAGGTGGTGGCCGCCCTCTCCGTCGCCCTGCAGAATGCCGAGGCGGACGCCCGGGTGCGCGTGGTGGTGCTGACGGGTGCCGGCCGTCGCGTCTTCTCCGCGGGCGGCGACCTGCAGGGCATGGGGCAGGAGGGCTTTCTCGCCGGGCACGAGGGGCGGCGCCGCTACGGCCTCCTCCTCGAGCAACTGGGCGCCTTCCCCAAGCCGACGGTGGCGCGCGTCAATGGCCATGCGCTCGGTGGGGGGTTGGGCCTCGTCTGCGCCTGCGATTTGGCGGTGGCCGTGGACTCCGCCGAGCTCGGGACGCCGGAGGTGGACGTCGGCCTCTTCCCGATGATGGTGCTGGCCTGGCTGCAGCGGCACCTGGGGCGCAAGCGCGCCCTGGAGATGGTGCTCACCGGGGTGCGCCTCAAGGCCGAGGAGGCCCTGCGCTGGGGGCTCCTCAACCGCGTCGTCCCCCAAGGCGAGCTCGATGCGGCCACCCGCACCCTGGCCGAGACGCTGGCCGAGAAGAGCCAGGCCGTGCTGGCGCTTGGCAAGCGGGCCTTCCGGCGCGCGGAGGGCCTCCCGCTGGAGGCGGCGACGGAGCTTCTGTCGGCCGAGCTCTCTTTGAATCTCACCACCGAGGATGCCGCCGAGGGGGTGCTGGCCTTTCTCTCCAAGCGCCCGCCGGCGTGGAAGGACCGCTAGTCCCACCGACGGCTCGCCCTTCGAGCCGGAGAAAGCCCATGTCCGTCCCACAGGACCGCGTCATCGTCACCGCTGCACTCACTGGCATTCTCGCCAACCGTGAGCAGTGCCCGTACTTGCCCTACACCGCCGAGGAGATTGGCGAGGAGGCCCGGCGCGCCTACGAGGCCGGCGCCGCGGTGGTGCACATCCACGGCCGGGAGCCGCTCGGTGGGGGTCCCACCTGGGAGGCAGCCACCTACGTCGCCATCCGGGATGAAGTCAGAAAGCGCTCGCCCATCATCCTCAACTTCTCCACCGGCGGCTTCAACATGGCCGTCCAGAACGAGGCGGAGAAGAAGGAGCGGCTGGCCTACGTCTGGAAGAGCCGCCCGGAGATGGCCGCCCTCAACATGGGCTCGATGAATTACGCCAAGTACTCGGCCGCACGGAAAACCTTCGTCTTCGACATGGTGTTTCCCAACCCCTTCGGCGACATCCTCCTGGCCGCCGAGGCCATGCGCGAGGGCGGGGTGAAGCCGGAGCTCGAGTGCTTCGACTTGGGGCACGTGGCCAATGCCCAGCCGCTTCTGACGATGGGCGCCCTGAAGCCTCCCTTGCAGTACAGCTTCGTCCTCGGCGTCCTCGGCGGCGCCGCACCCTCGGCGGAGACGCTTTCGGCCATGGCCCGCTCCCTCTCGCCCACGGACACCTGGGAGCTCATCGGCATCGGTAAGGGCCAGTGGCGCCTCTTGGGCGCGGCGCTGGCGCTGGGCGGGAACGTCCGGGTGGGGCTCGAGGACAACTTCTACCTCGACGCGGCCGGGACGGAGATGGCCAAGGGCAACGGGCCCCTGGTGGAGAAGGCCGTCCGTATGGCCCGCGACGTCGGTCGCTCGCCGATGACGCCCGAGGAAGCGCGCGTCGCGCTCTCCCTTCCGCAAGTCTGGTAGGCCGGGGCCCGAGGGGGCCCTTCACCCTCTAGGGGAAGGGCAGGGCCAGGAGCGCCTCCGGGTTCACGGACAGCTTGTCCACGTGGGCGAGGAAGTGCAGGTGCGGGCCGGTGACGCGGCCCGTCTTCCCCACCAGCCCGATGAGCTGACCGCGCTTCACCTTCGCCCCGCGCTTCACCTTGAAGGCCGACATGTGGAAGTAGCCGGTGAAGACGCCGCCGCCGTGGGAGAGGAGGATGGTATTGCCGGTGGTGTAGCAGTCCCGCACCAGCACCACCGTGCCGTCGTTGGAGGCCGTCACCGGGTCACCCACCTGGCCGTCGAGGTCCAGCCCGTAGTGCACCGTCTTCTTCTTCCCGTTGAGGAGGCGCTGGTCGCCGAAGTGGGCGGTGACTTCCGAGTCCCGCGGCCGGGCGAAGCCCTCGGTGAAGACGCGCGGTCCGAAGGGCGTCTTCCAGGCCTTGGCGAAGGCGTGCGCATCGGCGGCAATGCGGGCCTTCACCGACTCCGGGGGCGCGACGAATTTGGCGGCCACGGTGAGCTCGCGCTGGGGAAAGTCCCCGGGCAGAAACTCGACGGCCGCGCTCAGCGTCGTCTTGCCCACCTCGACGTCGACGGCGAGGGGCCCGGCCGCCGCCTCCAGCGGCACCGCGGAGATGGCTTCCTGGTGGTCCCCGAGGGCGTAGAAGCGCAAGGGCCGCTCGCCGGCGGTGCCCTTGGCGGGTTGTGCCGTCCCGCGCACCAGCACCAAGAGGACGTCACCCGGGCGGGCCGTGGTGGGCCGCACCTCGATGGAGGGCTCCACGGCGTCGGCCGCGGCGCGCCCGGAGGCGAGCAGCGGGACGACGCAGAGGAGGAGGAGGGCGCGGCGCCGAAGCAGGGGACGGGGCATGAAGCGGATGCACCAGTGTAGTCACGAACGCGGGCCTCCAACGCCCCGTGGCCCGAGCCCGCCGGCTCCTTTCCGCTGCTTGACGCTCTGCAGCGCCACGTTTAGGGTCCGCGGCCTTCCTGGGAAGCACCCCTCAAGCAGTCCCTCTCTTTGGAGCGAAGGCACGGACATGAAGGTACTGGTGGCAGACGAGTTGTCGCCGCAGGGCATCGAGACGCTGCGCCGGGCGTCGGGCCTCAGCGTCGACGTGAAGCTGGGGCTCAAGCCGGCGGAGCTGAAGGCCATCCTCGGGGAGTACCAGGGTCTGGCCGTGCGCAGCGCCACCAAGGTGACGGCCGACGTCCTCGAGGGGGCGACGGCCCTCAAAGTCATCGGCCGCGCCGGGGTGGGCGTGGACAACATCGACGTCGAGGAAGCCACCCGGAAGCACATCATCGTCATGAATACGCCGGGCGGAAACTCCATGGCGGTGGCCGAGCTGACGATGGCCATGCTGCTCGCGCTTCCCCGCCAGCTGGTGCAGGCCGCCCTCAGCACCAAGGCTGGCAAGTGGGAGAAGAAGCGCTTCGCCTCCGGGCACGAGCTCTTCCAGAAGACGGTGGGCATCCTCGGGCTGGGCAACATCGGTTCCCTCGTCGCCCAGCGCTGTCTGGCCTTCGGCATGACGGTGCTGGTCTATGACCCGCACCCCTCGGAGGCCGCCCGCAAGCTGGGCCTCAGCGTGCACTTCGTCAGCCTCGAGGAGCTCGTCCGCCGCGCGGATTTTCTCACCATCCACGTGCCGGCCAACGAGTCGACGCACAACCTGGTGAGCACCACCCTCTTCTCCCAGATGAAGAAGGGCGGCTACCTCGTCAACTGTGCCCGCGGCGGGATTGTCGACGAGGTGGCGCTGGCCGTGGCGCTCCAGGACGGGACGCTGGCCGGCGCGGCCATGGACGTCTTCTCCACCGAGCCCGTCCGCGTCGACCACCCGCTCTTGGCGCTGGACAACTTCCTCGCCACCCCGCACCTCGGCGCCTCCACCGAGGAGGGGCAGCTGGCGTGTGCCAACCAGCTCGCCGAGCAGCTCGTCGAATTCCTCCAGCGCGGCGTGGTGCGAAACGCCGTCAATGCCCCGGCGGCCAAGGCCTAACCCCTGGCCTCCAGAGGGGTGGCCACCCAAGGGCTTGGGCCTTGTCCGTCTTGCGCGGCGTGTCTAGCTTCCCTTGTTGTTTGGGGCCCTTGAGCGCAGAAAGGCAGGCCATGGACGTGGGCATGAAGCCAGAGCAGCCGGCGGGGGTGGCGGACCTCGTGGCGAAGCTCGTGGACGGGCTCGGGCAACTCATCGCCCAGCACGTGGCGCTGGCCCGCATCGAGCTCGGCGAGGAAGCCCGCTCGGTGAGCCGGAGCCTGAGCACGCTGGCCATCTTCACCCCGCTGCTCGTCGTCGGCTACGCCATGGTGTGCTTCGGGGTGGCCTTCGCGCTGAGCCCGCTGCTCAGCATGCCCGGCGCGGTACTTCTCGTCGGCGCGGTGAATCTCGTCGTGGGAGGCATTGGCCTCTTCCGCGTCATCCAGGTGCTGAAGCGGCCGCACCTCGAGGACTCCACCGCGGCGGCGCGGGAAAGCACCCACCTCTTGGCCACCGAAGCCAGAGTGGAGGTGGGCGGTGTCCATTGAGCCGGTGGAGTGGGACAAGGCCCTCCTCCGGGCCAACATCGCCAAGACGCGCGAGGAGCTGGTGGACACGGCGGAGGAGCTGAAGCACACCGTCCGTGCGAATCTCGACTGGCGCACCTGGGTGTCGCGTCATCCCGCCATCACCTTCGGGGCGGTGCTGGGCATCGGGGTATGGCTCGGGAGCCGGCGGCGGTAGGGTAGGTACTTCCCCCAACCGGGGAAGGGACTTTGGACGTTTCACGGAGACACTGGCATGGACGCGCAGACGCTGCAGCAGACGCTCAAGGAGCAGCAGGCCCGCCTCGAGGAGGGGCTCGAGGAGGCCCGCGACGAGTTGTCGGACCTCAACCGGCAAGTCATCTCTGTCATCAAGCGGCGCCCCGGCACCTGCTTGCTCATCGCCCTGGCGGCAGGCTTCGTCATCGGCCGGATGGCGTCCCGCTGATGGCCCGCAAACCCCACCCCCCGTCGAGGAAGTCCGGCAACGGGCACGCGCACGCGCCCTCGCCCGGCCTTGGCGCCCGGGTGCGCTCCCTCAACCGCGCCGCGCACTCCTTCAAGCAGCAGGTGCGGACCACGGCGTCCGACTTCGGGGACGCCCTGGACGTGCGGCGCCGCGTGCGTCGTCACCCCTACGCCATGATGGCCGCCGCGCTCAGCGTGGGCTACGTCCTCGGCGGAGGCCTCTTCAGCCGCACCACCATCCGCCTGCTCGGCGTCGCCGGCCGCGTCGCCACCTTGCCCATCATCCGGGGCGAGCTCATCGGCCTGGCCGAGGCCATCCTCGCCGGCTCGGGCGAGGCCACCGACGAGGTTTCGGGCTCGGACGTGCCCTCGCCCTCCTAAGAGACGCCCTTCACACCCCACCCCATCGACTGCTTCCCCAAGTGACGTTGAAGGGGATGCCAGGGAGACACCATGTTGAGCCTCAAAGACTTGCGCAACCTCGACCGCGATGACCTTCTGGAGACACTCGGCCTGCAGCGGCGAAACAACGCGGACTGGGTGGTGCCGACGGTGACCGCGCTGGGCGTGGGCCTCTTGGTGGGGGCCGCCCTGGGCCTCCTCCTGGCGCCCAAGTCCGGCAACGAGTTGCGGGAGGAGCTGCGGGAAAAGCTTCAGGAAGGCCTCGACGCGCTCCCCGGCCAGGGTGGGACGTCCAAGCCCTCCCGGACTCCGTCCGCGACGTAGCGCTTGGCCCCGCCGCTCCTTCCCTTCGCCGCGCGCCGCACGCTGCGCGTGTTGGGCTTCAGCCTGGTGCAGGCCGCCGTCTTCGGTAGCCTCCTCGGAGCCCTGGTGTCGGTGCGGCCCGCCCCTTCCCCGGGGTTTCTCGGCGAGGAGGACGCGCCCACCCCGCGCTGGCGCGCCATTCTCGGCGCGCCGGTGGATGCGGTGGACCGCCTCGCCTACGACTGGCGGCTGCGCGAGCTCGGGCACCGCGCGGAGCCCGCGGACAGCGTGGTGCTGGTGGGCATTGACGAGGAGACGACGGCCAGCGCCCGGGAGGACCCGCGCCCGGACATCGCCCGGCTGCCGTGGGCGGGCGGGCTGGTGGGGCGGCTGGTGGGTGAGCTCGGCCGGGAGGGTGCCTCGGCGGTGGTGGTGGACAGCCGTCTCGTTGACGGGCCGCCGCTTCCGCCGGAAAGCGAGGCCGAGGCCCTGCACGCGCAGCTGGAGAAGGCGAAGACGGCCACCGCGCTGGGCTTCGCCGTCTCCGCCGCCCTCCCGCCCCCGGTGGTGCACCCGCTACGGCCCTCGGTGCTGCTGGTGGCGACGCTCCCCGAGCCCTCCCTGGTGGACGAATGGGTGCGGCGCATTCTCGTGGACAGACGCCCGGCCTACGCCGTCCTCGACGGCGCGGTGACGCGCGTCTGGGCCGGCGTGGCCTCCGAGGAGGAGGGCAGGGCGCTGGCTCACCGCCTGGGGCTCTCCGGGACACCCGAGGTGCGAGACCTCTCCGCCCAGGACCGCACCTGGGAGGTGACGCCCACCGATTTGCTCGTCTCCCTCTCCCAGGTGGAGGTGCAGGGCCTGGACACCAACCGTCTTCCGGTGGTGCGCTCGCTGTTGACGCCTCCGGTGGCGCTCCTCTCCCCGGGCATCTCCTTCGGGCACGGCGCCCTGGCCACCGACGCCGACGGCAAGGTGCGCGGCATTTACCACCTCGTCCGCTACGTCTCGCCCCGGGGCCGGGTGAATGTCCTGCCCTCGCTGCCACTGGCCGCGGCGCTTGGCGCCCTGGGCGCGCCGAGGCGCCTCACCTACGCCGAGGGGCGCCTGGTGCTGGCGGTGGGCCACAGCGTGCCGCTCGAGCCGGACGGCTACGCGCCCTTGCGCTTCGATGCCGCCGAGCCCGGCCGTTCCGGACGGGGCTCGTTGGCGCGGGCAGTGTCCGCCTGGCGGCTGGTGCAAAACCTCTCCGACGGGGATGCGGCGGTGCCGCTTCACTACCGCAACGACTTCGAGCACCGCGTGGCGCTTCTCGCCGACACCACGCCCGCCTCGGCCACCCTGGCCAACACGCCGCTGGGGCCGGGCGTCACCGCCGCCAGTGTCACCGGGCAGTCCATCGCCACCCTCCTCGCTGGCACGGGCCTGGTGCGGGCCCCGGTGCGCAACGACGTCCTGGCCACCTTCGCCATGGCCTTCCTCGGGGCCTTCCTCGCCCTCAGCTTCAGCCAGCTGGTGCGTTCCGCGCTGGGGGCGCTCCTCTACCTGGGAAGTGGCGTCCTCGGCATCGCCGCCTACCTCGTCTGGGCACGCCATGCGCTGCTGGCCGACGGCCGGGTGGTGGCCGCCGGCGGGCCGCTGGTGGCCTTCGCCCTCACCTTCCTCCTCACCACCGCCTACGCGCTGCGGACGGAACAGAAGATGCGGGACTTCGTCTACGGGACGCTGGGCCGCCTGGTTTCTCCGGAGACGGCGGCCGAGGTGTTCCGCAACGTCCACCTGCTTCGCCCGCAGCGCTGCGAGGTGACGCTCGTCTACGCGGACGTCCTCGGCTTCGGCGCCCTCAGTAAGCAGCTCGAGCCGGAGCCCCTGGTGGCGCTCCTCAACTCCTACTTCACGGAGCTCACCACCCTCGTGCGCCAGAGTGGCGGCCACGTCGAGTACGTGGGGGACGCGCTCATCGCCTTCTGGGGAGCCCCGGTGCGCCTGGAGCGCCATGCGCAGGTGGCCTGCCGCACCGCCTTCGCCCTCCGGGACGCGCTCGAGCAGCTGGCCGCGGCCTGGCAGAAGCGCTTCGGGGCAGCCATCCGCTGCCGCCTTGGCCTGCACACCGGCGAGGTGGTGGCGGCCGACATCGGCAGCGCCCACAAGTCCCACTATTCGGTGTTGGGGGAGACGGTGGCCTTCGTCGCCCGCCTGGAGGCGGCCAACCGCTTCTTCGGCACGCAGATGCTGGCCTCGGCCGAGACGGTGCGCCAGGCCGGCGCCGGCTTCGTCAGCCGCACCGTGGACGCGCTCGACTTGGGCTTGGGCCTCCAGTCGGTGCACGAGCTGGTGGCGAAGAAGGGCGAGGTGCCCGAGGCGCTGCGCGAGGTGTTGGCCGGCTGGGAAGCGGCGCGCG
>Ga0302184_10002311_pt1 | contig 12098 bp, 9 predicted proteins | sample I_Palsa_N3_3_FD_200233 | JGI IMG/M metagenome (GOLD analysis project Ga0302184, IMG submission 200233) | Peat permafrost microbial communities from Stordalen Mire near Abisko, Sweden - I_Palsa_N3_3 | ecosystem: Environmental > Terrestrial > Soil > Palsa > Peat permafrost | place: Sweden: Abisko...
CGCGGCCGACAGCAGCCCGGCATCGCCGAGCGTATCATCCGGGCGCGGCAATCGCAGCCGCGCGCCCCATTCGTTCCAGTCCTGCAGAAACTCCTCGCGCAGTACATCGAACGGGGCCTCCAGCGCAGTGCGCGCCCGCGTGAAGGCGCCAGAGGGGCTGCCGGCAAAGCCGAGCGCGAGGATGCCGTTCGCGCCCGCCGCCTCGGCGCTGAGCGCGACGGTGCCGTTCTCGGCGATGCTGAACCCATAGGTCAGCCGGCCGTGACGATCCAGATCCTGCCAGCCATCCGAGGCGCCGACGTAGCCGCAGCTGAGCTTGAGCAGCGGCGCATCCGCGGCCAGGCACATGCAGAAGTCCGAGTGCCGCGCATAACCGTAGCCGTTGTCGCTCCAGGCGCTGTTATGCCGCCCGGTACTGCCCATGTGCGGCGCCACGATCACCACCAGCCGATACGGCCCGGTGATCGCGTAGCGCACCAGCAGCACGTCGCGCTGTGGATCGGGCAGCACTTCGAGGCTCAGCTCATAATCCTCGCCGGCATGGGTGATCGTGAGCACCGGCAGATACGGCCCCGGTGTCGCCAGCCGGTAGTTGCGCACGCGTTTCAGATCGACCCAGCGCGTGCTGCCGACCAGATAGAAGCCGAAGTCGCGGATCTGCGGCTGACCGGTCGATGGCCAGTAGACCTCGTTGATGATGCCGTGGCCGACGGTGACCCACAGACGCGAGCCGCCGAGCGCCGTACTCACGTAATCCTTGTCGCTCGAGGACCAGGTGGGTGCAATCCCCGGAGCACCAAACGCCGCACCGCCCGGCTCCTCGAGCAAGCAGCGCGCGCGCGCAGCGTCGCCCACGCGGTCGTCCTCCGAGCCACCCGCCTGCGGGCCGTCGCCGTCCGTATTCTCGCCGTCCGTGCTGTCGCTGCTCATTCGCTAGCCGCCGTGACTGAACGCGGGATAGTCGGTCATGCCGCCATCGACGAACACGCTGGTGCCGGTCACGTAGCTGGCGATGTCGGAAGCCAGCACCACGGCCATCCCCGCTACATCCTGCGGCTCCCCGACCCGACCGATCGCGATCTTGCTGATCAAATCCTGCTGGCCGGCCGCGTCCTGCCAGACCTCGGCGTTGATCGCGGTGCGGATCGCACCCGGGGCGATGCACAGCACCCGCACGCCGTAGGCGCCGGCCTCCTGTGCCAGCGTCTTGGACAACATCGACAGTCCCGCCTTGCTGGCGGCGTAGGCGCTGTAGCCGCTCCAGGCGATCACCTCATGCACGCTGCTGGTGTTGATGATCACGCCCGAGCGCTGCGCGACCATGCGTTTGAGGGCTTCGCGCGCGCACAGGAACGCGCCGGCCAGATTGATCTGCAGTACCCGGCTCCAGGCCGCCGCGTCAGCCTCCCAGGCCATGGAGCGCTGCCCATCGATGCCGGCATTGTTGACCAGTACGTCCAGGCCGCCCCAGGCGGCGTCGATCTCCAGGAACATCGCGGCAACCGCATCGGCGCGACTGACGTCGGCCTCGAGGCCGAGCACCTCGGCGCCGGCGGCGCTCAGCTCAGCTGCAAGCTGCGTGGTCTGCTCCGGATGCGCCACGTAGTTGATCGCGACGCGCGCGTGCTCGGCGGCAAAGGCGCGCACCATCGCCGCGCCCAGGCCGGAATTTCCGCCCGTCACCAGTACCCGCTTGCCCGTCAGCTTCAGATCCATGTCGGCCCCGCTACGAAGGCAGCCCGATCGCCGCCTCGTCGCGGAAGCATAGCGATGTTCGGCGCGGCGCAGAAGTCAGCGCACATGCCGCCTGCGGGGCCGGGCGCAGGCGGATAATGCCGGTCCCATGCCGATTTCGAATTTTGTGCGCTATCTGTTGTTGCCCGCGCGCCCCACGGTGCTGTTTCTGGTTGCCGCCCTGACCCTGGGTTTTCTGTTGGCGCTGCACGGCGGCCTGCTGGGTATGCTGATGGCACTGCTGCTGCTGCTCTGGCTGTTCAACTATTCCTACGTGCTGCTCGAGCAGATCGCCAACGGCGCGCGCGAACCCCCGGTGCTCGCGATCGAGATGCTCAATCCGGTGAACGAGCAACGCCCGCTGCTGCAGCTGCTGATCGTGCTGGCAGTCTACGGCGCGCTGCGCACGCTGGCGCACTACACCGTGCCGGCGCTCGCGCTCGCCCTGGAGCTGCTCGCATTCATTGCCCTGCCCGCCTCGATCGGCGCCCTGGGCGTGGGCGACAGTTTCTGGCAAGCCATCAACCCGCTGGTGCTCTGGCATATCGTGCGCACGCTGCGGCTGGCCTACCTCGCCATCGTCGCCGTGATGCTGGTCGATGGCGTGGGGCTCTCGCTGCTCGCCAGCCGCTCGCTACTGCCCGCGTGGCTATTGATCCCCGCGGCGCAATTCGCCTGGCTGTCCGTGTTCTCGCTCATCGGTGGGGCCCTGTATGACGAGCGCACGGCGTTCGGCCACGAACCCATCGACACGCCGGAGCGGCGTGCCGCGCGTGCGCAGCTGCAGCTCGATCGCGAACGCGGTCGTTTCATGGACACGATCCACGGCGAGGCGCGCGGCGGCAATCTAGCCGGCGCCTGGCAGACGATCGAGCGCGAACTGGCCGTGCACGAGTACGCCTTCGAGTTCTATGACTGGCTGTTCGAGCGTCTTGGCAAGCTCGACGACCGCCGGCTGGCCGCGCGCCTGGCGCAGGATTACATCACCCGGGCCCTGGCTCGCGACAACGCGCGCGTCACCCGGCTGGTGCAGCGCTGCCTGGCCGCCGATCCGTCGTTCCGGCCGCGCTCAGGCGCCGAAACGCTGCGCGTCGCCGAGCTGGCGCGCCTGGCCGGGGATCGCAGCAGCGCTCAAACGCTGCTGATCGACTTCGCCCGGCACTTTCCGGGCGATGTCGCCCTGCCCCAGGCCGCGGCGCTTGCTGAGCTGCTCAGGCGCGGCTGAGGCGCGGCGGGACTTCAGCCGAGATCGATCGGCACGAATATCCTGGCATCCTGATGCTGCACGAGCAGCGCCAGGTGCTGGCCGTCCTTGGACACCAGCTCGCGCAGCTGTGCGACCGAGGTGACGCTCTCGCCGTTCAGGGCCAGCACGATGTCGCCTGGTTCGATCCCGGCCTTGGCCGCGGGGCCGGTGACGTGCTCGACGATCAGTCCGCCGGATACCTGTGCCTGCGCGCGCTCCTCGGGTGTCAGCGGACGCAGCGCCAGACCCAGGCGAGCCTTGCCCGAGTCACCCTCGGCGGATGTCGCCACGGTGTTGTTCGCCGCGGCGTTGCCGAGCTTGACGCTGACCTCGCGCACGTGGCCCTGGTGCCAGACGGACAGCGTGGCGCTGTCCCCGGGCTTGACGCTGGCCACCAGCGGCGGCAGATCCGCGGCGTCGGCAATCGGCTGATCGTTGAATTTCAGGATGATCTCCCCGGGCTGCAATCCGGCCCTGGCGCCGGGACTGTCGGGCGACACGGAGCTGATCAGGGCGCCCGTCGCCTGCTTCATGCCGAACGCCTGCGCCAGCGACTGATCCACCGACTGGATCGAGATGCCCAGCTGCGCACGCTCGACCTTGCCGTTCTTGACCAGTTGCCCCTCGATCTGCATCGCCAGATTGATCGGGATCGCAAACGAGACACCCTGATAGCCGCCGGTGCCGCTGTAGATCTGCGAATTGATGCCGATGACCTCGCCATCCAGATTGAACAGCGGGCCGCCCGAGTTGCCCGGGTTCACCGGCACGTCCGTCTGGATGAACTGTACGTAGCCCTGATCGGGCAGCGAGCGCGCCTTGGCCGAGATGATGCCGGCGGTCGCGGTGTTCTCGAAGCCGAACGGCGCACCGATCGCCACCGCCCACTCGCCGACGCGCTCCTGGCTGGCATTGCCGATCTTGACCACGGGCAGGTCATGAGCATCGATCTTGAGCACCGCGATGTCGGTGGCCTTGTCGAGGCCCAGCACCCTGGCCTTGAATTCCCGCTTGTCGGTCAGCTTCACGGTCACCTCGCTGCTGCCGGCGACCACGTGCGCATTGGTCAGAATAATGCCGTCGGGGCTGACGATGAACCCCGAACCCATGCCGTGCATCGGCACCGCCTGATGCGGGATCTGCTGCTGGAAGCGCCGGAACAGATCGCCGAACGGATCCTGCGCGTCCGGATTCGGTCCCGGTGCATCGCGCTCCTCATGCTCGGCCGTGGCCAGAATGCCGGCGACGCGTACGTTGACCACGGCGGGGCCGTACTGCGCCACGATCGAACTGAAATCGGGCAACGTCATGCGGTTACCGCTCGCAACGTCGCCCGACGGGGCGGCCGCCGCCGGCGCGCCGGTCGCGTTCGTTCGCGTGTCATTCGCGCGTGCATCATTCGCATGACTCACGCCGTAGCCGTAGCCCAGGGCCAGCAGCGATGCTGCTGCCACGGCGAGCACCGCGCCCTTGATTCTCCTGCCGTCCATCGCGTTCTCCTGCCTGCTGAGAAGGTTGACGCGGCCATTGGCCGCGCGATGGAGTGAAAGACTAGGCGCCCCGGCTTAAAATCAGCTTAAGCCGCAGGGGTCGGTGCGGCCGCGGGGGCTTCGATCCGCACCGACAGGCCGCCGGCGGCCGCGCTGTCCAGCGATACCTTGAAGCCGTGCCGGTCCGCGATCGCCTTGACGATCGCGAGCCCCAGGCCCGAGCCTTCAGGCTCGACGCCGGCGCGACGATAAAAGCGGTCGAACACGCGCTGGCGCTCCTGCGCCGGAATGCCGGGTCCCGAGTCCTCGATACCGACCACGAGCGTCGCGCCCTGCTGCTGCAACGCCACCGTCACCGCGCCGCCTGCCGGCGTGTAGCGCAGCGCGTTGTCGAGCAGGTTGGCGAACAGGGTGTGCAGCGAGGCCTCATCCCCCATGACCCGCGGCGGCTGGGCGGCCGGGAACGGCGTGGCCGCAGATCGCGTGATGGCGATACTCCTGGCGGCGGCCAGCGGCCGATACTCCTCCAGCAGCGCATCGATCAGCGCGTCGAGCGCCACCGGTGCCACGGCGGTGGACAGCGCCGCGGGCTCCTCGCGCGCCAGGGTCAGCAGTTGCTGCACCACACGGGTAGCGCGCTGCAGCCCGAGCCTCAGCTCCGCCAGCGCCGCGCTGCGCTCCGGCGCCGTCGCTGCCCGCTCGACCAACTGCGTCTGCAGCAACAGCGCGGCCAGCGGCGTGCGCAACTCGTGCGCCGCGTCGGCCACCAGCTGTCGCTGCGCCTGCAGCGCCGCCCGCAAGCGCGACAGCAGATCGTTCAGCGCCTGCACGAGTGGCTGCACTTCCACGGGGACCTGCTCGGAAACCGGATCCATCGCGGCGGCGGTGCGTGCACCGATGGCGCTCGCCAGGCGCGCGATCGGGGCCAGCCCGCGCCCGACCACGAGCCAGATGAGCGCGCCCATGATCGGAATGAGCAGCAGGAAGGGTCGCAGGCTTTGCCAGGCTGCGTGCGCGGCGAGTTGATCACGCCGGCTCATCGGCTGGGCCACCTGGATCACCTCGGCGCGGCTCTGCATCGCGAACACGCGCCACGGACCCTCCTCGGTCTGCACCGTGGCGTAGCCGAGCTGTGCCCGATTCGGGAACACGTGCTGCGGATACGAGTAATAGACGGTCACCCCGTTCTCGTTCCACACCTGGATCGAGTAGTCGAAGTTGCTGTCCTCGGCGCGCAGCGGCGGCGGCACGCCACCGAAGCCCTGATCGCGCAGCGCCAGGGCGATCTGCCGCAGGTGATAGTCGAGCAGCAGATCGGCCTGCTGCACCTCCGCCCGATAGGTGGCCCAGGCGCCGGCAAGCAGCGCCGCCAGCATGGCGCCGAGCAGTGCGAACAGCAGATTGCGCCGGATCGAGCTCACGGCTGCTTGCCGATGCGGTAACCCACCCCGCGCACGTTCTCGATCCAGTCCGCGCCGAGTTTGCGGCGCAGGGCATGAATGTGGACTTCCACCGCGTTGCTGCCGATCTCCTCGCCCCAGCCGTAGATGCCGCTCTCGAGCTGGGCGCGCGACAGCGGCATGCCCGGTCGCCGCAGCAGGGCTTCGAGCAACGCATACTCTCGTCCTGACAGATGAACCGGCTGCTCATCGAGCCAGACTTCGTGGGTCGCGGGCTGCAACCGCAGCGCCCCGTGTTGCAGCACCGGCTCGGCCGACCCGCCCTGGCGTCGCAGCAGCGCGCGAATGCGGGCCGCGAGCTCCTCGAAGCTGAAGGGCTTGACCAGGTAGTCGTCGGCCCCGGCATCCAGGCCCTCGACCCGCGCGGCGACGGAATCACGCGCGGTGATGATCAGCACCGGAATTGCATTTTTCTGCCGCCGCAGCTCGGCCAGCAGCTCGCTGCCGCCCAGTCGCGGCAGCCCCAGGTCGAGCAGCAGCATCGCATAGCTCTCATCCTGCAGTGCCCGGCGCGCCGCCTGCCCGTCGCGTACCCAGTCGACCGCGTAGCCGTCCTGCTTCAGCCCCTGCTGAAGACTGCGGCCGATCATCAGGTCATCTTCAACCAGCAGCAGACGCACGTGCGGACGCGCCCGGCAGATCAAACACCAGCAGCTCGGCCCGGCGGGCATCCTGCAACAGCAGCGTACGCGCGTCGGTGAGCTGCAGCGCGTCACCGCCCGAAAGCGTCGTGCCGGCCACATCCGCCTGCCCGCGCGCGACGTGCACGTACAGGCGGCGGCCCGGCTCGATCTCCAGGCGCGCCGACTCGGTGCCGTCGAACAGGCCGGCATACACGCGCGCGTCCTGATGGATCAATACCGATCCATCGGCACGATCCGGGGAGGCGATCAGGCGCAGGCGGCCGCGCCGCTCCTGCTCGCTGAAGTGCCGTTCCTCGTAACCGGGCTCGATGCCGAGCACATCCGGCATGATCCAGATCTGCAGAAAATGCACCGGCTCGCTGTTCGAGGCGTTGAACTCGCTGTGCTGCACACCCCGGCCCGCGCTCATGCGCTGCACGTCGCCCGGGCGAATGGTCGAACCATTGCCCATCGAGTCCTTGTGCGCCAGGGCGCCGGCGAGCACGTAGGTAAGGATCTCCATGTCGCGGTGGGCGTGCATTCCAAAGCCCGCGCCCGGCTGCACGCGGTCCTCGTTGATGACGCGCAACGGACCGAAATCCACGTGCTTGGGATCGAAGTAGTCGGCGAACGAGAACGTATGGAACGACTTGAGCCAGCCGTGATCGGCAAAACCCCGCTCGGCGCTGCGTCTGACTTGCTGCATGGCACCCTCCTGACTGAATGACACAGATGGGGCCGAAGTGGCACTAAAACAAGCACCGGCGGCGACTGGAAGCGGCCGCTGCGATCGCGGCGCGCTCAGCCGCTCTGCTGTGCCGCATCCTGCTGCATGCGGCGATAGTCGACCTGGCGGATCTCATCGATCAGGCATTTCTGGCCGTCAAAGCGCACGTAGTCATAGCGGCTCACGGTGCCCCTGATGGCTGTGCTCAGGCGGATGTCCAGGGCGAACTGCAACTGCGCGCAGGGTGCGGACACCCGCAGCACATAGGCATCGTTGGCGACCAGCAGGACCAACCGGTCGGCGCTGGCGGACTGCCAGCGATAATCCGAGTCGCGGTAGCTGAAACGCTGAATCGGCGCCCCGGCGTACTTGAGATACGCCTCGGGGGACACCGGGGCATCGCGCCGCGCCGGCACACTGCAGGCGCCGAGCAGCGCGGCGGCCAGCCAGATCCAATGCATGCGTGCTTTCATGGCAGAAACAGTCCCCGATTGCGCTAAAGTCTAGCGCCCGGAGCCTGCCCCTGTCATGCCGGGGCCGGCAAGGAGAGCGCGGTGCAGGTTGTCACGATTTATCAAACGCTGCTGCATTTCGTTGGCGTGGTGCTGCTGGCCATGGGCGCGCTGCTGCCGATCGTCAATCCGCTCGGCGGCGCACCGATCTTTCTGGCGATGACCGTGAGCTTCACGCACGATGAGCGCAAGCGGATGGCGAAGGCGGTCGCGATCAACAGCTTCCTGCTGCTGATCGCCTCGGCGCTGATCGGCGCCTACGTGCTCGACCTGTTCGGGCTGTCGATTCCAACGGTGCAGGTCGCCGGCGGCATCGTGGTTTGCGGGATCGCCTGGTCGCTGCTGAACAGTCCCAATTCGCCGCCGCCGATCCAACGCATCGGCGCCGGCGGTGCCACGCCGGATGACCTGAGCCAGCGCGCCTTCTATCCGATGACCATGCCGCTGACCGTCGGGCCCGGCTCGATCTCGGTGGCCCTGACGCTCGGCGCCAACCCGCCGGAGGGCATTCGCGCGCTGCTGGCCACCGCGTTGGCGCATGTGATCGGAATCTTCATCGTGGCGCTCGGCGTGTACTTTTGTTACTGCTATGCCGATCGAATCCTGCAGAAGCTCGGCGCCACCGGCACCAGCGTGGTGGTACGCCTCTCAGCATTCATCCTGCTGTGTATCGGGGTCCAGATCGGTTGGAACGGCGTGCACGCGCTGGTGTCCAACAGCTTCCACCTGGCCGTGGCGCCGGGTTGACGGCCGCCGCGGCGGCCGCGGCGGTCCTGGCGTTGCAGCGCGCGCTCTAACCGCTGTTGCGCAGAGCGGTGGCGATGGCGTTGATCGAGAGCTGCAGGCCTTCGCGGATGCGCGGATCCTTCTCACCGGCCCGATGGCGTTTGAGCAGCTCCACCTGCAGCCAGTTCAGCGGCTCGATGTAGGGCAGGCGCAGACGAATGGCCGCATCGAGTGCCGGGTGCTTCTGCAGCAGGTGCGTCTGTCCGGTGACCGACAGCAGAGTATCGTGGGTCGCCGACCAGCCACCGCGGATGCGCCCGAAGATATCCTCGGCGAGCGTGCGGTCCTCGACCAAGCCGGCGTAGCGCGCGGCGATGCTCATGTCAGATTTCGACAGCACCATCTCCAGGTTATCCAGCGTGGCGCGAAAGAACGGCCACGCATCGACCATCTCGCGCAGCAGAGCGGTGTCGCCGAAGGATCGCAGCGCCTCACCCACGCCATACCAGCCCGGCAGCATGACGCGCGCCTGCGCCCAGCTGAACACCCACGGTATCGCCCGTAGGTCCTCGATGCGATCGGAATTGGTGCGCGAGGCCGGGCGCGAACCGATCTTCAATTCCGCGATCTCGCGCAGCGGGGTCATCTGCCGGAAGACGACGGCAAAGCCCTCGCTCTCATATACCAGCGAGCGGTAGGCGCGCAACGCCGCCGCCGACAGCGTATCCATCGCGGCGGCGAAGCGCGGCCGATCCCGCGCCGATACACTGTCGCCTTCCAGGGATGCCATCAAAGTCGCCGAGGTGATGGCCTCCAGATTCAGGCTGGCGCTCTCGGCCGTGGCGTATTTGGCCGCGATGACTTCGCCCTGCTCGGTGATACGTATGCGCCCGTTGACGGTGCCATGCGGCTGTGCCCGGATGGCGGCGACCGATGAGCCGCCACCGCGGCCGACCGCGCCGCCGCGGCCGTGAAACACCTGCATGCGCGTGCCGCGCTGCTCGAACACCCTGGCCAGCGCGCTGGTGGCTTCATGCAGACTCCAGACCGAGGTCAGATAACCGCCATCCTTGTTGGAGTCGGAATAGCCCACCATGACTTCCTGGTAGCCATGCGATGAGGTGATGACCGCCACTTCCGGCAGCGACAGCCAATCGCGCATCACCTGCGAGGAATTCCTCAGATCCGAGATCGTCTCGAACAACGGCACGACCATGATCGAGGCGCGCCGAGCGCCATGTCCGCGGTACAGCCCGGCCTCCTTGAGAAGGATGTTGACCTCGAGCAGGTCGGAGACGCTGTCGCACTTGGATACGATGTATGTGGTGATGCATGCCGGACCGTACAGCTCATGCGCCCTGGCGGCGGCGCGTACGATGGCCAGCTCGGAGAGCGTCTCGGCACCGTAGCTGGCGTAGGGACTTGCCAGCAGTCGCTCGCCGGCGAGCTCGCGGCGCAGCAGCGCGACGCGGGCACTCTCATCGAGCCGCAGGTAGTCGGCCTCGACCCCCGCGACCTGCAGCAATTCGCTGACCACGCGGGCGTGCACATCGGAATTCTGCCGCAGATCGAGCGTCGCCAGGTGAAAGCCGAAGGTCTCCACGGCGCGGATCAGGCGCGCCAGTGCGCCGCCGCGTCCGAGCCAGCCGCGGCTGCTGGTCTCGAGCGATTGCTCGAGGGCGAGCAGGTCGGAGCGCAGGCTCTCGGCGTCCGGATAAGCCTCGCCGCTCACCGATGCGGGTCGCGGCGGCGCACGCCCGAACAGCAGCTTGTAGGTCGCCGCGAGGCGCGCATAGCAGCCGGTGATGGCGCGCCGGTACGGCTCGTCGCGCCGCGTCGGATTGTTGTCCCCGCTCTCATCGGCCAGCGTGTACACCGCCTTGGTGACCGAGGCGAGCTCGCTGGAAATCGACAGCTCCGCGCCCATCGCGTGCAGGCGCTCCAGATAGTCGGCCAGAACCGTCTGCGACGCGCGCCCCAGCGCGCGCTGTAACGACTCCGCGGTCACGTTCGGATTGCCGTCGCGATCGCCGCCGATCCAGCTGCCGAGACGCAGGAAACTTCTGGGACGGTGCTTGAGGATACGCTCCCAGCGCGCGTAGAGCGCGGGCAACACCGGCAGGAAGATATCGCGCATGTAGGCCAGTGCCGCCTCAACCTCATCGACTACATACAGGCGCTCACGCCGCAGCGCGCGCGTCTGCCACAGCAGCGCGATCTGGCGCGCGATCGCATGCTCGATGAGCTCGCCCTCCGGCGTCTCGCTGCGACCGGCATCGCGCAGGCGCATCATCAGCGCGATGCGGTTGCGATGGTCCAGCATGCTCTTGCGCATCACTTCGGTGGGATGCGCGGTCAGCACCGGCACGATCAGCGCGCGGTTGAGCAGTCCGACCGCCTGGTGCACGTCGATGCCGAGCGCGGCGAGGCGTTGCAGCGCGGCGGCAAGGTCGCTGTCTTCCTTTTCGGCCGGACTGCCGTGCAGATCCTCGGCGAGGTTCGCCAGCATCGAAAACAGCATGAAACTGCGCACGAAGGCGACGGTCTCATCGAGCGTGAGCGTCTCGAGCCCCGGGCCGGCACCGCGCAGGTCGGCGACACCGCGATAGCGATCGACCGAGGTGGCACGGATGTATTCGATGCGGCGGAACAGCTCCTCTCCGCCGTATTCGCGAATCACGTCACCGAGCAGCTTGCCCAGGAAGCGCACATCTGCGTTCTGGGTGATGACCAGGGTCGATGGCGTCATGAGCATCCGGCTGGCGCTGAGTCGGGCTCGTACTCAATCACATCGAGTCGCCCCGTGTCGACGCTCGAGGCTCGGCGGGGCGCTGTCGGGCCGCCGCTACGCTTCGGAGACGGCCGGCTTCAGAACAGGGCGGCCGCTTTCTGAGCAGCGATGTAGACACCGATGAGGAACGGGATACCGATGGCGGCCCACGACAGCACGCCGGCGAGGCCAAAGCTGCCGCGAGCGGCCAGCTCGGCGTCGCCCACTGTGCGGTCCTCGTGCTGCAGGGCCTTCTCGCGGGCCAGTTGCTCGGCCGTCATGTAGTGCTTGGGATTCACCGGGCGCACCAATAGATTGCACACAAGCCCGACGAACAGCAGTCCGGCCAATATGTACAGCGTGCGGTCGTACACCAGCGTGCGCGCCACGCCTGCATCGATCTGTGCCTGGCGCACCGCGGCGATCAGAAACGGACCGGCGATACCGGCCACCGACCAGGCCGTGAGCAGCCGGCCGTGAATGGCCCCCACCATCTGGGTACCGAAGATGTCGGCCAGATAGGCCGGCACAGTGGCGAATCCACCGCCGTACATCGTCAGAATCAGGCAAACCGCGATCACGAACAGCCCGGCCAGCCCCAGGTGGCCGAGCGTGGGCAGGCTCAGGTACAGCGCCATGCCAAAGATAAAGAACACAGCGTAGGTGACCTTCCGGCCGATGAAGTCGGAGATCGACGCCCAGAAGATCCGGCCCAGGCTGTTGAACAGGCTGATGAGACCGACGAGCCCGGCCGCGGAGGCCGCCACGGCGGCTTTCTGTGCCGGCGTCAGGTCACCGATGTTCGCGAGA
>Ga0302184_10002314_pt1 | contig 12083 bp, 12 predicted proteins | sample I_Palsa_N3_3_FD_200233 | JGI IMG/M metagenome (GOLD analysis project Ga0302184, IMG submission 200233) | Peat permafrost microbial communities from Stordalen Mire near Abisko, Sweden - I_Palsa_N3_3 | ecosystem: Environmental > Terrestrial > Soil > Palsa > Peat permafrost | place: Sweden...
TCACCGTGACGGTCGCTTCCGCGAACGCCTTCGCGCAGATGTTCAACAATGTGACCAGCGGCGAGTTCTACAAGGACAAAGATTCAGGCAAGTGGATGATGCGGCCGCCGTTCTGATTTGCAGCCCGCGGCGCGAGACGAAATCATAGAAGTCGTGGGAGACAACCCTCCTACAGCATTTAGCACCTGAGATTTGCTTCGGGCGCGTGCCCTAGGCTCTTCGCACGAGCCAAACGATCAAACAAATAATCAATATTGTTCCGACTATCCCGTATCCAAACATTCGCAGCCTCCTATTTCTTCTTCCCTATTTTTATATTAGGGAATTTGCGCCGAACTGCCGCTACCACAGCCCGGTGTTCCGGCTTTCCCGAACTCCTCGCCAGCGCATCGCGCGCGTGAGCGGCGTCCGGGATCGGATATTTTCTCGTGCCTTTTTCCACGAAGCTCGATTTCGGAAGCTTTTTTCGCTTGGCCGCCGTTAGTTTAGCCATCTCGATATTCTCCTCGTCACACTCTTCAAAATTCTTGCGGATCGGCGCCGGTTAAGCGTTCGACGCGCTAAAAGCTTGCTTCACTCTGGGCCTTGAAAGGTACGCCAGCATCCAGATAGCCGTCGCCACCACCAATAGATGGCAAACCAGCGATGGGCCCATTGGAATCAAAACGTATCTCCGCAAAGCAACCAGGCTGATCACCGTCAACGCCGTACCCACGCCAATCGTCGCCATCGACGCGCTCCACGCCCATTCCTGCAAATTGAACACCGCCATCGCCAGGCCTGCGGCTACTCCCGCCAGAATCAGCAGCGAAAATCCGCCGCCAAGTGCCATGCCGGTGATCGCAGCGGACACCGCATCCGCTGAAACTGCGTCTGTGATCCCCATCCCTGCGATGAAGAAGGAAGCAAAACAGCCTAGCGCCAGAATCGCCGCTACGCCAACCATCAAAATCGCGATGAGCGTCACGCCTGTAGGACGTTTCATTGCTTTACGCCGTCCTTGGAAAATTTCCTAAGACCACCCGCATCATATTCCGTTTCGGGCCGCGCGGCATCAGGTCCATCCGGTAGTTCCCCGCCCTAGTTCCTGTAGGCGAGGGGCTCTATACAGATACAAAGCACTTTGCGGGTTGCTCCTCTCTTCCCCGCCCCACCATTTTCCCCGTTGGAAAATCACTCAACCGCATACGGCGCCCTTCCCGCGAAATCGGTGAGTCGGCAGCCCGCGTACATTACGCATAAGTAACAGCTTGCCGTCTAACGCCTCTGTGCGTGGTGCCGGCCGGATAAAATACAAGAATGAAAATAAAACTATGGTGGATCATCGCGGCGATATCGCTTGTTTCCATAGCTGGCTACGTCATCCCCAACCTGAAATACTGGTTCCCTTCCACACATGCTGCTTCAGAGCCCGCTCGCGAAGAACAGGCCACTCCCGATACAACCGTGAACACCGTGTTCCAAATGATGGACCAGGGCGGCGAGTCGGAGAACCCGCATGACGTGCTGGAAGACCGCCTCGATTACGGACACATGCTTCAGGGCAAGGACGCCATGACCCCCGAGGAGCAGAAATTTGCGAACCTGTTTTTAGACAACCAGCGCAGCGCCTCAATTTATGCTGCTATGCGCTCGGCTTTGGCAAAATCTGCGAGCATCACATCAACCAACACGGACGGTGATTCCGCCGTCGTCAGTGTGGCTTTGCAGACTTTTCCCGATAAAGGCTCCGATTGGGTCAACGACACTTGCACCGTCGAACTGAAAAAACGAGGCACCAACTGGTACGTGGACGAACTGAAAACTCCGCGATTGCCGGACGGAATCTACCACACCTTCAAGCAGCGCTTGGGCTAGCGCCCACTTCACCGCTAAGCGCGTGAATCACGCGCCTTCCCTCGGCTAGTAATAATCCTCGCGTGCTGCGAGCCACGCCGCCGGAAAATTCAATCAGCGCCAAACTTGGGTCGTTTCCTAATCTCGCGAACCGTCAGGGCACGGCTTCAGCCGTGCCACATCGTCATCGGAACCGAAGGGGTTTTCACCCCTGAGGCCTCCGCCGCTACAACCGTGCCATATCGTTATCGGAATCGTCAGGGCACGGCTTCAGCCGTGCCACATCGTTATCGGAATCGTCAGGGCACGGCTTCAGCCGTGCCACATTCTCTTCGGAGCCGAAGGGGTTTTAACCCCTGAGGCCTCCGCAGTTAAAGCCGCCTTTCCGCTTCCATCGAAACTAGGACACCACCCAAACTTGCCCCGTAATCGCGAAAAAAAGTCTAGAATCATCCCGCTGCTAGCGAGACGCGGCAACCCGGAGACGTAACCGTGCTGACGGCCTTCGACAATTTCATCGTGATTTTGGCCTTCACCCTGGGACCTCTTCCCTTTCTGTTTATTCTGAATCGCTTCTGGCCCGCCACTCGCCGCCGCATTCACAACGACATTATCGGTTGGCAAGTCGGCGTGCTCGGCACCACCTACGCCGTGATCATGGGTTTCATGTTGTACGCGGTTTGGAGTTCCTATCAGGACGCGGAAATCAACGCCGAGGCCGAAGCGAATTGCCTGGTCAGCGTTTACCGCCTCGCCGACGGCCTTCCCGCCGCGCAACGCGAACAGGTTCATCAACTCGCCCGCCAGTACGCGAGGATCGTCGTTGAACAAGAATGGCCCGTGATGCACCAAGGAAAATTAAGCCTGGCCGGTCACGACACCATCCACGACCTGTGGACTGCCGTGCTGCAAACCAAGCCCGCCACCTTCGGCGAGCAGACCAGCATGAATCTAACTCTCGGCGAAATTTCCACCATGACCGAACATCGCCGCGTCCGCCAACTCGAAAGCCAATCCAAATTGCCCGGAATTCTCTGGCTGGTTCTGATCGTGGGCGGCGGCATCACCACGCTTTCTTCCTGCCTCTTCGGCATAGAAGATTTCAAATTGCATTGCATTCAGGTGGTGTCGCTGGCCTTGATGTTGTCGTTTATCCTGATCGCCATCGCCGATATCGACCGCCCATTCCAAGGCACCGTCCACATCGAGCCGCGCGGCTTCGACCGCGCCCGCGAAACTTTCACGCAGGATCCTTAGGATTTGATAAGACGAGCGGAGATTAAGGGCACACGTAAACTGGTTGGTTGCCATCCTGGGTCTTGTCATCAACGTTGGCCTTGACCTTGGCGTCGGTCGTACAACCTCCCGGCGGCGGTCCTAATGGCGTGTCGATTACCCTCGTCGCCACGGAAGAAGGAGGCGTGAGGCCGGGAAGGTTCGCCAGGAGCGCCCCTTTGTCCGTCTTGCCTGTGATTTGAACCGCGTCGGACGCGACCCTGCGCGTGCAGTTCAAAATCAATCCGGACGATTCCAGTGTCGTGCTGTTGTTTACCGCCGGCGTGCACGTGGCGCTTTCGGGAGTCATAGCGAAATCCCGTATCTTGACTGGGGGCGCTCCCGCGGCATCGTAGCTGAGTCTCACCGTGAATCGCATCGGGTCATAGCTCAACTCGATTGCTGCGTGCGCCACGCCCTTGCTGTTTGAAATGCAACTCTGCCAGGCCTTCGCCATCCCTTCGTCGGCGGTGTTAACGATTTGCGAGAATTTCGACAGGTTTCTCTTATCCGACATATCCAGCGTCTGCAAGGACGCTTGGTAGTTTCGCCAATCGGACGCTCTCGCGTGGCCGCCAATCTGCGCTGGAATGTCGGCTATCGTGAATCCAAGCTGCTGCGCGGCATCAACCGCTTTTCCATAACTGTCGAACGTGTTTTGCGAAAGCCAATTCACAAAAGCCCGCGTCCGTTTCTCCAAGGTGTCCGTGGGCGCAGTGCCAAAAACGCCATGCGCGACAATCTGAGAGCAATCGCTTTGGGCCATCACTGCGGCGGGAGCGGCAAGCAATACCATCAACGTCAGCGACGTTCGATAGAGTCTAAATGATTTCACGGGAGTGACCTCTCAAATGGGATGCTTTGGCCAACTAAAAAGTGACCCCGCCGAAGGTTAAACGGAATCCTCGTCGAAGCGATGCGGCGCCGGCTCAGTAGCAAGCAGACGCCCCTCGCAAAATCCGTCCCACTGCTTTAGTCGGGCGTAGCTCCCAGATATTCTTCGTGGCCGCCGAGGATCGGCGCCAGATTGGACATCAGGAACAGGTCAATGATTCTCTGATTCGCGTTGGTGAGTTTCAGTTGGCACTTCGCTTTCTTCGAGCTCACCCAAAATCCCACAATCGTCCCCAGCCCCGAGCTATCCAAAAAGCTCACGTTCGTAAGATCCAGCACGATACGCTTAGTATCCGGCATCAGCGGACGCACAGTGCTCTTCAGCAGCTCGTTTGTGCTGGACGTGATTCGCCCGGTGCAGCGAACGATTGTTTCCGCCGGGGTCTTTTCAACCGCCAGCGTCAATTGCGGGGAAGGGCTAGCTCCGGTGTTAGACATAACCTACCTCCTGCCGTTCAACGGATTACGTGGAAATATAGTGCCCGACTCTAACATAAATTTTCCCGCACGCCCGGGATTTTCGATTTCGCTCGTGCGCCGTGCAACCCATCAGAGCCTGCCTTGCTAGGCCCCATCCAGGTCAGTCCGAAGGAAACCACCGAAGCGCTGATGAAGTTTCTCTAATCGCGAGCGGCACAGCGGTTATCACCTGCCGTACGTATTACTACAATGAGATGGCTTAGTACTATTACGCTAGGTATAGTACTTCCATGAGGGAACAGCGCAGAAGTCGTCGTATCCTGGCAACCATTCCACTGCAGATGGAAGCTCAGCTCGAGACCCACCAGGCAGTGACGGCCGTGATCAATCTTAATGGAGCCTTAATTCTCTCTCCCGTGAACTTGCCCCACGGGACTGCGCTCAGTTTCAACAATCCCGAAACGGGAATGCAAATTCGCGGCCACGTGGTGTGGTGTGGAAGTCCGGATCCGACCGGATGGCACAAGCTCGGCGTAGAATTCGAGGCCGCAGCCCCCGAGTTCTGGGGCAAAAGCTACGATCCCCAAGGTACAGAGGCTCCGTAACGGAATGGATGCTAGAGGCGGCCGCGCGGAAAATCCGCAATCCCCGCTTTGCCGCCCCCGAAACCCGAACGAATTCGCCCTGGCGCATTTGCGAAGGGCGGCCTCGCGGGGACGCAGTTAGTTACTGCTTTTCGAAGACGAGTACGGAGCTGTAGTCCTTGCCGTCCGGCGTCTTTCCCGAGCCTCTGATGGTCGTAATCTTCCCGTCCTTTGACACTTCTGCCCCGGACTTCCCGATTTCTTTTCCGTCCCTCTTCACGATCGCCTCAGTCTTGTTGGCGCTGATGCGTTTGATGGACAGAGCGTCCGCGCCTCCGGGCGCTCCCGATCCGGTGATGGCGCCGTCCTTGCCGTCGTAATTTGTGGAGAAGCTATAGTCGATCGCCTTTCCATCGGCGGCGGTTCCCTTGTAGGTGTATTTCGCGCCCGCGCCATCCGCGACGACTTCCCGCGTCAAACTCTTCGGCGCCGGTACGCCTGTGATTTTCGATTTTTCGAGGTTCAGTTTCCAGGTCCCTACATAAGGATTTGCTTGCATCATAGCCTGCGCCTTCAGCGGGCCGGAGACGGCAGCGGAGAGTGCCAGAACTGCGAGCAGCAACAGAATACGCTTCATGTATTTTTCTCCTTGGATTAGCTTCGGCGGGTTTTCGCCTAGCGGCTGCGGAGTATGCTCTCGCCCGATTTGGATGGCAAGTTGAATATCGCGACTTCACTGATGCGCGGCTGGCGAAAATGGCGCTCAGTCATCCGCGTGCTACCGGAGTTGAGCGCGTCACGATACAGCGAGCGAAACGTGATCTATGGCGTCAGTCGAAATGACAAGAAGCGAATACGCCAAGACCAAGAACGCGCGGGTAGTGGTTCGAGGAATACGAGCCGTTTCCGACTACGAGTCCGAATTACAGATGGCGATGATGAACCGCCATATCGTCGCAGATTAAGCCTTGGGTTTCCGTCCCGTTCGAGCGGCTTTGGAAGCTGCGGCCTTGCGTCTCCGTCCCCCTCTACCAGCTTTGGAAGCTGCGCCTTTGCGTTTCCGTCCCGCTCTACCAACTTTGGAAGCGGCGCCCTTGCGTCCTCGCGGCGTCTTGGTCTTAGCACGTCGCTCGCTGCCAATCTTGCCCGCCTCCGTGCCCGTCTCAGACATAACCTTCGCGAGCAGCGCCGGGCTGGATAGCAACGAGGGATTCTCCTCCGTCGGAATAGCTTCGATCGCGGATTCCATCTCATTCATCTCTTGCAGTTTCTTGCTATCGCGCTCGCGCATCACCCGATGATGCCACGCCCCCAAGACCGGCGCAAGACGCTGCAAATTCAACGTGCGCCACCGCCGTAGCGCCAACGCATCTGTAAACCGCGAACGCACTCCCTGCCCTGGGAATCGCAGGAAGAATCACCGCGGCCAATGTGCCGGGATCTTCCCATCTTCACGTCGATGGTGAGCCGCACCGCTACTATTTAATTGTCGGGATTGTCTTGCGAAAAGCGAAGACACGGGTGAGTCAGAACCCGAACCCTTCACACACGGAAGGGTTCGGGACCCGCGCAGGTTGCAGGAACCTCTTAAGCGAACTACCGGTCTGGCGCTAACCGCAGCGCCGTCTCGGCGACTGCCTGAATCATCGAAAATAAAGGATCGCCCACCCGGCCCTTATTCGACGGAGTGAATGATCACTGGTCCTACCCCACCTGACGGATGGTTTGTGCCAGGTCCGCTCCATGCTGCTCTTGATAGCGGCTTGGTCGCTTCGAGCTTCTTGGCCTTTTTCAAATGCTTGGTCCTCTTAATCGGTTTCTTGGTCGGCATGGATTTCTCCTCCTGCGTGAGATTGCCCCCCCTGGGGCGAATAACACCTTGTATGCAAATTGCGCGCCAATGTCAACAGCCTCGCACGGCGCGCGCTAAGTTCATTCGATTCTGCGCCCGCCCCCGCCCGACCGCTTTGCCACCCTTTCAAAACCGTTGGAAAAACCATTACCCGTTGAATATTTCAACGCAACCATGCGCCACCGCATGGTAACTTCACCGTAATGAACCGAGGCCCCTCCTAACCACGACAATTGTCGTTACAAAAACCTGTCCTGTACCCGCCGTAACACAAGCCCGGCGTATCCGCTGGCAAATCACCGCTTTTCGTAGCGCCGGCGTCCCGCCGGCTCGTTTGACTTTGTCCCCGGCTCTGCCCGCGCGTATTTAGTCGTGGCGACATCCGTAGGGGCGCCGCTTGCTGCGCCCGCTTCAACGCATCCACGGTGCATCTCTCGGCACGCGACCGGTTTTCGTAGCGCCGGCGTCCCGCCGGCTCTTTTGACTTTCGTCTACTGTCTCGGCACTGTCCTGCCGTGGCAACGTCCCCACGACACCTTCGCCCCCGAAATATCCCGATTTGTCCCGATTTGTCCTTGATTGCCGTTTGTGCTGCGACCCGAATCCCTTGATAATCCCCCCGGGTACAACTGTTTCCTGGCCGTTCTGCCGGCAGTTCACATCACCATGCGTCGCACATAAGGAGTTCCATGTCTCCACGCATCACCGCTCTTTTTCGTTCCATAACGCGCTCCACGGCGTGCGCGACCCTGGTTTCCATTCCCCTGAGCGGCAGTCCTTCGGCGGGTGCCCAGCGCAACGGTCGATCTGTGATGGCACATCTATCGACCGTTGCCACCGTCGCCGCTCTGGTTGTCGCTTGCGCTGTTCTCGGCGCGTGTGGCGCGGGGAGCTCAAAGCCAAAGGCCTCCGCGCCGGTGATTACCACCAACCCGATGAGCGTCACAGTCACAGCGGGAGCTGCCGCGACGTTTAACGCTGCAGCTTCCGGCCAGCCCGCGCCGACTGTGCAGTGGCAGGTCAGCACCAACGGCGGCGCCACGTTTACGAACATAGCGGGCGCGAACTCGCCCACGCTGGGCATCGTGGGCACGACCGCGTCCCTCAGCGGGAACGAGTATCAAGCCGTGTTCATGAACGCGTCGGGCAGCGCTACCACCACGCCGGCGACTTTGACGGTGAACACAGCGCCTGCGATCACTACGAACCCCTCGAATCTGACGGTTGCGGCGGGCGGGCCAGCAACGTTTACAGCAGCAGCTTCCGGCACGCCAACGCCAACCGTGCAGTGGCAAGTCAGCGCGAGCGGCGGACCTTTTACAAACGTATCCGGCGCGACAGCGACCACGCTAAGTATCGCCGTAACAACCGGAGCCATGAACGGCAACAAGTATCAGGCTGTGTTCACCAATGCCGCAGGCAGCGCGACGACAACCGCAGCAACTCTGACGGTGACCGGCGGAAATACCACGCCTGCGATTACGACGAACCCGGCGAATGTGACCGTCACTGCTGCCGCGACGGCGACGTTTACGGCGGCTGCTTCAGGCTCTCCGACGCCCACCGTGCAATGGCAAGTGAGCACGAACGGCGGAGCGACGTTTACAAACGTATCCGGCGCAACCTCCACCACGCTTAGCCTCACCGGCACTACCGTGGCGATGAACGGCAACGAATATCGCGCCGTGTTCACAAATGCGGCAGGCAGCGCCACGACAACGGCCGCCACTCTGACCGTGAACTCCGCGCCTACTATCACCACCAATCCAACGAACGTGACGGTGACCGCCGGGTTGACCGCGACATTTACCGCCGCAGCATCGGGCAGTCCGACGCCGACAGTTCAGTGGCAGGTGAGCACAAATGGCGGAACGTCATTTACAAACGTATCCGGCGCCACTTCGACCACCCTGAGCCTCGCCAGCACTACCGTCGCGATGAACGCCAACAAATATCGCGCCGTCTTCACCAATGCCGCGGGCAGTGCGACGACAACGGCCGCAACTCTGACCGTGAACGCCGCAAATACTGCGCCAACCATCACCACCGATCCCACGAACGTAACGGTCAACGCCGGCGCCACCGCAACCTTCACAGCCGCAGCATCGGGCTCTCCCACGCCGACAGTTCAGTGGCAGGTGAGCACGAACGGCGGAACGTCATTCACCAACATATCCGGCGCGACGGCAACGACCTTAAGTTTCACGTCAGCCTCTACGCAAAACGGCAACAAATATCGCGCCGTCTTCACAAACGCAGCGGGCAGCGCGACGACAACGAACGCGACTTTGACGGTGAACGCCGGGAATACTGCGCCGACGATCACGACCAATCCCACGAACCTGACTGTCACCGCAGGCGCGACTGCTACTTTTACAGCGGCGGCAACGGGCACACCGACGCCGACCGTGCAGTGGCAGGTGAGCACGAACGGTGGGGGAACGTTTACAAACTTATCCGGAGCGACTTCGACCACGCTGAGCATTACCGGCACGACCAACGCCATGAGCGGCAACAAGTATCGCGCCGTCTTCACCAACGCAGCGGGCAGCGCGACGACGACGAACGCGACTTTGACGGTAAACGCCGGAAATACTGCGCCGACGATTACGACTAATCCCACGAACGTAACCGTTACGGCCTGCGCCACGGCGACATTTACAGCGGCTGCGTCAGGCTCTCCAACGCCGACGGTGCAATGGCAAGTCAGCACCAATGGCGGCGGCACGTTTACAAATTTGTCCGGCGCAACGTCCACCACGCTGACCATCCTGGGCACTACCGTGGCCATGAACGGCAACGAGTACCACGCCGTGTTCACGAATGTGGCCGGAAGCGCTACAACCACGAATGCGACGTTGACGGTAAACGCGGTCGCAAACAAATCCGGCACTGTGCTGGGCGGATTGGTGCCGGTTTGCAACTCCACAATTCAGCTTTACGCCGTGGGCACCACGGCGGACGGATCGGCCTCCACTCCTCTTCTCACCGGCGCTCCTGTGCTCACCGACACCTCCGGCAATTTCGCGCTGCCCACTTTCACTTGTCCCACGCCAGGCTCGCTCGTTTACATCACCGCCACCGGCGGCAATCCAGGACTGGCTGCCGGCACCAATAACGCCGCGATCCTTCTGATGTCCGCGCTCGGCGCCTGCAGCACGGTCACGTCCGCGAAACAGATCGTGATCAATGAACTGACCACCGTCGCCAGCATCTTCGCGCTGGAGACGTATATGACTTCGCCGACCGAGATCGGCTCCAGCAGCGCAAACGCAGCGGATCTGGCCAAGGACTTCGCGAGCGTAAACGAATTGGTGGATACCACGGCAGGGACAGCTCCCGGCCCAGCTCTGCCGGCAAACGACAGCGTCACAGTGCTAACTCTCAACACGCTGGGCGACATCCTGGCGGCCTGCGTTCAGACCGCCGGGGGAGTCGCAGGAGACAGCAGCGCATGTGGCAATTTGTTCACCGCCGCAACACCTCCTGGTCCGATTACTGGCCCAGCGGCGATCCCAAACTCTCGCGCGCCTCAGGTTTTCTTGACGCGAGATCGCGCCGCGAAATCCGGCGCCCAACCGGAAGCAGCCGGTGTGCCCGCGGCTCCAACGAATACCGCGACGGCAACCCAAAGCATGGCGGCAAATCCGTTTAATAACGTGGCGACTCTGAGCACTGGTGCTTCGCCGACTGGCCCTTATGAGCCTCAGCAACCGTTCCTGCCTGACTTCCCGCCTGTTGATTGGAACTTATTCATCCTGCCGGAACTCGGCGGCGGCGTAAGCGCCAACTTTGGGGTGTCCTATATCACGGATTACGTTGAGGCTCCTTTGGGCCAAACTTCAGTGATTTTCACGAGTGTCATCAACGCCACCGCAGTATCGCAGACTTTGACCGTCGCACCCACCACGCTGAGTTCGCTGCCCGTCACCCTGTTGGCTTGCCAGACAGACCCGTCAACAAATGCGTGCCTGAGCGCGCCTTCGTCAACTTTCTCGGTAACAGTCCCGCCCGACGATGACGTCGTAAATGTTACGACTTTCGTCACCCCGACCGCGGCGATTCCTTACAACCCGGTTAACAATGTGGTGTATCTCACCTTCTCAGACTCTCAAGGAACGGTTCAAGCAGCCGGCTTCGCCAACGTAAATACCGAAATAAACGTTGCGGCATTTCAGGTGGTCGCGGCCACCCCTTCGAACAACGGTGTCCTGACCATACCTTTCTCATCGCAGCAAGCGGGAGCATTTACGGTCGCGCTTGCCAACTTCGGTGCTGCAACTGACGCAGGCGTCAGCGTTTCTTCGGGGAATCTGCCGGTCAATGTCACAGTCTGCCAGACAAACAGCGAAGGCGCGTGTCTGGCTCCGCCCGTCCCGGGTAATATGGTACCAAGTGTCCCAATGCCAACAGGAACAAGCGCGACTTTTTCCGTTTTCGTCACTGCCACCGCTGCAATCGCAAGCGGTCCAGGCAACCGACTCTACATTGAGATCGAAAGTTCCGCCGATACCGGGGCAGGTTTGACCAGCGTCGCGGTCGTAACCAACTGACGCGGTCATCATCGCGTCAGGCAAGAAGGGTACGGCGTCGGTTTCAGTGTTAGCATGGGGCAGCGCCAAATCGGAGATTGCGTTTCAATTCGCGCTGCCGCTCTCATCACCACCGAGGAGTCTTATGTTCCGTCGAAAAGGAAAGCTTGGCGTTCTCGCCGTAATCTTTGCGACGCTCGCGCTCGCCGGAATTGGCGCGCGGGCTGCTGCGCGGAATCACGCGCTGCAGCAACCGACTATGACTCCCGACGAGCTGGTGAAAGCTAAGATCGCGCGCGCTCTCTCCGCTGCTCCGCCCGACGTGGCCAAGGACGCCACCGTCGCGGAAATGAATTTTCTCGGCAAAATGACCATCCTGCGTCCCGGCACCAACGGATTTACCTGCATGCCCGGCGATCCCACCGGAGTCGGACAGCCCGCCATGTGCGAAGACGAAGCCTCCATGCAGTGGTCCAAGGATTTCGCCGATCACAAGCCCAAGCCCACCAATACCGTCCCGGGAATAACCTACATGCTCGCCGGAGCTACGCAGCGAAGCGACTCCGATCCCTACGACACCACCAGCAAACCCATCTCCATCGGACCGCATTGGATGATCATGTGGCCTTTCGATCCCAAAACCACCGGGCTTCCCACCACGCACAAGCCCACCGGAGCCTATATCATGTG
>Ga0302184_10002316_pt1 | contig 12080 bp, 9 predicted proteins | sample I_Palsa_N3_3_FD_200233 | JGI IMG/M metagenome (GOLD analysis project Ga0302184, IMG submission 200233) | Peat permafrost microbial communities from Stordalen Mire near Abisko, Sweden - I_Palsa_N3_3 | ecosystem: Environmental > Terrestrial > Soil > Palsa > Peat permafrost | place: Sweden: Abisko...
TGCCTCGAGGGGAAAGCCGTCGAGTCCTGCGGAGAGGGGAAGCCCCGCCGACAGCTGCGCCGACAGGAGGTGTCCCAAATCCAGAAGCAGCGGGCAGCCGGTGCGCCGGTGCAACTCGGCCATGAAGTCCAGGACGTGCAGGCGTCCATTGCGCCAGCCCACCACCGGGTTCTCGAGGACGAGCGGCACCGAGAGGTGCGACTGGACGTGGAGCGCGTGGGCGGCCGCGTCGGCCAGCCCCTCGGCGGTGAGCGGCGGCGGAAGGTAGAGGTAGCCCGGCAGCGGCTGGCCCAGGTGGTGCCACCAGCCGACGTCGTTGCCCACCCAGGCCGAGTGGACGGCCCGGGCATGGGCCTCCAGGAAGGCCAGGGCCTCGGGGCTTTCGAGCTCCGGGCCATAGAGGTTGAGGTGCACCGGGTGAAACAGCACTGGCACCCGCTCCCGCGCCTCCCAGAGGACGCCGAAGAGCGACGCCTCGCGCCGCGTCTGCTCGATGTCCAGCGGCGCCGAGTACTCGACGACGTCGAAGAGGCCGGGATTCGCTTGAAAGAGGGCCCAGGGCTGCGGGACGTCGTGGACCGACAGGTTGCTGCTCAGTCCCAGGCCGCGGAATGGCAGGTGGAAACTCACCGAAGGACGGCCACCCTACTCCATGCGCATCGCTTCCACCGGGTCGAGACGCGCGGCACGCGCCGCGGGGTAGATGCCGAAGACGAGGCCCACCCCGCTGCTCATGGCCAGGGCCAGCACCACCGCCCAGGGCGGCACCACGGTGGGAAAGCCGAGCGCCCAGCGGGCGAGGAAGGAGATGCCGAAGCCGAGAATGAGGCCGATGATGCCGCCGATGAAGGACAGCGTCACCGCCTCGATGGCGAATTGCCCGAGGATGCGGCCCCGCTTGGCGCCGAGCGCCTTGCGGATGCCAATCTCCTTCGTCCGCTCGGTGACCGAGACCAGCATGATGTTGAGGATGCCGATGCCCCCCACGATGAGGGAGAGCAGGCAGATGCCGGCGCCGGCGGCGGTAATAATCTGACTGAGGTTGTTGAAGGTGCGCGTCACCGACTCGTTGGTGTCAATCTCGAAGTTGTTGGGGGCCCCGGGCGCCACGTCGCGCCGCTGCCGCAGCACCGCCGTCACCTCGTCCTGGGCCCGTTGCACCAGCTCCGGGCCGTCGGCCATGACGTTGATGCGCACGTTGTGGTCCTTGCCGAAGTCATCGAGCGCGGTGGTGAGGGGCAGCACCACCAGGTTGTCCATGTTGAAGATGCCGAGGAACTTGCCTCGCTTGCTGAGGACGCCGCCGACGCGCACCATCTCCCCGAGCGGGCTCTGGCCCGGGAAGAGCTGGGCCGCCACCTCCGTCCCCAGCACCACCACCGGACGCTCCTCCTCCACCTCGCTCGGGCTGTAGAAGCGCCCCTCGGCGATGCCGATGACGCCGCTCGTGTCTATCCACTCCGCCGTGGCGCCCATGGTGAAGACGTTGGGCGACGTCTCTGCCCGGTCGCTCACCACCTTGAAGGCGCCAAAGCCCGCCTGGCCGGAGGCGGTCTTCACTGCCGGACAGGCATCGCGGATGAGCTGCACATCGGCCAGACGGAGCGCGGGCCGTTGCTGGAAGCGCCGCCAGTCGATGCGCCCGAAGTTGATGCCTCCTGGCCACTTGGAGACGGTGAAGGCGTTGGCCCCCAGCTGGGAGAGGTCGCGGGTGACTTTCAACCGGAGGCCCTCGATGAGCGCCATCATCGAGACCACCGTGGCCACACCGATGACGACGCCGAGAAGCGTCAGCATCGAGCGCAGCGGGTTGACCCACAGCGTCCCGAAGGCCAGACGCACGTTGTCGAGAAAGCCGCTGAGCGCCCTCATTCGTGCCGCAGCGCCTCCACCGGGTCGAGCTGTGCCGCTCTCGCCGCCGGCCAGATTCCGAAGACCAGGCCCACCATCGCCGCGAAACCCACCCCGGCGAGCACCGTGAGGGGCTGTACCGCCGCGGTGAGGCTCGTCACCGCGGCCACCAGCTTCGCCAGCCCGAGTCCGACCGCAGTGCCGATGACGCCGCCCAGGGCCGAGACGGCCGAGGCCTCAAGGAGAAACTGGATGACGATGGTGCGGCGGCGAGCTCCGAGCGCACGGCGGACGCCAATCTCCCGGGTGCGTTCCCGCACGCTGACCAGCATGATGTTCATGATGCCGATGCCGCCCACGATGAGGGTGATGACGCCCACCGCCACCGCCACGCCGTACAGGGCACCGGTGAGGCTGTTGTAGGTGTCGGCCAGCTGCTCGGCGCGGAAGATGCTGAAGTCGTCGGGCTTGTCCGGCGGCACGTTGCGGACGCGCCGGAGGATGCCGGTAATCTCGTCCTCCGTCCGGTCGAGGTCCTTGCGGTCATCGACCGCGACGTCGATTTGGAAGTCCCGCTTCCCGTAGACGCTGAGGAAGCTCCGGAAGGGCACGAAGGCCACCAGGTCCATGCTCTGCCCGAGCAGCTGCCCCTTGGCGGCCAGCACGCCCACCACCCGGTAGGGCCGGGTGTCGATGCGCACGCTCTCGCCCACCGGGCTGCGGTTGGGGAAGAGTGCCTCGGCCACCTGCGAGCCGAGGACGATGACGAAGCGCTCGTTGTCGCTGTCGGCGTCGGTGATGAAGCGGCCCTGGGTGACCTCGTAGCCGCCGATGCGCTGGAAGTCGCCGAGGGTGCCTGTCACGTCGACGCCGGAGGCCGTCTGCTCGCGGCTGGTGACGTCCTTGCTCTCCTCGTTGAGCTCGGGCACGACGAAGGTCGCGTAGTGCGACTGGTTGGCGATGGCTTGCATCTGGGGCACCGTCAGCTGCTTCCGGTTCCTGTACATCCACCAGTTGGGCCCGATGGAGATTTGCGGCGTCCGGGAGATGTTGAGCGTGCTCGTCCCGAGGCTGGCCAGCTGGTGGGCGAAGGAGGCATTCAGCCCCTGGACGATGGCGATGATGGCCAGAAGCGTGGCCACGCCGATGCCCACCGCGGCCACCGTGAGGAGCGTCCGCAGCGGGTTCGCGCGGAGCGAGCCCAGAGCAATGCGGCCTCCTTCGTAGAACTCGATGCTTGGCTTCACAAGGCGGCAGCGGCCGCGGATGCCCGCGCCCGCTCCGCCCGACTCTCTAGCGCCACCTGCGCGCCCGGTCCATCGGACACGACTTTCCCGTCCATGAGGCGGATGGCGCGCGGACACCGCGCAGCGATGGCCGGTTCGTGGGTGACGAGCACCAGGGTATGCCCGGCGCTGTGCAGCTGCTCGAAGAGCTTGATGATTTCCTCGCCCGTGGCCGAGTCCAGGTTTCCGGTGGGCTCATCCGCGAGCAGCAACGAGGGCTCGGTGACCAGCGCCCGGGCGATGGCCACGCGCTGCCGCTGTCCGCCGGAGAGCTCGTTGGGGCGGTGGTGAACGCGGTTGCCGAGGCCCACCTTCTCCAGCGCCGCCAGTGCTCGCTGGTGCCGCTCCTTCGCGCGCAACCCCCGGTACACGAGGGGGAGCTCCACGTTGGCCTGGGCCGTCTCGCGGGGCAGCAGCTGAAACGTCTGGAAGATGAAGCCAATCTCCTGGTTTCGGATGTCGGCCAGCGCGTTGTCCGACATCCCGCTGACGTCCTTGCCGTTGAGGATGTAGCGGCCGGAGGTGGGCGTGTCGAGGCACCCGAGGACATTCATCAGCGTGCTCTTGCCCGAGCCCGACTGGCCGATGACCGAGGCCCACTCGCCCTTCTCGATGGCGATGTTGACGCCGTCCAGGGCGTGGACCTCCTCCTCGCCGACTTTGTAGTACCGCCGGATGTTCTCGAGCTGGATGAGCATGGGCGTCGTCGGGGACGTTTAGCCCTGGGCCGGGGTGTGGGCGCCGGCAGCTGCTGGGCCGCCCGGCTGGTTTTCCTTGAGGCGGTCCCCGTCCTTGAGCTCCTTGGAGACGGTGCGGAAGGGGCCTTCCACCACCTTCTCGCCGTCCTGGAGCCCCTCCAGAATCTCGAGGTCCGTGTCCGAGGCGATGCCGGTGCGGACGCGCCGGGCGTGGGCCTTGTTCTCCGAGTCGACGACGAAGACCACCTTGGCCAGCGTCTCGCGGCTGCGCTTGGCGGTGAGGGTGGTGTTGGCCTCGCCGGGCGTCTTCACCTCGGGCAGCGTCTTCTCCGGGCGGACAGTCACCGCCTGGATGGGGACGATGACGGCGTCTCCGCGCGTCTCGGCGGTGATGCGGACCTCGGACGACATCCCGGGCAGCACGCCCACCGGCCGGGTGTCGAGGAGCACCTTCACCGGGAAGGTGGTGACTTCGGACTCGGTGCCGGGGTTCTTGATGGTGGCCTTCTGGGCAATCTCCACCACCGAGCCCTCGAACGTCTGGCCCTCCAGGGCATCGACGCTGAGCTCCGCCCGCTGCCCGGGCTTGAGGAAGACCACCTCGTGCTCGCCGACTTCAATCTTCACCTGCATGTTGTTCAGCGCGGCGATGGTCATCACCGTGTCCTCGCTGAAGTCCGAGCCGCGGACACGCTCGCCAATCTCGCGGGAGAGCTCGATGACGTTGCCATCGATGGGCGCCACGAGCTCGGTGCGCGAGACGTCGGTCTCGGCCTGCTCGTAGGAGGCGACGCTGCTCGTGTACTTCTCCTTGGCTGAGTTCAGCCGCGCCATGGCGCCGGCGTAGTTGGCGTTGGCCAGGTCGAGCTCGGCCCCGGAGGACATCCCGCGGTCGGCCAGCGTCTTGGTGCGCTTCAGCTCGAGGGTGTAGCGGTCGACGTCCACCTGGGCATTGGCGATGTCACTCTTGGCGGCGTTGGCCGCCGCCAGGTTCTGCTTGGCCCGTCCGAGGAAGGGCCGGGCGTCGATTTTCGCCAGCACCATCCCCTTCTTCACCGGGTCACCATCCTTGACGAAGAGCTGGAGCAGGTCCCCGGAGAGGTTGGAGGAGATTTTCACCGTCGTCACCGACTCGACTTTGCCGGCGCCCACCACCACCCGGGAGATGCTTCCCTTGTGGGCCTTGGCCATCTGGACGTCGACCGCCGGAGGCGGCCGGTCCTTGAGACCAGCCACGGTGATGCCCAGCACCCCCAGCACGAGGACTCCCAGCAGCAACCCCTTCCACCACGTCATGGTATGACTCCGTCACTGAGCGTCCCGACGGCGCGCTCGAGGTTGGCCTTCGCGTTCTCTACGGCCGCGCGCGTCTGCAAGAGGGACAGCTCGGCAGTCAAAAGCTTCACCTGAGCATCACGAACGTCCAGCGTGTTGCTTGCACCGGCGTTGAAGCGCTCCTGGAAGTAGGCGAGATTCTTGGCCGCAGTCTCGCGGTTCTCGACTAGGACATCCAGGGCTCGCATCTGGTTGGTCAAGGCGTCGAGCGCTGTGCGCACCTGTCCGCTGACGTCCACCACCGCCTGCTTGTAGGTGGCTTCCGTGAGGCGCTTGGCCTCCTCCGCCTGCCGCGAGGCGGCGAAGGTTTGCATTCCGTCGAACAGGCTCCAGCCCAGGGTGAGGGAACCGGTGTAGACGCTGTTTTCGCGCAGATGGCTGAAGGCCGTGTTGAAGTCGTTGGTGGCGTGGTTGAACTGGAAGTTCCCGTTGATCTTCGGAAAGAGCGCCGACTGCTGGATGGTGATGTTGCTCTGGGCGGCGTCAATCTGGGCCTGGTAAGCCCTGAGGATGGCGCGCTTGTGCTTGGCGACTGCCTCGGCCTCGATAAAGCTCGGGGGCTCGGGGGGCTTCTCCCCGAAGCTCTTGGGCTCGATGGCCTCGAGCTCCTCCGTCTCCGGCCGCGCCAGCCAGGAGGCCAAATCGGCCTGGGCCTGCACCACGGCGATGTGCTGCTGGATGGCGTTGTTCAAGTCCGTGCCGTAGTTGACGTGCGCCGCCAGCGCGTCTCCCTTGATGCCCTTGCCTGCCTCGTAGAGCGCCTCGGCGCGGTCCCACAGCTCCTTGCTCTTGTGGGCCGTCTCCACGAAGACGCGGAGGGAGTCCTGGGCTGTGTAGAGGACGTAGAAGCGGCGGATGGCCTCCAGCTCGGAGAGGTCCTCCTGGTCCTGGGCCAGCCCCTTGTTCGCCCGCTCGAGCTCTCCGGCCTGCTTCAGCTGGAACCACTGGGTGATGTTGAAGACGACCTGGTTGACGTTGGCGCCGATGCCAAAGTTGTTGACGTGGCTCGAGGGTTGGGCCGGAAAGAAGAGTGGCGGTCCCGAGGGCAGAACCACGATGTGGGCCGGCGTGGGCGAGTTCCACGTCCGGGCGGCACCGGCATTCACCGACAGCTGCGGGACGAGGTCCGCGCGCTGGATGGCCACCGTCTCGTAGCTCTCGAGCCAGGTGTAATAGGCCGTGACGGCCGTGAGGTTGTTGCGCGCCTCCGCCTTCACTTCGTCGATGGTGATGGGCGTGGAGGCGAGCAGAAGCGACAGAAGAAGGCCCGTCACTTGCCACCCCCGGACAAGCCCGGTAGCCCGACGCCAAACACGCCCACCTCGGCGACGAACAGCGCCGCGCCGACGAGCAGGCCCTTGCGGGGACGCATGCCTACCACCGCGGCAAAGCCCACGCCGATGAGCAGCGCGGCCCAGAGGTGAAAGAAGTCGAGGGAGGAGAGAAGTCGCATGAGCTTGGGAGACTGGGGGTGGAAGACGAAGGCCAGGGACGAGGGCAGGAGCGTCGCCGCCCGGTCCTCGCTCAGCGATGTCTGTACCAGGGCAACAAGTCCGTAAAGAAACCTGGCCAGCGCCAGCGGTAAGAGCCCCACCGCCGCCGCGGTGAAGAAGCCGTTGAAGGCGCCCTTCTTCCCGAGCAGCCAGGCAAGCACCGAGAGCACCACGGCGATGCCGAGGACCATCAGCACCGGCAGGACGAGGCCGCCGGCGATGGACGTCACGAGCTTCAGGCGCTGGGCTTGCTGGATTTGGTCGGCCAGGTCGGCCTCCGGCATGCCCTTCAGCTGACCGCTGCTCTCCAGCCCCTGGATGATGGAGGGCGCCGCGTTCCACTTCACGGCGAAGGCCGCGCCGCCGAAGGCCGTGGCCAGCGAGAGAAACACCACCGGCCAGAGGGCCTTGCGGGCCTCCACGGCTGCTGGCACGCCCTCCGATGGGTTGGTCAGTACCTTGGTGAGCAAGAGTGCCATCGTGCGACGCGAGTTACGCGCCGCGGTGGGTGCGATTGCCGGAGTCGCCCAAGCTGTCCAAGACGGACCGAAAACCGCGGTGTTGCGCCCTGTAGCAGAATTTTTGCGGGGCGGGGAGCCCCGGGGTAAACGGAATTGCCAGGCTCGCGCTCCGGCTGAAGACAAAAACGCCAGGCCGCATTGGTGCCGCCGACGCGGGGAGGACCGTCCAGGGATGGTCGACAGCAGCGACTTGGGACAGGTGCTGGCCGAGGCGGAGGACATCGCCCGCTCGGTGAGCCAGAAGCTGACGTCGGCGCATGTGGTCCTCGCCCTCTTCACCGTCGACAACCCCGGCGCCCGTCTTCTGCGCGAGCGCGGTGTGGACGAGGACGGGCTTCTGGCCAAGCTGAATGGCGCTCCCACCGAGGCCGAGGGGACGCTGGCCGAAGTCCGGGCGCGGGCCCAGGACATCGCCAGGCACTGCGGCTCCTCCGAGGTGGACTGCCTGCACCTCTTGATTGCCGTCACCCGCGTCCGGTGCTCCGCGCAGACGCTCCTCGCCGCCGTCCACCTGGACCTGATGCAGCTGCGCAACACCGCCCTCTCCTACTTCCTCAGCGGCCGCATGCCGCGAAAACTCCTGCAGCGCGCCCCGGCGTCACCGCCGCCTTCGGCCCGGGGCCTGCCCTCGCCTCTGCGTCCGGCGACGGCCGTCGCCGTGGCCCCGGTTGCCTCCCCCCTCCTCTCCGCCCGTGCGCTGGTGGACGCCGAGCCCGAGGTGGAGCCGGATCGGCTGGCCGTGAGGCCCACCGAAGCCCCGCTTCTGCGGGTGGTGCCCACGCCCGTCGAGGACGGCTCGGGCCTTGACCCCCAGGCCTTCCCCCTCCTCACCCAGCTTGGCCGAAACCTCACCGCCGCGGCCCGCGCCGGCCGGCTCGACCCGGTGGTGGGGCGGCAACGGGAGATGGACGAGGTCCTCGACGTCCTCGGCAAGCGCCGGGCGAACAACCCCTGCCTCGTCGGGGACCCCGGGGTGGGAAAGACGGCCGTGGTGGAGGGCGTCGCCCAGCGCCTGGTGGGCGCCTCGGGCCCCCTCGGGCGCACCCTCCTCATCGAGCTGTCGACGGCGGACCTCGTGGCCGGCACGTCGCTGAGGGGCTCACTCTCCGAACGCCTCAACGGCCTCAAGGAGGAGATGCGCCGGGCCGCCGGCCGGGTGGTGCTCTTCATCGACGAAATCCACACCCTGGTGGGTGCCGGCTCCACCGGCGAGGGCGCCCAGGATGCGGCCAATGACCTCAAGGCCGCGCTGGCCCGGGGCGAGTTCCCCTGCATCGGCGCCACGACGCACGACGAGTTCCGTCGCTTCTTCAGCAGCGACGCCGCCCTGGAGCGTCGCTTCACCGCGGTGGTGGTGCGTGAGCCGACGGTGAGCGAGACGGTGGAAATTCTCACAGGCCTCCTCCCGCGCTACCAGACGCACCACGGCGTCACCTACACCAGGGCCTCGGTGGAGGCCGCGTGTAGCCTCGCCGCCCGGTACGTCACCGACCGCTTCCTTCCCGACAAGGCGGTGTCGGTGGCGGACCTGGCCGGCTCGCGGTGCGCGCGCGCCGGCCGGGGGACGGTGGAGGCCAAGGACGTGGCCGAGGTGGTGGCCGGCATCGCCGGGCTGCCCGTCGAGCGCCTCCTCATGGGGGACTCGGCCCGCCTCTTGCGCCTCGAGGAGGAGCTCGGCGAGCGCGTGGTGGGACACGCCGAGGTGGTGGACCGGGTGGCCAAAGTCATCCGCCGCAACTACGCCGGCTTCGCCAGCCGCCGCCCGATGGGAAGCTTCCTCTTCCTCGGGCCCACCGGGGTGGGCAAGACGGAGATGGCCCGCGCGCTGGCCGAAGTCCTCTTCGGTACCCGGGAAGCGCTGGTGCGCCTGGACATGAGCGAGCTCTCCGAGGCCCACGCCACCGCCCGGCTGGTGGGCGCGCCGGCCGGCTACGTCGGCTACCAGGACGGGGGCCAGCTCACCGAGGCCGTGCGCCGGCGTCCGAGCTCGGTCGTGCTTCTCGACGAGGTGGACAAGGCCCACCCCGACGTCCTCATGGTGCTGCTGCAAGTCCTCGAGGAGGGCCGCCTCACCGACGGGCGCGGGCGCTCCGTGGACTTCTCCAACACCGTGGTGGTGCTCACCTCCAACCTCGGGGCCGAGGCCTTCTCCGTGGTGCGCCCACGCGTCGGGTTTTCCGGCGCCTCGAGCGCCTCCTCCGACGCCGACGGGGCGCTGGCCTCGGCGCGCAAGGCGCTTCCCCCCGAGCTCTGGAACCGCCTCGACGACCGGCTGGCCTTCCGCCCCCTGAAGCCCGCGGAGCTGGGACGCATCGCGCGCCTCTTGCTCGACGAGAGCAGCCGCCGGCTGGCCTCCGAGCGCGGCATCGCCTTCGCTGTGGACGACAAGGCGGTGGAGGCGCTGCTCGATTCGGGCCTCGACCCGACACTCGGCGCAAGGCCCGTCCGTCAAGCCGTGGAGCGCCTCGTCGAAGGGCCCATCGCCGAGGCCATCCTCCTCGGGGAGTTTGGCCCCGGAGACCGAGTGCGCGTCTCGGCCCACGCCGGCAGCGTCACCTTTCGCCGCGACGCCAGCCGCTAGGACTCCCCTTCCGCCTTCCCGGGCCGGTGGTACAAACCACTTTTCTCCCGCGCCCATGGCCTCCGCACTGCGTCACCGCGTCTTGGTGGTTGGCCTCGGCCGCCTCGGCGGTGCGATGGCCACCCAGCTCCAGCGCGAGGGGTGGAGTGTCCGCGTCCGGACGCGCTCCGTGTCCGGACGGCGGGCGGCCAAGGCCCTCCGGCTGCGGGAGGCCACCCCGGCCGAGACGCGCGCCGCCCCCTTGTGCTTCCTCACCGTCCCAGACGGCGCCGTGTCCAGCGTCGCGGCGGCGGTGGCGCCTCTCCTCGCGCCCTCCTGTGCCCTCGTCCACTGCGCCGGTGCGCTGACTCTGGAGGTGCTGCACGCCGCCGCGGCCGGGCGCCCCACGGGCTCCTTTCATCCCCTGGTGGCCGTCTCCAGCGCGGACACGCCGCTTGCCGGCCATGCCGTGGCCGTGGCCACGCGCTCGCGGCTCTTGGCGCCGGAGCTCGTCCGGGTGGCGCGGGCGCTGGGGTTGAGTCCCTTGCGCATCCCGGAGGCCGGGCGTGCCGCGTACCACGCCGGCGCAGCGCTGGCGGCCGGCGGGCTGGTGGCCCTGCTCGACGCGGCGGTGGCGACGTGGCAGGCGGCGGGCATCGAGCGCCGGGCGGCGGAACGGGCGCTCCTTCCTCTCATGCGCTCGGCGCTGGGCGGCGTGGAGGTGCGGGGGCTCCTTCGCGGGATGACGGGGCCGGTGGTGCGCGGCGACGCGGACATCGTCGAGGCCCACCTGGCAGCCCTTCCGGAGGAGGTGCTTCCCCTGTACCGGCAGCTCTTCGCCCGCGCGCTGCACCGGCTCTCCCCTCCCCTCAGTCGCCCGGCCATGCTTCGCCTGGAGCTGCTTCTTGGGCCGAAGCGCAAAGCCCGCCGGCGCTCCTCCTAGAAGGACAGGCAGGCGTTAGGGCGCGAGGATGATGCGCGGGCCCTGCAGCGCCTGGCGTACCGGGGCGAGCGTGGCGTCCGAGAGCGCCTCGCCCTCCGTCAGCCTCCGCATGGCCAGGGTGGAGCCACTTCCCGCCGAGGCGAGGAGCGTCTTGAATTCGCCCAGCAGCGCCAGCGCCGCCTCTTCCATCTGCTTGCCCGGGGCCGAAGCCTGCAAGGGCTTACCGGCCTTCTCCGAGAGGTAGGCGGTGAAGCGCGCCAGCGCGGCGGCCGAGGCCCGGACGTCGAAGGGGCCGAGCAGCCGCGACAGCGCGTCGGTGGGCACGGTGAGCAGCCGCGGGACACCGGCGCGGCCCAGCCCCGGGTGGACGAGGCCCACCTTCTCCACCTCGAAGACGCCCAGCACCGAGTCCTCCGGCGCCGGCTCGCGGTAGGGCACCGTGTCCAGGAAGAGAAGCAAGGGGTCCGCTCCCTGCTGGGCAGCCCGCACCTCCTCGGCGTCGAGAGGCGGAAAGTGTTCCGGCACGCCGATGAAGAGGAGTGGAAAGACGGCGTCCTCCCAGAATTCGTCCGGCGCCGAGCCCGTCCGGTGGGTGGCGGCGAAGAGGTCCGCCAGGAGCTCGGCCAGCCGGGGCGCCTTCTCCACCTGCTCTCCCAAGGGTTTGGCAGCGTCGAGCCGGCCAAGCGCGCCGAGGAGCTGCTGCTCGAGCTGCGGACGCGCCTCGGCTGGAAGGCGCGTCGCGGCCCGCCCGAGCGCGTCGCGCAAGTCCCGCGCCAGGCTGTCGGCGCGGGCTGCCCACAGCTCGTCCAGCCGGCGCTTGTCCAGCGCCAGGAATTGCAGGAACGAGGGGTCGAACAACCGCGCATAGTCGGTCTGCGTGAGGCGCACCGGCGCGCCGGCGGTGGGCGCAAAGCGGGCCTCGGCCAGGGCCCGGCGAATGTCCTTCGTCACGTCCTCCAGGCGCCCGAGCTGCGCGCGGCTCAGCGCGTCGGTGACGGATGCGAAGGGCGACAGCATCAGCATCGCCTCGGGAAACCCGAGCATCGCCCCCTCGGGAGACTCCCGCATGGGAAACCAGAAGGCCTTGTCCGCCTCGGCCAGGCGCTGTCCGAAGGCCGCCGCCAGGCCGAGCGCGACGAGTTGGTGCTCGGGACGGTCCGGGAGGTAGGGGCCGCGCAACAGCTTGATGACGCCCTTCTCCACCTCCGGCCAGGGGGTGGTGAGGAGGTCGACCGGCTTGCCCTCCACCTGGGCGAGCGAGGTAGCCAGCTGCGTGAGGGCAGCGTCGAGGTGGGACGGGGGGCGGGCCATGGGTCGGTTCAATAGCGTAGAACGGGGCCCTCGTGCAGACGGGCTTGTCACCGACGAGGCGAGCACGGGCCCGGCTGTGGTT
>Ga0302184_10002327_pt1 | contig 12065 bp, 8 predicted proteins | sample I_Palsa_N3_3_FD_200233 | JGI IMG/M metagenome (GOLD analysis project Ga0302184, IMG submission 200233) | Peat permafrost microbial communities from Stordalen Mire near Abisko, Sweden - I_Palsa_N3_3 | ecosystem: Environmental > Terrestrial > Soil > Palsa > Peat permafrost | place: Sweden: Abisko...
CCGTAGACGGTCGCCAGCCCGAGCCCGGTGCCGCGGCCCTTCGGCTTGGTCGAGAAGAACGGCTCGAAGACCCGCGCCACGGTCGCCCGGTCCATGCCGGTCCCGGTGTCAGAGACCCGGAGCCGGGTGTACCGTCCGAGCTTGAGCTCGGGCCGGCCGGTCGCGTAAGCGGCGTCGACCTCGATATTGCCCGTGTCGATGCTCAGGCGGCCGCCGCCGGGCATCGCGTCACGCGCGTTCACCGCCAGGTTCACCAGGACCTGCTCTAGCTGGCCCCGGTCGGCCTTGACCCGCCACAGGGCAGGCTCCGCGGCGATGACCAGGTCAATGTGTTCACCCAGGGTGCGGCGCAGCAGCTGCCCGGCCTCCTTGACCGCCTCGTTGAGGTCGAGGACTTCCGGCCGGATCACATCCTCGCGGGCAAAGGTCAGGAGCTGACGGGTAAGCCGGGCCGCCTGCTGCGCGGCCACCCGGACCTGCTCGATGTCCTCGAGCACGGGCTCGAGCCTGGCGTCCGACGGCGCGAGGACCTGGATCTGCTCGGCGGTGAAGTCGGCATAACCCTGGATGACGTTCAGCAGGTTGTTGAAGTCGTGCGCGACCCCTCCGACGAGCTGCCCGAGGCTCTCCAGCCGCTGAGACTGCTGCAGCCGCCGCTCGATCCGCTCTTGCTCGGCGATGGCCCGCAGGCGCTCCCGCTCGGCTTCCATGGCGATTCGCTCGGTGACGTCGCGGATCGCGGCTGTGACCAGCATCCCGCTGTTCGTCTGCAGGCCGCTCAGGGTGATCTCGGCCGGGAACCTGCGGCCATCCTGGCGCAGCCCGGACAGCTTGAACTCGATGACGCCTGGCTGGGCCTGGGGGGCGGCGAAGTAGCTGGAGCGCGCGGCGGCCAGGTCGGCGCGCGCCTTCTCAGGCACCAGCATCGCCACGGGGCGGCCGATCAGGTCGCCTGCCGCATACCCGAACAGTTGCTCGGCTTGAGTGTTCGCCATCGTGATCAGCCCATCGGGCGCCACGGCGATCATCGCGTCCGGGGCCACCTCGAAGAGGCGCCGGAAACCCTGCTCCGCTCCCCGCTGTTCGGTGAGGGCCGTCACGAGCCTGCTGCGCATCAGCTCCATGCCGCTGCCCAGGTCAGCGAGCTCGGATGGACCTGTCGCGGGAATACGGGTGTGATAGTCCCCGGCGGCGACGGCGTCGGTGGCCCGGTGCAGCGCCCGCAACGGCCTAAGCATGCCGAACCAGACCGCGATCACGCGGTCGGCGGCGATGGCCGCGAGCACGAGGCATATCACCAGGAGCGCAGCCAGGAGCGTGCGCTGTCCACGGCCGAGCTTGTTGGTGACTGCCTGCAGGGCGTCGGTGATCTGAGCCTGCATGGCGGCCTCCGCCGAACGAACGCCTAGCGCGTACGGCCGGGTATGCGCAATATTCGCCTGCAGCGCCTGCGCGGCGGCGAAATTACCCTGGGCCATAGCCGCCAACTGGGGGTCGGCCACGTCGGTAAGCCAGGCCTGCTCAGCCGCCAGGGTCGCGTTGAGCTGCCTGGTTATCGGGCCGTAGCCTGCCGCCAGCTGGCCGAGCTGGTCCCGCACTGTGCCGATCTGGGTGAGCCCGGCGGTGAACGGGGCCAGCGTGCCGGCATGCCCGCTGGTGACGTAGTCGCGGACCCACGTCTGCTGAGCCGAGTAAAGGCTGAGCAGGTCGCCTGCGGCCGCGGCCGCGGGCACCAGGCGCTGCGACAGCTCGCGGTCATCGGCTCGGTTACCGGCCGCCGTGACCAGCGCGCCGCCCAGCGCGGCCCCGGCCAGCAGTACGGCGACCGCGGAGCCGGTGGCCGCCCGCAGCCGGATGCCGGTTCTCATGCGAAGTACAGCGCGCGCAAGGTGAGCACGATGGCCAGGATCGCGAGGATCACAAGAGCCTTTATGAACAGCCCCTTTTCGTAGCGGACCGCGTCGTTGATCTCTTGGCGGAAGACCACCACGGGCCGCGTCTTGACCGCTTCGATCGTCACGTCGGGACCACCATCTTCCCCGTCTTCTCGGTCTTGTCCCACTTCATTTCCGCTCCCCTCAGCTCCTTGACATAGGAGGCGAACGTGCAGGCGCATAGCAGCGATCCGTATCCCACGACGTAGACGACAAGCGGGCTGAGGAACCGGCCGAATCGGTGTGGCTCGGCCACCTTGGCCAGGCAAGCCGCCGGCATCGACACGGCAGGCCAGGCGTAGATGAACAGGATGCCCCCGGCCAGCAAGGCGCGGTCAGGAGAAAAATGAGTCGCGGCGAAGGTCTCGTGAGCCAGGTCACGAAACAGCCGGGGGACGCAGGTGTACAGGACGATGCCCAGGTTCACCACGCCGGGGAACATCATGCCCTGGCGCCAGGTGTGCCGGGCGATCGGCGGGTCGATCAGCAGCGCGAAGGCGGTGATGAAAAAATAGGTAACGGCGTTGGTGATCCACAGGATGTGAAAGGCGCGCCAGGCGCCGTCGTCATTGGCGAAGTACAAGGTGACCAGCGAGAACGACGACACGATCATGAAGATCGGCTGGAGGAAGAGGCAGAACCAGAAAACTCCGAAGGTGACGCTGCCGAGGCGGTGCCCCCGGCGTCGCCGGAACCACAATTTGCGGTACCGCTTGGTGACCTGCACATTGCCGCGGGCCCAGCGCAGCCGCTGTTTCCACAGGCCGATGATGGAGCCGGGTTCCTCGGCCCAGACTATGGCGTGCGGCTCGAACACCACCCGGCGTCCGTTCAGCTGAGTCTGGAACGTGGTGAAGGTGTCCTCGGCCAGGGAGGTGGTATCGATCCGGCCGCCCAGGGCGAGCAGGTTCGCCCGCGTGTGCAGCTGGGCGCCGCCGGCCAGGCAGGCGGTCGCGCCGAGCACGTTCTGGCCGCGGCGGGCGGCGGCCTGGGCCGTGATGTACTCGTAGCCGATGAAGCGGGTCATGTAGTTGCCAGGGCGGCTGCCCTCCTTGATGTACGCGGTGACGGCGCCCACCCGCGGGTCGGCCAGGTGGCGGGTCATCTTGCGCAGCGAGTCGGCCTGGAAGATGACGTCGGCGTCGGTGATCAGGAGCGCCTCCATCCAGTCGTCGCGCAGGATGATGGCCAGGCCGTGATTGAGCGTGTGCGCCTTCCCCTGGCCGCCCTTTTCCCGGCGCAGGTGGATCACGCTGCCCGGATACTGGACCTCCTTGGCCGCCGCCACCTGCGGGGTCTCGTCCGTGCTGGCGTCGTCGACCAGGTAGACGCGCAGAGCTTGCCGCGGGTACTCAAGCGACATGAGCCGGTCGATCGAGGCCGCGATGACCGCCGCTTCGTTCCAGGCCGGGATCAGCACCGCGGTCCGCGGGAACACCGGCGCGCAGACGTCGTAGTCGTTGCGCCAGAAATGGCCGGCGACCAGCAGGAACTGCCAGCTCGCGGCGACTTCGGGGACGGCGCCGAGCATGACCAGGACGACGAGGGTCCACTCGCCGACGCCGAGAAAGTCGTGGCCCACAGTGGTCAGACCCCGGCGGCACTCACGGTTTGCCGGACCGAGTCGTAGATACCGATGTCCCGGCAATGGTGGCTGTCACTGCCGGCTACCAGCGACACGCCCGCGGTCGCCATGGCCGTGACGGTGCGGACCGATGGGCATGACCACTTTTCGTTGACCTCAATCATCGCGCCCGCGTGGGCCACCCGCTTAGCCAGGTGCGTCAGGAGCGGATCCGGAACCATGGCCTCGTTCAGTCCGATCTTGGGCAGGACGCTGAACAGGTGCGCGAGCAGCGCCCGGAAACCGGCCCGCAGCGAGTTCGCGGTCGCCTCGCACAGCCGCTCGATCGCCTCGGCCGCGGTCATGCCTCCGTAGGAGATCACCGCCCGCACCTCGGCGGGGTACACGGGGCCGTTATCGGAGGGGAACTGATGGTCGGCGATCAGCACCAGGTCGACGCCACTCAGGTCGGGTGGTGTGTCGATCTGGCCGGAGGTGTCGAGGATCTTGGCCTCCACGCCGGCCAGGACCCGCAGCCCCGGCCTGTGACGGTACGCCTCGACGGCGGCCACGAAGTCAGGCACCCAGGCCGTGTCCCGCCGCACGTGATCGACGAGGCACAGCGTGCGAAGCTCGCGATCCCGGGCCGCCTCGACGTTCTCCGCGAGGGTGCTGGCTCCGTCGGAGAACGTCGAGTGAACGTGAAAGTCCTCATCCAGGGCGACGCGGTCGTTAGTGACGGAATTCATGCCGGGCTGGTCTCCAGGTTCTCCGGGGACTTTGGGTTCTTTGGGGTCTTCGGGTTCTTTGGGGTCTTTGGGGTCTTTGGGGTCTTTGGGGTCAGCCCGACGCTGGAGATGTCGGCGGGATCCAGGAAGAGCTCGTCGAGGAAGCGGACCACGGCCCGCTCGCGGAACCCGATCGTGGCCGGAAGCGGCCGTCCGAGCAGGGCGGCGAGCGCGAGCCTGGGCATGTCGACACCGCTGGCGATGGTGAGCCCGAGCGTGCCAGGCATCCTGGGGTTCACCTCGAGCAGCGCGGGTGAGCCGTGATGGTCACGTTTGCACTGCACGTTAGCGACGAAGGTGATACCGGTCGCCTGGGCGACGGCGCGCCCGAACCGCTCGACCTCGGGGTCGTGAACGGTCAGGCCACCCACCGACACACCAGAATCGACCCGGGCCCGAAGGCGCGGAACGGACGCGATCACACGTCCGGCCGCGTCGGCGAGCACATCGACGGAATACTCCTCGCCGGGCAGGAACTCCTGGACGATCAGGCTCGGTGAGCGATCAAGCGCGGCCAGTTCCACGGCGGAGGCCACCGTGATGATGCCGCGCGATCCGCTCCCCTCCCGCGGCTTGACAATGAGGGGATAGGTCCAGCTGGCCGGATCAACGGAAGGTCCGAACAGCTCGGTGCGAGGGACCTGAACGACCCCGGCGCAGTGCTCGGCCAGCGCGAGCTTGTCGAGGATGACGTCCAGCGCGGCAGCGGGCGCCAGGAGCAAGCCGATGCCCGCGGCCGTGAACGCCTCCCGCGCCCCGGCCAGCGGTCGCAGCTCGGCGTCGACGGTCGGCAGGACCACGTCCACGCCCAGCGCGAGGCACCGGGTCAGCACCGCGTCCGCGAAGCCCGGAGCCGCGCCCGCCGGGATGAGGGTGCGGGCCCAGGGCGGAACCAGGTAAAGACCGGCCGCCCAGGGATCCATGTCCGCGGCGAGGAGGTGCACCGATTCATCGGCGCGCAGCGACTTCATCGCGGCGATCGCGGCGGGTCCGCCCGCGCCGGTGACCAGGACACGCAGTACCCGTCCCGGCCGGTCAGACCCCAGCAGGTCAGTTCCCCGCTGGTCAGGCACGGTCATGGCGTCACCAGCGAATGGGCGCCGGCCGGGCGGGCCGGCAGGCCGCCGGCGCGGTCGCGGATGACCTCGAACGGCTCGGCGTGGCTTCCGCCGCAGTACCGGGACCAGTAGCGGGCCGTCGCGATGATCAGCTCGGGTTCGAGGTAATCGCGGACGCCGACCTGGGAACCGAACGTGTCGATGGCCTTAAGCTTGCCGCCGATGTGATCATCGATGGTGACGAAGTGGGTCGGCCGGTAGTCGACGGTGGCCGACGGAGACTGGAAGCAGTAGACACGGCCCACCCGCCGGGCGGCGACCATGACCGCACGATGGGTGTTGCGATGGTCCTGGTGGACGTCGTGAATGGAGTGCGTGTAGACGATCGACGGCTGGACTTCCGCGATGACCCGGTCGATGACGCCGATGGTGGGGTTGCCCTCCGCGATGAGGGTGTCCTGCAGGTCATCCAGGAACAGCCGGGCGCCGATGACGTCCGCGGCCTCCTGCGACTCACGGGCCCGCTGCGCCTGGTCTCCTCCGTGTGCGCCCCGCGAAAGGGTCAAGATCGCCACCGTGTGGCCGGCCGCCTTGTGGGCCAGCAGCGTGCCGGCCGCGCCGATCTCGACGTCATCGGGATGGGCCCCGATGGCCAGGACCGTCTCCCGGCCCGCGGCCCGCGCGGCCCGGCCCGCCGCGATAAGCTCGGTTGCCTTCGCGACCAGCTCCTGCGCTCCGATGGGCTTCTGCAGGAACTCGGCGGCCGCGCTGCGCAGCGCCGAGACCGCGTAATCAACCGTCGGGTTCCCGGTGAGCACGGCGACCGGCAAGTCGGGCTCCAGCTGGCGGACCTGCTCCAGGAGTTCGAGCCCCGTCATGCCCGGCATCTCGATGTCGGTGATGAGCAGATCCCACTGCTCGGTCGCGATGCGGCGCAACGCGCCGGTCGAATCGAGCTCGTGGGTGACGTCGAAACCGCCGCGTGTCCGCAGCACCCGGGTCAGGTACCCGCCGAGAGCGGGATCGTCGTCGATCAGCAGTATTCGTCCGGGCTGCTGGTCACGCTCGCTAGCATCCATGGGACCCCCGTCCACCGCCCTGGACCCTCGTCGACCGCTCCCCTTTTGTGATCAACAATGAGTAGTTAGGCGATTCCTATATGTTACTAACCAAGATAGCAGCCTTGTCGGGTTAGCCTCTGTCCCGGCGCCAGACGAGCGACTCCCAGGGCCGCAGTTCCAGGTCGGGCGGCGGGCGAAGCGGGGCGTCGGGGAGGTTGGCCAGGATGACCGGGGCGGTGGCCCAGCCGCCGTCCAGCGGCAGGGGCGCCTTGACCGCGCCCGCGGAGAAGTTCGCGGCGACCAGCAGTTCGGCGCCGGCCCCGCGGCGCACGAAAGCCCAGATCGCCGGGTGATCAGGCAGCAGGAGCTCGAAGTCGCCGTCGGTGACGACGGAATCGGCGTGGCGCAAGGCGATGAGCTCGCGGTAGTGCTCGAACACCGAGCCGGGGACGCCGACCTCGGCGGCCGCGTTCACCTGCGTGTAGTCGGGGTTGACCGCGATCCAGGGGGTTCCGGTGGTGAAGCCGGCGCCGGGCGAGGCGTCCCACTGCACCGGGGTCCGGCCCTGGTCACGGCTCATCCGGGCCATCGCGAGCAGGAGGGCGGGCAGGTCGGCATCGGTGCGCGCGGCTGCTTCGGCATAGAAGTTGCGCGCCTGGATGTCCCGGTAGTCGGCGATGGTAGCGAACGGCGCGTTGGCCATCCCCAGCTCGTCACCCTGGTACACGTACGGCGTGCCCTGGTGCAGGTGCAGGACGGTAGCCAGGGTCTTGGCCGAGGCCACCCGGTGCGCAGGGCTGTCGTCGCCGAACCGCGAAAGCGAGCGCGGCTGGTCGTGGTTGCCGAAGTACAGTGAGTTCCAGCCGCGCCCGGCCAGGCCCGTCTGCCACGCGGCCATCGACGCCTTCAGGGCGGCGAGCCTCAGCGGGCGCCGGTCGTATTTGTTGGCTCCTTGGTCCAGCCTGACGTGCTCGAACTGGAAGACCATGTCGAGCTCGTGTCGTTCCGGCTCGGTGAACAGCACCGCCTCGGAGACGGTCACGCCTGGCATCTCGCCGACGGTGAGCACATGCGCGTCGCGGCCGGCGAAGACCTCGCGGTACATCTCCTGCACGAACTCGTGATTGCGGGGGCCGAACGTGAAGTACGGCTCACCCGGCCCGTACAGCGAGCCGGGGCACGGCACGGTGTCCGGCAGCGAGGTGTCCTTGCTGATCATGTTGATGACGTCCATCCGGAACCCGTCGACACCGCGGTCCAGCCACCACCGCATCATGGCGAAGACCGCCTGGCGGACCTCGGGATTCTCCCAGTTAAGGTCGGGCTGCTTACGCGAGAAGATATGCAGGTAGTACTGGCCGGTCGCCTCGTCGAAGGCCCAGGCCGGACCGGAGAAATGCGACTCCCAGTTGGTCGGCTCCGCCCCGGGCGTCCCCGGGTCGGTGCCCGGGCGCGGGTCGCGCCACCAGTACCAGTCCCGCTTGGGGTTATCCCGGCTGGAGCGGGACTCGATGAACCACGGATGTTCGTCGGAGGTGTGGTTCACCACCAGGTCCATGACCAGCCGCATGCCGCGGGCGTGCAGCTCGGCGACGAGCTCGCCGGCGTCGGCCAGCGTCCCGAACAGCGGGTCGATGTCGGTGTAGTCGCTGATGTCATAGCCGTTGTCGTCCATCGGCGACCGGTAGACCGGGCTCATCCAGATGACGTCGACACCCAGGCGCTGCAGGTAATCCAGGCGGGCCAGCACCCCCCGCAGGTCGCCGAGGCCGTCCCCGTCGGAGTCGGCGAAGCTTCGCGGGTACACCTGGTAAACGACCCATCGCCGCCACTGCTCGTCGCGCTCTTGGCTCATGCGTGTCAGTATGACGCCATGGTAAATCCGCGTGCGGGACAACCCGCTGCCGCTGAAGACCTGGTGGACGTCGCGAAGCTCGTGACCGCCTACTACGCGGTGCATCCCGATCCTGGTGATGCCGCGCAGCGGGTGTCGTTCGGCACGTCAGGCCATCGCGGATCGGCCTTCACCGCGACGTTCAATGAGGATCACATCCTGGCCACCACGCAGGCCATCTGCGAGTACCGGGCCGCACGCGGCATCGACGGACCGCTGTACCTGGGGGCGGACACGCACGCGCTGTCCGAGCCAGCCCGCGTCAGCGCGCTCGAAGTGCTCGCCGCCAACGGGGTGCGGGTCAACCTCGACGCCCGCGGCGGGTATACGCCCACCCCGGCGGTCTCCCGCGCGATCCTGGCGCACAACGCGTCAGGCCGGGGACCCCGCGCCGACGGGATCGTGGTCACCCCGTCGCACAACCCCCCGCCGGACGGCGGTTTCAAGTACAACCCGCCCGACGGCGGCCCGGCCGGCACCGACATCACCACGCAAATCCAGGACCGGGCGAACGAGCTGCTGGCCAGCGGGCTGAAGGGGGTCCAGCGGATATCGTACGCACGGGCGGCCGCGGCCGACACCACCAGCGAGTTCGACTTCCTCGGCAGCTACGTCTCGGCGCTGGGGCAGGTGGTGGACCTGGCCGCGATCAGGGCGGCCGGGGTACGCATCGGCGCGGACCCGCTCGGCGGGGCCAGCGTGGCCTACTGGGGCGAGATCGGCGAGCGTTACGGCCTGGACCTGACCGTGGTCAACCCCGGCGTGGACGCGACGTTCCGGTTCATGACGCTGGACTGGGACGGCAAGATCCGGATGGACTGCTCGTCGCCGTACGCCATGGCCAGCCTGATCGCCCGCTCCCGCGAGTTCGCGATCGCGACGGGGAACGACACCGACGCGGACCGGCACGGCATCGTCACCCCCGACGGGGGCCTGATGAACCCCAACCACTACCTCGCCGTCGCCATCGACTACCTCTACCGGCACCGGGACGGCTGGCCGGGCGGGACGGCGGTGGGCAAGACGCTGGTCAGCTCCTCGATGATCGACCGGGTGGCCGAGGGCCTGGACCGGGCCCTGCTCGAGGTCCCGGTCGGCTTCAAGTGGTTCGTGCCGGGGCTGCTTGACGGTTCGGTGGCCTTCGGCGGTGAGGAAAGCGCCGGGGCGTCGTTCCTGCAGCGCGACGGCTCGGTCTGGACCACCGATAAGGACGGGATCATCCTCGCCCTGCTCGCCTCCGAGATCACCGCCGTGACCGGGCACTCCCCCTCGCGGCTCTACCTCGGCCTGACCGGCCGCTACGGGGCGCCCGCCTACGCCCGCATCGACACCGCGGCGACCAGGGAGCAGAAGGCGGCGCTGGCCAGGCTTTCCCCCGCCCAGGTCACCGCGAGCGAGCTCGCGGGCGAGAAGATCATCGCGGCGCTGACCACCGCGCCGGGCAACGGCGCCCCGATCGGCGGGCTCAAGGTGGTCGCCGCCTCCGGCTGGTTCGCGGCCCGGCCGTCGGGCACCGAAGACGTCTACAAGCTTTACGCCGAGTCGTTCCGCGGCCCGGAGCATCTCGCCGCGATCCAGGAGCAGGCACGGGAGATCGTCGCCGCGGCCATCGGCTGAAGGTCGCGGGTCAGACCGTGAGGGTGACGCCCTGCCCCTCGAGTGCGGGCAGCGTTTCGTCGTCGAACCACACGCCGCCCTCGGCGAGGTAGCGGAAATGCAGGGTGGTGCCGGCCTGGACGGTCACCACGGCGCTCCGGGTCCGGTTGGCACGCCGCCGCAGCGGGTGCGCGAACGGGTTCCAGTCGTTGAAGCTGCCTACCACGGACACGGGCCCGGCAGGCTCATCGGCCGGCAGCGCGAAGGTGACACGGATACTGCCGTCACGCCCGGCCCTGGTTGCCTTGATCATCTGATCTCTCCACTCCAGAGGTCAATAACCAGTTCGAGACTCATTATCTCCAAATTGCGGGCGCGGTCGCCGAAAACGCCCCAGATCGCTCCGGCGTGTCGTGGTGTGGCGGGTTATCAGCGCAGTCTGCGCAGGAACGGGTCCCGCGGCTGGAAGGGCGCCAGCTTGATCCGGGCGTGCGCGACGACAGCCCGGTCCGGCCAGGCGATAACCGGATCGAGGTCGAGGCCGGCGACCTCGGGCAGGTCGTCGGCGAGCCGGGAGACCCGCAGCAGCAGGTCGCGCAGGGCCCCGAGGCCGGCCGCCGGGCGGCCGTCGCCCCCGGACAGTAGCGGCGCGGAGCGGACCGACCGGATCAGCTTGTCCGCGTCGGTGTCGGTCAGCGGCGTGAGCCGGGCCGAGGAGTCCGCGAACACCTCAGAGGCTGCGGGGCTTTTGGGTTCCGCCCCGGCGAGCTCGAACATCACCAGCGGGCCGAAGGTAGAGTCGGCGGCCACCCGGACGCTCACCTCCACGCCGTCCGTTCGTGCCGCGGCCTCGGTGCGGTCGCCTTCGCCGCCTGCCAGCGGTATCCCGTAGTAGCCCAGCAGGTCGGCCGTCTGACGGCGGGCAAGCCAGCCGCCCTGGCGGGCCTGGCGGAGAAACTCATGCGTCAGGGCGCGGGCCTTCGCCGTCTTGATGTCGGGGAAGTCGTGGACCCGGCCGCGCGGCTCGGCCCGCCAGGCCCCGTATGCAGCGGCGCGGGCTAGCGCGGCCACTGCGGCCTCCGGGTAACCGTAGGCCGGCACCCGCCCGCCGCCGGGCCGCGGCAGCAGCCGGACAGATTCCGGCTGGTCGAGCACGACGGCAGCCAGCGGGATGCCCACGTCCGCCTCTTGGACGGCCTGGACCAGGTCGCCGGTGGCGCCGGTCGGCAGGACGACCGCGATAATCGCGGACACCTCGCCTTCGGCCGCGAGCAGTTCCAGGCACTGGCGGAAATCCTCGCCGCGCACGGTGGCCGTCATGTCGATGGGGCCGCGGTAGACGGTCAGGCCCCGGTCGGTGCAGGCGTCGGCGGCCAGCAGGCCCGCGCTGCCCACGTTGGACACGATCGCGACCGTGCGCCCGGCCGGGACGGGCTGGGTGGCCAGCAGCGCGGTGGCCTCGATCAGCTCGCCGAATCCGCGCGTGGTGATGACCCCGGCCTGCTCGAACAGTGCTTCGCGGCCGAGGCGGGGCGGAGCCGAAGCGAGGCCCGGGTGCTGGCCGGCCGGCGAACGGCCGGCCAGCACGGTGAGAACCGGCATGACCGCACCGACCCGGCGGGCCGTGCGGGCGAACTTGCGGGGGTTACCGAACGACTCGATGTACAGCACGGCGACCTTGGTCACCCTGTCGTGCTCCCACCACAGCAGCAGGTCGTTGCTTGACACGTCAAGCTTCGGGCCGACCGAGGCGAACGAGGAGATCCCGACGCCGAGCCGGGACAGCCGATCCACCAGGGCAAATCCCAGGCCACCGGACTGCATCACCAGCCCGGCCACCCCGGGCCGCGGCGGGCTGGCGGCGAACGTCGCGTTGAGCCCGATCCCGGGCACCGCCACGCCGAAGCCGTCGGGGCCGACCAGCCGCATGCCGTGGCGGCGGCACACCGCGAGCAGGGCGGCACAGGCGGCGGCGTCCAGCCCGGAGGCGATCACCACCAGGGACCGCACCCCGCGCTGGCCGCACTGCTCCGCCACCTCAAGTACCGCCCCGGCGGGCACGGCGATCACCGCCAGGTCGGCCGGCTCGGGCAGGTCGAGGACCGAGGCCAGCCGATGCCCGCCGCCGACCTCGCCGGCATGAGGGTTGACCGCGTACAGGCGGCCGGCG
>Ga0302184_10002328_pt1 | contig 12065 bp, 11 predicted proteins | sample I_Palsa_N3_3_FD_200233 | JGI IMG/M metagenome (GOLD analysis project Ga0302184, IMG submission 200233) | Peat permafrost microbial communities from Stordalen Mire near Abisko, Sweden - I_Palsa_N3_3 | ecosystem: Environmental > Terrestrial > Soil > Palsa > Peat permafrost | place: Sweden...
CGTCACTCCCGAAACGTCTGGCACAACTCCATGGTGCGCAGCGTGCTGCAGACGATCTCGGTTCCGCTGGTCGGCTTGAGCCGTCTCGCCCGCGGCATGAACAGCGGGACCAACGGGTAGCGAGCCGTTCATGCGGGCAGAAGTTGACGCGGTGGTCGTCGGCAGCGGGCCGAACGGTCTGGCCGCCGCGGTCACCATGGCCGCGGCGGGGTTGCGGGTGCACGTCATCGAGGGCGCGCCGACGATCGGCGGCGGCTGCCGGACCGAAGAGCTGACCCTGCCCGGCTTCTGGCATGACGTCTGCTCTGCGGCGCACCCGCTGGCGGTCGCTTCGCCGTTCTTCCGGCGTTTCGACCTGGCCGGACGCGGAGTCGCCCTCGCACGGCCCGAGGTCGAGTTCGCCCATCCGCTCGACGGCGGCCGGGCCGCGGTCGTGACCCGCTCGGTCGCCGAGACGGGCGCGCGCCTCGGTGTAGATGGCCCTTCCTACCAGCGCTTGTTCGGCCCGATGGCCGAGCACACCGACGAAATCTGCGACACCCTGCTGGCTCCGCTGCGTAAGTTGCCCGCGCACCCGCTGGTACTGGCGGACTATGGCCGCCGCGCCGTGCTGCCCGCCTCGGCGGTGGCCAGGCGCTGGCAGACCGAGGAGGCCCGCGCGATCCTGGCCGGCGCCGCGGTGCACGCCATGATGCCGCTGACCGCCATGCCGACGGCGGGCGTGGGGCTCATGCTGGTCTTGCTCGCGCACGGCGTGGGCTGGCCGGTCGTTACCGGCGGCAGTGCCCGGATCACCGACGCGATGGCCGATGCTGTGACCGCGTCTGGCGGCACCATCGAGACCGGCCGCTGGGTGCGCTCGCTCGCCGAGGTCCCGTCCGCGGATACGGTCCTGCTCGATGTATCACCGCGGACGTTCGCGCTGCTGGCCGGTGACCGGCTGCCGGCCAGGTACCGCACCGCGCTGGGCAGGTTCCGTTACGGCCCAGGCGTCTGCAAGGTGGACTTCGCGCTGTCCGGCCCGGTGCCCTGGACTAACCCCGATTGCCGGCGCGCCGGCACGCTGCACCTGGGCGGCACCTTCGAGCAGGTAGCGGCCGGTGAGGCCGAGGTGGCCGCCGGCCAGCACCCGCAGCATCCGTACGTCCTGGTCGTTCAGCCCGGGGTCGCCGATCCTTCCCGCGCCCCGGTCGGCCGGCAGACGCTGTGGTCGTACTGTCATGTGCCGTCCGGCTCCAACGTAGACATGACCGACCGGATCGAGGCGCAGATCGAGCGCTTTGCCCCCGGCTTCCGTGACCTCATCCTGGCCCGGGCGGTGCGCACCGCCGCCGATGAGGAGGCGCACAACCCGAACTACGTCGGCGGCGACATCGGCGTCGGCATGCAGACCATACGGCAGACCGTCTTCCGGCCGGTGACCCGGTGGAATCCGTACCGCACGCCGATCCGCGGCGTCTACCTGTGCTCGTCGGCGACTCCGCCGGTCCCCGGCGTGCACGGCCGGTGCGGCGAGCTTGCCGCGCTGACCGCGTTGCGGGACATGTTCGGCATCCGCGAGCTCCCCGACATCAGCCCGGCCCGGTTGCATCCCACCGTGAGCGCTCATACCGGGCGGTGACGGCGGGCGCAGCGGCGTCCCGCCCGCTCCGGTCCCGCCCGCCGGCGGGCGGCCTACTTGCGAGTGCCCCTGATGGATCCGGTGATAGGCGCGCCGGCCGGCTGCTTAGGCGTCGCGTAATAGGCGACGCAATGCAGCGCCCGATCACCAGTCGGCCAGGTCGAGGCGTCCGGCACAATGTTGGTCCAGGTGTACATCGATTTCGAATATGCGATTCCGACGTAAGACGAGAACGCGGTGTCGCACTCCGCATTAGCATCCTTGCTAATGGTGCTATCGCCCGGATACACGCCGCCCTTGGCCCAGAAATCGCTACTCGCGTAGAACACTTCCGCGGTGTGAGACTGGCTGCATGGCACGGCCAGGGTTATCTTCGGCCACGGGGTATTGGTGTTGAGGTCCATGTTCGAACCCGTCAGGCAATCACCGGCCTGGAACTGGGCGAGTTGCAAGTCCCCCACCGTGGGCGTCGCGTGAGCGGTGGGAGAGGTGCTCCGGCTCGGGCTCGAGGCCGGAGCGGTGCTCTGCCGGGCCGCGACCGGCTTAGGGGAGTTACCGCCAAGCGCGAGGACCAATGCGACGACCACGACCAGAACGGCCACGCCGCCGCCCACCGGCAGCAGCCAACGCGGCCGCTTCCGGGGCTGGCCGGACCGCGTAGGCGGGGTAGACCCCTGGTTGGCTCCTGATACCCCGGAACCGGCCTGGCCGGGAAGAGGCATCTGCGGCATGCCTGCGGACGCCCCGCCCGGCTGCCGGGCTGCCCACCACTGGTTGCCGGCACCCCCGGCGCCTCCCTGAGCCCCGGAACCCCCGGGCGCGACCGGATCGCCGTGGCCGGCCGAATAGCCCTGCGGCTCAGGGTATTGCTGAGCTCCCGAATATCCCTGCGGTGCGGGGTATTGCTGAGCTCCCGAATAACCCTGCTGCTCAGGATCCCCCTGCTGCCCAGGATTCCCTTGCTGGCCCGAATACCCTTGCTGACCTGGGTAGCTCTGCTGACCGGAATACCCTTGCTGACCGGAATACGCTGCATCGCCCTCCCCGCCGGCAAGCCCCGGCGCTGGGGGCGTCGCCTGAGTGGGCGGCGGGGGTGTCTGCGGCGCCATCGATGTCTGCGTGGGCGGCCCGATGGTGGCGTTGCCGTTGGTCGCTGGATCTGCGGTGTCCGCCGCCACGGACCCGGCAGCCCCACCAGCACTGGCAGCCCCACCAGCACTGGCAGCCCCACCAGCACTGGCAGCCCCACCAGCACTGGCAAGCTCAGCGGCCTCTGGCGTTCCGGCGTTGAACGCTGGGCCGAAGGTCCCTGCCATGCCCGGCGGGTAAGAGCCGGAGTCCCCTGACGCGGCTCGCTGCCCGGCCAGACCCTGGATCTCGGGCGACAGCCAGTCGGACAGGTCGGCAGCTGACGGATACGCGGCGGTCAGCTCGACGAGAAACTCCGTCGCCGTGGGCCGGCGTTTGGCGTCCCGGGACAGGCTTCGGCTGATCAGCGGCCGGATATTGTCCGGGACGTGATCGAGGTTCGGTGTGCCGTGAACGACGCGGTAGAGCAGCGCGGCGGTGTCGCCGATGCCGAAGGGCCCTTCACCGCGGGCAGCGTAAATGAGCACGCCGGCCAGGCTGAAGATATCGCTGGCCGGGCCGACGGCGAGCCCCTCGGCTTGCTCAGGTGACATGAAGCCGGGTGAGCCGATCATGTAGCCGGTGCCGGTCAGCGACGTGGCCTCGGCGGCTGAGGAAATGCCGAAGTCGATGATCCGCGGCCCGTCCTGGGCCAGCAGCACGTTCGAGGGCTTGAGGTCACGATGGATGACGCCCGCCGCGTGGATCGCGCTCACCCCTTCAGCCAGCCCCGCGGCCAGGGACAGCACGGACCGGGGCGGCAGCGGTCCCTGCTGCTCGACCGCGTCCGACAGCGACGTGCCGGGAACGTAGGCGGTGACCAGCCAGGGCACCGGCCCGTCTAGGTCGGCGTCGACGACCTGGGCCGTGAACAGGCCACCTACCTTGCGCGCCGCGGCCACCTCACGGGCGAACCTGGCTCGGAAGCCGGCGTCCTCGGCCAGGTTCGCGCGGATCACCTTCACCGCCACCATGCGGCCGCCCGGCGACCGGGCGAGGTAAACCCGGCCCATTCCGCCGCTACCAAGCCTGCCGAGCAGCACGTAGGGTCCTACGCGCTGAGGATCGCCCGCTTGTAGCGCAGCCAACTGTCACCCCCACCCACTGTCACACATCGTGCCAGCTCGGACCCAATCGCAGGAATTACACTTACCACAGATCGGGGCATCGGTCAGGCCCCGGATAGCCGATATCTCCGTCTGCCGGCAGCTGACGCCCACAATAGTGGCAATTACGCTCAAAAGCGGGGCAAAAGGACAATCGGTGGTCAAAGCACTCGCCGGTCAGGGCCCCGTATCCCGGCGCTCAACAAGAACCGCCTGGATGACCGCCTCACCGCCCTCGGCGAACCGGTTCAACCAGCGCCCGTAGGCCTGACGTCCGCTGGCCCGGCCCCAGAACGGCGGCCGGGCCAGCGGGAGAAGTGAGGTCTGATTAACGGGCGGTCAGAAGAGTTACCGCGTGACCTAGTTGCTGCGGACCCAGGTGGCGCTGGAGTTCTCGCCGCCGGCGAGGGACGAGACGTTGTCCTCGTTGCTAATCGTGCCGAAGTCGGTCAGCGGCAGGGTGCCGCCGCTGTCGGTGCAGCACGGCGGCTCGATGATGACCTCAGCGGAGGAACGGTCCGCTCCGGACACTGTCACCGTGGCGTCGTGGCTCCAGCCGCGGGCGGTGTCGTCGATGTACAGGGCGAACTTGTTGCTGCCCTCGTAGGTGACCGAGGCGTTGAAGTGGTCACCGGGCTTGACGGTGTTGCTAAGGTCCAGCGTCCCAATAACGGCTTCACTCAGGACTCCAGGAAGCCGGGCGCCTGGTAGGCGGGGTCTGGGTACTGATAGAAACCCTGTCCGCTCTTGACGCCAAGGCGGCCCTGGTCAAGGTAGGTGCGAACGAAGTCGGCGTTGGCGCGCAATTGCGGGTCACCCAGCTGCCGTGCCCAGTAGTCGGTGATGTCCCAGACGGTGTCTAGGCCGACACCGTCGAGCATTCCGAATGGCCCGATGGGCATCTTCATGATCCCCATCCAGGCCCGATCGACATCCTCTACCGACGCGATCCCGTTCGCGGCAAGCGTGAGCGCCTCCCGGTTGATCGCGGTGTAAAGCGCGTTGAAGACATAGCCGAAGTTCTCCCGGCGCACGCGGATCGGGATCTGGCCGATGCGCCGGGCAAAGGCGAGGAGACACTCCGTCGTCTCCGCCGACGTGCCAGGGTGCGGCATCACGTCCACCACGTTGGACAACCACACCGGCGTGTGGAAGTGCAGGGCGGCAAACCGATCGGGCCGCCCGGTAGCCGCCGCGAACATCGACGGAAGCAGCGTCGATGTATTTGTCGTGAAAACCGTCCGCTCCGGGCACAGCTCGTTGAACTGGCCAAGGACACGTCCCTTGAGCACGGGATCCTCGGGCACCGATTCACTCACGATGTCGGCATCGACCGCAGCGGCCACCGGGTCGGAAATGAATCCGGTTCTCGTCAACGCCTGGTTCAGGACCTCGGCGTCAAGGCTTCCCGCCGCCACGGCTGCCTCCCCGTAGCCGCGTAGCCGCTGCTCCGCGCCATCCAGGACAGCCGGATCCGCATCGTGCAAGACCACGTCGAAACCATGAGCCGCCGCCTGCAGTCCGATCTGCAGACCCATCGTGCCGCTGCCGATCACGAGCACACGGCGGATGTCATCAGCGTGCACGCCGTCCCTCCCAAGCCAGACGTCGCTCCAGGAAACGACAGTGCCCAGCCGACAAGGTGTGGAAACCCGGGGCTCCAACCCACGACTTAATTGCCCGTGCCGCGCTCCTCGACAGACGTCAGCTGCCAGACGTCAGCTCCTGCGGTGCGCTGCCCGGGCCGAGCTTAGCCTTCATCGCGGCGAGCTGACTGTCCACGTCCGCGGACGCTCCGGCTTCGTCGAGTTCCTTCTGGATGTCGTCGGTGTCGCCGCCGACGTCTTCCAGCACTCCGGACTGCAGCAGTTCGTCCAGGGCGCCGGCCCGCGACTGCATGGTGGCAATCTTGTCCTGAGCCCGCTGCAGCGCCGCGCCTGAATCGCCCAGCGTGGTCGAGATCCCGGCCACGCTCTCGTTCACCGAGGTCATCGCGCTGGCCGCGGTGTACTGGGCCTTGAGCGTTTCCTTCTGCGTCCGGAACTTGTTGACCCTGTCCTGCAGGACCTGGAGCGTCTGCTCCATCTTTTGCTCTTCCTCGGTCAGCTGCTGGTGCTGCGGTTCCATCCCGTCGATCTGGGTCTGAGCCGCGGCCTTACGGGTGAGCGCCTCCCTGGCCAGGTCCTCCCGGCCCTGGGCCAGCGCCGCCTGGGCCTGGTCCTGGAGGTGATCTACCGAATGCTGCAGCTGCTGCTCCTGCAACTCGATCCGCTTGCGTGACGCGGCGATCGTGACCAGCGCCTGCCGGACCTTGGTGATCTGGTCGAGCATCTGCTCGTAGGACAGATCGAGCATTTCATCGGGTTTCTCGGCGGCGTCGAGCGCCTTGTTGGTTTTGGCCGCGAGTATGTCGTGGGCCCTTTGGAAGAGAGACATGTCGATCTACTCCTTGTCGACGTTGACCGGACGGCTCCAGCCGGCGGGCTCCAACACGCGAGCCGCGGCGGCGAATTCTTAAGACGGTTCTGCCGGACCAAACCTATGCAGCAAATCTAGCCGTCAGCTGAACGCCGACGTGCATCTGCCCGCCCGTCACGCAACTTGACGACATCTCGCCACCGACTCAGCCAGTTCGCCACTGAGTGGCAGCCCGGCCAGCGCTAACCACCATCGGCCGTATCGGTCATCTATGCCAACAAAGATTCACGCTTACCAGCATCTGAATATGAGATAATCGCGGCATGGAGCTGCGGCACCTGGAAGTCTTCGTCGCCGTCGCGGAGGAACTGTCCTTCACCCGCGCGTCGAATCGGCTTCACCTGGTGCAATCGGGTGTCTCCAGCGCGATCAAGGCACTGGAACGGGATCTCCGGGCGAACCTGTTCGATCGGGACCGCCACCGGGTCATGCTGACCGACGCGGGTCAGGTGCTGCTACCCGAGGCGCGCGCGACGCTGGCGGCCGCGCAAGCGGCCAGGGATGCGGTCAGCCAAGCCCAGGGCGGCCTGCGCGGAACGGTCACCGTGGGCACGATGCTGTCGACCGGGCCGCTCGACCTGCCTGGCCTGCTTGGACGGTTCCACCGTGCGCACCCGGGCGTGGCCGTGCGGCTGCGCCTTTCCGCCAGCGGTTCCGCCGGGCTCGCCCGGGAGATGCTGGAAGGCCGCCTTGACCTGGCGCTGGTGTCGCTGCCTGGCCCGCCGCCCGCCGGGCTGAGTCTGCGACCGGTCACCGAGGAGCCGCTGATCGTCGTCGGCCAGCCCGGGCACCCGCTGGCCGCCAGCCCGGCCACGCTCGCTCAGGTCGCCGGTGAGCCATTCATCGACTTCCCGCTGGGCTGGGGTAATCGCGCGGTCGTCGACCGGGCGTTCGCCGCAGCCGGCCTTGACCGGGAGGTGCCGTTCGAGGCCGCGGACTTCGCCGCGGTGATCAACCTGGTCCGGGGCGGTCTGGGCATCGCCTTCCTGCCGGCCACCGTGGCCGCCGACCTGGGCGCGGACCTGGACGTCATCGAGATCTGCGATCACACCTTCACCTGGGTCATTTCCGTCGCGACCCCGGCCGGCCGCAGGATCTCCGCCGCGGCCCGCGCCATCCTGGCCGAACTGCCCGAACGCCCGGCCGACCCGCTCATCGCCACGGCCGATAGCCGTTAGCAACGTCTGCTATCACCATCCCGGTACGACATAGCCCGTCGCGCTGTTGCCATCACTGGAACCAACGTGGAGAAATTGAAGGAGAGCTGATTTATGCGTAACCGGACGATCGGCGGCGTGGCGGTAGGAGCGATCGGCCTGGGCGGGATGCCCATGTCGATCGAGGGCCGGCCCGAGGAGGATCGCTCCATCAGGACCATCCACGCGGCCCTTGACGCGGGTGTCACGCTCATCGACACCGCGAATGCGTATCACATGAACGCCGGCGAGACGGGTCACAACGAGCGGTTGATTGCCAAGGCCCTGGCCAGTTACCCCGGCGACACCAGCGACGTGCTCGTCGCGACCAAGGGCGGCCACGTCCGCCCCGGCGACGGCTCCTGGCAGGTCGACGGCTCGCCCGCCCACCTGCGGCAGGCCGCGGAGGCCTCGCTGAAGGCGCTGGGCGTGGACGTCATCGGCTTGTACCAGTTCCACCGGCCCGACCCGAAGGTTCCCTACGCGGAATCGGTCGGCGTCCTGAAGGAACTGCTCGACGAGGGCAAGATCCGGCTGGCCGGAATTTCCAACGCCACGATTCACCAGATTGACATTGCCCGGAAGGTCCTCGGCGAGGGAAACCTGGCCAGCGTGCAGAACCAGTTCTCGCCCGCGTTCAGGTCCAGCGAGGACGAGCTCGCTCACTGCGCGGAGCTCGGCATCGCCTTCCTGCCGTTCAGCCCGCTCGGCGGCATCGCCCGGGCCGGCCAGCTCGGCTCCAGGCACGCCGCGTTTCAGCAGGTCGCCGACGCGCACGGAGTGTCGCCGCAGCAGGTCACCCTGGCGTGGATGCTGGCCAAGGCCCCGGTCGTGATCCCGATCCCCGGCGCCAGCCGCCCCGAATCCATCACCGACTCGGCCCAGGCCGCCGACCTGACCCTTACCCCCGCCGAACTAGCCCAGCTCGACCGCTCCTAGCCCCGGCCCCGCATCGTGGATCGCTACCTCCCGCGGGAGGGAGGTAGCGATCCATGCTGCTGTTCGCCACCTCCGCCCCGCGGGAATGCCTAACTCCTTAGCAGAGCTAATGGTATAATGGGGACCGAAGGTTAAAGGGCGAGGTAGGGAGCCGGTACACGTGGCGTTTCCGGGAAGCCACCCGCAATTCCAGCCGAGACAGATGATTTCCTCGCTCCGGCAGCGCAACTACCGGCTGTTCTTCTTCGGCCAGATCGTCTCGGTGGCCGGCACCTGGATGCAGACCGTCGCGCAGTCGTTCCTGGTCCTGGACCTCACCCACAGCGGGACTCAGCTCGGTTTGACCACGGCCGTCAGGTTCCTGCCCCTGCTGTTGTTCGGTCCGCTGGGCGGCTTGTTCGCGGACCGGAGGGACAAGCAGCGGGTGCTGCTGGTCACCCAGACGCTGGCCGGGCTGCTGGCCGGGGCCTTCGCCATTTTGATCGCGACCGGGTCCATCCGGCTGTGGATCGTCTACTTGCTGGCTCTCGCGCTCGGCTTCGTCAACGTGTTCGACAACCCGGCCCGGCAGAGCTTCATCTCCGAGATGGTGTCGGCCCCAGACCTGCCGAACGCGGTAACCCTCAACTCGGTCGCGATGAACATGGCCCGCGTCTTCGGCGCGGCGCTCGGCGGGGTGATCGCCGCGGCCATCGGCCTGGCCTGGTGCTTCGGCTGTAACGCGCTGTCGTTCGCGGCTGTGCTGATCTCCCTGCTGGTGATGCGTAAGCTCGAGCTCTTCCCGGCCAAACGGGTGGCGAAGAAGAAGGGCCAGGTCCGACAGGGCCTGCGCTACGTTCGCTCGACCCCCGAACTGCTCATCCCGCTGGTCATGATCGCGGTGGTCGGAACTTTGGCCTGGGAGTTCCAGGTGACGCTGCCGTTGATGGCGACCAAGGTCTTCCACGGCGGGGCCGCCGCCTACGGCGTGATGGCCTCGGTCATGGGCGCGGGCGCGGTGGTGGGCGGCCTGATCTCGGCCGCGCGCTCGCGGCCCCGGGCCCGTGCGCTGTGCCTGGCCGCGGTCGGCTGGGGCATCGCCATCCTGGCCGCGGCGGTCGCGCCGAACATGGCGATCGAGCTGGCGGCCCTGGTTTTCGTCGGCTACGGGAGCATCACCTTCAATTCTCTGGCCAAGACGACGCTCCAGTTGGCGGCCCGGCCGGAGATGCGCGGCCGGGTAATGGCGCTGTGGGGCCTGGCCTGGCTGGGATCGACGCCGATCGGCGGTCCCATCGTGGGATGGATCGGGCAGAACGCCGGGGCTCGCTGGTCGCTGGTCATCGGCGGCCTGGCTACCCTGATCTGCGGGATCCTGGCGCTGCCCGCCCTGACCCGGATCGACCGCCGGGCCGACCGCAAGAGGACCAGCCCCGCCGAGAACACCCCAGCCGGGACGACACCCCCCGAGACCAGCGACGATCAGGCCCCGGCGATCAGCTCGGTCAGCCCCTCGGGGTAAAGCGGCGGGCTGACCGCCCCCGCCGGACGCCACAACACGCGGCTCTTCGGCTCGGTGTCGTCCGCGATGAGCTGCTCTTCGATCTCGTAAGCCGCCTCGTCGGCCAGAGCGGCGCTGAAAATGAACACCACCTCGTGCTCGGTGCCGCCGTGCCAGCCGAAGATGTTCTCCAGCACGCCGAGCAGCCGTACGCCGGTCAGCCGCTGGCCGATCTCCTCGCCGAACTCCCGGTGGACCGTGTCCAGCGCGTACTCGCCGAACTCGACATGGCCGCCGAGCGGCCGCGCAAACGAGCCGTCGGCCGGCTCGGACACCAGGAGCGCCCCGTCCCGCGGTCGCTTGATAACGGCCATCGCCTTGATGATCTGTCGCCTGGAGTCCACCGGACCGTCTTATCACGCCGACGAGTTCGCGCCCCCGCCATAAAAGCCGTTTTGAACCAGATGGCGGACGAGCACGTGGTCAGGGTTGTGGGGAGCAAATGGGGATCGTCGCTGCCCCGGCGATCAGCGTCAGGGATCGCCGGGGCAGCTCTGCTTGTCGCCTCGGGATCCATTCACCTGGACCTGTACCTGACGGGTTACCGGTCCATTCCGACGATCGGCTGGCTGTTCCTGCTGCAGGTGATCGCCGCCTACGTGCTCGCCGTCGCGGTTGGAGTCACCGGTCACCGGCTGGCCGCCGCGGCCGGCGCCGCGTTCGCGCTCGGGACGCTGGGCGGCTACCTTCTCTCGCTGAAGGTCGGCTTGTTCGGGTTTACCGAGGTGCGCACGACCGCCGGGATCGTGGCCGGGATCATCGACGTGGCCGCCTTCGCCGCGCTGGTGACCGCGCTGGTGACCGCGACGGTGACAGATCAGGATCTCGGCCGGCGCCGCGTCCAGGCCGCGGCCGCGACCGCGGTGGTGTCGGTGGTCGCGCTCGGGCTGCTCGGCGCCGCCGTCGCCACGCCGAAGGCCGCGCCTGCCGCGTCCGTCACGGCCGGCTCGCAAGTGCTGAAGGCCAGGTCGATCGGCGGCATGGAGGTGCTCACCAACGCCAGCGGCCTGACGCTGTACTCGTTCGCGCCCGATACCCCGTCCCGTTCCGCCTGTTACGGGTCCTGCGCCGCCTACTGGCCGCCGGTCCCCGGGAAGGTCTCGGCCGGCCCCGGCGTCACCGGCGCCATCGGCTCGATCAAGCGGACGGGCGGCTCGACCCAGGCCACCTACGACGGGCACCCGCTGTATACCTACATCGGCGACAGCGCGCCCGGCCAGGACAGCGGAAACAACCTCAACCTGAACGGCGGCCTGTGGCGCGACGTGCCGGTCGCGGCGGCGGGATAATAGCCTCCTGCGACGCGGTCCAGGGAGGTGCAGCGTGTCCGAGCCGTTTCCGGAACCGACGATCCCGGCGAGTTCTCGCACCGAGGTCTTCCTCCGCTACCTGGACTACTTCCGCGCCCGGGTGACCGCCAAGCTCGAGGCCCTGCCTGCCGCCGAGTGGCGGCGTACCCGGCTGCCGTCGGGCTGGACGCCGCTTCAGCTGCTCAAGCACCTGCGCCACGTCGAGCGCCGCTGGCTCGAGTGGGGCTTCGAGGGCCGCGACGTCGATGACCCGTGGGCCGATGGCGTCGGCGACCGCTGGTACGTCGCCGACGACGAGACCCCCGCCACCTTGCTGGCTGACCTGCGTGACCAGGCCGAACGGAGCCGGGCCATCATCACCTCGCACAACCTCGACGACATGGGCCAGCCCGGTGAGCGATGGGACGGGGCGGACCCGGCGACCCTCGAGCGGGTCCTGTTCCACCTGGTGCAGGAGTACGCCCGTCACCTGGGCCAGCTCGACATCGTCGTGGAACTCGCCACCGGCCTTTCCGAAGAATAAATATCCCGAACGAGCCGTCCTCGTGCGGTCAGCCAGCCTTGTCCGCCACGCACTGGTTGACGCACTCGCCGAGGCCCTCGATCCAGGTACGCAGCACGTTGCCGGGATGCAGGTAGACCGGCGGCTTCCTGGCGTTGCCCACGCCGCCTGGCGTGCCGGTGGCGATGAGGTCGCCCGGCTTCAAGGTGATCGCCTGGCTCGCGTAAGAGATGATCTCGGCCGGG
>Ga0302184_10002329_pt1 | contig 12060 bp, 12 predicted proteins | sample I_Palsa_N3_3_FD_200233 | JGI IMG/M metagenome (GOLD analysis project Ga0302184, IMG submission 200233) | Peat permafrost microbial communities from Stordalen Mire near Abisko, Sweden - I_Palsa_N3_3 | ecosystem: Environmental > Terrestrial > Soil > Palsa > Peat permafrost | place: Sweden...
AGTCCAGACGGTACTTTATCTCGGTCCTGACCCCCTCGTTCTGTTCCGGGGTCCGTATGAATCCCATGTGCTCGTACAGTCCGATGGCGGTGGAATTAGTCGTGAAAACCCAGAGCAGAAAGTGCCTGACATGCTGGTTTTTTCGGTACTCTGCTTCCAGCAGGTACCTGACCAGTCGCTGGCCCAGCCCATGACCGCGAAGGTAAGGGACGATCCAGACCGATTCAATATAGCGGGCGGTCGCCTGGTCTTCGGTGTCTATGTCGGGGTCTGGGCGTTTGGCGGCCGCGACGCCGACAACGTTTCCCTTACGTTCCGCTACCGCCCATGTCGAGGACCGCATCTCATCTATCCAGTAATCCAGCGGCTTCTCCTTGACGTCCTCGACCGTTGTGAGAAAGGAATCGGGAGAGGTTCTCTTGGCTTCGCGTACGGCGTCATGAAGGATCTTCGCATCCCAGCGCTCGGTGCTCTTACTTACTCCATGGGGGTTCTCGGTCCTGCGTGGGTGATCTGTCATTTCTTCCCGCCCCGCTCGACCATGTTCCGCCGAGCGACGGTAAGACAAACGGCCGGGAGCCTACGGTTGACCGTGCCACCCTGGGGAGGAGTGCAGAATACCCGGCGCAAGGGCTCATACGGCATCATGTTGGATGTATTACCCGCCTACCGGGTATCAGTCGCTAGTCCGGCCATCAGGAGTCCAGCCGAGCCATCTTCAGGCGTCCGGCATGGCCCGGCCGGCCAGATCGAGGGGCGTACGGCGCGGTATCTTTGGGACGGCGAGGCCGGAGCGCCGTCCGGCGGGACGAAATCGAGCATCGACCATCCCGGGCCTGAGAACGGAACTGATTGTCCATTGCTGGTGGCGCTTACGACCCGGAGGCGTGGCACGACTTCTTCATCGCCGCGGCAGGCGCTGCCGCGGCGCTCAGTGGTCTTATTTTCGTGGCGGTCAGCATCAACTTGCGCGCCATCCTCGCCGAGGAGAAGGAGATCGGCAGCTCCTACCTCACTGGTCGCGCCCTCGAATCGCTCGCCGCCCTGCTGGTCGTGCTCGGGATCAGTCTGGTGGGCTTGGATCCGTCCATCGGCCGGGTCGCCTTCGCGGCGTTCCTGCTGTTTTGCGCCGCCGGGTCAGCTGTGTCTCCGGCCCGCTCGACTTCGGCCTACCGGTCCTCGGGCGTTAAGCCGGTTGCCTTCAACCTGCGGCTGTTCCTCGCCCTGCTACTGGTCGCCGCGTATGCCGTGGGCGGAGCCACCATGCTGGCCCAGGGCGGTGGCGGGCTGCACTGGCTTCCGTTCGGGTTCATCCTCGCGGTCACCATTGCCGCATCCAACGCCTGGATCTTGCTCGTCGAGGTCCTCCGCTAAAGGGGCGACACGTGCAGCATCCGGGATCGCGGCGAAAGCGGCGGGTGTCATGGCCGCCGGCCGGGCATGGTCAGATCGGCATGGTCAGATCGCGGAAACCCGGAAGATGGGCCAGCCGATCTCGGTCCGCCACGAGTCCGGGTCGGCGGTGTCGCGGGACCAGACAAGGTAGGCCTCGCGCACCGGACCGGCGACGGCCAGCGCATGGTCGGCGACGTACGCGCCGAGCTGGCCATAGGAGATGTCGAGGTCGCTGTGGGCACCACGGTGCACGGTGACGGCGAGCTCGGCCGCGGGCAGGGTGAGCGGGTGCACCCGGCCGACGGCGGGAGGATGGTTAACCTGGTGGTAGACGACCACGTTGCCCCGGCCGTTGGTGAAAAGCTCGTTGTCGTACATGCCGCCGGGCGGCCCCGTCGTCTCCTGGCCGGCCAGCGAGGTCCCGAGTTCCGCGATGGCCTCGTTGAACCAGCTCCCCAGGTCACTCCGGTCAACGGTGCCCGCGACCGCGGCCACGGTCCTGGCGGGCTCGGCCCGCAGCTCGACGGCCAATTGCTGCGGCTGTGGCTGCAGCAGCCGGCGCAGCGAGGTGACCACCGTCCTCGTCCGTTCCAGTTCAGACTCCAGCCGGCCCAGATGGGCCGCGACTAGGGCGGCGCGCGAGTCCGGGTCCGGCGTGGCCAGCATCTCGCCGACCTCGCGCAAGGGCATGCCCAGCTCGCGCAGCCGGTGGATGATCTGAGCGGCCGGTATCTGCTCGGTGGTGTAGTACCGGTAGCCGCTGCCGGGGTCGACGGTGGCGGGTGCGAGCAGCCCTCCCTCGTGATACCGGCGAAGTGTCCGGGCGCTGAGCTGGGTCAGCTGAGCAAATTCGCCGATGGTCAGGCCTGCGCGCATGACAGAACTGTGGACCCTCCCCCGAGGGGAGACTCAACCGGGCCGGCCGGAGGCTTGACCCTCTCCCTGCGGGAGACCGCAGGCTGGCCCCATGACTGATTCGAATCCCACCGCCGCCCTGCCCGGTCCGGTCGCGGAGTACGTCCGCGCCTGCAACGCATTCGACGCCGATGCCCTGTCCGCCGTGTTCGCCGAGGACGCCCTGGTCAACGACATCCGCAGAGAGTTCCGCGGCCGGCCTGCGATCCGCCGCTGGCTCGAGCGGGAGGCCGACGGCCGCGTCACCCTGCTGATCATCACCCACAACAGCCCGGCCCCCGCCTGGAGCCGATCGTGAACGAACCTGGCCATGTCAGTCATGAAAAGGAGTTCGCGGGGCGGCGGGTACTGGTCACCGGCGGCACGAGGGGGATGGGCCGCGCCATCGCCGACCTTCTCACCCGGGCCGGCGCCAGCGTGGTGACCACCGCCCGCAGCATGCCCGCCGGCGGTGCCCCGGCCGGCCTGTTCGTCCCGGCCGACGTGAGCACCCCGGAGGGAACCGCGACCATCGCGGGTTACACGCTGGACCGGCTGGGCGGGGTGGACGTCGTGGTGCACACCGCAGGCGCGTCGCTGTCCCGCAGCGGCGGCGTGCTCGCGCTTGATGACGACGCCTGGCAGCGTAACCTCGACATCAACCTGCTCTCCGCGGTGCGCCTGGACCGCGCGCTGCTGCCGGCCTTGATCGCCCAGCGCAGCGGGGTAATCATCCACGTGTCGTCGGCGCAGTGGAGGCGGCCGGACGGCACCGCGCCCGCCTACGCGGCGGCCAAGGCGGCGCTGACCAATTACAGCAAGGGCCTGGCCCGCGAGATGGCACCGCACGGTATCCGGGTGGTCACCGTGACCCCGGGTTTCATCGAGACCAGCGCCGCGCAGGCCCGCATCGCGCGAATGGCCGCCGAGAACGGCATGGACGTGGCCGCGGCCCGCCAGCAGCTGGTGGACGGGATCGGCGGGGTACCGCTGGGACGGCCGGGACGCCCAGAGGAAATCGCTGAGCTGGTCGCCTTTCTCGCCTCGGACCGCGCCTCCTACCTCACCGGCGGTGAGTTCGTGGCCGACGGGGGAAACATTCCGTCCATCTGAGGCGCGATCCTGGGCCGGCCGCGACTTGAGATCTCCCGCCGCTCGCCTACCGGGGAACCAGGGGCTGAAGTAATAGCCTGGAAGAGCGTCGGCGGGCACACGACCGGTCCGCGCCGGTGCCTGGGAGGGGCGAATGCACATTAGCGATGTACTTCGTGTCAAGGGTACGGATGTCGTCACCATCACCCCGGACACGAAGGTGCGGCGCCTTCTCGCGGTGCTCGCCGAACACCGGATCGGTGCCGTCGTCGTCTCCCATGACGGCATCTCGGTCGACGGGATCGCCGGTGAGCGGGACATCGTCCGGGCGCTGGCCAAGCGGGGCGCCGCGGTGATGTCTGAGCCGGTCACGGCGATCTGCACCGTCGAGGTGCGCACGGTCACGCCTCAGGCCCCGGTCGAGGAGGTCGTGCGCATGATGACCGAGCACCGGGTGCAGTACGCGCCGGTCGCGGCGGACGGCGGCTTGCGCGGGATCGTGAGCATCGGCGACGTGGTGCAGAACCGCATCTACGAGCTCGAGTCCGAGCGGGCCGCATTGACCGAGTACATCAGGGGTATCCGCTGATACGCCGGTCAGCCTGTCTCCATCCCGAATAATCTTGGACTATTCGTTGTCTTGAGTCATTCGTGTCTATGGCGGTATGTTTGGCCTCATGACCGCAGCCCAGAGCCCGACCACCGCCGAGGAGCTGCGCGGTGCCGGCCTGCGGGTGACGGCCGCTCGCGTCGCCCTGCTCGAGACGGTCCGGGATGGCGACCATCTCGGTGTCGAGGCGATCGCCTCCGGGGTGCGCGATCGCATCGGCCATATCTCCCTTCAAGCCGTGTATGACGCCCTCTACGCGCTCACCGGGGCGGGTCTCATCCGGCGTCTCGAACCGGCCGGCAGCCCGGTCAGGTTCGAGGGACGCGTCGGGGACAACCACCATCACGTGGTGTGCCGGTTGTGCGGCGTCGTCGCTGACGTCGACTGCGCGGTCGGCGAGGCGCCCTGCCTGACCGCTTCCGAAGACCACGGCTTCTCGATCGAAGAGGCCCAGGTCATCTACTGGGGCCAGTGTCCCGCCTGTTCTACCGCCCGCAGTTCCTGGGCACCGTAATCCGTCTAGTCCGGAAGGATTCCCATGTCCGAGTCTGAGCAGCACGATCCGCTGGTTATTGATGGGCCGACCCCGGAAGCCGAAGAGGGGGGCTGCCCGGTCGCAGGTGGCCGGGTGCACCCGACTCAGGGTGACGCCAACTCCGAGTGGTGGCCGAAGCGCCTGAATCTGAAGATCCTGGCCAAAAACCCGGCTGTGTCCAATCCCCTGGGCGAGGACTTCGACTACGCCGAGGCATTCAGCCGCCTCGACCTAGCGGCCGTGAAGCGCGACATCGCCGAGGTGCTGACGGATTCCAAGGACTGGTGGCCTGCCGACTTCGGCAACTACGGCCCGCTGATGATCCGGATGGCCTGGCACAGCGCGGGCACCTACCGCATCAGCGACGGCCGCGGCGGCGCCGGGGCCGGCCAGCAGCGCTTCGCGCCGCTCAACAGCTGGCCGGACAACGTCAGCCTGGACAAGGCCCGGCGTCTGCTGTGGCCGGTCAAGAAGAAGTACGGCCAGAGCCTGTCCTGGGCCGACCTCATGGTCCTCACCGGGAACGTGGCCCTGGAGACGATGGGCTTGGCGACGTTCGGCTTCGGCGGCGGCCGGGTGGACACCTGGGAGCCCGAGGAGGACGTCTACTGGGGTCCGGAGACCGTGTGGCTCGACGACCAGCGCTACACCGGCGACCGGGAGCTTGCCGAGCCGCTCGGCGCGGTGCAGATGGGCCTCATCTACGTCAACCCGCAGGGCCCGAACGGCAACCCGGACCCGCTGGCCTCGGCCCGCGACATCCGCGAGACGTTCCGCCGGATGGCGATGAACGACGAGGAGACGGTCGCCCTGATCGCGGGCGGTCACACGTTCGGCAAGACGCACGGCGCCGGCCCGGAAGACAACGTCGGCCTCGATCCCGAGGCGGCACCGCTCGAGCAGCAGGGCTTCGGCTGGAAGAGCACCTACGGCACGGGCAAGGGCCGTGACGCGATCACCAGCGGTCTCGAGGTCACCTGGACCGCTACGCCGACCCAGTGGAGTAATAGCTTCTTCGATAACCTGTTCGGTTACGAGTGGGAGCTAACCGCCAGCCCGGCGGGCGCGCACCAGTGGCAGCCCAAGGATGGGGCCGGGGCCGGGACCGTGCCCGACCCACAGGACCCATCGCTGAAGCGCCCGCCGACGATGCTGACGACCGACCTCGCGCTCCGGGTCGACCCGATCTACGAGCCGATCTCGCGGCGTTTCCACCAGAACCCCGCTGAGTTCGCGGACGCCTTCGCCCGCGCCTGGTTCAAGCTGACCCACCGCGACCTGGGCCCGGTCGTTCGGTATCTCGGCCCCGAGGTCCCGACCGAGGTGCTGATCTGGCAGGACCCCGTTCCGGCGGTGGACCACGAGCTTGTCGACGCGGCGGACATCGCCGCCCTCAAGAGCCAGATCGCCGCCGCGGGCCTGTCGGTGTCCCAGCTGGTCTCCGCCGCCTGGGCGTCGGCTTCCTCGTTCCGCGGCAGTGACAAGCGCGGCGGCGCCAACGGCGCGCGGGTCCGGCTCGAGCCGCAGAACGGCTGGGAGGTCAACAACCCAGACGAGCTGGCGACGGTGCTGCGCACCCTGGAGGGCATCGGTGCGTCCTTCGGCTCCGGCGCCAAGAAGATCTCACTGGCCGACCTGATCGTGCTGGCCGGCGGGGTGGGCGTCGAGCAGGCCGCCAAGGAGGCCGGCTTCAGCGTCGAGGTGCCCTTCACGCCGGGACGCACCGACGCGTCGCAGGAGCAGACCGACGTGGAATCGTTCGTCAACCTCGAGCCGAACGCGGACGGGTTCCGGAATTACATCGGCAAGGGCAACCGGCTGCCGGCCGAGTACCTGCTGATCGACAAGGCGAACCTGCTCACCCTGAGCGCGCCCGAGCTGACCGTACTGGTCGGCGGCCTGCGCGTCCTGGGCGCGAACTACGACGGGTCCAAGCTCGGTGTCCTGACTGCGACCCCCGGATCGCTGACCAACGACTTCTTCGTCAACCTGCTCGATATGGGCACGACTTGGCAGGCGACGGCGAAGGACCAGAGCACGTTTGAGGGCAGCGACGCCGCCACCGGCGAGGTCAAGTGGACCGGCAGCCGCGCCGACCTGGTCTTCGGGTCGAACTCCGAGCTGCGCGCGCTCGCCGAGGTCTACGCGAGCGATGACGCGAAGGAGAAGTTCGTGACGGACTTCGTCGCTGCATGGGTCAAGGTCATGAACCTCGACCGGTTCGACCTGGCCTGATCACGACGTCCGGGCCGGCCCGCGCGGGCCGGCCCGGACGTAGTCCCTGGCGTCAAGCCGGGGCCGGGAAGGGCGATGCGTTACCGTGCGGGGCATGCGACTGGAGCTGCACTGGCGTAGCGAAGACGGGATCCGGCTGCCGATGGCGCTGTGGCGTCCCGGCCCGGGCTACCAGATGATCTCTAGCGGCATCGTCGGCGGCGGTCTCGGGCCACGCGAATGGGTGCTCAACGCCCAGGTAGCCGGTGGCTACGACCGCACCGACCCCGTGGTGCACCTCGCGGATCTGGCCGTCGGCCTCGGCCTTTCCGGCCCGGGGGTCGGGCTGCTGACCGCCGCCCAGGTAACCGCGGTCGTCCAGCGCCAGGACGAGGGAGCCCACGTGGCGGCCACGGTCGGCCTGCGGGTGCCGACCTGGGCGGCCGCGCCGCACGGGTCAGCCGATGCTGAGCTGGCGCCGGTCAGGCGGCCGGGGACGATCAACATCGTCGTCTCGGTCCCGGTTCCGCTCAGTGACGCGGCGTTCGTCAACGCCGTTGTCACCGCGACCGAGGCCAAAACCCAGGCCGTCTTCGACGCGGGATTCGCCTGCACCGGGACCGCCTCGGACGCCGTCTGCGTCGCCGCCCCCGTAGCCGGGGGCGGCGAGGATTTCGCCGGGCCGCGGTCGCTGTGGGGAGCCAGGATCGCCCGCGCCGTGCATGCCGCCGTCTACGCTGGCGCCCTCGACTACGCCAGCCGGGTTGGCGCCGGCGGACCGGTCAACGGGGGATCGTGCGGACCGGGTTGACGACGGTGTTCCCGGCGGCATCGGTGCTCACCGTGACCCGCGCGGCATAGACCCGGGCGATCCGGTCCTCGGTGAGCACGGCGGTCGCAAGGCCGGACGCCTCGACGCGCCCGGCGTTTAGCAGCACCAGCTCGTGCGCGTACTGGCCCGCGGTGGTCAGGTCATGCAGCGTGGTGATCACGGTCAGGCCGGTGCTGCGGCGCAGGGTGTCGATCAGGTCGAGGACGTTCTGCTGGTGGCCGATGTCCAGCGCCGAGGTGGGCTCGTCGAGCAGCAGGATCTTCGGTTCCTGGGCCAGGGCGCGGGCGAGCACAACGCGCTGGCGCTCGCCGCCGGAAAGGGTGTCCAGGCGCCGCTGCGAGAACCGCGTGACGTCGAGCAGGGCCGCCGCCCTAGCGGCCGCTTCGCGATCGGCCCGGCCCGGCCCGGCCAGGTAGCTCAGGTGCGGGGTGCGGCCGAGCAGCACGTAATCGGTTACCTTCATGTCCGGCGGCAGCGTGGGCGTCTGCGGCACGTAGGCGACCAGCCGCGCTCGCTCGCGGGGCCGCAGCGACCCGGCGTCGGCCGCCGGGCCGGCTAGCGTGACGGTACCGCGGTAGGGAATGAGCCCGGCGATGGCGCGCAGCAGGGTGGTCTTGCCCGAGCCGTTCGGTCCGAGCAGGGCCAGCCAGCTTCCCGACCCGACCGCGCAGGACACCTCGCGCAAGATGGGCGTGCGGTCCAGGTCCACCTCCAGGTCGTGCACCGCGATCGCGTTCATGTCCGCACGGCCCGGGTGGTGTGCAGGATCCAGATGAACACCGGCGAGCCGATCACCGCGGTGACCACGCCTATCGGCAGCTCCGCCGGGGACAGCACGGTGCGGGCCAGCGTGTCGGCCAGCACCAGAAAGCCCGCGCCAGCCAGCAGCGACAGCGGCAGGACCAGCCGGTAGGAGGTGCCGGCCAGGCGACGGACCACGTGCGGCACGATGATCCCGACGAAGCCGATCAAACCGCTGACGGCCACGGCGCTGGCGGCGGCCAGCGCGCACGCGGCCACCACGATCAGCCGGACCCGCCCGGGGTGCATGCCGAGCGTGCGGGCCTCTTCGTCGCCCACGCTGAGCACGTCCAGGTGGCGGCCGTGCAGCAGCACGACCGCGATGCTGACCGCCGAGTACGGACCGATCTCCGCGCACTGCCGCCAGGTCGCCCCGGACAGGGAACCTAGCAGCCACGAGTAGACCGCCTGCAGGTCCTGGGCCGAGCGCTGCAGGACGAACGTCTGCAGCGCGGTGAGGAACATCCCGACCGCGACGCCGGCCAGCAGCAGCGTCGCGGTGCCCCGGCCGCCTGCGGCGCCGGTCAGGTAGGCGACCGCGACCCCGCCCACGGATCCGGCGAAGGCAGCGACCGGCACCGCCGCAGGGCCCGCGCCGCCCAGGTAAACGATCGCGAGCGTCGCGCCAAGCCCCGCGCCGGCCGATGCGCCGAGCATCCCGGAGTCCACCAGCGGGTTGCGGAACACCCCCTGGTACCCCGCTCCGGCGATCGAAAGCAGCCCGCCGACCAGCGCGCACAAGACGATGCGCGGCAGCCGGATCTCGAACAGCACGGCCCGGTCCAGCGGGCTCATGCTGTCCGGGAGGCGGATGAACGGGAGGCGGTCGAGCAGCGCGCTGACGGTCGCGAGCGGGTTGAGGTCCGCGGCCCCGACCAGGGCGCTGACGAGCATCGCGGCGACCAGGAAGGCCACCGCGATGCCGTACGGACGTGCCGCGCGAAGCCACTTGGAGTTCACCGCGCTACCTCGTTCACCCGGGCGGCCTCACGAACCGGGCGCCTTCTCGATGGCCTGCGCGATCTGCGCGACTAGCTGCGGCAGACGTGGCCCCCAGCGGGAGGCGACGTCGTCGTTCAGCCCGATTACCTCGTGGTCCTTCACCGCCGGGATCGCGGACCAGCCCGGCCGGGCGGCGACGACCGCCGGGGACTGGCCGCCGTCGGCCGCCTCGTTGTCCGCCAGGAAGATGATCGCAGGCTTGGCGGTGACGATGTACTCCTCGGACAGCTCCGGATAGCCGCCATCGGAGGCCTTATTGGCGGCGTCGGCGATGTCCTTCAGGCCGAATAGGCCGACGATCTGCCCGATGAACGTCGACGAGGCGACCGAGTAGTACGGGTTGTCGCTCAGCTCCCAGTAGTAGGTCAGGTCTTTATGGGCCGGGCCGGCCTGCTTGACGTCCGCCGCGATCTCGCTTTTCATCGCGGCCACGGTCCGGACGGCCTGCGCGGCGTGGCCGGTGGCCTGGCCGATCTGCACGATCTGGTCGTAGGCGTCGGTCAGGGTGGCGGCGGCCGGCTCGATCAGCACCGGTACGCCAAGCTTGCCCAGCCCCGAGACGAGCCCGTTCGAGTTCTGCGAGGCGATGACCAGGGCGGGGTTGTACTTGGCGATCGCCTCCAGGTTGGGGGTCAGCCCGCTCAGCTTGGTGAGCGGGGCGCTCGCCGGGTAGTCCGAATCGTCGTCGACGGCCACAACCTGCGGCCCGGCGCCGACCGCGTAGAGGTCTTCGGTCGCCGTGGGCGCCAGCGAGACGATCCGGCCGGGCTTGGCCTTTATCTTGACCGGGCCGTTCGCCGCCGTCAGCGTGACCGGGAATGACGGTGCCGCGCTGCTAGAAGCTGGACTGCTGGGAGCTGGGTTGCTGGTAGGGGAGCTGCTGGCCGCTGAGCTGCAGCCGGCGAGCAACGCCGCCGTGACCGCGGCGAGTATCCAGCTAGTTCTGTTCATGGTGTGCCACTTCCTCCCGGGAACGGGAAGGAAGGCGAGACCGTCGGCCGCCAGCTCGAGAGCTGGGCCTGCCGAGACGGATCACCCTTCCCACGAGGGTTGATATCGTCCGACGCGGCAGGAGTCGGCCTGGCTTGGGTCCGGTGTACGAACCTTCACAGTTGCGGGACAGCGCCGGAATGGCCCGCCGTCGCGGGCGTCACCGGCTTCGCTACCTGACGCGCTGCCGGCACCCGCTGCGCTAGCGCGCGGAGGGTCCGGCGGCTGCCACGTTACCACGCGGATAGGCGTCGCCCGGGCGCGGCCAGTGAGCGCTCAGGGACAGATCACGGCCCGGATGCTGGCGGTCAGCTCGGCGCGGGCGGTCGTCAGCGAGGGGCCGTACCAGGTCAGGCTCCGCCCGGAGACGAGCGCCACCGCGATGCCGGGGAAGGCCTCAGGCCCGTCGCTGGCAGTGAAGGGGTAGGGCTCGTCGGGCAGCACCGCCAGCTCGGCTCCGGCGGCCGCCAGCTGAGTAAGCTCGTGCCTGGGGTAACGATCCGGGGAGCCAGCGAATACGTGCGCGAGGCCTAGCCGCGTAATCATGTCTCCGGTGAAGGTCCGGGCCCCGACGACCATCCAGGGGTCGCGCCAGATCGGGACGACTGTTCGCAGGGCCGGGAGTGCGGGCGGCCTGGACCACTCGCTGGCCGCCAAGCGTATCCAGTCGGGTTCGGGCACGGACAGGACGTCGGTGAACAGGCGGCGCAGCGAGCGCAGGGCCGCGTCGACGGTCTCGATCTCGGTGACCCATACCGGGATCCCGGCCGCCCGCAGGTGCTCGACGTCGTGCCGGCGGTTCTCCTCGCGGTTGGCGACGACAAGGTCCGGGCGCAGCGCGGTGATCGCGGCCCGGTTGGGGTTCTTCGTGCCGCGGACCCGCGGGACGTCGAGGCCGGCCGGGTGGGTGCACCAGTCGGTGGCGCCGGCCAGCCGGCCGGGGACGGTGACGGCGAGGGCCTCGGTCAAGGACGGGACCAGCGAGACGATGCGCTGCGGGGGCCTGGCCAGGCGCAGCGGGTGCCCGAGGTCATCGAGCAGCGTCGGCATAGCGCCCTTTCGGTGTTGATGTCAGGCGACGTCGCGCCGCGCTGGCGTGGCCGGCCGGAGTCTGCTTACACGTTGCGCCGGTACTGGCCTCCGGCTTCGAAGAAAGCGTCGCTGATCTGCCCGAGCGAGCAGTGCCGGACGGCGTCCATGAGGGCGGCGAAGACATTGCCTCCGTTGATGGCGGCGTCCTGGAGCCGGGCGATCGCCTCCGGCGCGGTTTCTGCGTGCCGGGCATGGAAGTCGGCGAGCCGCTTGAGCTGAGACTGCTTTTCCTCCTCGGTGGCCCGGGCGAGTTCCACCGGTCCGGCCGGGGTTTCGCCGCGGTGCGGATCGAGGAAGGTGTTGACGCCCACGATGGGCAGGCTGCCGTCGTGCTTGCGCTGCTCGTAGAGCATCGACTCGTCCTGGATCCGCCCGCGCTGGTAACCGGTCTCCATGGCGCCAAGCACGCCGCCGCGCTCAGCCAGCCGGTCGAACTCCGCCAGCACGGCCTCCTCGACCAGGTCGGTGAGCTGCTCGATGATGTACGAGCCCTGCAGCGGGTTCTCGTTGCCCGCCAGTCCCCATTCCTTGTCGATGATCATCTGGATGGCGAGCGCCCGGCGGACCGAATGCTCGCTCGGGGTGGTGACAGCCTCGTCGAAG
>Ga0302184_10002330_pt1 | contig 12055 bp, 10 predicted proteins | sample I_Palsa_N3_3_FD_200233 | JGI IMG/M metagenome (GOLD analysis project Ga0302184, IMG submission 200233) | Peat permafrost microbial communities from Stordalen Mire near Abisko, Sweden - I_Palsa_N3_3 | ecosystem: Environmental > Terrestrial > Soil > Palsa > Peat permafrost | place: Sweden...
CCAGGTCCGCCGTCCGGTTCACCGCGAACTCGCGGTTTGCCGAGAACTGGTTGTCTTCGAAGAAGCCGAGCACCTCCGACCGGGCCAGCGGCGAGAGAGCGGGCGCCGGCAGCCGGGCGAAGACACGCCCGGCCGAGACGTTACGGGGCAGGTTCGGGTCGCAGACCGGGCAGCCGACTGCGTGCTCCAGCACGCGGGCCCGGATCTGCGGCGTCATCTTGCCCGTCCAGCCGCTGGCCATCTCAGCCAGGTCCGGGCAGGCCTGGGTGCCCCGGCTGACCAGGATCTCGGCGGCGAGCGCCCGTTCCAGGTTCTGCTTGCCCCGGTCAAGGAGAACCTGAGCGTCCTCGGCCGACAGGCCAAGCACCAGGCCAAGGTCAACCTCATGCCTGCAGGCGAGTTCAAGCGCCTCGAACTCGTCGGCCGCCAGACTCGTCGCCGCGAGCCACGCCCTTAGCCGGGAATCGGCGTTGCCCTGACGCGGCCCGGCGGACAGTTCCCCGGCCAGCCAAAGCTCGCCGGGCACGGAAGGCTCGCCCGCCACGGAAGGCTCGCCCGCCACGGAAGGCTCGCCGGCCAGGAAAAGCTCGTCCGCCAGCGAAGCCTCGTCCGCCAGGGAAGGCTCGTCGACCAAAGAAGGCTCGTCCGCCACGGGAGCCTCGCCGAGCAGGAAAAGCTCGTCCGCCAGGGAAGGCTCGCCGAGCAGGAAAAGCTCGTCGGCCAGGGAAGGCTCGTCCGCTAGGGACGGCTCGTCGGCCAAGGAAGGCTCGTCCGCCAGGGACGGCTCGTCGGCCGGGGAGAGCTCGTCGGAGCGGCGCCTGCGGCATTCCACCCGGGCCAGTGCGTAAAGCCAGGAGCCGAGCAACTCGGGCTCCGCCAGGCGGGCAATGTGCGCCTCGGCGACGACGAGCGTATCCCGCAGCGCGATTTGCGCGATCTCGCGACTGGCGAGCATGTAACAGCAATACTGGAAAAGCTGGTCGCCGTAGGAGTCCAGCAGCTCAGCGAGAGCGCCGGGCGACTTCGCACGCAGGCTGGCGACGATCTGATCGGCCGTCATGCGGAAAAGCTAGAACAAACGGATGCGCTTGGCCAGCTATTCAAGCTAACGAGGAGTTAAACCGGCACTATTTCCTTTATTGCACAGAAACAAATCAATGATCAGCCCTGATTACAGCTAAAGAGTATTATCCGGAATAGGTAATCTGCAGCCATAAAGATTATTCACGAACCCTGGTCAAGTTGGGGATGCACCGCGCATGTGGACGGGTCGTACGGGCCGGGCCTGAGCCGGGTCAGCAGCCGGGCCGCCCGGGGATCGGCCGGGTCGAGGTGACGGCCGAGTACCACGATCGCGACACGCCCGGCCCCGGCCAGCTTGAGGGCGGCCGCGGCGGACTGAACGCTGGCGCCCGATACCCAGGTGTCGTCGATCAGCAGGACGTCGGCTCGAGCCACTGTCCGTTCGGCCTTAAAGCGCTGAATATCCAGGTCACGGCCTTGACGGCCTGGCCACATGGCCAGCCGGGCGAGCGGCAGGCGCAGATACGGCGACGTCAGCTCGAGCAGCGGATGAGGTCCGGGGCGGCCGCACCCGGTCGGCACCACGGCCAGGCGGCCGGGCGCGGCCATGCCCGCGTGCCGCCAGACACAGGGCCCGTGATCGTGCAGGAAGGTGAGCAGCAGCGCGAGCACCGCGGCGCCCGCGGAGGCGCTCGGCGTCCGCCAGGATTTGTAACGCCACAGATCGGCGGCCGCGGCCGTGCCTTTGACCGCGTAGGAGATGGGCACCACGGCGTCGGCGAGCAGGCGGGGAGCGAGCAACCCATGGCGTCCGCATTGATAGCAGCGGACAAATCCGGGCTGCACCGGTCCCCGGCAGATAAGGCAGGCGACCGGGGATCCCGGAGCGACCGGGGATCCCGGCGGAGGCGGAGGGGACGGTCGCGGAGGGGACGGTCGCGGCGGGGCCGCCTCAACCGGATAGACCGCGGGCATCGCCGACCGCAGTCGCCGCCGCACGATGTCCCAGCTCTCGGTTTCCGGCCCGAACATTCGCTGATCGTACGGACAGCCAGTGTCAAACACGCCCGGGTGGTCAAGCGGTGTTGTCGTGACGCCGGCGTTACGCACGTCATAGGCCGTCGGCGTTGGCCACGGACACGGGCGACGACATGGGCGGATCTCGCTTTTAGGGCCCCCTGGCCAACTCGTGATGCGGCACAATGATCGGTGCCAGGAAGGTGGCGGGGCGTGAGCGCGGCTTCCCCGCTGCCTGATGCGACTTGTGGCAAGGACTGCGTGTGACCGACAGGAGCGAAGTCATAGGGCCCGGCGCGAGCCGGGGTGCCGCCGGCGCGGGTGCGGTCGTCGAGGGGGGATCCCGCCTCGACCGGGCCGTGCGGGCGGTCACCGGCACGGTGCGCAAGCACTGGCTCCTCGGGCTGCTGCTCGCGGCGGGACTCGTGCTGCGGGCCGCCGCCCAGGTCGGTTACGAGCCCGCGCTGCTGTTCGTCGACTCCAAGAAGTACATTTTCGGGACCGACTTCACCAGCACGGACTTGGGATCGTTCGATCCGCTCGGCTACACGCTGCTCGTGCTCCATCCGGTCCTTATGGTCGCGGACCTGGCCTTCGTCGCCGTGGCGCAGCATGTTCTGGGGGTGGCGATGGCGGTCGCGCTGTACGCGCTGATGCTGCGCCGCGGCGTGGCCCGGTGGCTGGCCGCCCTGGCCGTGGCCCCGGTCCTGCTCGACGCTTACCAGCTGAACGCGGAACAGACGATCATGCCGGACGTGCTGTTCGAAGCGCTGCTGGTGGCCGGGATCGTGCTGCTCCTCTGGCCGAGGCGGCCCGCGCTCGGCCTCATCATCCTGGCCGGCCTGGCCCTCGGCGCCTCCGCTCCGGTCCGCCAGGTGGGCGAGGCGCTGATCGTGCCCGCGCTGGTCTACGTACTCGCCGCCAGCCGGGGCTGGCGCACCCGGTTGCGGAACGGTGCGGCGATGACGTTCTGCTTCGTGCTGCCGGTGGTGGGCTACATGGGCTATTCGGCCGTGATCCTGCACTACGGGTTCCAGCTTTCCAACATGGGCGACGCCTACCTCTACGGCCGGACCGCGCACGCCGCCGACTGCGCCACGCTCAAGATCCCCGCCGACGAGCGGCCGCTGTGCCCGAGCCCGTCGGTCGCCGCCACCTTGGGCGTGGACGGCCTGGTCAACAGCGCCAACGCGCCGCGCGTGCTCTACCAGCCGGTTAACCGCAAGCTCGGCGCGGCGATCAACACCCTGCCGCTGCAGCGGCAGTTCGCCTACAGCGTGATCAGGCAGCAGCCGATGCGGGTGGCCGGCGACATCGCCAAGGACTCGGTGAAGATCTTCGCCCTGACCAGGAACGGCGAAGAGGGCGACCCCCCGATCTCGCGCTGGCAGTTCCAGGCCAGCTATCCCTACTACCCGCTCGGCATCACCCGCTACGGCCCGAACAGCGCCAGCAACGTCTTCGCCAGGGCCGGCGGCGGCGGGTACGCGCGGGTGAACCTGACGGTGGCCACCGCGCTGCGGGACTATCAGCGGCACGGCGGGTACACGCCGGGACCGGTGTTCGGCCTGGGGCTGCTGGCCGGCCTGGCCGGGATCTTCACCTACCGCCGGCGGCGCGACCCGGACGCTGCTGATCCGCGGGGGCTGGATCTGGGTTTTCGTGGGTCGGCGGAGTCGCAGGGCCTGGCGCTGGCCTGCCTGCTGATCACCGGCTCGGCGGTCGCGGTGCTGCTCGGCGCGGACCTGTACGAGTTCTCCTGGCGTTACCAGCTGCCCGCGCTGATCACGCTGCCCATCGCGGGCGCCCTCGGCGCGACCGCGGTCGTCAGGTACCTGCGGGCCAGGCCGGCGGATGCGGGAGCGAGGGCGGTTCCCGCCGCCTGCGCGGGCCAGCTGGCGACAGCCGGATCCGAGCAGGTGCCGTAGCCGATGCCGGACGCTCCTGACGGTACAGACGCGCCTGACGGTGCGGACGGTGCTGACGTGCCTGACGGTGCTGATATCCGCACGCTTACGTCTGGAGTCGTCTACGAGGATCACTGGATGCGGCTGCGGCGGGACGAGATCGAACGGCGCGACGGTTCCCGCGGCACCTATGCGTTCGTCGAGAAGCCCGACTTCGCGCTGGTCATCCCGGCCGAGAACGACGGCTTCCACCTGGTCGAGGAATTCCGCTACCCGATCGGCCGGCGCACCTGGGCGTTCCCGCAGGGCGGCTTCCCGCACGGGCAGACGGGCGACCCGGAAGAACTCGCCCGGCTGGAACTGCTGCAGGAAACCGGGCTGCGGGCCCGGAACCTGGTCAAGCTCGGGCGCCTGAACTGCGCGCACGGCCTCAGCAGCCAGGACGGACATTTCTTCCTGGCGACCGGCCTCGAGCCGGGCACGCCGGAACGAGAGCACGAAGAGCAGGACATGCGCCAGGAATGGGTGCCGCGAACCAAGTTCGAGGAAATGATCGCCGAGGGGGATATCAGCGACGATTCCACCGTCGCCGCCTACGCCCTGCTCCTGCTCCGCGAGCGTGCTATTTACGCACCTAACGGCCGCGGCTAAGCCCGTTTTTCCTCAGCTGCGCACCCTCGCTCACCGTCTCCCGCGGCAACGACATTTCCGCAGATCAGAGCGATCGGCCCGATTACCGGCCGACTTGGTTAGAACCACGTTGTAGTTAGGTAGCAGGTCGTGAAAACTCGCCATCTTTTCAACTTTTCGGTCACTTGTTGCGTCATTCTGAATGTGTCGTGGAAAAACGACAGATTCGTCGGCGAGTCGCCGGGCCCGACTGCGGGAACATGGCTTACACGGGGGAAAGAAAATGTTGGGAAAACTCTTCATCGCCGCGATCGCGGGTGCGGCGCTGCTGCCGCTGGCCGCCACGGCGGCTCAGGCTCAGGGGGCGGGCGGGGAACTGCCGCCGACCGGCGTGGTCTCGGCCGTACCGGCCAGCAACACGCCGCATCTGAAGGCCACCGACGATAACCCGGTCGAGCAGATCCGCCAGCTTGTGCAGTGCGGCGGGACGATGTACGCGGTGGGCACGTTCACCTCCATTCTTAAGGGCAGCACCACCTACACCCGCGACAACATCTTCAGCTTCAAAGCGACCGCGCCGTTCACGGTCACTAGCTGGGCTCCCGACGTCGTGGGCACCTACGGCACCACGTCCGACACCAGTGCCACCCTCAACACGATCGCGTTCGTCAACGGGAACTGCCAGGACGCCTACATCGGCGGCAAGTTCACCTCGGTGAACGGCGCCACCGTGCAGAACATCGCGGAGATCGACACCACCACCGGCAACGTGGTCACCACGTTCGCCAGCAAGGCCTCGGGCGCGGTGCAGACCCTCCTCGGCGTCGGCAACCACCTGCTGGCCGGCGGCCTGTTCACCGGCATCAACGGCGACACCACCGACCCGTACATGGTCAGCCTGAGCCCGGCCACCGGCAAGAGCGACGGCTTCCTGCACCTGAGCATCTCCGGTAACTACAACTACCCCGGGGTGTCCACCAACCCCAGCCAGGTCTACAACCAGCAGCTCAGCCACGGCGGCACGCTGGACCTAGTCGAGGGCGACTTCACCTCGGTCGGCGGGGTGCAGCGGGAACAGATCTTCATGCTAAACGTGGGCGGCACCACCGCCACGGTCACCGGCTGGACCTCACCGGAATTCGACGGCAGCAACTCGGCGTACCCGTACCAGTGCGCCACGGTCGAGCCGTTCTACATCCAGGCCGCGGCCTGGTCGGCGGATGACTCGACGGTCTACATCGGCACCACCGGCTATCACGCGAACGGCTCCTCGACCGGGCAGACGGCACGCACCGGGCTATGCGACGCGGGTGCGGCCTTCCCGGCCACCCAGACGTCCGTGCTGCACGAGTGGGTGAACTACACCGGCTGCGACTCGCTGTACTCCGCTGCCGCGGACGCCAGCGCCGTGTACTTCGCCGGCCACGAGCGGTTCTCCTCCAACCCGAACGACTGCGACGCTCTGGGCTCCGACGGCTACAACGCCCCTGGCATCGAGGGGCTTGACCCGGCCAACGGCAACCTGTACACCAACGCGGCCGGCACCGCGGGCAATTACAGCCGCGACCGCGGTCTGGGCGCCGATGACGAGCTCGTGACCAGCGCCGGGCTCTGGATCGCCAGCGACAACCTCGATGGCAGCCAGATGTGCGGCGGGGTCGAGAACCTGTCAGGGATCTGCTTCCTGCCCTACAGCTAGACATTTTCTGAACGAGGCCGCGTTTCCGCTCACGGGCAGGAAACGCGGCCTCAACTCGTTCTCGTCTCGTACGTCTCGTCTCGTCTCGTCTCGTCATGGCGGGGCGGGCGCCTCGGGCACCACCGGTCGCCCCAAGGGTGCGGTGCTCTCCCACCAGAACCTGCAGTGCCAGGCGCTCACACTGATCCGGGCGTGGCGGGTGTTCGACGATCAGGAGGCCAACCTGTGCTCCTCACCGCTGTTCCACATCGCCTCCATCGGCGCCGTGGCGCCGCTGGTGCTCATCGGCGGGACGACGGTGCTGCTGCCGAGCGGCAACTTCAACGCCGCGGCGACCCTGGAGCTGATGGCGGCCGAACGGATCACGAGCATGTTCCTGGTCCCCGCGCAGTGGCAGCTGCTCTGCGCCGACCCGTCCCTGCCGCACCGCGACCTGTCCGCCTTGCGCACGGTGTCCTGGGGCGCGGCCCCGGCCACCACGACGCTGCTGGCCCGGATGGCCGAGGTGTTTCCCGGGGTCATTAACGTCGCCGTGTTCGGCCAGACGGAGATGTCGCCGGTGACCTGCGCGCTGGACGGCGCCGACGCGCTGCGCAAGATCGGTTCGGTGGGCAAGCCGGTCGCGGCCGTGTCCGCGCGGATCGTCGACGAGGACATGACCGACGTGCGGCCCGGCGAGGTCGGCGAGATCGTCTACCGCGGCCCGACGACCATGTCCGGGTACTGGCAGAACCCGGCGGCGACAGCGGAGGCGTTCCGCGGCGGCTGGTTCCACTCCGGGGACCTCGTCCGGGCCGACTCCGAAGGCTTCTGTAGGTCGTCGACCGCAAGAAGGACATGATCATCACCGGCGGGGAGAACGTGTACTGCGCCGAAGTCGAGAACGCCCTGGCCGCGCACCCGGCCGTCGCCGAGCTGGCCGTGATCGGCGCGCCGGATGAGCGCTGGGGCGAGACGCCGGCGGCGATCGCCGTGCTGCAGCCCGGCGCGTCGCTGGCCCTCGACGAGCTGCGTGACTGGGGCGGCGCCCGGATCGCCCGCTACAAGCTGCCGACCATCCTGCACGTCGTCGCCGCCCTGCCGCGCAACGCCAGCGGCAAGGTCATGAAGACCGAGCTGCGCGACCGGTTCGCGGGGCCGCCCCTGGCTGATGGCGGAGCCCGGCATGGATCTGCCGCCGGCTGATGGCGGAGCCCGGCGGGGATCTGCCGCCGGCTGATGGCGGAGCCCGGCTGGATCTGCCGGGCGTGATCTTCGCGCCGTCACCCGGGCACCTGAGCTTGTGAAATCTGCTTCCCATGAGGCCGATGAAGCCTCGCGCCCACCGACGCCCATCATTGTGGATCGTTGCCGTCTTCAGAAGACGGTAACGATCCGCAATGAAGCCTTCGGCACCGTTAGCGTGCGGACGGCCGGGGTTTGGCGCGTGGGGGCGGGCAATCGCGGGCGGAGGCGGCGGGCCTGGCACGAAATTTGGCTAATGTCTGGCTAGAAGCGGGCTGGAATAGCCATCGTGGGTCAAAAACTCCACTACCAGGGGGCTGGCGACACACAATCAGCGAGAGCCAGGCTCGCGGGGGCGAAATATACCTTTTGTTTGGGTGGGTTAATGGCGTTGACGCTGTTCGCCGGCTGTTCGGCCATGCCTTCGAGGTACTGGGGGTGGCCCGCGTCGACCTGGGGACCGACGCCCGCAACGAGCGGTCACGGCGGGCGATCGCGAACCTCGGGGCACGTTTTGAGGGGGTGCTGCGCAGTTCGTCGCCGTCGCGGGCACTTGGTGAGGAGGGGACCCTGCGGGACTCGGCCATGGCGTCTGGAGCTGTAACGCCTTGAGGCGCAAATGCACGTTAACTCGTGGAGGCCAGGCGGGATTAGCGCGCGAGGGGCTTTAGGAGGGGGGCGAAGAGGTCGCCGTGGCGGGACACTCGGTCTAGGGCGGCGTCGGCGGTGAAGAACAGGTCGGCGCGGTGGCGGCAGGACTCTACTTCCTGCCAGCTGACCGGGGTGGAGACGGTCGGGTGCGAGCGGGCCCGCAGCGAGTAGGGGGCGACGGTGGTCTTGGAGCCGTTGTTCTGGCTCCAGTCGATGAGGACCTTGCCGGCGCGCAGCACCTTGGTCATCCGGGAGACCACGCGACGGGGCTGGTCTCGTTCGAGCCGCTCGGCGAACGCCCTGGCCTGGTCGCTGGCTTCCTCGGAGGTCACGCCGGAGATCGGGGCGTAGAGCTGCAGGCCCTTGCCGCCCGAGGTCTTGGCCAGCGGGGCGAAGCCCTGCGCCTCGAGCAGCGGACGCAGGGACTGGGCCACCCGGCAGCAGTCCACGATGTCGGCGGGCTCCCCCGGATCCAGGTCGAAGACCAGCAGGTCGGGCCGGCGGACGTCGGGCATCCGCCACATCGGGACGTGCAGCTCAAGGCCGGCCAGGTTGGCCGCCCAGATCAGCGCGGGCAGGTCGTCGACCACCAGGTAGGTCACCAGGGTGCCGCGGGCCCGGGAACTGGCCGAGTCGACCTCGGCGGTGCGGATCCAGTCCGGGCGGTGCGCGGTGACGTGCTTCTGGAAGAAGGCCTGGCCGTCGACGCCCCCCGGGTAGCGCTTGAGGGTCAGCGGCCGGCCCGCGATATGCGGGATCAGCACCGGAGCCACCCGCTGGTAGTAGTCCAGGACCTCGGCCTTGGTGAACCCGGTGTCCGGGTACAGCACCTTGGCGAGGTTCGTCAGCGTCAGCGTCCGGCCGTCGACCTGGACGGCGACCTTGGTGTCAGGGCTCATGCTTCTCGGATCACTATCGGTTCTCGAATCACTGTCGTCGGGTCGATGTCGTCGCGCAGGCCCTTGTACACCGGGGCGCGCATCCGGCCCGCCCGGGTCCACCGGTCGAAGGTCACGTCGATCACCAGCCGGGGCTCGACCCAGACGGCCGGGCGGGCATGCTCGGGCGGGACCGGCCCGTCGAACGGCGAGTCGGCGCGGCGCAGCGGCCTGAGCTTGTCCCCGAGCAGGCGCAGCGTCTGGTCGCTGAACCCGGTGCCCACGTGGCCCGCGTAGATCAGCCCGGACTCGTCGTATACCCCGATGAGCAGCGAGCCGACCTGGCCGGTCCGGTTGCCCTGACCTGGCTTGTACCCGGCGACGATCGCCTCCTGGCGCTGAACATTCTTGATCTTCCGCCAGAGATCGGTGCGTATCCCCGGTGCGTACACCGAATCCAGCCGCTTGGCGACCACCCCTTCCATTTGATGCTCGAGCGAGACGCCCTGCACGGCAGAGAAGTCCTCGCCGGGGAACGACGGCGGGGTCTGCCAGTACGGACCGGCCAGCGCCAGCTCGTCCAGCAGCGCGCGGCGGTCGGCGTAGGGCAGGTCGAACAGCGGCCTGCCGTCCAGCTGCAGCAGGTCGAAGATCAGGTAGGTGACCGGGGTCTGGCCGGCCAGTATGGCGGCCTGCGCGGCCGAGGTGACGTGCATCCGCGGCTGCAGCGCCTCGAACTCGGGCCAGCCCCCGTCGCCGAACACCACGATCTCTCCGTCGAGCAGCAGCTGCTTATGGGGGGTGGCCGGACCTAGGGCGGCTAGCTCGGGGTAGGCGACGGTGATGTCGCGTTCGGTGCGGGACATCAGGCGGACTTGGCCGCGCTCGATGTAGGCCAGCGCCCGGACGCCGTCCCACTTCATCTCCAGGGCCCAGTTCTCCCGGTCGCGCGGTGCCGGCCCGGTCACGGCGAGCATGGGACGCATCCCGGCGGGCAGCGGCTGCCGCTCCCGGTGGATCATCCACTGATTCCCCCGGGTCTGGAACAACGCGAAGCCCCCGGTGACCCGGCGCCCGTGCAGCCGGACCTTGACCTCGCGGTCGGCCCACTTCAGCGTCTCGTACCGGCCGTGGTCCCAGATCGTCACCTGGCCCGCGCCGTACTCGCCGCGGGGGATCTCGCCCTCGAAACCGCCGTACTCCAGCGGGTGATCCTCGGTGTGCACGGCCAGGTGATTGAGGGCCGGGTCGTCCGGCACCCCCTTCGGCAGCGCCCAGGACACCAGCACCCCGTCGCGCTCGAGCCGGAAATCCCAGTGCAGCCGGCGAGCGTGATGCTCCTGGATCACGAACGCGCCGCCGTCGTGGCTCTCCCCCGGTTCGCCCGGCGGGGCGGACGGGGCTTGCGCCGGGACGGGCTCAGGGGTCCGGGCCGGATCCCGCTTGTCCCGGTAAACCTGCAGCTTGTCCACGTTTTCCTGTCTACCCGGTTAAGAAGACCCGGAACGGGCACCGGTGCTCGTTCCGAGAAAAGAGGCTGTCGCGGGCCTACAGTGGTCTGCGTGACGGAAACGTGGCAGGTGGAACCATCGGGGCCGCTGCGCGGCGACATCGACGTGCGCGGCTCGAAGAACGCCGTCACCAAGCACATGGTCGCCGCGATGCTGGGCGAGGGGCCGAGCACGATCCGGAACGCCCCTGAGGTCGGCGACGTCGACATCACCGCGGCGATGCTGGAGTCCATCGGCTATGAGGTGGGGCGTTCCGGGGCCGAGATCACGATCGTTCCGGGAGACGCGGTCGAGCCGCGGGTGTCTGAGGCGTTCACCGGGCTGAACCGGATCCCGATCCTGATGCTCGGGCCGCTGCTGCACCGGACCGGTGAGGCGTTCGTGCCGCTGGTCGGCGGCGACCCGATCGGGCGGCGGCCGGTCGACTTCCACGTGGCCGCGCTGCGGGCGCTCGGCGCCGAGGTCGAGACCGGCCCGGCCGGGATCACCGCGCGGGCCTCCCGGCTGTACGGGGCCCGGATCGACCTGCCCTATCCGAGCGTGGGCGCGACCGAGACGGTGCTGCTTTCCGCGGTGCGGGCCGAGGGCAAGACGGTGCTGCGGAACGCGGCCACCGAACCCGAGGTGGTCGAGCTCGCGCTGTTCTTGCAGCGGATGGGCGCACAGATCGAGCTCGCCCCGGACCGGCGGATCGTCATCGAAGGGGTGCCGCGGCTGCGCGGCGCCTCGGCCCGGCTGGCCGGTGACCGGCTCGAGGCGTTCTCCTACCTGGTGGCCGGGCTGATCACCCGGGGCGAGGTCCGGGTGCACGGCTGCCCGCAGGACCGGCTGGTCACAGCGATCACCACGCTGGCCCGGATGGGCGCCCGGGTCGACATCACCGACGAGTGGATCACCGCGTCGGCGCCGGACGGGCTGCGGCCGGCCGCGGTGCACACCGACACCCACCCCGGGTTCATGACCGACTGGCAGCAGCCGCTGATGGTGCTGTTCACCCAGGCCGACGGGATGTCCGTGCTGCACGAGACGGTATTCGAGAACCGGCTAGTGTACGTCCCGGCGCTGCAGAAGCTGGGCTGTGAGATCGAGGTGTTCGCGGCCTGCCTGGGCGGGCTCGCGTGCCGTTTCCACGACACCAACGCGGTGCACTCGGCCGTGATCAGGGGCGGGTCCAAGCTGGTGGGCGCGGACGTCACCATGCCGGACGTGCGCGCCGGGTTCTCCGCCGTGCTGGCCGCCTCCGTGGCCGACCGGCCTTCCGTGCTGCGCGGCATCCACCACATCGAGCGCGGCTACCACCGCCCGTTCGAGCAGTTCGCCTCGCTCGGCCTGACCATCAGGCGCGGCTGAGGCCCGCAGATTCCCGGCTGGCCCGGTCGGTCTGGTACAGAACCGCGGCGGCGGCCACGCCGGCAAGCACCGCCGTCACGACCCCGGCGATGATGCGGTACTGGGTCTCAGTCGATCACGATGAGCGCGCCAGGCGCAATCCGTCACCTGGCTGCCCCCACGCCC
>Ga0302184_10002337_pt1 | contig 12038 bp, 11 predicted proteins | sample I_Palsa_N3_3_FD_200233 | JGI IMG/M metagenome (GOLD analysis project Ga0302184, IMG submission 200233) | Peat permafrost microbial communities from Stordalen Mire near Abisko, Sweden - I_Palsa_N3_3 | ecosystem: Environmental > Terrestrial > Soil > Palsa > Peat permafrost | place: Sweden...
CGATGAGCCGGTGATCGCCGGAGGCGACGACGGTGCTCACCGCGGGGACCACGATCGCGACCGCTCCGCCGCTGCCCGCGGCCGCGAGCTCCGCGACGCCCGAGAGGCCATCGCCGCGGAGTACCGCGTCGAGCATCGCCTGATGGGCGGTTCTGAGCCTCTCGACGAGCCTCGGCGGGTGCTCGCGCGGTAGCGGTGGCGCGCTCGGCGTCATCGTGATCCCGCCTGCGGCTCGACGGTGACGCGAGCGAACGGCTGCCCTGGTGGGTCTCACGTGGGCCCTGCCAGCGCGTCCGTGTCTGTGTCGAGATCGCTCCGATACATGGCTTGGTCTGCTGTCCGCGTGGCCCGCCAGTATCTCGGGCGTAGGCGCCACCGTCATTGGCCCGGTGTCTAACGTCCGCGCGGCCCGTTTCGCCACCGCGGGGGATCGGACCCGGCCCGTTTCGCCACCCCGGGAGACTGGAGCGCCCAGGCGGCGTCAGGTCCGCGGCCTGAGCGACTGGCCGGCGGTCCGGTTTTCAGCTACCGTGAGAGTCCAGCCTGGCGGTACGGGGGCTCCCCGTAAAGTCAGGTGGTGGTCACGCCTCTCAGTGTGGGCCCGAATGTCGATGACGGCCAACAGAGGAGCGACCAGTGGAAGCGGACTACCCTGCCGGCCTGACCGAGGATCACTTCGATCCCGTGGGTCACCCGGTGATGGATCGGGTCGTGACCGGGACGATGACGCTCCTACCCGCGCTCGGGCTGGCGTGGGGCGTGCGCAGCGCGTGGGGCGGGGCGCTCCACTGGCAAGACCTGGTGGTGTTCGCCGTCATGTACCTGCTGACCGGAATCGGGATCACGGTCGGGTTCCATCGTCTCCTGACGCATCGGAGCTTCAGCACGTATCCGCTCGCTCGCGGCCTGCTCGCGGCGCTCGGGTCGGCTGCGGCGGAGGGCCCGGTGATCGAGTGGGTCGCCCAGCACCGGATGCACCACGCCTACTCAGATCACGAGGGCGACCCGCACAGCCCCCACATCGGCCACGGTGCCGGCTGGCGAGGGGCGTTTCGTGGCCTGGTGCACGCCCACCTCGGCTGGGTCTTCGGGATGGCGGGCGTGGCCAGCGAGCGTCGGTACGCGCCGGACCTGCTGGCCGACCCGGTGGTGGGCTTCGTGGATCAGACCTTCGTCGTCTGGGTCCTGGCCGGGCTGGCACTGCCCTTCGGCCTCGGGGTGGCGTTGACCGGTTCGCTTCTTGGTGGCCTGACCGGCCTCCTGTGGGGCGGGGTGGTGCGCATCTTCTGCCTTCATCACGCGACGTTCAGCATCAACTCCCTGTGTCACTTCTTCGGCGCCAAGACCTACGACACCGCCGATGAGTCGCGCAACCTCGCGTGGCTGGCATTGCCCACCCTCGGCGAGGCCTGGCACAACAACCATCACGCCTTCCCGACCTCGGCCAGCCATGGTCAAGGACGCTGGCAGCCCGACCCGTCGGCCGCCGTGATCCGGGCGCTCGAACGCTGCGGGCTGGCGTGGGATGTCGTGCGCATCTCCCCCGAGCGCCGGATCGCCCGGGCGATGGCGGGATCGGCCGGCGCCGACTGCGCCGCGAGCCCTGCCGGGGCAGAGCTCCCGGGCCCGCGCTAGGCGAGCGTCACCCGACCCGTGTAGCGCGGGTAGCGCGGGTAGCGCGGGTAGCGGACCCACGCTCACGCAAGCTCCCGCAGCACCGAGATTCCGGACCAAGCCGGTTGCCAAGGCGTAGGGGAGATCAATACCCTGTGCAGGGCGCTTCCTCGCGCCCGCGCTCGTGATGCCTGCACCAGACACCGCCCGACCGGAGGGGACGTCCGGCTTCGCCGCGGCAGCGCCGCTCGAGCTCCAGCGCGTCACCAAGCGCTACCCCGGTCAGGCCGCGCCGGCCATCGCCGAGCTGAGCCTCGAGGTGCCCGCCGGCGAGGTGTGCGTGCTCGTCGGGCCCTCGGGCTCGGGCAAGACCACCGCGATGCGACTGATCAACCGGATGATCGAGCTCACGAGCGGCGACATCCTGCTGGGCGGGCGCAGCGTCCTCGAGCGCCGCCCGGACGAGCTGCGGCGGGAGATCGGCTACGTAATCCAGCAGGTCGGCCTGTTTCCCCACTGCACGATCGGCGAGAACATCGCGACCGTGCCGCGGTTGCTCGGCTGGGATCGCGCGCGGATCGCGCAGCGGATCGACGAGCTGCTCGAGCTCGTCGGGCTCGATCCCGAGCAGATGCGCGGACGCTACCCGGTGCAGCTCTCGGGCGGCCAGCAGCAGCGGGTCGGGGTGGCGCGCGCGCTCGCCGCCGACCCGCCGTTGATGCTGATGGACGAGCCGTTCGGTGCGATCGATCCGATCAACCGCGAGCGCCTTCAGGACGAGTTTCTGCGCCTTCAGGCGACGGTGCGCAAGACGATCGTTTTCGTCACCCACGACATCGACGAGGCGATCAAGATGGGTGACCGCATCGCGATCCTGCGCGAGGGCGGCGTGCTGGCGCAGTACGCGCCTCCGGCCGAGCTCCTGAGCCGGCCCGCCGATGATTTCGTGGCGCAGTTCGTCGGCGCCGACCGGGGGCTGAAGCGCCTGGCCCTGACCACCCTCGAGGACGTCGACCTGATCCAGCCCAACGGCCTCCAGCCGAGTGGCCGACGGGTCCCGCTGCGCAGCACGGTTCGCGATGCCCTGTCGATGATCCTGACCGCGGGCGGGCGCCCCTTGACCGTCGTGGACGAGAACGACCGCGTCGCCGGGCTGGTGACGCTCGACCTGGTCGGTGGCCTGCTCGGCGCCGGCGGGGCGCTCGCGGACCACGACGACCGCGCCGGGGCGGGCGACGGGGGCGCGGCCGACGGGGGCGCGGGCGACGGGGGCGCGGCCGGCGGCGGGGGCGCGACGGCGTGATCGCGATCGGCGCCCGCGCTCCGGTGATCCCGACCTTCGGGGGGTCGGCGAGCAGCTACGCGTGCGAGCGCGCCAACCGGCTCTTCTGCGCCAACTGGGTCTCGCGCAACTGGAGCAGCGTGCTGTGGCCGGCGCTCCGCCAGCACATCGTGCTCTCCGTCGTCGCGGTCGCGATCGGGTTCGCGCTCTCCTTCGGGCTCGCCCTGCTCGCCTACCGCCGGCGCAGGCTGGAGCAGCCGGTGATCCTGATTAGCGGAGTCCTGTACACGATCCCCTCGCTCGCCCTGTTCGAGATCCTCGTGCCCTTCAAGCCGCTGGGCCTGAGCGCGCGCACGGCCGAGGTGGCGCTCGTCTCCTACACGCTGCTGATTCTGTTCCGGAACATCGTCACCGGCCTGCGCGAGGTGCCCGACGAGGTCCGGGAGGCGGCTCGGGGGATGGGCATGACCAACCGTCAGGTCCTATGGCGGGTCGAGCTTCCGCTCGCGCTCCCGAGCATCATCGCCGGCCTGCGGATCGCCACCGTGACGGTGATCGCGCTCGCCACCGTCGCCTCCTACATCTGCGATCAGGGACTCGGAGTCCCGATCTTCGCGGCGATCCAGGACGGGGTATTCAAGACCGAGCTGATCGTCGCCGGTGGCCTGGCGGTGGCGCTCGCGCTATGCGCCGACGGCCTGCTCGTGCTCCTGCAGCGCGCCCTGACGCCATGGGCACGCCGCGAGACCTCGAGGGCGACGTAGGTAGATATGCACACGCTGATCGACGCGTTGCGGTTCATCGGCCACAATGGCGCGCTGCCCTCCGATCCCGCCGCGCCCACCCTCGTCCATCTGACGCTCCAGATGATCGCCATCAGCGCCGCCGGGATCGCCCTCTCGCTTGCCGTCGGGCTCCCCATCGGTATCTGGCTCGGGCATCGGCACCGCTTCTCGTTCCTGGCCATCAACATCTCGAACATCGGCAGGGCTCTGCCCAGCCTCGCGGTGCTGGCGATCGGCGACGCCATCCTCGGCATCGGGCTGACCGTGACCGAGGTCGCGCTGGTAATCCTGGCCGCGCCGATCGCGCTCACCAATGCCTACGTGGGGGTGGCCGGCGTCAACCCGGAGATCGTCGACGCGGCCCGCGGGGTGGGCATGAGCGATTGGCGGATCCTGTGGCGGGTCGAGCTGCCGCTCGCCATCCCGCTCGTGTTCGCCGGCGTGCGCACGGCGGCGGTCTACGTCGTCGCGACCGCGGCGATCGCGTCACTCGCCGGCTACAACGGCGGCCTCGGTTACATCATCACCGACGAGCAGAGCTATGGCCTCTCGGGGGTGCTGGGAGCCGCGATCTGCGTGGCCGCGCTGGCGCTCGTCGTCGAAGGTCTGCTGGCGCTGGTCCAGCGCGCGCTGACCCCGCGCGGGGTCCGGCTCGAGCGCGACGTCCGCGGAGAGGACGTGGACGCGATCGTTCCAGTTGTCACGGTGGGCGGCTAGGTTTTGCGCGGGCGAGCGACATCGCACGCACGCACGGCGCTAACGCTTCGCGAATGAGCGCCCTGTGAAGATTGTTCCACGGGGAGATTTTGCCGATTTTTGATCCAGAAATACATAATTAGGAGGTTGGTTAGGGTGAGGCACCTGCGCAGAGGAATGCCCGCGATCGTCGCGCCGCTCGTGCTCGCGCTCGCGCTCGCGGCTTGCGGAAGCTCGAAGAGCTCGACCGCCACCAAGCCGTCGGCCAGCGCCGGCGCCGGCAAGCCCGCCGTCGTCATCGGCGACAAGAACTTCCCGGAGGAGAACATCCTCGGAGCTCTGTACGCGACCGCCCTGCGCGCCAAGGGCTACAAGGTGACGCTCAAGGACAACATCGGCAGCTCGGAGATCATCTACAAGGCGCTCACCTCCGGGCAGATCGGCATGTACCCCGAGTACACCGGGACGATCGTGTCGGTGCTCGAGGGCGACACCGCCAACCCGCCCAGCGCGGCCGCGGCGTACAACGACGCCAAGACCTTCCTGGCCAAGCACGGGTTCACTTTGCTCGCGATGACGCCCTTCTCGGACTCGGACGTGGTCGTGACCAAGGTTGCCTACGCCAAGGCCCACGGGCTGACGAGCGTCGGCGATCTCGCCAAGCTGGGCACGAAGGTGAAGCTCGCTGCCGAGCCCGAGTACGCGACCCGCTACTCCGGCCTGATAGGCCTCAAGAAGGAGTACAACGTCGTGCCGCATTTCGTGCCGCTGGATACGAGCGCGCTCGTCTACCAGGCCATCAACTCCGGGCAGGTACAGGCGGGCGATGTCTTCACCACCGACCCGCAGCTGAAGTCCGGGGCGTACACGCCGCTCGCCGATCCCAAGGGCATCTTCGGCTACCAGAATGTCGCTCCGATCGTCGCGAACAAGGTGCTCAAGGAGGAGGGGTCGCAGTTCGCGAGCATCCTGAACAGCGTCAGCGCCCTGCTGACGCTCCCGGCGATCCAGAAAATGAACGCGGCGGTGATCCTCGATAAGCAGTCCCCGGCATCGGTGGCCGAAGCGTTCCTGAAGGCCAACGGTCTCGCTTAGGGGTGCGGCTGCCCGGGGCTTCGGAGCGTGCTGAAATCGGCCGGCGCGATTCCACCGAAGCCCCGGGCAGCGAAATTACCGAGATTGGCGACGGGGTCAGACCCGGGCCTATACTTGACCGCGACGTGCAGGAGATGGTCATCTACGGCGTGAGCTTCGACATGGTCGGCAAGCAGCCGATCGTGCTGTTGAAGACCGTCGACAGCAACAAGTTCCTGCCAATCTGGATCGGGCACCCTGAGGCCGCCGCGATCCTGATGAAGCTACAGGGTGCCTCGACCCCCAGGCCGATGACCCACGATCTGCTCGCCGATCTGCTCGGGGAGCTCGAGGTCGAGTGCGCGCGAGTCGCCGTCACCGAGTTGCGCGAGAACACCTTCTATGCCTCGATCACCCTGCGCGCGAACGGGCGCGACGTCGAGATCGACTCGCGCCCCAGCGACGCCCTGGCGCTCGCGGTTCGCGCTGGAGCTCCGATCTTTGCCGCCGATGAGGTAATCGCCGAATCCGCGATCGAGTTCGAGCACGAGGTCGAGGACACCGAGGAGGTGGTCGAGAAGTTCAAGGACTTCCTCGACCGTGTCACGCCCGAGGACTTCGCGGGGGAGAGCTAGCGACTCGGTGCCGGGCGCGCGGCCTGTGAAGTCCGTTGGCCATCGGGGGTCTTCCCGGCCTGCCGGCTCGGGTCGGCGGGTGTCGGATCCGGCGATCGGCGGACGAGGGCTGGTGGCCGGCGAGTGGTCGGTGCTCGGGTTGCTGGCCGAGGCGCCCGCGCACGGGTTCGCGCTCTCGAAAGCGCTGGCCTCCGACGGCGAGATCGGCATGATCTGGACGGTTCCGCGGCAGCTTGTGTACCGGACCCTGGGGATCCTCGAGCAGAACGGGCTGGTCCATGCGACCGGTACCGAGTCCGGCCCCGGCCCGGTGCGCACGATCATGAGCGTCACCCAGGCAGGCCGGCGCGCCGTGGAGCGTTGGCTGGTCGAGCCCGTCGCTCATATCCGGGACGCGCGGTCGCTGTTGATGCTGAAGCTGGTGTTCCTCGAGCGCTCGGGATATGACGTGCGGCCGTTGCTCGAGCGTCAGCGCGAGCTCTTGCTCCCGGCCGCGGAGGCACAGCGCGAACGGGTCGCGGCCGCCCGTGGCTCGCGGCAGACTGTCGAGCTGTGGCGCTTGGAATGTGTCGACGCCGTGATCAGCTTCACCGAACGGATGCTCGCCGTCAGCAGCGTCGAGCACGGCGACCAAGTCGCCCCCGGGGAGCTGCATGCCCCCGTACGCCGAGCGCCGGCACGCACCCGCCGGCCGGCGTGATCACGCCGGCCGATCGCGATCGCGGTCAGCCGGCGGCTCCGGCCCGGTAGCGGGCCGCGGTACGACGCCGGCCCGGAATCGCGATCGGGGCCCGCGAGCGGATCTCGGCCATCACCCGAGCGATCAGTTCCGACGCGCTCTCGCCGGGCTGCGCCTGGCCGCCGGTGGGGGTGAAGAACTCGACCCGGATCCCGGGTCGCTTGGGCACGCGAATGATGTCGACGGTGCCGGTCACGGCGGTGCACACGATCCGAGCCTCGGGAACCGCCAGCGCCAGGCGGCCCGCGCCGCTGCGCGCGCGTAGCGGCGTGCCGCGCGAGATCGTGCCCTCGGGGAAGACGCCGATGCAGGCCCCCGCCGCGAGCTCGCGGATCGCGGCGTCGAGCGCCTTCGTGTCGCCGCCGCCGCGGACGATCGGGATCTGGCCCATGCCGTTCAGCACCCAGCCGAGCGGGGCCGCCTTCCACAGCGTCGACTTGGCGAGCGCCTGGATCTGTCGCCGCGGAAGCCCCGCCACCCCGATGGCGACCGGGTCCCAGTAGCTGTCGTGATTGGCGATCACCAACGCGGGGCCCTCGGCCGGAAGCTGCTCGAGCCCGAAGACCTCGAGCCGCCCCCACGCTCGGATCACTGGCGATGTAACCGTCATCGCGGTCCAGTACGTACGGGTCACATTGCCTCACGCTACAGCACCGCCCGAGGGCGCCCCAGACAATCATCTGGTTCGGACGATCCTTGTCTATTCACGGCCTGACTAGTAAATTCCTCGCCATCGGGCCCGCAGGCGGGCGCTCCCTTACGCCCGTTCGAGGATCCGCCGCACCAGCTCGTCGAAGCCGATTCCTGCCGCATCCGCCGCCTGCGGTAGGAGGCTCGTCTCGGTCAGCCCGGGGATCGCGTTGAGCTCGAGCACGTAGAGCTCGTCGGTCTCCGCCTCGAGCATGATGTCCACGCGGCCGAAACCGGAGCACCCGATCAGCTCGTACACCGCGACCGCGAGCGAGGAGGCGCGCTCGGCGATCGTTTCCGGCAGTGCGGCGGGGCAGACGAAGGTCGTGCGCCCGATCACGTATCGAGACTCGAAGTCGTAGAAGTCCTCATCGTGGGGGACCGCCTCGACGATCGGGAGCGCGCGCGGAGGACCGTCCTCGTCGAGAATCGACACCGCCAGGTCGCGACCGGATACGTGGCGCTCGAGCAGGACCTTGCGGTCGTAGGAGAAAGCGGCGACGAGAGCGGTCGGCACGTCGGCCGGCGTGGCCGCGAACTTGATGCCCAGCGCGGAGCCTTGGGAGGCGGGCTTGACGACGATCGGGAAGCGCAGGCGCTCCTCGATCGCCGGCAGCGCCGCGGCGGCGCCGAGCTCCCGGAACGCGGTCTCGTTGAAGGCGTAGAAGTCCGGCGTTGGGATGCCTCGATCGCGCATCGCGTGCTTGGCGAGCACCTTGTCGGCGGCGCGGATGCAGGCCGACACGCCCGAGCCGGTGTAGGGGATGCCCATCACCTCGAGCAACTCCTGCACCGTCCCATCCTCGCCGTCGCGGCCGTGCAGCGCGATGAACGCGACGGTGGGCCGCTCCGCGAGCAGGCGGTCGACGAGATCGCTGCCGACGTCGATCGAGATCACCTCGTGCCCAAGGCGCCAGAGCGCCTCCTCGACGCGCGCGCCGGATCTCAGCGACACCTGGCGCTCGAGCGAGCGTCCGCCCTTGAGCACCGCCACGCGACTCACCGCAGGCGAGCGCCCGCCGCCTGTCTCGTGCCTCATCCGGCGCGTTTGCGCGTGGCCGGGAGGCGGAGGATCTTGGCGAGCTCGGAGTCGGGCTCGGGTCGGCGGGGCTCGCCCGTGGCGGGCTCGCCGGCCGGGATGCCGGCCCGGGTCGCGACCGTGGCCGGCCTGGCGCCGGTCAGCGTTCCGTACAGCGCGACCTGCTCGCGGACGACCTCGCCGATCCGCCGGATGCCCTCGCGGATGTCGTTCTCGCCGACGCCGGAGAAGTTCAGTCGCATCGAGGATCCGCCCCGGCCGTCGACGAAGGCAGCGCGGCCGGGCACGAACGCCACTCGCTCCTCGAGCGCCCTGGCCAGCAGGTCGGTGGTGTCGATGTAGTCCGGCAGCGTCGCCCAGATGAACAGCCCGCCCTGGGGGTGCGTCCACTCCGCCTCGCGCGGGTAGTGCTCGGCGAGCGCGTCGAGCATCACGTCGCGCCGGCGACGGTAGATCTCGATCAGCGACTGCACGTACTCGTACCACAGGCCGGCCTCGAAGTAGGCGGCCACGAAGTACTGCGACAGAGACGACGAGCAGAGATCGGAGGCCTGCTTGCCGATATTCATCTTCTCGAGCACCGGTCGCGGCGCGACGGTCCACCCGAGGCGCACCCCGGGGGAGAGAATCTTCGAGAACGTGCTGGCGTAGATGACAAAATTGCCACCGTCCAGCGAGAGCAGGGTCGGGAGCGGATCCGACTCGTAGCGAAGCAGTCCGTACGGATTGTCTTCGAGCACGAGCAGCTCGCGCTCGTGGGCGATCCGCACGAGCTCGCGGCGGCGCTCGAGCGACAGGGTGACCCCGGCCGGGTTGTGGAAGTTCGGGACGGTGTAGATGAACTTGGGGCGCCGCCCGGTCCGCTCGAGCTCGTCGAGTGTGTGCTCGAGCTCATCGACCCGCATCCCGTCGCGGTCCATGGTCACCTGGACGACGTCCGCCTGGTAGGCGCAGAAGGTGGGCACAGCGCCCGGGTACGTGGGCGCTTCGGCGACAATTACGTCGCCGGGGTCGATCAAGGTCTTGCAGACGAGATCGATCACCTGCTGCCCGCCGGTGGTGACCAGCACCTCGTCCGGGTCGACCTCCATCCCCTCGGCCCCCATCACATCGACGACGCAGCGCTTGAGACGCACGAGGCCCTCCGTGGGCCCGTACTGGAGCGCCCGCGCGCACGAGTTGACGGCGACCGTGCGCATCAGCGACGCGTAGGAGTCGGGTGGGAAGGTCGAGGTGTCGGGAAGCCCCCCGGCGAGGGAGATCACATCGTCGCGCTCGGTCAGCGCCATCAGGTCGCGCATGGCCGAGGACTTCATCACTTTGGTGCGTTCCGCGAACAGGCCCGCGTAGCGCTCGATCTCCCGTGCGGTCGAACGAGGCTGACGGGAACCTGCGCCCGGGCTCCTCTCGTCTATCGTCACGTCCCGTCACGCTACAGCACCGTGCACCTCGCCTTTGACATCTGCCAGGGGATTGGCCTCGCCGCGGCTGTGGGGATCCGTCCCTTCCTGCCCGCGCTCGCCGCCGGCGCGCTCGCCGCCGGCGACGTCGAGCTCGACTTCAAGCACACCCAATACGCCTTCCTGCAGAGGCCGGCGTTCCTGCTGGCGCTGGTCATCGGGACCATTGTCCTGACCTTCGCGGAGCGCCGGCTCCACCCCCGCCCGGCCGGCCCGGCCGCCGCCAAGGTGAGCGGCTCGGGGGCCAAGGGGGCGGGCAAGGCGAGCGGCTCGGGGGCCAAGGCCGGGGGCAAGGCGAGCGGCTCGGGGGCCAAGGCGGCGGGCAAGGCGGGCGGCTCGGGGACCAAGGCCGGGGGCAAGGTGGAGGCCACGACGGGGGGCAAGGCGGACGCCACCAAGGGGGGCGGGCTCGAACGCGGCCCGCTCGCGGTGATCATCGTCCTAGCCAGTGTCGGCATCGCCGCTGTGCTGTTCGCGGGCGAGCTTTGCCGCGGCGGTGCGGACGCGTGGCCCGGTTACGTGGCCGGGCCGGTGTGTGCCCTGATCGCGGCGGCTGCAAGCCGGCCCCTGTTCGCGCGAGTTCGCGCGCGGCTCGACGCTGCCGCTGCCGCCGCCCTGCCCCTGTACGCCGAGGGGGTGGCGATCCTGCTCGCGGTCCTCTCGGTGCTGGCGTTTCCGGTCGGTCCGATCGGTCTCCTGTTCCTGATCTGGCTGCTCATCGCCGGTCGCCGCCGTGGGGAGCAGAAGTACGCGGGCCTGCGGATCCTCAGATGAGCACGCGGCCGAAGAAGCTCGTGCTCGTGGTGATCGACGCGCTCAAGCCGGCCATGCTCGACCGCGCGATCGCCGTCGGCCGCGCTCCGGCGCTGGCGCAGGTGCTGGAGCGCGGCGCCTATGTGGACGACTGCGTAGCCGCGTTCCCGTCGGTCACGCCGGTGTGCGCCGCGACGATCGCCACCGGGACCGGACCCGACCAGCATCGGATCCCCAGCATGAACTGGTACCACCGCGAGGAGGCGAGGTACGTCGAGTACGGCTCGAGCTTCTCAGCCACGCGCCAGTTCGGTGTCCTGCGGTCGCTCACCGACACGGTGTACGGAATGAATGCCGAGCACCTCTCGCGCGGCATCGAGACGGTGTTCGAGCTGCTTGACGACGAGGACGTCCGGACCGCGGGCACGACTTACCTGATCTACCGGGGGCGTCACAAGCACCAGGTCTCGAACGAGACCGCGCTCGCGCGCATCGCCACCTCGACGCTGTTCCGCCGGGAGATCTACGGTCCGCGCGAGCTCTTCTACGCGGACCTCTACGCGAGCCGGAAGACGGGATGCCGGGGGCAGCTGGGGATGCCCGGCGTGCGAGATCAGCACACGGGCTGCGTCGGCGCGTACCTGGTCGAGAACGACCTGTTCGACTTTCTGCTCTTCTCGCTCCCCGACAACGACGCCTGGTCGCACAAGAACGGACCCCACGCCCAGGTCACGTCGATCGCCGCCGCCGACCGTCAGCTCGAGCGCCTGATGCATGCCGCTGGTGGTCCCGACGCGTTCTTCGAGGACCACGCGTTGATCGTCACCTCCGACCATTCTCAGGCGTCGGTCGAGGAGCGGATCCGTCTGGATCGCGCGTTCGCGGACTTCGACGTCGCGACGCCGAGTGCATCTCGCTCGATCGGGGCGGAGCTGGCGCTCAGCCCGGCGCAGCGCTCGGCGATGATCTACGCCCTTGACCAGGATCGGCGCGAGAAGGTGATCTCGCGGGCGATCGAGGTCGCCCGGGGGATCGTCGGCGTCGATCTGGTGCTGTGGCTGAGCGGCGACCACGAGGCGGTGGTTCAGAGTCCACGCGGCGATCTCCGCTTCCATTCCGGTGGCGAGCTGGTCGACACTCGGGGCCGGCTGTGGACGGTCGAGGGAGACCTGGCGGCGCTCGCGGCCAAGGTTCAGGACGGCCGGTTCACGAGCTCCGAGTATCCCGATGCGCTGGCGCGGATCTGGTCCGCGTTGCATTGCCCGACCGCC
>Ga0302184_10002339_pt1 | contig 12023 bp, 13 predicted proteins | sample I_Palsa_N3_3_FD_200233 | JGI IMG/M metagenome (GOLD analysis project Ga0302184, IMG submission 200233) | Peat permafrost microbial communities from Stordalen Mire near Abisko, Sweden - I_Palsa_N3_3 | ecosystem: Environmental > Terrestrial > Soil > Palsa > Peat permafrost | place: Sweden...
GGCTCGGCGCTGGCGGTCGCCTGCGGTCGCGGGCGCCGCCGCGCTGCTAGTCGCGGCGGTCGGCTGTACGTCGTCGGCGACCATGACCTCGCCCGCCCCCGTGTCGCCGGCCACCGTGTCGCCGGCCCCCGTGTCGCCGGCCCCCGTGTCGCCGGCCCCCGTGTCGCCGTCGGCCGCGTCCTCCGCGGCCGCGGACTGGCCGGCCTACGACCGGACCGCGGAACGCAGCGGGGTGTCGGTCAGCTCGCCGGCGTTCGTCGCAGTGCGGCAGTCGTGGACCGCGTCCGTCGACGGCGCGGTGTACGGCCAGCCTCTGGTCGTGGGCTCCGAGGTCGTCGTCGCCACCGAGAACGACAGCGTCTACGCCCTGAGCGCGTCGGACGGCGCGGTGCTATGGACCCGGCACCTGGCGTCCCCGGTCACGGCCGGCCTGCCGTGCGGCAACGTCAACCCGTCCGGGATCACCGGGACCCCGGTGGCCGACCCGGCGACCGGGCGGCTGTGGGTCGTGACGTTCACCGCCCAGCCGGCCTACCAGCACACGCTGTGGGAACTCGATCTGGCCACCGGGCGGACCGACTGGCAGCGCCCTATCGACGTCAGCGGCAGCGATCCTCGGGCCCAGCAGCAGCGCGGGGCCCTGACGCTGCTCGGCTCGCGGGTGTACGTGCCATTCGGCGGCCTGGACGGGGACTGCTCTGACTACAAGGGACGCGTCGCGGGAGCGCCTGTCTCCGGCTCGGGGCCGGTCGTCTCCTTCACCACGGCGAACCAGCGCCAGGCGGGCATCTGGGCCCCGGCCGGAGAATCCGTGCGCGACGGCAGCCTCTACGTCGCCACCGGCAACGGCATGCCGGACGACCAGGTCGATGACTCCGACAGCGTGTTGCGCCTCAGCCCGGGCCTGGCCGTCCAGGATCGCTTCACGCCGGCCAACTTCGCCGCCCTGTCGTCCGGCGACCTGGACCTCGGGTCGACAGCCCCGGCGCTGCTGCCGGACGGCCTGATCTTCCAGATCGGCAAGCAAGGGACCGGCTACGTCCTCGATGGGAGCCGGCTCGGCGGAACCGGCGGCGAGCTGGCCTCCTCGGACCTGTGCGAGGGGGGCTTCGGCGGCGACGCGGTGGACGGCAGCACGGTCGTGTTCTCCTGCTACACCAGCCTGCGGGCGATCAAGGTCACCCCCACGGCCGGGATCCGCATCCTGTGGTCGGTGACCAGCTACGCCGCGGGACCTCCGATCATCGCTGGCGGCGTGGTCTGGGACGTCAGCCGGGCTGGTCTGCTGTCCGGCTTCCGCCTCTCCGACGGCAAGTCGGTGTTCTCCACCACGACCGGCCGCGTGGCCACCGACTTCCCGAGCTTGTCCGCCTCCGGCCCGCGCCTGATCGTGCCTGAAGGCGACAAAATCGTGTCCTACCTCGGGATCTGACCCGCCCCAGACGACCTACTCCAAGGGATGCCGGCGCCCCGCATCGGGAGAATTCCCCATTTCCGCTCGGTATCGTCCCGCGCCGTCAGCGCCCGCCCGCCGCTGCGGCCGATCTATGGTTGCGGCATGGTTTCATGGTGGCACCGCGACGTGCTCGCGGCCGGGAAGCTGCCCCTCATGCTGTGCTTTCTGGCCTTTGTCGTGACGTTCGTGCTGACCCGGACGATCACCCGGATGATCCGCGACGGCCGCGGCCCGTTCCGGAACCAGGTGACGGCCAGCGGGACCCACATTCATCACTCTGTCCCCGGCATCATCCTGCTCATCATCGGAGCCTTCACGGCGGTCGGCGGCCCTGACTCGCTCGGCTGGCGCTCGTTCGCCGCGGTGGCGGTCGGTACCGGCACGTCGCTCGTCCTGGACGAGTTCGCCCTGATCCTGCATCTGCAGGACGTCTACTGGAGCGGCGAGGGCCAGCTTTCGGTCGAGGCGGTGAGCCTGACCGCCGCGTGCCTCGGTCTGGCTCTCGTCGGGTTCAGCCCGTTCGGCGTGCGAGACGTCGGCGGAATCGAGCTGTCACTGCGCCTTACCGCCACCGGGATCCTCAGCGCCGACGGCGTGCTCTCCGTCATCTGCGTGCTGAAGGGCAAGTACCGGACGGCACTGTTCGGGCTGTTCCTGCCCCCCGCCGGGGCGATCGGGGCGGTGCGCCTGGCGCGTCCGAATTCGATCTGGGCCCGGCATCGCTACCGGGGCGAGCGCCTGGAGCGCGCGACGCGCCGCGCCGCCGACTTCGATCGGCGCTGGGCCCCGCTCCAGGTCGGCTGGGAAGACTTCGTCGGCGGGAAACCGTCCCAGCCCAACCCGCCCCAGCCCAACCCGCCCCAGCCCAATCCCAACCCGCCAGCCAGCGACGAAGTCCATCGCTGAACCGGCGCTAGGCTGCTGCGGTGTGAGCGAAGGCGAGCTGCTGACCGGGGATGGCGTCACCCAGGGGATCGTGCGGATCGGGGATACGGTGCGGCGGCCGCTGCGGCCGTTCAGCCTGACCGTGCAGGCCTACCTGGCCCACCTGCGCGACGCCGGGTTCACCGGCGCGCCGCTTCCGCTCGGCGTCGACGACCAGGGCCGCGAGATGCTGTCGTTCGTCCCCGGTGACGTGCCGCGCAACCCGCTGCCGCCGCAGACGGCGGGCGACGAGGTGCTCGTTGCCCTGGCCCGGCTGATCCGCGCGCTGCACGAGGCCTCGGCCGGGTGGGCGCCGCCGCCCGGCGCGGTGTGGGGCGGGACACCGGCCAACCCAGGATCGATCACCGAACGACCCGAGCTGGTGAGCCACCGCGACTACTATCCAGGCAACGTGGTTTTCCGCGACGGGCTGCCCGTCGCGCTCATCGACTTCGACCTGGCCATGCCGACCACCCGGCTCTACGACATCGCGAACGCGCTGTGGTACTGGGCGCCGCTGCGCGATCCGCGGGACCGGTCGCCCGCGTTCACCGACGCCGACATCCCGCACCGGGTCGCGGTGTTCGCGGACGCCTACGGCATGACCGCGCGGCATCGCGCGGAGTTCGCGCCGTTCGCCGTCGACCTGGCGCGCCGCTATCATGAGGATTCCCGCGCCTCGGCCGAGCTGGACCCGGTGTACCGCAAGCTCTGGGAGGACGGCGCCAAGGACGCGCTGCCGCGCGCCGAGGCGTGGCTGCGCGAGGCGGCCCCCGCGATCACCGCTATCCTGTCCGTCAGTAATGATCGCGACGAACACCGCCGTTCACCTAGCTGAGGAGCGAAATGAGCAGCACCGACCCGACGACGATCGGCGTACATCGAGCTCTGCACGAGGCGCTTAACTCGGCCAGGGAAGCCCGGCATCGCCTCGAGGACGGCGACGCCACCCCCGACCTGGACGATCTGGTGGAGCTAGGAAAGCTGCTGGCGGGGCTGACCGAAGTGGTCACGGCCGTCAACTCCGAAATGCTGGCCAAGGCGAGCCTCGCCCAGAACGCGAACACCTGAGCCATCGACGGCATTACGTGACCATCCGGGGACGCCCGCGGAGGCGACGGAGCATGCGGGCGTCCTGGAAGCCGACGGTGCGGGCGGCGGCCTCGACGGTGGCGCCGTGGCCGATCAGGTGCTCGGCCCGCTCCAGCCGCAGGAGCTGCTGGTAGCGCAGCGGGGTTAGGCCAGTGGCCTGGGTGAACCTGCGGGTGAGGGTGCGCTCGCTGACGTCGCACTGGCCGGCGATCTCCGCGAGCGGCAGCGGGCCGGCGAACCGCGCCTCGATGTGATCCTGGGCGCGGTGCGCGGTGTCGCTGAGGTGGTTGCGATGCCGCAGCATGGTGCTGGCCTGCTGGTCGTCGCCGTTGCGGCGGGCGTAGACGACCATCTCGCGGGCGACCTGCGCGGCGGTGGCCGGGCCGTCCCGGACGGCGATCAGGTGCAGGGCCAGGTCGATGCCGCTGGCGATCCCGGCGGAGGTGGCGACCCGGCCGTCGATGACGTAGAGCACGTCGCGGATGACCGTCGCCGCCGGGTAGCGCGCAGCGAGCTCGTCCTGGATGTCGTGGTGGGTGGTGCAGCGACGGCCGTCGAGTAGACCGGCCCGGCCGAGCGCGTCGGCCCCGGCGCAGACGCTGGCCACGGTGCCGCCACGTGCGTGGTGGGCGGCGAGCGCCTCGAGCGCGGGGCCCGGTAGCGGGCCGGTGCCCGCGAGCCCGGGGTTGGCCCGCCAGCCGGGCACGACGATGAGGTCGTCTTTGGTGAGCGCGGGCCATCGCGTGGTCGCCCGCATGGTGACGCCCTGGGCCGCGGGGACGTCTTCCTGCCCGGCGACGTAGGCCAGCTCGTAGCCGCAGCCGAGGTCGGCGGCGGTGCCGAACGCCTGGGCCGGCCCGGCCAGGTCCAGCAGGTGCAGCCCGGGGACGAGCAGGAAGACGACCTTGGTCACGATCTGGTCAGGATAGCAGCGCCGCGGGCGCGGTGGCCGGGCCGGTGACCTCCGCGATCGTGGCGATGGTCGCGAACCGCCCGGCGAGCGCGTACTCGGTCCGCTCGATGACCGCGCTGGCCGGCAGCGTGCGCGGGTCCGCGAGCAGCTGCTCGACCGTCTGGCCCGCTGGGGCGTCGCGGTGCGCGATCGGGTTGGTGGCGGTCGCCTCGGTGACGAACGTGACCTGGTAGCCGAGGTCGGATGCGACCCGCGCCGTGGTCTCGCAGCATTGCTCGGTCCGGATGCCGCAGACGATGACCTCGGTGATGCCCTGCTGGGTGAGCAGCTGCTGGAGATTCGTCGTGGTGAACGCGTTGTGCGAGGTCTTCGTGAGCTGCGGCTCACCGGCCTGCGGCTGGAGCGGGCCGAGGTAGCGGACGTGGCCGCTGGCCGGGTCGAAGGGGGTGCCCGATCCTGGCTCGGAGTGCAGCACCCACACGACGAGGTCGCCGTTGGCCCGCGCGCCGTCGACGAGGCGGGCGACGTCGCTGGCGATGCCAGGGTTGGAGATGGCCGGCCACAGCGGTCCCTGCCGGAACGATTCCTGAACGTCGACGACGAGAAGAGCACGAGTCATGGCCCTAGCATCCGGCCGGCACGGGTTCGTGCGTAAGGCCAGATCAAGTCCCGGACCGGACCGATCCGGTCACATCTCGGCTAGCGGGACGCTGCTGCGCTCCGGATGCGTCGGCGCGAAATGCTGGGGGAACGCCAGGTTGCGGCACCGCTGATGGCGCAGCGCGCCGCACACCGGGCACTCGGCCTGGCGCACCGCCGGTTCCAGCCGGGCGAGGGTGTCGGCGTTGAACTTGCGCGGCTGCGGCGCAGCGGCAAACCTCAGCGGCGCCAGTTCGGACACGAAACGCTGGTACTCGCGTTCGCACTCTCCGCACCGGCAGCCTCGCGCCCAGGCCAGCACCGTGCCGTGGGGCGGCGGCGCGGGCGGCAGGTTGCCCCATGCGGTCATACATCTACGGTAAGACAGCGGCCGCCCGGGAAGTACCGTTGTCCGGATGGGCAGCGAGCGCCGTACCCGCGAACCCCCGGCAGGCGGGCAGGCTCGGCTGGGGCGGGACTTCTGGTTCTACTTCAGCGGCCAGGCCGTCTCCCAGCTGGGCGGCTCGTTCACCACCTTCGCGTTGCCGCTCCTGGTGTTCAAGCTCACTCACTCGGCCACCAACCTGGCGCTGACCACCGCCGCGGAGTTCGTGCCGTACTTGCTGTTCGGTCTCCTGCTCGGCGCGGTCGTCGACCGGTTCGACCGCAAGCGTCTCATGCTCGGCAGTGACATCGCCCAGGCGCTCGTGATCGCCGTGATCCCCGTCCTGGCCACCGGCGGGTTGCTGCGGGTCGAGGACATTTATGCGGTGAGCTTCGCGCAGTCGACGCTCGGCATCATCTTCAACTGCGGGGAGTTCGCGGCCATCCCCTCGCTCGTCGGCCAGCGGGAACTAGTCACGGCCAATGCCCGCATCATGGCGACCAACAACGCCGGTCAGATCCTCGGTCCCGGGCTGGCCGGCGCGCTCGTGGCGTTCGTGCCAATACCCGACCTGCTGTTCGTAGACGCCGGCTCCTTTCTCGTCTCGTCGTGCTGCCTGGCCCTGATCCGCCGCAGCTTCAACGCCGCCACCCCGGCCACGCGCCCCTCCGGCTCGGTGATCCGGGCCCTGCTCGCCGACGTGCGGGAGGGCTTGGCCTACGTGTGGTCCAACCCGGTGCTGCGCTCCATCTCGATCATGATGGCCCTGATCAACTTCGTTGCCGCGACGGCCGACTCCCAGCTCGTCCTGTTTGCCCGGCGCGCCCTGCACGCCACCAACTCCGAGATCGGCTTCCTGTATGCCGCTGGCGCCGCCGGTGTCGTCGCGGTAAGCCTGGTGGCGGGGCCGATCCGCCGCCGTCTGTCCTTCGCCGTCACCGCCCTCGGCGCCCTGGTCGTGGCCGGGTTGACCATGACCGCCATGGCCCTGGCCGGCTCGTACGCGGCCGCGCTGGTCCTGTGGGCGGCGTCCTCGGGCTTTGGCTTGTTGCTCAACATCAACACCATCGCCCTGCGCCAGGCGATCGTCCCGCCCCACCTCTACGGCCGGGTAGTCAGCGTCGCCCAGGTCCTGGCCTGGTCGGCCATCCCCCTCGGGTCGCTCGCCGGGGCGGCCGCCATCAACCTGAGCGGGAGTGTCACAGGCGTCTACGCCGTCATCGGCGGCCTCACCGCTGCCATCGCCCTGGCCTTCGCCTTCAGCCCGGTGGCCCACGGGGACCGGTACCTCTCCGAGGCGACCGAACGGCCGGCCGGATCCGCAGCCGATGCCCCGGACTTAGCTGCTCCGCGGACGATGCCGTCCGATTGACAGCGGCGTTATTGTCTGTAACCTTGTCCTATGGCAATAGGTAAAGGTATCAGCCCGGCGGGGAATGCCGATGCCTCCTCGCCCGGCGGGGGCGGCGCCGCCCTGCCGGAGGCAAGTACGCGCGGCCCGGCGTCACCGATCGAATTCCGGCTCGACCCCGCCTCGGGCGTGCCGACCTACCTGCAGCTCGTCCAGCAGGTCGAGCACGCGCTGCGGCTGGGCTACCTCAAGCCCGGCGACCAGCTGCCCAAGGTCAGGGATGTGGTCGCCTCGCTCGCCATCAACCCGAACACGGTGCTCAAGGCCTACCGCGAGCTGGAGACCAAGGGCCTCACGGCCGGGCGGCCCGGCCAGGGCACGTTCATCGAGGCCACCCTCAGCCAGGTCGCGCTGCCCGAGCTGACCGGGCTCCGGCGTTCCCTGCTCGGCTGGCTGGCCACCGCGGATACCGCCGGGCTGGACGAGGACGGGATCGTGGCGCTGTTCACCAGCGTGCTGCGGGATTTTCATGAGCGCCGCGGCGGCACGGGCGATCGCCGTGCCCCGGCCAGCGGAGCAACGGAGGGCGTGGCATGAACGTCATCGAAGCCGCCGGCCTCGGTAAACGCTACGGCAGCACGTGGGCGCTGCGCGAGTGCACGCTCGCCATCCCCGACGGCCACGTCGCCGCGCTGGTCGGGCCGAACGGCGCCGGCAAGACCACCCTGCTGAACCTGGCCGTCGGCCTGGCCACCCCGACCGCGGGCACCGTCAGCGTGCTGGGCGGCACGCGGCCCGGGTCGCCGGCCGCGCTTGACGGCATCGCGTTCGTCGCCCAGGACGCGCCGCTGCATGCGAACCTGTCCGTCGCCGACACGCTGCACCTGACCCGTAACCTGAACCGGCGTTTCGACCGGGGCTACGCCCGGGCCCGGCTGGACGAGCTGGGCATCCCGCTGACGCGCAAGGCCGGCAAACTGTCCGGCGGTCAGCAGGCCCAGCTCGCGCTGACCCTCGCGCTGGGCCGGCGGCCGCGGCTCCTCGTGCTGGACGAGCCGATGGCGTCGCTCGACCCGCTGGCCCGTCACGACTTCATGGCCACCGCGATGACCGCCATGGCCGACGACGGCGTGTCGGTGGTGCTGTCCTCGCACGTCCTGACCGAGCTCGAGCGGGTGGCCGACTACCTCGTGCTGATGTCGCGCGGCAGCGTCCAGGTGGCCGGCGAGGTCGATGACCTGCTCGCCTCCCACCGCGTGCTGACCGGCCCGGCCGCCGAAGCCGGCCGGTACGCCGAACGCCTCGCCGTGGTGCACGCCCGGCGCGGCGGGGCGCAGGCCCACCTGCTGATCAGGACGAACGGAAGTACCGACCCGGTGCCGCCGGGCTGGGAGGCGCACCCGGTCAGCCTCGAGGAACTCGCCCTGGCCTACCTGCGCGAGCCCGGCGCCGCGTCGCTGCCCGGGCCGGTACGCGCCGAACGGACGGAGGTGTCACCGTGACCGCCCTGACCCTGCCCGCGCAGCCCGGACACGAGGCCAGCCCGCGGCCGATGCCGTGGCGGAGAATGGCCTGGATCACCTGGCGGCAGCACCGGCTCGCGGTGGCCGGTGTCGTCGCGGTGCTCGGCGCGGTGAGCGTGTACCTGTACATTACCGGCGAGCAGCTACGCCACCAGGGCTTCATCTCCTACGGAGCCGGGCCGGTCCTGTCGATCACCGCGGTCCTGTTCCAGGCCATCCCGCCCCTGATCGGAGCGTTCGTCGGCGCGCCGGTGCTGGCCAGGGAGCTGGAGACCGGCACCTTCCGGTTCACCTGGACCCAGGGCTTCGGGCGGGCCCGGTGGACCGTCGCCACGCTGGCGCCGCTCGCGCTCGCGGTCACGATCGCGGCCGCAGCGTTCGGTCTCGTCTTCTCCTGGAGTTACGGGCCCCAGATCATCGGGAACCCCGTCCTGAGCCCGCTCGCGGCCACGACGTTCGACCTGCACGAGGTCACGCTGGCCGGCTGGACGCTGGTCGCCTTCGCGATCGGGTCCGTGGCCGGCATCGCAATCCGCCGGGTCGTTCCCGCCATGTTTGCCACCCTCGTCGCGTGGAGCGGGCTCGCGGTCCTGACCGGGGCGTTCCTGCGCCGCCACTACCAGGCGCCGTTGGTGACCAGTAACTTCACCCTGCCTGACGGGGCCTGGATCGAGAGCCAGCGCTGGGCCCAAGACGGCCATCCGGTCAGCCTGTCGGCCGTCGACCAGGTGCTGCAGAAGATCGGCGCCACGGTGGCCGCGCCCGGCCACCTCGGCCAGCTTCCCGCGGCGGGCAGCCAATCCGCGGCGGGAAGCCAATCCGCCCCGGCGCCCGGCCCGGGAAGCGTGAATCCCGCGCAGTATCTCCTCCACCACGGCATTACGCAGCTGACGACGTACCAGCCGGCCAGCCGGCTCTGGCCGTTCCAGTGGATCGAGGGCGGCTGGCTGCTCGCGCTCTCCCTGCTCCTGATGGCCGCGGCCGTCTGGCTGGTCCTTCGCCGCGCCGCCTGAAGGCTGGCCGCCCGGTAGCGTTACCTGTCATGGACGATCAATTCCAGATCTCGTACATGGGTGTCACGCTCGGTGTCCCGGTGCTGACCAAGGACGGCGAGCAGTTCGGCATCCTGGAGCATGTCCTCGCGGTGGAAGAGCAAGACATCTTCGAGGGCATCGTGGTGTGGGTCGGCGGCGGAGGCTGGGCCGAGCGCAAGATCCAGCGCGAGCTCAGCATGGGTCACCAGTCCGCCGCCCGTTTCCTCGAGCGGTTCCGCCACAACGACCTGCGGTTCGTCGAGGCGGACAAGGTGGCGATGATCACCGTCGGCGATATCACCTGCGACCTGGACCGGTCGCAGGTCGCGCTGCTCCAGCCGCCGTCCGGCGCACCGGTCTTCTACGCCAACGCCATCGACCAGGCCGTCCCGCCCCAGCAGGGTTATGGGGGCCGGTACGGGAACCAGATGTACGGTTCCATGTTCGGCCGTGCCCGGTGGCGCCAGGAGTAGCGGACGGAGTCATCATCGGCCGGCTGTGCTACCAGGGGCCGCTGGCCCCGGCGCGTGCACCCATGCCGGGTCCGGCCTGCCCAGTATGAAGGTCACGGCGGCGCCGGCGATGATCACCACCAGCGCGATGATGAGCGCCTCATAGGCCTGGGCGTGCCGGATCAGCGCGGCGCCGAGCAGGGCGCCCGCCAGCATGGTGACGACCGCGAGCAGGCGGCGACCGGCCTGGGACCCGCTGCCGCCGGCCAGTTTGCTGTCGGCGGCGATCCCGGTGATGGTGAGGGTGAGCACGGTGGTGGTGAGGTCGGGGATCGCGAGCTTGCGGGCGGCGGCGTTCTGGATGCCCATGGAGATGCCCAGCACCGCGATAAGGCCGTACCGGTATCCGGCCGCCAGCGGGCTGCTGCTCATGACGGCGAGGATGACCGAGGCGGCCAGGAACAGCGCCTGGAGCCCGGCGGCGGAGCTGTGCAGACGGCCTCGGTGGTCGCTGTGCCGTGAGCCGAGTTTGCCGCCGAGCAGGGCGCCGAGAGCGAACGCGGCCACGGCGGCCAGGGATGCGGTGACCGAGAATCCGGGGGCACCGGCCAGCGCGAACCCCAGGAACACCACGTTCCCGGTCATGTTGGCCACGAAGACGTGCCCGAGGACCAGGTAGCTGAACGCATCAACCAGGCCCGTGACCAGCGTCATGCTGATCAGCACCGGAGGCAGCGGGCCGTGTCGGCCGTTGCGTCCGGGCGCGATCGTCTCGCGGATACCAGCCAGGAAAGCCGTGCTCATCGATCTGCCCTTTCCGCTGCGCGCGCCAGGTAGGCCGCGGTGGCCTGCTCGCTTCGGGTCACGTGCCGGATCGCCGCCGCCAGGCGAGCTTGCTGGTAGCGGGCCAGTGCGCCGGGTACCTCGTCGGGCGAGCGGACCGCGGTCATCGCCTGGGTCAGGGCCTGCACGTCATACAGGCCCTGCCGGAACCCGCCGCCGACCATGGGGCTCGCCGCGTGGGCGGCGTCCCCGGCCAGCGCGACCCGGCCGGTGACCAGGCGGGTCGGCTTGTACTGCACGATCGGCGTGCCGAACACCGTCCCGTCCGCCAGCGCGAGGGTCAGCGCCTCGCGCCACGGGCTGGGCCACCTCGCCGCCGCGAAGTCGGCCAGGCACTGCCGGACCGGGGCGGGCAGCGCCCCGGGCGCCAGGGTGCCGTGCACCGTCTGGCCGTCGAGCAGGCCCGCGTCGTGCAGCAGGTCGCGTTGCTGGGGGTCATACCAGACCAGGTTGAGGCGGCGGTGCCCGACGGCGATATGCCCATCCGGCCCGGGGACGGGGTAGGTCACCAGCCGGTACGGGCCGGCGTACACCTCGCGGGCGGGCTCGCCCGCCCGCGGCAGCGTGACGTCCGGTGGCATGTCCTGCTCATCGACCAGCGTGCGCCACAACAGCACCCCGGCGTACCGGGCATCGGGGTGCTGCGGGTCGACCGTGGCGCGCACCGTGCTGCGCGCGCCGTCAGCGCCGACCACCAGATCGGCCGCGAACGTATCGTCTTGCGCGGTACGCACCGTCGCGCTGCGATCCGGGCCGCCCGGCGTCACAGTGCTCACCGTCGCGCTGCGGTTCGCGCCGCCCGGCGTCACGGTGCTCACCTGCCGCCCGCGCAGCACGCCCACGCCAGGCAGGCGCGCCGCGTGCTCCTCGAGCCATCCCTCCAGCAGATGCCACGCGGTGCCGTCGCGGTCGATCCCGTGCAGCACCGGCGGGTCCGCGTCGATGCCGGTGACCTCGCGGAGCAGGGCCACATCGACGCCGAGCCCGCCCCCGCCGTCGATGGCGCGCGCCGGGCTGCGCTCCACCACGGTCACCTCGAACCCCAGGCGGGACAGGGCGATCGCGGCCGACAGGCCGACCAGGCTGCCGCCGGCCACCACGCACCGGATGGGCTGGGCGGCCGCGGGGCCGGTACTGCGGTCCTCGGTCATGACGGACCTCCTTCGGCTGGAATCGGGAATGCCATCTCAGGATCCCCGGCAGCCACGCCATCTACGTGTCGCGCCCCGAAACAAATTGGAATTGCGCGCGTCGCGATGCGGTGCCCGTTTCATTCCCGATTACCCTATTTGTCCGCGCGGACGGCGCCGGGCGCGGCCAGCCGAACATGGTGGATGGGCCATCGTACAAGTAAGAGCTGGTACAACGGCCCACCAACCAGGTGACCACGGCCTGCCGCACCCGCCGCGAA
>Ga0302184_10002340_pt1 | contig 12020 bp, 8 predicted proteins | sample I_Palsa_N3_3_FD_200233 | JGI IMG/M metagenome (GOLD analysis project Ga0302184, IMG submission 200233) | Peat permafrost microbial communities from Stordalen Mire near Abisko, Sweden - I_Palsa_N3_3 | ecosystem: Environmental > Terrestrial > Soil > Palsa > Peat permafrost | place: Sweden: Abisko...
CCATCAGGTCGCCGGGTCGCTGGTCGGCAACCTCCCGCGCGATCTGCAGTGCGGCGCGGTTCAGCGGCTCGAGCAGGTCCTCCTTGCCGATGACCCGCATCTTCTCGCGGTGACCGTTGTAGGTGAACGCCTCGACGACGTCGGAGCCGGCGCGCTGGAAGTCGACGTGCAGGGTCCGGAGGGCGTCCGGGCACTCCAGCGCGACCTCGGGGACGAATTCGCCGGCGCTCAGGTAGCCGCGGCGCTCCAGCTCGAACAGGAAGCCCTCGGCACAGATCACCGGCCCGGCGTCCAGGCGCGCATTCAGGTCCCTGCGCGGAACCTCAGAGGTGGACTCGGTCATGTACGGCTCCTTGGTGATGAAGGGACGGGCCGAGCGCTCTCACCCCGCCTTGCCAGGCCGGTGGGCCCGGTGGCGACGTGGGGTTCGAACTCCCTGGTCACAGTGGCGAGGACCGCGTCGGACGTGCACCGAATTCCCGGTTCTGTATCGCCGTCGCGAGTGTAGCCGCAGCGCGAGATCGCGGGTATCCCTGGCCGCAACCAGCTGCCGGAACCATAAATCTCACCAGATGGGCCGGGGCGTTGCTGGCCGCGGCGCTGCTGAGCGGAGGCGGCGGGTCGAGCTCCGCCCGCCGCCAGGGCGACGCGGGCGCGGGCGCGTGCCCCGTCGAAGCGTGCGCAGCCGCTACGGGGCGCCCGGCCCGAACTTCGGCGAGTTGCTGCGGCCCGCCCGCAGGAATTCGCCAAGGTTCGCCGGGCTACAGGGACCAAAGCCCATCGAAGCCGATGTGCCGCTCGGTCGCGACGCGGCCGAGCCGCTCACGGGCGCCCTCGCGGTCGGTCTCGCGGACGGCCGCGACCTCGGCGGTCGCCAGCGGCTCGCCGGCCCCGCGGCCGGCCCTGGGGCCTCCTACCCGGTGAAGCTGACGTCTGCCGTCTCGACGGTTCCGGCGGTCCGGCCCGGCGCGGTCTGCGCGCCCCAGTACATGTTCGTGTGCGAGATCACCTGCTCGGGCGGCGGCGCGCCCCAGGTGGTCAGGTCCTCGGTCGTGTGTGCGTCTGAGACGAGGGTCGCGTCGTAGCCGCGCGTCAGCGCGCCGTGCAGGGTCGAGCGGATGCACATGTCGGTCTGGGCGCCGACGACGGTCAGGCGCCCCACCCCGAGCCCCGACAGCACCGACTCGAGCTCGGTCGCCTCAAAGGCGTCGCCGTAGGCCTTATGAACGACCGGCTCGGCCTCGGCGGGGGACAACTCGGGCACGATCTGCCACTCGTCCGACCCGGCGCTCCCTTCGAGCGAATCCTGCACCCAGACGACCGGGACCTCCTGCGCGCGCGCCTTCTCGATCAGGCGGGAAACGTTGGCGACGACCGTGTCGCGGTTGTACGCGCCTGCGACGACGCCGTTCTGCACGTCGACGACGAGCAGCGCGGCGTTGGGCCGGTTGTCGAGCGTGGTCATGCTATCGCCGCCTGGCCTTCAAGCTCGTGGCCGCGCTGCACCAGCAGCGCTACCAGCGCCCCCACGAACGAGACGATCGCGCCGACGAGCATCGCCTTGTGCAGGCCGTCGAGGAATGACAGGTAGGAGGCGTGGGTGACCGGCGCGAGCAGCATGTGCGGTACCTGCGGCACGATCCCCTGTGAGACCGCCTGGTGCACCGAGGTCGTGTTCAGCTGCCCGATCACGCTCACGGGCACGCCGGCCGAGGCGAGGTGGCCGGCGAAATGCGCGGTGACGCCGGTGACGATCACCGTGCCGAGCACCGAGGTGCCGATCACGCCGCCGAGCTGGAAGCCGGTCTGCTGGATGCCGCCGGCGACGCCCGCACGATCGACCGGCGCGTTGCCGACGATCGCCTGGGTGGAGGCGACGATGATCAGCCCGAGCGCGACGCCGACCGCCACGAACCACGGCCACTGGCCGCTGTAGGAGGTGTCGATCCCGACGCCGCGTAGGCCGAGGAACGCGGCGCCCATCAGCACCATCCCGATGAACAGCGGTGGGCGCGGGCCGAACCGCGCCGTCAGGACGCCGCCGAGCGGTGACGAGATCGAGAACACCGCGGTCAACGGCAGCAACCGCACGCCGGCCTGGACGGGGGAGTAGCCGTGGACGCGCTGCAGGTACAGGGTCATGAAGAACAGCACGCCGTACAGTGCGAACAGGCCGAGGATCACGAGCACGACGCCGGCCGAGAACGACGGCGACTTGAACAGCTCCAGCGGGATCAGCGGGACCTTGACGCGCTTCTCCCAGACGATGAAGACGAGCATCAGCACCGCCGCGGCGGCGATGAACCCGAGCGTGTAGGCCGAGCCCCAGCCGTGGGTCTGGCTCTTGATCAGCCCCCACGCCAGCGCGAACAGCGAGCCCGACAGCAGCAGCACCCCCGGCGGGTCCAGTCCCGAGCCGGAGTCGACGTCCTTCGTCTCCCGGATCGAGAAGAACGCGACCACCAGCGCAACCGAACCGAGCGGCAGGTTCAGCAGGAAGATCGACTCCCACGAGACGTGCTGGACGAGCAGGCCGCCGATGATCGGGCCCGACGCCGTCGCCAGCGCCGAGGTGCCGCCCCAGATCCCGACCGCCCGCTCGAGCTCGTCGGGTGGGAACGCGGCCCGCAGACAGGCGAGCGTCGCCGGCAGCATCATCGCGCCGAACGCCCCCTGCACGACGCGGAACAGGATCAGCACGTCGATCGAGCCCGACAGCGCGCAGCCGAGCGAGCCGAGCGCGAACCCGGCCATCCCGATCATGAACAGCCGCTTGCGCCCGAACCGGTCACCGAGCCGGCCGCCGAACACGAGCAGCACCGCGATCGACAGCAGGTAGCCGTTGGTCACCCACTGCAGGTCGGCCAGCGACGCGTTGAGCGCGCGGCCGATCGTCGGGTTGGCGACTGACACGACGGTGCCGTCGAGGGCGACCATCATGATCCCGAGCGAAACCGAGACCAGGGTCCGCCATTTGTTGGCGCCGGGCGCTGTGCCGACGGGCGGCTCGCTCGGTGGCGGAGACTCGATCGTGGACGTCATCGGCGCTCGAACGTCAGGCTAGCCCGGGCGCTTGCGACACTTGTCGCGACTGAGCATGTCGAGCGCCTGCGCCGTCGCAGCTGTCGCTCCTGGGACGAACGCGAGCTCAGATCGAAGGTCGGCGGCCCGTCGCGCTCAGTCCAGCACCCAGGTGTCCTTGCCGCCTCCGTTGCGTGACGAGTTGACGATCATCTCGCCCTCGTCGAACGACACCCGGGAGAGCCCGCCCGGCGCCAGCTGCACGTCGTCGGCGGAGAACGCGAAAGGTCGCAGGTCGACGTGGCGGGGGACGAGCCGGCTCTCGATCACGGTCGGATGACGTGACAGCGGCACGATCGGCTGGACGATGTAGCGCTCCGGATGGCGTTCCAGCTCGGCTCGGGCCTGGCTCAACGTCGCCGCGTCGGCCTGGGACCCGATCGTTACGCCGCGGCCGCCGTGACCGTGGCGCGGCTTGACGACGAGCTCGTGCAGTCGCTCGATCGCGTCGGCGCCCGACTGCGGCGAGTCCAGCGCCGTCGTCGGCACCGAACGTACCAGCGGCTCTTCGCGGAGGTAGAAGCGCACGAAGTCCTCGACGTGGGCGTGGACGAGCTTGTCGTCGGCGATGCCGTTGCCGAACGCATTGACGAGCCCGAGGTTGCCCGCCAGCCAGGGCGGCACGAGCGTCTGTGCGACCTCGGTCATCGCGCCGCGCTGATCGCGGACGCGATCTGAGTCGGTGCGGCGGTAGACGACGTCGACCGGCCGGCGCGTGCCATCGTCGGTGCACAGCAGCAGCCGCTCGCCGTCGGTCTGGAGCTGTGCGAGCGTCGCCAGCGGCGCCCCGATCGCTGCCGCCAGTCGCGCATGTTCGTAGTGGGCGTCGTTGTCCGGGCCGTCGGTGAGCACCAGCAACTGTGGGTCGGCGCCGGCGCCCGGCGGTGCGGCGTGGACGAGTGCCGCGCGCAGCAGCCCGTAGATCTCGGGATCGATCGAGCGCGGCCGCGGGATGGTGTCGGGCAGCGTCGCCGTCAGCGCGTTGCGGGCGGCTGTCAGGTAAGCGATCCCCGACGGGGTCCGGAGGTTGTCCTCGAGCACCAGGAACGCGCCGTCGGGATCACGCACCAGGTCAAAGCCGATGATCGGCGCCGGCGGCGAGCCGGCCGGGAGGCGACCGGCGAGGTCGGGTTCGTAGCCCTCAGCTCCGTCGATCGCCTCAGCGGTGACGATCCCCGCCTCCACGATCCGCCGCTCGCCGTAAGCGTCGGTGAGGAACGCGTTCAGCGCCCGCGCCCGCTGCGCCAGGCCGCGCGCGAGCGGGTCCCACTCCTGCGCCGACAGCAGCCGCGGCACGATGTCGATCACGAACGCTCGGTCGCCGAAGCGCGCCCCGTCGTCGGCGAGCCGACGCCTCACCGCTCGATCGAGCTCGTCCAGGTCGACTCGCTGCAGGGCCGCGAGCAGCTGTTCGTAGCCCGGCCGGGGTCGGCCGTGCTCGTCGCGATCCTCCGCGTAAGGCGCGCGTCCGTCGTAGTCAGATGCCATGCGCCTGCAGCCAGAGCTCCAGGAGCGCCAGCTGATACAGCTTCGACGAGCCGAGCGTGGTCATGTGATCGTTGGGCGCCCGCATCAGCATGTCGACGTATTGAGGTCGGAACAGGCCCCGGGTCCGAGCGGCGTCCGAGCTCATTGTGGCTGCGATCAGGTCGAGCGTCGCACCCTCCAGCTCCTCCAGCGCCGGCACCGGGAAGTACCCCTTGGGCCGGTCGATCACGGCCGCGGGCAGAACGCCGCGGGCGGCGTCCTTGAGCACGCCCTTGCCGCCAGAGGCGAGCTTGAGCTCAGGCGGGCAGGCACCGGCCAGCTCCACCAGTTCGTGGTCCAAAAACGGGGTCCGCGCCTCCAGTCCCCACGCCATCGTCATGTTGTCGACCCGCTTGACCGGGTCGTCGACGAGCATCACCTCGGTGTCGAGTCGCAGCGCGCGGTCGACCGGCCCGTCGGCACCGGGCTTGGCGAAATGGCGTTCCAGGAACTCGCGACTGGGATCATCGCGGGCCAGGTGGGCGTCGGCCACCGTCTGCGCCATCTCGTCGCCGACCCGGTCAAAGAACTCCATCCGGTACGCGTCGGCGCCGCTGCCCGGAGCGTCGCGCAGCGGGGGATACCAGGAGTAGCCGGCGAACACCTCATCGGCGCCCTGACCCGACTGCACGACCTTGAGGGACTTCGAGACCTCCTGCGAGAGCAGGTAGAACGCGACGACGTCGTGAGACACCATCGGCTCGCTCATCGCCCTGATCGCGCCGTCCAGCGCGGGCAGCATCCGGTCGGTGTCGATGTGGATCCGGTGGTGGTCGGTGTCGAACTCGGCGGCGATCACGTCCGAGTAGCGAAACTCATTGCCCTCAAGCTCGCCGACGTCGTCGAAGCCGATGCTGAACGTCGCCAGCCGTTGCTGCCCGGAGTCCGCCAGCAGCGCGACGATCAGGCTCGAGTCCAGGCCGCCCGACAGCAGCACGCCGACGGGGACGTCGGCCACCATCCGGCGCTTGACCGCGGCCCGGGTCGCCTCCAGGACCGCGTCGTCCCAGTCCTGTTTGGTGTAGCCGGCGTAGCGTTCCTGGCGGCCGAAGTCCGGCTCCCAGTAGCAGCGCTCGTCGCGCTCGCCGTGCTCGGTGATGAGCAACGTCGTGGCCGGGGCGAGCTTGCGGACGCCCCGGAGGATCGTATGCGGCGCGGGCACCACGGCATGCCAGCTCAGATAGTGGTGCAGCGCGACCGGATCGAGCTCGGTGTCGACACCGCCGCCGGCCAGCAGCGCCGGCAGCGTCGACGCGAACCGCAGCGCCCCATCTACGTCGGCCAGATACAGCGGCTTGACGCCGAGCCGGTCACGGGCGAGCAGCAGCCGCCGCGACTCATGCTCGTAGACCGCGAACGCGAACATCCCCTTGAAGTGGGTGACGCAGTCACGGCCCCAGCGGTCGTAGGCCCTGAGGATCACCTCGGTGTCGCTGGTCGAGAAGAACCGGGCCCCAGCGCGCTCGAGCTCCGCACGCAGCTCCCGGTGGTTGTAGATGCACCCGTTGAAGACGATCGTCAGCCCGAGTTCGGGATCGGTCATCGGCTGATCGCCGGCGCAGGACAGGTCGATGATCTTCAGCCGCCGGTGCGCCAACGCAACCGCGTCATGCGACCAGCTGCCGGCTCCGTCAGGGCCGCGAGAGCCCAGCGTCTCAGCCATGCGCTGCACCGCGCCAACGTCGGCGGCCGCCCCGAAAGCGAGCTCGCCTGCGATCCCGCACATGTCCCTACGCCACTCGGAGATGGCTCGCGCCCGCGCGGCGGTTGCGAGCCGCCTCCACAAACGCCTCGAACAGTGCCGCCTGCTCGGGCCGCGCGACGAGCGTCTCGGCGTGCCACTGGACGCCAATCACGAACTCGCGGTCCATCGCCTCGAGCGCCTCCACCGTCCCGTCGGGCGCGCGACCGGTGATCACTAGTCCGCCGCCGAGCCGCGCGACGCCCTGGTGATGAAACGAGTTGACGTCGGTCCGCGTGCGTTCGAGCATCCGGGCGATCCGGCTGGACTCCCGGATCGTGACCTGATGTGTCGTCTGGGTGCCTGGCGACGACTGGCGATGCTCGATATCGCCGGCCTGCAGATCGGGTAGGTGCTGATGCAACGTGCCGCCGCGGGCGACGTTGAGGACCTGCATGCCGCGGCAGATCGCGAGGATCGGCAGCCCGTCCTCGTCGGCCGCCCGGGCCAGTGCCAGCTCGAACTCGTCGAGGTGTGACTCGACCGGGCCGGTGCGCTCGTGGCGCCGCTCGCCGTAGGCCTGAGGATCGAGGTCGGGCCCGCCGGACAGGCAGACACCGTCGACGCGGGTCAGCAGCGAACGGGCCAGCTCGGCCGACAGCGGCGGCGTCACCACCGGGATCGCGCCGGCGGTCTCCAGCGCCTGCAGGTAGCGCAACCCGAGTGCCATCTCCTGCTGGGGCGGCTCGCCCTCCGGGGTCGGGGTGATCGTCTCCGATCTGCGGATCTCGGAGGTGGTGACCGCGATCAGTGGCCGTGCGTCTGAGGGGTTCATCTGCTGCCCGCTCCTGTCCTCGCCTCGGGTGAAGTCGGGTCTTGACGCCCGCCCGGCCAGAGTCTCGCATCGGCCGGGGACGGTCGCCACTGACACGCGGATAGCCGCGCCTGGACGCAAGGCCGACTGCCGGTGGGCACCGGCTGACCGCGGAGCGTAACGGTCGATAGGCTCGGGAGCAGCGCCGGTAACTCGCACCCGTAAGGGAGGTAACCATGTCAGGATCGGACCGCGTCGAGGTCTCGGGCTCACAGCGCGAGCTGGTGCCGAGCCACCCCCGCATCGGCGCCGTCGATCTCACCGAGAAGATCACGGTGACCGTGTACCTGCGGCCACGGGCCGATACCGACTGGGTCGATCAGGAGGCGCAGCTGGCGCCGGCGGAGCGGCGACGGCTCAGCCGCGAGGAATGGGTGCAGAGCTACGGCGCCGACCCGCAGGACATCGAGGCGGTGCAGCGGTTCGCGTCCGAGCACGGCCTGACGGTGACCGAGGTCGACAGCGCCCGGCGCGCCGTCCTGGTCCAGGGCACCGTCAACGACGTTTCGGCGGCGTTCGGCGCCCAGTTGCAGGGCCGCTACGACGCCGGCGACGGCGCACCCGGCTATCGCGGCCGCAGCGGCGCGCTGACCGTCCCGTCCGAGTTGGGCGACGTGATCGTCGGCGTGTTCGGGATCGACGCCCGGCCCCAGAGCGCGTCGCAGCTGCGGATCGTGGGCGGCACCCCGGCGGCCGACGCGGTCTCCTACACGCCGGTTCAGGTCGCGCAGGCGTACGGGTTTCCGACCGGCGTCGATGGCTCCGGCGAGACGGTCGGGATCATCGAGCTCGGCGGTGGCTTTGAGACCAGCGATCTGTCGACCTACTTCAGCGGCCTGGGGCTGTCGGTCCCGACCGTGACCGCCGTGCCCGTCGACACCGGCTCCAACCAGCCGGGCCAGAACCAGAACGCCGACGGCGAGGTGATGCTCGACATCGAGGTCGTGGGGGCGATCGCCAACGGAGCCAAGATCGCCGTGTACTTCGCCCCCAACACCGACCAGGGGTTCATCGACGCGGTCACGACCGCCGTCCACGACACCACCAACCACCCGTCGGTGATCTCGATCAGCTGGGGCGGCCCCGAGGACTCGTGGACCGCGCAGGCGCGCACGCAGATGGACCAGGCGTTCAGCGACGCGGGCGGGCTCGGGATCACGGTCACCGTCGCCGCCGGCGACGGCGGTTCGACCGATGGCGACACCGACGGCAAGCAGCACGTCGACTTCCCGGCCTCGGCGCCGCACGCGTTGGCCTGCGGCGGCACCACGCTCCAGGCCTCCGGGGCGACGATCTCCTCAGAGACCGTGTGGGGCAGCACGGCCGGCGACGGCGCGACCGGCGGCGGCGTCTCGATCGAGTTCGCGCTGCCCAGCTACCAGACCGACGCCAAGGTGCCCGACAACGTCGACACCGGCAAGCCGGGCCGCGGCGTCCCCGACGTCGCCGGCGACGCCGACCCTCAGACCGGGTATCAGACGCTGGTCGACGGATCCAAGGTGGTCGTCGGCGGGACCAGTGCGGTCGCCCCGTTGTGGGGGGGCCTGGTGGCGCTGCTCAACCAATCGCTGGGCGCGCCGCTCGGGTTCGCCAACCCGCGCCTCTACGAACTGCTCGGCACCGCCGCCTTCCACGACATCACCTCCGGCAGCAACGGCTCCTACAGCGCCGGGCCGGGATGGGACGCCTGCACGGGTCTGGGCTCGCCGGACGGCACGCAGCTCGCGTCGGGGCTGGGCGGCAGCTGAGCGGGGCGGCCGCGAGGCCCCGGCGGCCAACTGCCCGCGCGTTCGATGGCAAGTTGCCCAACCCCCTCTTTAGGTTTTTGCCATCGACGGACGTGGACGACGCCATCGCGGCGGCTATCGCGGCGGCCTTACTGCGTCCACAACCGCCGGGCCAGGCCCGACGCGCGCGCGATCGGCCGGTCGACCGCGGCGCGGACAGTGGCCTCGACGCCGACAAGGATCAGCCGGTCCTGAGCGCGCGTGGCGGCGGTGTAGAGCAGCTCCCGGGTGAGGATCCGCGAGCCGGGCTCGGGCAGCAGCACCGCCGCGGTCTGAAACTGCGACCCCTGGCTCTTGTGGATCGTCATCGCGTACACGGTGTCGATCGCGCCGAGCCGCGACGGGCTGTAGAGCACCGGCTCGCCGCCGCGCTCGAAGGCGGCCAGCACGCGGTCGTCGGCGGTCTGGATCACGACGCCGGTGTCGCCGTTGTAGAGCCGCAGCTCGCGATCGTTCTCGGTCACCAGCAGGGGGCGGCCGACGTACCAGCGTTCGCGCGCCGAGAACCCGGCGCGTCGGCCGGCCGATCGGCGCGCGCGGCCTCGATCCCGGCGCGGCCGGCCTCCACTACGCCCGCGCGGATCGCCTGCACCGACCGCGGCCCGCCCGGGTCCTCGTCGACCCACGTGACCGCCTGCGGCGACTCGCGTAGCAGCGCGATCACCCGGTCGCCGTCGCCGGCGCGGATCGCGGCGGCGACCCGGGCGATCTCATCGCCGTAGCGGCGGCCGCGAACCAGCATCGCCACGCCAGGCACCGCCACGCCGGACCCCGAATCGCCGTCGGCCGACCCCTCGCCGTCGGCCGACCCCGACCCCGACCCCGGCCCCGCGACGATGTCGCCGAGCACCGCCCCCGCCTCGATCGACGCCAGCTGACCGGGGTCGCCGACCAGCACCAGCCGCGCATCGGAGCGCAGCGCCTCGATCAGCCGCGCCATCAGCGACAGCGACACCATCGAGGTCTCGTCGACGATCACCACGTCGTGGGGGAGTCGCTGCTCGGCGTCGTGGCGGAAGCGACTGCGGCTGCCGGGCCGGTAGCCGAGCAACCGATGGATCGTGGTCGCCGACAGCGCTCGCAACTGCGCGCGCACATCATCTAAGACGTCGAGCCGGCCGGCCTCCTCGTGGACTGCCTCCTGCAGCCGGGCCGACGCCTTGCCGGTCGGCGCGGCCAGCGCGATCAGCGGCGGGTGCTGCGGGGACTGCTCGCACAGCAGGGCCACGATCCTGGCGACCGTCGTCGTCTTGCCCGTCCCCGGACCGCCGGCGACGACCGCGAAGCGGCGCCGCACCGCCTCGGCGGCGGCGCGGGCCTGATCACCGTCGGCCTCGGATCCGAACAGCCGCGTGACCCCGTCGGCCAGCGCCCGCTGATCGACGTCCGCCGGTGGGGCCGCGCGCATCGCGCGCAGCGCGTCCGCGACCGCGACCTCCTCGGACCAGTAGCGGTCCAGGTACAGCCACGCCCCCTCCAGGCGCAGCGGCCGCGTCCGGTCGCCGGATGTCGCGTCGGCGACCAGCGGGCTCGCGGCGACGGACTCAAGCCAGCCGCCGACCGCGGGCCACGGCAGCGCCTCCAGGTCCACCGGCGTCTCGGACTCGACGGCGGCGGTCCCGCGGATCATTTCCAGGTCGACATGGACGTGACCGAGCCGGGGCGCACGCACGGCCAGCGCGGCCGCCAGCAGCACCGCTTCGTCGCGCTCTGCGCCCAGCCGTCCCAGCCGCCGGGCGACGTGCACGTCAGCCGCCGACAGCACCCCGGCGCGATTGAACTCGCGCAGCAGCCCCGACGCGCCAGCGGCGATCCGGGCCTCGAACGGATCCAGCGCCGGCTCGACCGCGCTCACGATCCGTCCCCGTCCAACACGTCCGACAGCGCCGCGACGAACCCGGCCGGGGGCTGCCAGCCGAACACGCCCGAGCCGCCCGCGCCCTCGATGCCGCCCCACCCCGCCCCGGTCATCCCGCGCACGAACAGGTAGACGACGCCGGCGAGGTGGGCGTCGGGGTGATACGCCGGCAGTCGCCAGCGCAGGTAGCGGTGCAGCGCGACCGCGTAGAGCAGCCCCTGCAGCGCGTAGTGGTGGCGCTCCATCTCGGCTCGCAGCGCCTCCGGCCGGTAGTGAAAAGCGGTCAGCGGCTCATCGGGCTCGCCCAGCCAGTTGGTCTTGTAGTCGAGCACCGCATAACGGTGGCCGCCGGGAACCGCCGCGGCGGGGATCCGTACGACGAGGTCGAGGCTTCCGGTCAGATACCCCCGCACGTTGCGGCGCAGCCCGGCGTCGCCGAGCCGGTCGGCGTAGCCGCCGAGCGGATCGTCGGCCGTGAGCCACTCGCGCAGGGTCGCGGCGATCCGGTCCAGCGTCAGTTCCCCGGTCGGCCGGTCGCCGCCGGCCAGCGGCAACTCGAAGCCGAGCTCGTCGAGCCGGTCGACCCGCGCGATGTCGGACAACGCCAGCCCGTCGAGTACCGGTCCGAGCGGCGTCCGCAGCGCGGCCGCCAGCCCGGCGACGACGTCCGCCGGTTCGCCGATCTCGGCCGCGCGGCGGGCGTGCACCTCGCCGATCCGCTCCCGCAGCTCGGCCTCCAGATCGGCGGTGGCGAAGTCGGTCGCCTCCAGCACCCGGTGCACGAACGTGCCGACGTCGACGCCGAAGCCCATCCCCGACAGCAGCGACGGCGCCGACAACGGCGCGGCGACCGCGGGCGCCGCCGGCGGCGGTTGGCCGGAGCCAGGCTCGTCGTCGACCAGCGGCTGCTCGGGCTCTGAGCCGACGCGGGCGTCGTAGGCGGCGGCGGTGATGTCGGTGAACGAGGTCCGGCGCCAGCGCTGGTCGAGATCGCGATCGAAGCGACTGACCGACAGCTCGGTGGGCGCGGGCAGCGGCGGCGACCACGCGGCCGGCATGCCTGCGGGTGGCGTCAGCCGCTCGATCGCGATCGCGTGCGGCGCCCGTGCCTGCAGTTCGGCCAGCCGCTTGTCGACGACCGTGTCCTCGGGCGTCTGGCGCGGATCGGAGGCGATGTTGCCGTGCTCGTCACGGGCGAACAGCAGCCGTGAC
>Ga0302184_10002349_pt1 | contig 12006 bp, 6 predicted proteins | sample I_Palsa_N3_3_FD_200233 | JGI IMG/M metagenome (GOLD analysis project Ga0302184, IMG submission 200233) | Peat permafrost microbial communities from Stordalen Mire near Abisko, Sweden - I_Palsa_N3_3 | ecosystem: Environmental > Terrestrial > Soil > Palsa > Peat permafrost | place: Sweden: Abisko...
CGGCGATGGCCGCGGTGTTCGAGGCCGAGCCGGGCACCTACGTGCTGACCGACTTCCTGCTGCGCAGCTTCGACCGCAGCGTGCTGGCCGAGCTGGGCCTGGACCGGTACCCGGAGCTGTGGGGTGACTACTTCGGGCACTACCGGCGGCTGGTCTGGCTGGCCCAGGAGCCCACCCCGGCGCTGGCGGCGGAGGCGGAGCGGGTGGCGTGGATGTTCGGCCTGCCGCTGACCCGGGTCGATACCGGGGTGTCGCGCCTGGAGCGGGCGCTGGCGGTGCTGGTGGGCGAGGCGGTTCCGCTGGTCGGCGAGGCAGTTCCGCTGGTCGGCGAGGCGGTTCCATGACCGGCCTGGAGGCGCTGCTGCGCAGCCCGCGGTTCGAGGTGATCCCGGCCCCGGGGACCGAGCCGGCCGTCGCGGAGTGGGTGCCGGCCGGGATGACGGTGACCGTCACCGCGTCGCCGGTCAAGGGGCTGGAGCCGACCATCGAGCTCACCGAGCGGCTGGCCGGGCGCGGCTACCGGGTGGTGCCGCACCTGGCGGCCCGGTCGGTGACCAGCGACACGCACCTGGCGCAGATCGTGGAGCGGCTGCTGGCGTGCGGCGTGTCCGACGTGTTCGTGCCGGGCGGGGACGCGTCGCACCCGGCCGGCCCGTTCGACGGCGCGCTGCCGCTGCTGGAGCGGCTGGAGGAGATGGGCGGGCCGTTCGGCCAGATCGGGATCACCGGCTACCCGGAGAGCCACCCCAAGATCCACGACGACATCACCATCCAGGCCATGTGGGACAAGCGCAAGCACGCCACCTACATCGTGAGCAACGTGTGCTTCGACGCGGCCCGGCTGGGCCGGTGGATCCAGCGGATCCGGGCCCGCGGCGTCACGCTGCCGCTGTACGTGGGGCTGGCCGGGCCGGCCGAGCGGACCCGGCTGCTGCGGATGGCCGCGGTGGCCGGCGCGTCGGAATCGGCCCGGTTCATCACCAGGCACCCCGGGTGGATCCTGCGCTTCCTGGTGCCCGGCGGCTACAGCCCGGACCGGCTGCTCGAGCGGGCCGCGGCGGTCCTGGCCGCGCCCGAATCGGGCGTGGCCGGACTGCACCTGTTCACCTTCAACCAGCTCCGGGAGGCCGAGCAGTGGCGGCGGGCCGCCCTGGAGCGCACCGGAATCGACAAACCACTACTGGCGGGATGACCAGCATGACTTCTTCGGATGAGACTCCGGCGCGGGCCAGCGCCGTCATCATCGGGGCCGGCATCGTCGGCAACAGCCTCGTCCACCACCTGGCCCGGCTCGGCTGGCAGGATCTGGTCCTGGTCGACAAGGGCCCGATGCCGAACCCGGGTGGCTCCACCGGTCACGCCTCCAACTTCATCTTCCCCATCGAGTACTCCAAGATGATGTTCGAGCTGACCACGGACAGCACGTCCCAGTACCAGGAGCTGGGGGTGTTCACCCAGAGCGGCGGCATCGAGGTGGCCCGCATCCCGGAGCGGATGATCGAGCTGCGGCGGCGGTGCTCCCAGGCCAAGTCGTGGGGCATCCCGGCCGAGGTGATCACGCCCGGCGAGGTCAACAAGCTGGTGCCGTACCTGGACGAGACGGTCATCCTGGGTGGCGCGTACTTCCCCACCGTGGGCGTGGTGGACTCGCTGCGGGCCGGCACGCTGATGCGCGAGGGCGCCCAGCGCTCCGGCGCGCTCACCGTGCTGGCCAGCACCGAGGTGTACGGCATCACGGTCACCGACGGGCGCGTCCGGGGCGTCTCGACCTCCGCGGGCGAGATTGCCACCGACAACGTGGTCATCTGCTGCGGGGTGTGGTCGCCGCGGATCGCCCGGATGGCCGGGGCCCGGCTGGCGCTGACCCCGACCGTGCACCAGATGATCAGCGTCGGCCCGATCGCCCTGTTCGCCGACACGTCAGGGGAGATCTCGTACCCGATCGTCCGTGACGTGGACACCAACATGTACGAACGCCAGCACGGCGGCGACATGGAGGTCGGCTCCTACGCGCACCGCCCGATCATCGTCCCGCCCGACGAGATCCCCTCCATCGAGTCCTCGGTGCTCTCGCCCACCGAGATGCCGTTCACCCAGGAGGACTTCGACCCGCAGCTGGAGCAGGCGCTGGAGCTGATGCCCGAACTGCTCGGTGACGAGCGGGCCGGGATCCGGTACGCGATCAACGGGCTGATCTCGATGACCCCGGACGGGCACCCGCTGCTGGGCGAGATGCCCGAGGCCAGGGGGCTCTGGGCGGCCGCGGCCAGCTGGATCAAGGAAGGCCCGGGCTGCGGGCGCGCGGTGGCCGAGCTCATGTCCGGGCAGGTCCCCACGGTCGACGTGCACGAGGCCGACGCCGCCCGGTTCTACCCGCACCAGCGCACCGTGGCGCACGTCCGGGCCCGGGCCCGCGAGGGCTTCAACAAGATGTACGGCATCGTGCACCCGGCCGAGCAGTGGGAATCCGGCCGCCCGGTCCGGGTCAGCCCGGTCTACGACCGGGAGCGTTCGCTGGACGCGGTCTTCTTCGAGACCGCCGGCTGGGAACGGCCGTTCTGGTACGCGTCGAACGCGGATCTCCTGGAACGGTACGCGGGGCGGCTGATGGAACGACCCGCCGAATGGGAGTCGCGCTGGTGGTCGCCGGTCATCAACGCCGAGCACCTGGCCATGCGGGACGCCGCGGGCCTGGTCGACCTGTCCGCCTTCGCCGTGCTGGAGATCTCCGGGCCCGGCGCGCTGGAGGCGGTGCAGACCCTGTCGGTGGCGCAGCTGAACGTGCCGGTCGGCCGGGTCGTCTACACCTCGTGGCTGGACGAGAACGGCGGGTTCCGCGCCGACCTGACCGTGATGCGGCTGGGCGAGGACCGGTTCCGGGTGGTGACCGGCGGCGCGACCGGGATGTCCGACGCGGCGTGGATTGCCCGCCACCTGCCACCGGGGGCGTTCCTCGCCGATCTCACCTCGGCCTGGACCACGATCGGGCTGTGGGGGCCGCGGGCCCGGGACGTGCTGGCCGAGGTGACCGCGGACGACGTGTCGCACGCCGGGTTCCCGTTCGGCACCTGCCGGGAGATCGAGATCGGCGGGGTCGTGGTCCTTGCCTCGCGGATCTCCTACGTCGGCGAGCTCGGCTGGGAGCTGCACGTCCCGATCGAGCAAGGGGCCCGGGTGTGGGACACCCTGTGGGAAGCGGGCCGGCCGTACGGGCTGGTTCCGGTCGGCATCGGCGTGTACGGGACCACCGGGCGGCTGGAGAAGGGGTACCGGGCGTTCGGCGCCGAGCTCACGCCGGACTACACGCTCATCGAGGCCGGCATGACCCGGCCCAAGGTCAAGGAGCAGCCGTTCATCGGCAAGGAGGCCTACCTGCGGCAGCGGGCCGAATCGCCGTGCGCGGTCTTGTGCACGCTCACCGTGGACTCGGTGGTGTCGGCGGACGGCACGCCGCGGTACATGCTGGGCGGTGAGCCGATCCTGTCGGTCTCCGGTGAGCGCCTGGTCGACGCCCAGGGACGGCCGTCGTACGTGACCAGCGCGGGATCCGGGCCGTCGGTGGGCAAGCACCTGCTGATGGCCTACCTGCCTGCTTCTGACGCGGTGCAGGATAATTCGCTGCTGGTGGAGTACATGGGCGAGGCGTTCCCGGTCACGGTCGCGGTGGCGGGCGCCACCCCGCTGTTCGACCCCTCGAATTCGCGGATCAGGAGCTAGGTCTGTTCGTCATGGAGATTCTCGTCTGCGTCAAGCGCGTGCCCACCGTGGGCGGCAAGATCGCCGTCACCCCGGACGGGCAGGAGGTCGACACCCGGACGTCCGGGTTCTCGGTCAGCCCGCACGAGGAGTGCGCGGTCGAGGAGGCGGTCCAGATCACCGAGCGGCTGGGCGGCACGGTCTCGGTGCTGACCCTGGGCCCCGAGGCCGCGATCGAGCAGCTCCGGGACGCGCTGGCCCTGGGCGCGCACCGGGCCGTGCTGCTGGAGACCGACGGCCGGGAGTTCGGCCCGATCGCGACCGCGGCCGCCATCGCCGCCGAGGTCCGGGCCCATCCCTGCGACCTGGTGCTGCTGGGCAACGAGGCGGCCGACACCGGCGACTACCAGGTCGGCATCCGGCTCGCCCACCAGCTCGGCTGGCCGGTCGCCACCGGGATCAAGAACCTGACCGTGTCTTCGGAGGGTGTGGTCGCCCGGCGGGAGTACCGGGGCGTCGAGGAGGCCTACTCCCTGCCGCTGCCCGCCGTGGTCACCGTCAAGGAAGGCATCAACCTGCCGCGGTACCCGTCGCTGCCCGGGCGGCTGCGGGCCAAGCGGGCCGCCGTCGAGCGGTCCGCCCCGGCCTGGGCCGCCGAAGGCCTGCGCAAGCAGGCGCTCCGCGTCCCGGTGGGCAGCCGGCACCAGGCCACCGTCCTCGGCCACGGCCCCGACGCGGTCCCCGAACTAGTCCGTATCCTGGCCGAGATCGGGGTCCTGTCGTGAGCGTGCTGTGCTTGGTCGAGCTGGACGCGGGGGCGCCGTCTGACGCGTCGCTGCGGGCGCTGACCCTGGCGCGGTCGCTGGGAGACAGTTCTGTCCGGACAGTGGTGTTCATTGAAGCGGCGGAGCTGACCGGGGCCGCCCTGGCCGACTACGGCGCCAGCGACGTGTACGTGATCGAGCCGTCCGCGGTTGACGGGTACGCGCCGCAGGCCTGGGCTCGGGTGCTCGCCGGGCTGGCGACCGAGACCGGGGCGAGCGCTGTGCTGGCCGCCGGGACCGACCGGGGCAACGAGGTGCTCGCGCACCTGGGCGCGCTCACCAGCCTGCCGATGGCGGCCAACTGCACGATCGTCACCCCCGACGAGGGGAAGACGCACCGGCTCGTCCGGCACCGCTGGGCCGGGCTGCTGCTGGAGGAGGCGGTGATGGAGGCGCCGGTCGCGCTGTTCACCGTGGCCACCGACGCGGTGGCCCCGGTACCCGCGCAGACGCCCTCGGCCCTCCAGGTCCACCTGCACAAGCCCGAACTGGCCGACGGCGACCTGCGGGTGCGGGCGGTCGAATCGCCGGCCGGCGCGGGCGGCGCGTCCCTGGCCACCGCGCGGGTCGTGGTCGGCGGCGGCCGCGGGGTGGGCGGGCCGGACGGCTTCGGCCCGCTCGAGGAACTGGCCGGCCTGCTCGGCGGGGTGGTCGGCGTGTCCCGCGTGGTCACCTCGGAAGGCTGGCGGCCGCACAAGCAGCAGGTCGGCCAGACCGGGACCAAGATCACCCCGGAGCTCTACCTGGCCTGCGGCATCAGCGGCGCCATCCAGCTCATCGCGGGCTGCGCGGGGGCCAAGCACATCATCGCCATCAACACCGACCCCGGCGCCCCCATCTTGGCCCACGCCGACTACGCCGTCATCGGCGACCTGCACCAGGTCATCCCCGCCCTGGTCCGCGCCCTTCGTTCCCGCTGAGGAAGGGACAGGTCTCAGGCGGTCGCTCCTGGCTGGGCATCACCGAGCGATCAACGACGACTAGTCACGACGCTACCCGACCCTGCCTGATCCCGCCCGACCCGGCCTGACCCACTTCTACCTGCGGTTTAGCGCCAACACCCGGACGGCGTCCGGTTCGCTGAGCCGGAGTGTCCGCGTTATCTTCGCAAGAATGGGAAAGTGGTGATGACCGGAACGGATGTTCAACGCGAGGAATGGGGACCTTTTGGCGGCGACTGCCGTATGGCCTGGCGACAGCTATCCGCTCGGGGCCAGCTATGACGGGGCCGGAACCAACTTCGGGCTGTTCTCCGAGGTGGCCGAGCGAGTCGAGTTGTGCCTGTTCGACGACGACGGCAACGAGCGCCGGGTCGACCTGCGCGAGGTGGACGGGTTCGTCTGGCACGGCTACCTGCCGGGCGTCAGCCCCGGCCAGCGGTACGGGTACCGGGTGCACGGGCCGTACGACCCGGCCGCCGGGCAGCGCTGCAACCCGGCCAAGCTGCTCCTGGACCCCTACGCCAAGGCCATCGACGGCCACGTCACCTGGGGCCAGCCGGTGTTCTCCTACCCGTTCGGACACCCGGACCGGCGCAACAACACCGACTCCGCGCCCTACGTGCCGCGCTCGGCGGTGATCAACCCGTACTTCGACTGGGGTCTGGACCGGCCGCCGCGGACCCCTTACCACGAGACCGTCATCTACGAGGCGCACGTCCGCGGGCTGACCAAGGAGCACCCGGTCGTGCCCGAGGAGCAGCGCGGGACCTACCTGGGCCTGGCCCATCCGGCGATCATCTCGCACCTGCACCGGCTGGGCGTCACCGCGATCGAGTTGATGCCGGTGCACCAGTACGTCACCGACAGCCATCTGAAGGACCGTGGCCTGCACAACTACTGGGGCTACAACACGATCGGCTTCTTCGCCCCGCACAACGGCTACGCCGCGAGCGGCCGGCGCGGCGAGCAGGTGCAGGAGTTCAAGACGATGGTCCGCACCCTGCACGAGGCCGGCATCGAGGTGATCCTCGACGTGGTGTACAACCACACCGCCGAAGGCAACCACCTGGGGCCGACGCTGTCCTTCCGCGGCATCGACAACGCCTCGTACTACCGCCTGGTGGACGACGACAAGCGCTACTACATGGACACCACCGGCACCGGGAACAGCCTGCTCATGCGCCAGCCGCACGTGCTGCAGATGATCATGGACTCGCTGCGTTACTGGGTGCTCGATATGCACGTGGACGGTTTCCGCTTCGACCTGGCCGCCGCGCTGGCCCGGCAGTTCCACGAGGTCGACCGGCTGTCGGTGTTCTTCGACCTGGTCCAGCAGGACCCGGTGGTATCCCAGGTCAAGCTCATCGCCGAACCGTGGGACGTGGGCGACGGCGGCTACCACGTGGGCAACTTCCCGCCGCTGTGGAGCGAATGGAACGGAAAATACCGGGACACCATCCGGGACTTCTGGCGCGGCCAGCCCGCCACGCTGCCCGAGTTCGCCTCCCGGCTCACCGGGTCCAGCGACCTGTACCAGCAGGACAGCAGGCGCCCGGTGGCCTCGGTCAACTTCGTCACCGCGCACGACGGCTTCACCCTGGCCGACCTGGTGTCCTACGACCACAAGCACAACCAGGCCAACGGCGAGGACAACCGGGACGGCAGCGACGACAACCGGTCCTGGAACTGCGGCGTCGAAGGCCCCACCGACGACCCCGCCATCCTGGCCCTGCGAGCCCGGCAGAAGCGCAACTTCCTGACCACGCTGCTGCTGTCCCAGGGCGTCCCGATGCTGCTCGCGGGCGACGAGATGGGGCGCACCCAGCAGGGCAACAACAACGCGTACTGCCAGGACAACGAGATCTCCTGGGTCGACTGGGCGGTCCGCGCCGAATCGGACCAGGAATTGCTCGACTTCGTGCGTAACCTGACCCGGCTGCGCGCCGAGCACGCCGTGTTCCGGCGGCGGCGGTTCTTCCGCGGCCAGGCCGTCCGCGGCGGGCGGCAGCGGCTGGGCGACATCGCCTGGTTCACGCTGTCCGGCGAGGAGATGACCGACGACGACTGGGACGCGGGCTTCGTCAAGTCCCTGACCGTGTTCCTCAACGGCCGGGCCATCAGCGAGCCGGACCGGCGCGGCGAGCGGATCGCCGACGACTCCTTCCTGCTGCTGTTCAACGCCAGCGAGCAAGATCTGGTCTTCACCATCCCGCCGCGCCGCTATGGCCAGCGCTGGGCCATGGCGCTGGACACGGCGAGGCCCACGGCGGATTTTGAACATGACACAGCCGTCAAGCCAGGAGACGTGATCACGGTGATCAATCACTCCCTGCAGGTACTGTCCCGTGGCTGAGCTGGCCGGCCGGCACGCGGGCCGGCCCTGGGCCCCGCTGTCCACGTACCGGCTGCAGCTGCGGTCGGGGTTCGGTTTCGCCGAGGCGGGCGACCTGGCCGACTACCTCGCCGACCTCGGCGTGACGCACGTCTACCTGTCGCCCATCCTGCAGGCCAACCCGGGCTCCCCGCACGGGTACGACGTGGTGGACCACTCGCGGGTCTCGGCTGACCTGGGCGGAGAGGACGCCTTCCGCGCCATGGCGGAACGGTTCCACCGCCATCACCTCGGGGTGGTGGTCGACATCGTGCCCAACCACATGGCCCGGCCCACGCCCGAGTCACGCAACAAGCAGCTGTGGTCGGTGTTGTACCAGGGCCAGGCCTCGCCGTACGCGCACTGGTTCGACGTCGACTGGGCGGCGCAGGACGGCAAGATGCTCATGCCCATCCTGGCCGGGCCGCTGGAAAAGTGCCTGGACGACCTCATCATCGACACCGCGCCCAAGACCCCGGAGTCCGCCGAGCACCGCGGCCCGGTGCTGCGCTACTTCGACCACATGCTGCCGCTGCGGGACGGCGTCGCCGACCTGCCGCTGGGCATGCTGCTCGCCGAGCAGCACTACCGGCTGGCCGACTGGCACGACGCGGCCACCCAGCTCAACTGGCGCCGGTTCTTCGACATCGACACGCTCATCGCCATCCGGGTCGAGGATCCCGATGTGTTCGAGGCCACCCACCGGGTGCCGTTGCGCCTGGCCGCCGAGGGCCTGATCGACGGCCTGCGGGTGGATCACCCGGACGGGCTGGCCGACCCGGGCGGCTACCTGCGCCGGCTGGCCGACGCGACCGGCGGCCTGTGGGTCGTGGTGGAGAAGATCCTGGCCCGCGGCGAGGAGCTGCCGGCCTGGGACTGTGCAGGCACCACCGGCTACGACTCGCTGGCCCTGGTCGACGGGCTGTTCGTGGACCCTGACGGCGCGCCCCGGCTGACCGAGGACTACGTCCGGGTCACCGGCGGGAAGCCGGATTTCGCCGAAGTGGCCCGGGACGCCAAGCGCGGCATCGCCGACGCCACGTTCACCGCCGAGCTCTTCCGGCTGACCCGGCTGTTCGCCCGGGCCGACTTCCCGGCGCTGGGCGGGCTGGGCGAGGCCGACCTGCACGACGTGCTGGTCGAACTGCTGGCGGCGTTCGACGTGTACCGGGCCTACGTGCGGCCAGACCAGCCGCCGCCCGAGGTCTCGGTGGCCGTCATGTCGGCGGCCGCGGCCGCGGCCCGCGAGGCCCTGGAGCCCAGGTTGCACCCGGCCCTGGACGCGGTGTGCGGGGCGGTGCTGGGCCTGGGCGGCGCGGCGGGCGACGAGGCGCGGCAGGCCGCCCGGGACGAGCTGATCGTGCGGTTCGGCCAGACCACGGGGCCGGTGCTGGCCAAGGGGGTGGAGGACACCGCCTTCTACCGCTGGCCGCGGCTGACCAGCCTGAACGAGGTGGGCGGCGACCCGGATATCTTCGGCGTCAGCCCGGCCGAGTTCCACGCCGCCGCCGCGCGCCTCGCGGCCCGGTGGCCGGCCACCATGACCACGCTGTCCACCCACGACACCAAGCGGCAGGAGGACGTGCGGGCCCGGCTGGCCGTTCTCGCCGAGTGGCCGCAGGACTGGGCGCACAAGGTTGCCGAGTGGCACGGCCTGCTCAGCTGGCTCACCGACGGCTCGGTGGCCCAGGCCACCGAGCGGGCCCCCGATCCCGACCTTGAGTACCTGATGTGGCAGACCCTGGCCGGCGCCTGGCTGCTGGGGAGCGAGCGGCTGCGCGAGTACCTCGGTAAGGCCATGCACGAGGCTAAGACGCGGACCTCCTGGACCGTGCGCGACCCGGGCTACGAGGCGGCGGTGCTCGGCCTGGCCGACGCCGTGCTGGCCTACCCGGAGCTGGTGGCCGGGATCGCCGAGTTCGTGGCCCGGATCGCGCCGGACGCCCGGGTCAACTCGCTCGGCGCCAAGCTCGTCCAGCTCACCATGCCGGGGGTGCCCGACGTCTACCAAGGCTGCGAGCTCACCGGCCTGTCGCTGGTGGACCCGGACAACCGGCGGCCGGTCGACTTCCAGCGGCGCCGGCGGCTGCTGGCCGCGCTGCGGGCCGGGCAAGCCGAGGTGGTGGGCCTGGACGCGGAGAAGCTGCTGGTCACCAGCCGCGCGCTGGAGCTGCGCCGCGACCATACCGAGTGGTTCACCGGCGGCTACACCCCGCTGGCCTGCGAGGGCCCGGCCGCGGAGCACGCGGTCGCGTTCCTGCGCGGCGAGCACGCGGTCACCATCGTCACCCGGCTGCCCGCCGGGCTGCGGCGGCGCGGCGGCTGGGCCGACACCGTGCTGCCGCTGCCCGAGCTGCACTGGCGTGACGTGCTGACCGGGGTCAGGCACGCCGGCCTGCGGCCGCCGCTGTCCGAGCTGACCCGGCGGCTCCCGGTGGCGCTGCTGATCCCGGAAGAGGTCTACCTGGCCGAGCAAGAGCAGCTCTCCGGCGACAGCGCCCGATGACCACGTTCAGCGTGTGGGCCCCGGACGCCTCCCGGGTCGAGGTAGAGGTCGCGGGCCAGCGCTACCCGATGGTCCCGGACGCCCCGGGCACCTCGCCGGGCTGGTGGAGCGCGGACGTGCCCGGCATGGCGGCCGGCATCGACTACGGGTTCCGGCTGGACGACGGCGAGCTGCTGCCCGACCCCCGGTCCCCGCGGCAGCCGTTCGGCGTCAACGGGCCGAGCCGCACCTACGATCACGCGGCGTTCACCTGGACCGACCGGCGCTGGCGCGGCGGGCCGCTGCACGGGTCGGTCATCTACGAGCTGCACACCGGCACGTTCACCCCCGAGGGAACGTTCGACGCGGCCATCGGGCGGCTGGATCACCTGCGCCAGCTCGGCGTGCACACCGTGGAGCTGATGCCGGTCGCGGCGTTCCCCGGCCGCCACGGCTGGGGCTACGACGGGATCAACCTGTGGGCGGTGCACGAGCCGTACGGCGGCCCGGACGGACTGAAGCGGTTCGTGGATGCCTGCCACGCGCGCGGCCTGGCCGTCCTGCTCGACGTGGTGTACAACCACGTCGGCGTGGGCAACCGGCTCGGCGACTTCGGGCCGTACTTCACCACCGCGCACGTGACCCCGTGGGGACCCGCGGTGAACCTGGACCAGCCCGGGTCGGACGAGGTCCGCGCGTTCCTGATCGGCAACGCGCTGATGTGGCTGCGCGACTACCACCTGGACGGGCTGCGGCTCGACGCGGTGCACGCGCTGGAAGACCACCGGGCGCTGAACTTCCTGGAAGAGCTCGCGGCCGAGGTCCAGGCGCTCGCGGCGCTGCTGAACCGCGAACTGGTCCTGGTCGCCGAGTCCGACACCAACGATCCCCGGCTGGTCACCTCCCGGGAGGCGGGCGGCTACGGGCTGAGCGCCCAGTGGAGCGACGACTTCCACCACGCCGTGCACGCCGCGATCACCGGCGAGCGGCAGGGCTACTACTGCGACTTCGGGTCCATGGCCGCGCTGGCCAAGACCTATACCAAGGTGTTCTTCCACGACGGCATCTGGTCCGCCTTCCGCGGCCGGACGCACGGGCGGCAGGTGGACGTGTTCCGCATTCCCGCCCACCGGTTCCTGGGCTACCTGCAGGACCACGACCAGATCGGCAACCGGGCCACCGGCGACCGGATCGCGGCCACGGTGCCGCCCGACCTGGTCAAGGTGGGCGCCGGCCTGGTGCTCACCGCGCCCTACACGCCGATGCTGTTCATGGGCGAGGAGTGGGGCGCGGACACCCCGTGGCAGTACTTCACCGACCACATCGACCCGGGCCTGGCCAAGGCCGTGGCCGAGGGCCGCAAGGCGGAGTTCGCCGCGCACGGCTGGGCCGCGGCCGACGTGCCCGACCCGCAGGACGAGGCGACCTTCCTGCGCTCCAAGCTCGACTGGACCCAGCTCGACCGCGAGCCGTACCTCGGCCTGCTGGCCTGGTACCGGGAGCTGATCGCGCTGCGCCGGACCCGGCCCGAGCTGACCGACCCCCGGCTGGACCGGGTGAGCGCCGACTTCGACGACGACGCGCGCTGGATCATGGTCCGGCGGGGACGGCTGCGCATCGCGGCCAACCTCGGTCCCGAGCCGGTCCGGCTCGCGCTCGGGCAGCCCGGCACCGGAGTGCTCGCCGCGT
>Ga0302184_10002365_pt1 | contig 11959 bp, 11 predicted proteins | sample I_Palsa_N3_3_FD_200233 | JGI IMG/M metagenome (GOLD analysis project Ga0302184, IMG submission 200233) | Peat permafrost microbial communities from Stordalen Mire near Abisko, Sweden - I_Palsa_N3_3 | ecosystem: Environmental > Terrestrial > Soil > Palsa > Peat permafrost | place: Sweden...
CACAGCGTCGACGTCCACCTGTGCACCGGGCCGCTCTACCACGCCGCGCCGCTCGCCTTCTCCCTCGCTCTCCCACTCCTCTACGGCGTGCCCATCGTGGTCATGGAGCAATGGGATCCGGCCGAGACCCTGCGCCTCATCGAACACCACGGCATCACGCACACCCACATGGTCCCCACCATGTTCCACCGGCTCCTCGCCCTCCCCGAAGACATCCGGGCCAAGTACGACCTGTCGTCGTTGCGCTTCGTCATCCACGGAGCCGCCCCGTGCCCGGTCACGGTCAAGGAGCGCCTCATCGCCTGGCTCGGCCCGATCGTCGTCGAGTACTACGCCGCCACCGAGGGCGTGGGCACCCTGGTCGACTCCGCCACCTGGCTGGCCCACCCGGGCACCGTCGGGCGCCCGATGCTGCCCGAGCTGGTCAAGGTGGCCGACGACGACGGCAACCAGCTGGCTCCCGGCGAGATCGGGCTGGTCTTTCTCCGGTCCCAGGCGGCGACCAGATTCGATTACTACGGCGACGCCGAGAAGACGGCCGGCGCATTCCGCGGCGACTACTTCACCCTCGGCGACATGGGCTACGTGGACGTCGACGGGTACCTCTTTCTGACCGACCGCTCGACCAACCTCATCATCTCCGGCGGCGTGAACATCTACCCGGCCGAGATCGACGCCGTCCTCCTGCAGCACCCGGCCGTGGGCGACGTGGCGACGATCGGCATTCCCGACGAGGAGTGGGGGGAGGCGGTCAAAGCGGTGGTGCAGCCGGCCGAGGGCGTCGAACCGAGCGACGCCCTCGCCGCCGAGCTGCTGGCCTTTTGCCGTGAGCACCTGGCCCACTTCAAGTGCCCGCGCACCATAGATTTCACCAGCCAGCTGCCGCGCGAGGATACGGGGAAGATCTACAAGCGGCTGTTGCGAGAGCAGTACCGAGTGGCAGCGGTACCGAAACCATAAGGAGAGAGTGCAGACATGGGCATTTGTGACGGGCGCGTCGTCGTCATCACCGGAGCGGGTCGGGGCATCGGGCGCGAGCACGCTCTCGAGTTCGCCAGTCAGGGCGCCAAGGTGGTCGTCAACGACCTCGGGGCCGAAGTGGACGGCTCGGGGAGTTCGGCCGGCCCGGCCGGCGAGGTCGTCGACGAGATCCGCGGCATGGGCGCCGAGGCCGTGGCGAATGGTGACGACGTATCGGACTACGAGGGCGCCGGCCGGCTCATCCAGACCGCCATCGACACCTTCGGCACCATCGACGTCCTGGTCAACAACGCCGGCATCCTGCGCGACCGCATGCTGGTCAACATGACGATCGACGAGTGGGACGCCGTCATCCGGGTCCACCTGCGGGGCACGTTCGCCCCGACGCGCCACGCCGTCGAGTACTGGCGCAACCGCTCGAAGGCGGGCGAGACGAACGATGCCCGGGTCATCAATACGACGTCGCCATCGGGGATCTACGGCAACGTGGGCCAGACGAACTACGGCGCCGCCAAGGCCGGCATCGCCTCCTTCACCGTCATCGCAGCCATGGAGCTCGGCCGCTACGGCGTCACCGTCAACGCCATCGCGCCGGCGGCCCTGACCCGGATGACCGAGAACCTCGGGATCCTGGGCGACGGCTCGAAGAAGAAGCCCGAGGAGTTCGACCCGATGGACCCGGGCAACATCGCCCCGCTCGTCGTGTGGCTCGGCAGCCCCGAATCGGCCGCCATCACCGGGCGTGTCTTCAATGTCCAAGGTGACCACATCAGCGTCGCCGAGGGATGGGTGGCCGGCCCGGGCGCCGACAAGGGTGACCGCTGGGACCCGGCCGAGCTGGGCAAGATAGTCCCTGACCTCGTGGCCAAGGCAGCGCCGAATGCCAACATGGGGGGACGAAGGAGCTGATCGCATATGGCTGAGTCGGTTCGTGCTGGAGATGGTCTGGTGCCTCCGCCGCCGGGGCGCGCCGAGATGGACGAGGCCATCCATGTCATCAAGGACCAGGCGGACCGGCTCTTCCTGTGGGACTACGAGCGGGACCGGGGCCAGCTCGTGACGCTCTACAACAAGGCGATGAGCTCGCAGTGGAGCAGCGTCACCGACCTCGATTGGTCGATCGACGTCGATCCGGAGCGGTTGGTGGCCGAGCAGGACAGCCCGCTGCTGACCGTGACCCGGCTGGCCGGGAAGTTGCCGGGGTCGCCGCTCGCCACCTGGACCGAGAAGGAGTACTCGCAGCTGGGGATCGAGTTCTTCAAGGCCAGCCTGAGCCAGTTCATGCATGGCGAGCAGGGGGCCATGATGACGGCGGCGAAGATCGTGGAGACCGTTCCGTGGATCGACGCCAAGTACTACGCCTCGACCCAGACCATGGACGAGGCCCGGCACACCGAGGTGTTCGCGCGGTACCTGTCGACGAAGCTGGGCGAGGCCTACCCGATGAGCCCGTTCCTGAAGGAGCAGATCTGGTCGCTGCTCGAGGACGCCCGCTGGGACATCGCCTATCTGGGCATGCAGATCGTGATCGAGTCGCTGGCGCTGGCGGCGTTCGGGGACATGCTGCGGCGGACGCAGGAGCCCCTGCTGCGCAAGCTCCTGCGCTACGTCATGTCCGACGAGGCCCGTCACGTGGCCTTCGGGGTCCTGACCCTGTCCGAGTTCTACGCATCGCTCTCCTCGGCCGAGCTCCTCGACCGCCAGGAGTTCCTGCTCGACAGCACGCTGCGCAGCCGGTCCCGGGCCACGACGCCCGAGGTGTGGGAGCGGGTGGGCGTCGACGTGAACGAGGTGGTGCCCTTCTTGATGGAGGCGGCGGGACAGGCCCGGATCAACCCGGCGGGCGGCTTTGCCCGGGGCTTCTTCGCCAAGTTGGTCCCGAACGTGCGCAAGCTGGGGCTCTTGGAGGCGAACAACGGCCACCTGCGGGAGAAATGGGGCGAGGCCGGCCTGCTCGAGTTCGAATTCGCCGATGACACCGGGTCCGACTACGAGACCTACGACGCGGTGGCGGCAGATCGGATGATGGCCACCGCGTCGGCCGACGGGACGGCTGCGGCGGCGGGCTGACCGACCGTCCTCCCCGATCCCAATGGCCCGGACACCCGTCAAGACGTCTTCTCGGATCGCCGCCATCTGCCTGGCGCTCCCCGAGACGGACGAGTTGCCATTCGGTGGGCACACCTCGCCCGCCTTCCGGGTCCGCGGCAAGATGTTCGTCGTCATCAGCGAGGACCGCACCTCCATGACCCTCAAGGCGCCCCCGGGAGTGCAAGCGGTCCTCATCGCGTCGGACCCGGAGCGGTTCTTCTTCCCCAAATACGTCGGAAGCAAGGGCTGGGTGGGGATTCGGCTCGATCTGGCGGCGGCGCCCGACTGGGACGAGATGGCCGAGTTGATCTACGACAGCTTCAGCCTGATAGCGCCCAAGCGTCTGGTGGCGCAGTGGGAGGCCAGCCAGGAACCCTGACGATGGCGACACTGTCACTGGGGGCAAGCGACTTTGCGAAGCAAACGTCGTGCGGCAGTGATTTGAAGTCATCGCCGGGACCACCCGGATCATCCCAACCGGGACTTCTCCCAGGCCGGCCTTCCGGCCCAGACTCCCTGGCCAGGCAGGTGATCCACTCCTTTTGGAAAGTCAGACGCAGAGAATCTTCGTCGACTACTGCGTTTATGCAGCGCAGCGCGCTATTGTTGTAGGCGAGGGCACCACCATTACAGATTTGGAAATCCCTCTGGCTCGAGAGAGTCACCGGCCATGATCCCCAACAAGGGGTCAAATCTGGCCAGGGAAGGAGTGGATTTTCAATGGCAACTGGTTCCGTGAAGTGGTTTAACGGTGAGAAGGGCTTCGGCTTCATCACTCAGGACGGTGGCGGCCCCGACGTATTCGTGCATTTCAGCGCGATCTCCGGTACGGGGTACCGCAACCTCGAAGAAGGACAGAAGGTTGAGTTCGAGACCAACCAAGGCCCCAAGGGGCTGCAGGCCGCGAACGTGCGCGCCATCTGATCCCGACGAGCCGACCGAGGTCGGCCCAAGAACAGCCAGACTTCAGGGCCCCTTCTCCTCGTGAGCGGGGGCCCTGACTGGTTTCGGCGACCGGTCGCCGATCGGTCAGTAGTAGGGGCGGTAGTCCCGCTTGGTGACGCGTAAGACGACCTCGGCCAGCTCGACCCGGCACACCACGAGGTCGGGGAGCCAGGCATCGGGGGCTCCATAGCGCAACGGGTCACCGTTCAGCCGAGATGCGTGCAGGCCGCACGCCTCCGCCACCGCCACCGGGGCGCACGAATCCCACTCGTATTGACCCCCGGCGTGGATGTAGACGTCGGCCACCCCCATGATCACCGCACCGATCTTGGCGCCGGCTGATCCCATGGGGATCATCACGCCATCGAGAGCCTCGGCCACCTCGTAGGCGACCTCGGGCGGGCGGGTGCGGCTCACGACGACACGGGGCGGTTCGTCGGCGTTGAAGGCCGGCAACACGGGGGGAGCCCCCGTCGACAACGTCACATCGAGGGCGGGCAGGGCGACGGCACCAACCACGGCCACCCCGCCCATGGCCATGGCAACATGGACGGCCCAGTCCGGCCGGCCGGGCTGGCCGAATTCACGCGTCCCGTCGAGCGGGTCGATGATCCAGAGCCGGCCGTTGCCCGAGACGTGCTCCAAACCTTCCTCAGAGCGCACATCGTCCTCCGGATAGAGGCGATTCAGCTCCCGGACCAGGAGTTGATGGGCCAGCCGATCTCCAGCTGCCCCCACGGCCCTTCCGGCGGCCTCCGCCTCCCTCAACTCGAGCAAGGCATGCCCGGCCATGGTCGCCAACGCTGCCGCGTCACGATGTTCGGCGGTCAGATCGGCTGCCACGACACTCCCCCTCCCTGCTGATTTGGTCGACCAATGTCTAGCCCGACCTGGCGGGGTCCTCGTTCGACGTCATCGATGATCACGTCTAGACGAGGCGGCGATCGGTGGCCCAGCGGGTCAGTTCGTGCCTGGTCGAGAGCTGGAGCTTGCGCAGGACGGACGAGACATGGGATTCGACGGTCTTGGCCGAGATCGTCAGGTCCCGGGCTACTTCCTTGTAGGTGTACCCCCGGGCAATGAGGCGCAGGACCTCTCGCTCGCGAGGCGACAGCTGGTCGAGCTCGGGGTCCAGGCCGAGCGTGGCTGATCCCGCTGAGCCCGGTGGTGATCCGACGGATCCCGTGGCGAATGCATCGAGGACGAAGCCGGCCAGGCGTGGCGAGAAGACGGCATCACCCGCCCCGACCCGGTACACCGCCTGCAACAGTTCGCCGCCGGAGATGGTCTTCGTGATGTAGCCGCGGGCTCCGGCACGGATAACGGCGATCACGTCCTCGGGGGCATCGGAGACGGAGAGGGCGAGAAACTGCACCTCGGGGTGGTGGGGTAGGACGCCCGCCAGCACGGCTTGGCCGCCGCCACCGGGGAGGTGGACGTCGAGGAGGACGACGTCGGGGATGCGCTCGTTGATCATCTCGATGGCCGCCTCGACCTCGTCGGCCTCCCCGACGACCTCGACGGCGTCCCCGAGCTCGGCCCGCACGCCGGCCCGGAAGACCGCATGGTCCTCGACCAGGAAGATTCGGGGCCGACCGCCCCCGCTTCCGCTCCCGCTCAAGCCGCCGCCGCCGGACTCGGTCATCGGGATGGGTTCGGCATCGCCGTGGGCATGGTCAGCGCAACCTCGGTGCCTTCGCCGGGGGTCGACCGGATGATCACGCTGCCACCGTATCGAGCCATGCGGGCTCGGATCGATTGGGCGATGCCCTGGCGGTCGGTCGGGACAGCGTCGGGATCGAAGCCCTGCCCCCGGTCCCTGACGAACAGCGTGACCTTGTCCGGCTCGACCTCGGCGTAGAGCGAGGCCTGGGGGGCGTTCGACCATTTGGCGGCGTTGACGGTGGCCTCCTTGGCCGCATCGAGGAGGGCGCGCAGGCCGTCGGTGAGGGCACAGTCCCCCACCATCACGAGCTGCACCGTGATCCCGTGGTCGGCCTCGATATGGCGTTGGAGCAAACTGACTCCCTCGGCCAGCCGGGTGGCGTCCTCGCTGACCGTGCCCGGGGCCCGGCCTTCGAAAAGCCAGGCCCTGAGCTCGCGCTCTTGGGCCCGGGCCAGGCGCACGACATTTTGCGGGTCCTCGGCCGACCGCTGGATAAGGGCCAGCGTCTGCAGCACGGAGTCGTGCACGTGGGCGGCCATCTCGGTCCGCTCCTCGGCCAGCGCTCTCGCCTGGCGCTCCGACATGAGGTCCCGGGCCAGGCTCACCCACCACGGGCCGAAGACGACCACGATGGCGGCGATGACCAACAGGGCCCCACCGAGCGGACGCAGGGCCGCCGTGCTGGGATGACCCAGAATCAGCACAACGACACCTCCGGCCGCCAGGAGTGCCCCCGCTCCCGCCCGCAGGACGAGCTTCCCCCGTCGGTGGCTGTCGCCGTCGCCCCCGATGCTGAGCATGGGAGTGAGGTCGTTGTCGATCCATACGCGTTCGTGCTCACTGGCGTTGCGCCAGATGAGAATCGTGAGACCGATGGCGGCGAACACCGGCCAGCTGATGATGCCGACGAATCCGATGTGGAGGAGGGAGACGAAGACCTGCGTGGCGATGACGACGGGGACGACCGCGATGACCAGGCGGATGCCGCGCCGGTCATTGACGGCCCGGGAGAAGATGTTGGTCGTCTCGTCGTCAAGGGGAACGACGAGCCAGGCCAGGGCGTAGATCAGCACCGGAAAGCCGGCGAAAAGTCCCAGCAGGACGAAGCCGATCCGGAGGATCGTGGCGTCGATACCGGTGGTCTGGGCCATGCCGCCGCACACGCCGGCCAGGACACGTGAGCGTGACGATCGCCGCATGTGCCGCAGGGGGTGGCGCAGGCGGCGATTGAGGCGGCGTGCAAACGGCGACGACCCGTGCCTGTACTCGTCCGACGACTCCGAGTAGGAGGGTGGGGACGGCGACGTCGGCGAAGTGGGCGGGGGCGGCGAAGAGGACGATGTGCCTGCCGTGGCCGAGCCGGTGTCCCACCTCGACCTCGCTCGGGGGTGCTCATGGGCGTGGCGCCAGTGACCCGAGTAGCTATAGGGCGTTCTGCCCTTCGGAGGCTCGGTAGAGGGCCCCTCGGGGGGGCGCGTGGCGGGATCGGTCGATTCGGGGATACCACGATGATCGCGCGCCCCGACCCAGGTCAACCATCAGGGAAAACCCTGAGCGTCCCCGCCCCGAGTCAGGGTACGACCAGGGTCATGCCGGATTTTCCGTAGAACCCGGATCCTTCAGGCTGACGGCATGACTACGACACCGCAAGACAACCCAGACTCCGAGGCAGGGATGCCCCAGCTGGGGACGACAACGACCACGACCACGCCGCCGACTGGTGAATCTTCCCGTGAATCTTCCCGGCCGGCGACCGGCGAAACGTCCCGGCCGGCGAGGGACAACGACAGCCTGCACCGGGGCGGGCCGCACCGGATGCTGGCCGGCGTCGCCGCCGGGCTGGCCGAGTACTTCGACGTCGACCCCACCTTGGTGCGAGTCGGATTCGTCGCACTCTCCCTCCTCGGCGGCATCGCCGTACCGCTCTACCTGGCCGGATGGCTGCTCATCCCCGACGAAGGCGCCGAGCTCTCGGTGGCCGAGGAGCTGCTGGCCCGTGAACGATCCCGCTGAGCCCCCACGTCGATCCATCGACGCCGACATCGACTACCTGCTGAGCCGCTTGCACCCGAGAGGACATTTCATGCGCTACCGCTCCGACGCCGCCCGCTGGATGGGCGCCACCCCCACGACCAACCTGCGTGTCTCCGACGCCGAGCGCAATGAGGTGGCCGACAAGCTGTCCCGACACTTCAGCGAGGGTCGGCTCGACCAGTCCGAATTCAAGGAGCGACTGGACGCCGCCATGTCAGCCAAGACGCAGGGCGACCTGGCCGGACTCTTCGACGACCTGCCCCCGCTGGAGGCCACTGATCCCCCACCGCCCTCTCGCCGCCGCAGGCTGATCCCGTTCCTGGTCATGATGGTCATCTTGATAGTGGCCGCAGGCTCGAGCATCTCCTTCTGGCACGTGATGCACGTGCCATGGCTGTTGATCGCGGTCGTGGTGTTCTTCATCTGGCACCGTGCCGGCCGACACCGTCACGCCCATAACGGGCACGGATGAAAATGGCATCGCCGGCCGGTTGCCGGTCGCCGGTCGCCGGTCGCCGGTCGCCGGTCGCCGGTCGCCGGTCGCCGGTCGCCGGTCGCCGGTCGCCGGTGTCCGTCGTCGCCTAGGCCCGCCGCTCCGATAGGCCGTGGAGGTCTCTTCCAACGGCCGTGACGAGCGGCTCCGATCATCGGAAGACCCTGCTGAACGGCCGTTGAAAAGCCGCCGGTCCAATCCGTCTGATCTCCGACACCGCTGAAGGCCTCCGGACTTGGTGATCAGAGGTGACCCCCCGGTGCGGATAGCGTCTTACCCAAGGCAGGTACCCCCGCCGCCTTGTCAGATTCCCAGGAGAGAGCTCATCTATGCGCAATCTGGCTCGGTGGTGTGTCGACCACCGCCGTATCGTCCTCGTCGCGTGGGCCATCGTGTTGGTCCTCTCGCTCGGGATCTCGAAGTCGGTCGGCTCTGCGTACTCGAACTCGTTCTCATTCCCGAACACCGAGTCGTCCGACGCCATCAAACTGCTGCAGGCGGCGGCGCCCAAGGACTCCGGCGACACCGAGCAGATCGTCTACGCCACCTCAGGCGGTGTCAAGGTGACCGACCCGGCCGTCGAGGCACGCATCACCAAGATGATCAGCAAGATCGAGGCCCTGCCCCATGTCGCCCCGGTGACCAGCCCCTACTCGGCGGCGGGGGCCGGCTACATCAATCCGGACCAGACGGTGGCGTTTATCCCGGTGACGCTCAACCAGCAGTTCAACCAGCTGACCCAAGCCGAAGGGAAGCGGTTCGTGGCCACCGCGACCTCGGCGGCAGGGACCCATCTCCAAGTTGCCGTCACGGGACAATTGGCCGAACAGGCCAACAAGCAGTCCTTCGGCGGGACCGGGCTCGGTGTGCTGGTGGCGTTCGTCGTCCTCATCCTCATCTTCGGATCCTTCTTCGCCGCCATCCTGCCGATCGTGTCGGCACTCTTCGCCCTCGGCACGGCCATCGGCCTCATCGAGCTGCTCAGCCACGTGCTCAAGATGCCGCAATTCTCGCCGATACTCGTCCTCCTCATCGGCCTGGGGGTGGGGGTGGACTATGCCCTCTTCATCGTGACCCGCCACCGACAGGGGCTGGTGGCCGGCCAGACCATCGAGAACTCCATCGTCAACGCGGTCAACACGTCGGGTCGGGCGGTCCTCTTCGCCGGCATCATCGTCTGTATCGCCCTGCTCGGCATGTTCGCCCTCGGCGTCAGCTTCCTCTACGGACTGGCCGTGGCCGCCGCCATCGGCGTCCTGCTGACCATGATCTCCGCCCTGACCTTGCTGCCGGCCATGCTCGGCTTCATCGGCCCCAAAGTCATGAGCCGGAGCCAGAAGAGGAACCTCGCCGAGCACGGCCCCCGGATCGTGGGCGCCGGGACCACCGGCTTCTGGCCGCGCTGGGCCGACCGTATCCAGCGCCGGCCCGCTTTCTCGGCGATGGCGGGGCTCCTCATCGTCGTGATCATCGCCCTGCCGTTCTTCTCGCTCCGGCTCGGCTCGTCGGACCAGGGCAGTGACCCCGTCGGCACGACCACCCGGACGGCCTACGACCTGCTGGCCAAGGGGTTCGGGCCCGGCTTCAACGGGCCTCTCCAACTGGTCTCTGTCGTGAACTCACAGGCCGACAAAGACGTGATCAACAAGGTGGCCGCGGCGGTCGAGAAGCAGCCCGGTGTGGTCCACAAGCCCCTCGTGCCGGTCTTCATCCCGAGCAAGACCGGTGGCAACTCTGAGGTTGCGTTCATCAGCGTGTACCCGACGACCGCGCCCCAGGCGGCGGCCACCACCAACCTGATCTACCACCTGCGCGACGACACCATTCCCCAGGCCGTCGGCAACAGCGGCGTCAAGGTCCTCGTCGGCGGCGACACCGCCATCTTCGTGGACTTCGCCCACGTCCTCTCGGCCAAACTCCCCCTCTTCATCGCGCTGGTGGTGGTGCTGTCGTTCATCCTCCTGTCCATCGTGTTCCGGAGCCTCGTCATCCCGCTCGTCGGCGCGGTCATGAACCTGCTCTCCATCGGGGCGGCCTTCGGCATTCTGGTCGCCGTCTACGAGTGGGGCTACATCGACAAATTATTCGGGATAAGTCGCACCGGACCGGTCGAGTCCTTCATCCCGGTGATGCTCTTCGCCATCCTCTTCGGGCTGTCCATGGACTACCAGGTCTTCCTGGTGACCCGCATGCATGAGGAGTACCTGAAGTCGGGTGACAACCGGATCGCCGTGCGCAACGGCCTGGCGGCCACCGGCAAGACGATCACGGCGGCGGCCCTCATCATGATCCTCGTCTTCGGCTCGTTCATCCTGGGCGGGCAGGTGGTGATCAAGGAGTTCGGGATCGGTCTGGCCGGCGGCATCCTGGTGGACGCCGTCTTCATTCGCATGGCGGTAGTGCCCTCGCTCATGATGCTGCTGGGCAAGGCCAACTGGTGGTTCCCCAAGGGGCTGGACCGGCTGCTGCCGAAGGTCTCGGTCGAGGCCGAGGACCATGCGACAACGGCCGTACCGATCGCCAGCCCCGAGCCGGACCCGTCCTACCAGGCGTAGTCCTCCGGGGCCGTCTTGTGGCCCGGGAAAATGACGTCGAGGCGGGAGAGGGCATCGGCGTCGAGCGTGACATCGACCGACTCGAGTGCACTCGTCAGTTGCTCGATCGTGCGGGGACCGATGATGGGAGCCGTCACGGCTGGACGCGAGAGCAACCAGGCCAGTGCAACCGTCGCCGGCTCATGGCCCAGCTCGGCGCACAGGTCCTCGTACTGCTCCAACTGCGGCCGGCGCGCCTCGATATCCGATGCCGAGCGGCCCTGGTAGCGACGGCTCCCCTCACGCTCCTTGCGCACCACCCCACCGAGGAGCCCGCCGTTGAGCGGCGACCACGGAATGACGCCCAGCCCGTAGTCCTGGGCGGCGGGCAGGAGCTCCAGCTCGACGGTACGGGCCAACAGGTTGTAGATCGATTGCTCACTCACGAGCCCGAGAAAGTGGCGCGCCGCGGCCACCGATTGCGCTTTGGCGATATGCCAGCCGGCGAAGTTGGAAGAGCCGACGTACAGGATCTTGCCCTGCGTGCGCAGTACCTCCATGGCCTCCCAGATCTCGTCCCAGGGCGTCCTCCGATCGATGTGGTGCATCTGGTAGAGGTCGATGTAGTCCGTCTGCAGCCGCTGGAGCGAGGCGTCGCAGGCCCGGCGGATGTTGAGGGCCGAGAGCTGGCCCTCGTTCGGCCACTCCCCCATGTTGCCGTAAAGCTTGGTGGCCAGGACCGTGCGGTCCCGACGCCCGTCACCCTGCGCGAACCACCGTCCGACGATCTGCTCGGTGGCGCCGCGCCCGACCGAGCGCCCGTAGACATTCGCCGAATCGAAGAAATTGATGCCGACCTCGTGTGCCTTGTCCATGATCTGAAAGGAGGTCGGCTCGTCGGTCTCGGGACCGAAGTTCATCGTGCCGAGGCACAGGCGACTGACGCGGAGACCGGTACGGCCCAGGTGGGTGAAGTGCATGGGGTGCAAACTACCCACCTTTCCCAGCTGGCGGCGCGGTCGGGCGCGGCGGACGGCGGGCGTGGGGACGGGTGGATGGCGCGGGCGAGCGGCGCGGGCGGGCGGTCCGGCCAACTAGCGCCCCTTTTCCCCAGGCCGCTACGGTGGGGGAGGTACGTCCCGTCCCGACATGAGGGGGAAGATGGCAGAGCAAGTTCCGCTGGTCGACTATCTGGCGCTGGGTGACTCCCCGCAC
>Ga0302184_10002370_pt1 | contig 11949 bp, 12 predicted proteins | sample I_Palsa_N3_3_FD_200233 | JGI IMG/M metagenome (GOLD analysis project Ga0302184, IMG submission 200233) | Peat permafrost microbial communities from Stordalen Mire near Abisko, Sweden - I_Palsa_N3_3 | ecosystem: Environmental > Terrestrial > Soil > Palsa > Peat permafrost | place: Sweden...
AGCGCATGCTCGGCGCCTATGGTCGCGCCTACGGTCTACGCTGGGCCGCTCTTCGCTATTTCAACGCGGCCGGTGCCGATGTCCGGGCGGCGCTCGACGAGCGCCACGATCCCGAGACCCACTTACTGCCCATCGTGATCGACGTGGCCCTCGGCCGGCGCGAGGCGGTCACGGTGTTCGGACATGACTACGACACCCCGGACGGAACGTGCGTGCGCGACTACGTCCACGTGCTCGACCTCTGCGAGGCTCATCTGGCCGCCCTCGAGCATCTCGCGTCCGGCAGCGAAGTCGGCGCGCTCAACCTGGGCACCGGCCAGGGTCATTCGGTGGAGCAGGTCATCGATACCGTGCAGCGCGTGAGCGGTCGAGAGGTCCGCGTGTTGCGTGGCCCCCGCCGCCCCGGAGATCCCCCGCGCCTCATCGCCTCGCCCGACCGCGCCGCCCGGATCCTGGGATGGCGCGCGAAGCGTTCATCCCTCGAAGAGATCGTCCGCGACGCCTGGCAGGTCCGATCGCTCCGCAAGTAGCCAGCACGCCTCTCGCCGCCGCGCGAGCCCGGCCCGATCCGTTCGGTACGCCCGGCCCGATTCGTTCCGTTCGGTACGCCCGGCCCGATTCGTTCCGAACCGCCCTCGCCGCAGGCGATGGCGGAGAAGACTAGAACCGTCAGGGCGTTCGAGGGCCTCGCATGCGAGGCCCGAGTACGCCCGGACGGATTCGAACCGCCGACATGTGGCTTCGAAGGCCACCGCTCTATCCAGCTGAGCTACGGGCGCGAGGAAGACTCGGCCTATCACGCGACCGACGTGTCGTCACGACGCGTCGCTTGCGCCGCACTTGACGACCTCGCCGGCAGCGGCCTACCTGTCGCTGGTGCCCTCTGCCGGCGTCTCCGAACCGCCCCCGTCGCCACCCCGCCGGGCGCTCGCCTCGCTCCGCGCGCGCTTCTCCCCTCGGCCGCCCATCGAGGCGCCCGAAGTCTACGGCCGCGACGCCATCGCCCGGATCGTGCGCGCCTTGCCACCTTTCGAGCGCACCTATTCGCGCGTCCGCTTCTCCATTCTGCGCCCGAAGCTCCTCAGCGTGATGGATCTGCTCCTCACCGACGAGGGGCGTATCCTCGACGTGGGGTGCGGCTTCGGCCTCTTCGCGGCGTACTTCGGGCAAACCCAACCGTGTCGTCGCGTCGTGGGCGTCGACCCCAACGAGCGACGCATCGGCATCGCGCGCGACATGACGGCGCGCCTCGGGCTACGCGAGCATTCTTTCTTCGTGGGAGACGTGCGCGACGCGTCGATCGAGGGACTCTTCGACGCCGCCTACGTGCTGGACGTGATGCATCATCTGCCCGTCGACGACCAGCTACGCGTCCTGCAGCGGCTGCGCGACCTCCTGGTTCCCGGCGGCATGTTGCTGGTGAAGGACATCACCACCGAGCCGCGCGCCGGCCTCCTCTTCACCGAGGCGCTCGACCGGCTGATGGTGGGCTGGAACCAGCCGCTGGCCTACCGACATCACCGCGAGTGGGGCGACATGCTGACGGAGCTCGGGTTCAAGGTTCGCATGGTTCGCGTGCCGGACGTCCTCCCCTATCCGCACGTGGTCATCGCCGCGACCAAGCTCTGAACGCGCGCTTTCCGAGCATCTTCAGAGCACCTTCAGAGCCGCCCGCGAAAGGCCAGGTAGCGGAGCTTCCACACCATGCCGATGGCTTCGACGAAGATGCGCCGGCTCATCTTCGAGCGGCCCGCCGTGCGATCGACGAAGACGATGGGGACCTCCTTGACGCGCATCCCGCGGAGGAGGGCGCGGTAGGTCATCTCGATCTGGAACGAGTACCCGTTGGTCGAGGGCGATGGCCTCGAGCGCCTGCCTCGAGAAAGCCTTGTAGCCGCTGGTCAGGTCGTGCACCGGCAAGCCGAGGATGGTCCGCGAGTAGAGGCTTCCGCCCTTGGAGATGATGTGCCGGCCGACCCCCCAGCCCTCCACGCCTCCTCCGGGTATGTTGCGCGATCCGATCACCACGTCGTACCCCTCGTCGAGCGCGCGGACGAAGTCCGGGAGATAGCGAACGTCGTGCGACAGATCGGCGTCCATCTCGAAGAAACGCTCGTACCCCTCGGCCAGGCCGCGCGCGAAGGCCTGGAGGTACGCCGTCCCCAGGCCCAGCTTGTTGGCGCGGTGCAGGACCCGGACCTTCGGGTCCGCCGCCGCCAGCACATCGGCGAGCTCACCCGTGCCATCGGGCGAGTCGTCGTCCACGACGAGGAGGTCGGCGTCCGGGAGGGCGCCGCGCACCGCGTCGACGAAGCGCGTCAGGTTGTCCTTCTCGTTGTAAGTGGGCGTGACGACGAGCGTGCGGGGCATGGAGCGGCGCGACGGTAGCCCACAATCCTTCTCGCTCGCAAACGCCCGCCCGAGCTCGGCCCGCGGGACTCCTTGCCCCACCCCTGCGCGCGGGGGCGCCCCTCCAAGTTGTCTCTGACCATCGCGGCACGCCGCCTGTAGGATGGGCCTGTGGCTACGCGATCGAGCCCTGCGCCGTCTCTCGACTCCCGCCTGGCGGTCGCCGAGGCAAGCCTCGCCAGGGAGATCCGGGTCAGCAAGGCGCTGCGCGAAGTGGGCACGGCGCTGGGGACGACGCTCGATCTCGACCAGTTGCTGGAGCTCATACTCGACAAGATCACCGAGGCGCTGGAGGCCGACCGCGCCACGCTTTACCTGCTGGACGAGTCCAACGACGAGCTCGTGTCGCGCATCGCGCTGGGCCAGGACGTCCGCTCCATTCGCTTGAAGATTGGCCACGGCATCGCCGGCCACGTGGCGCGCACGGGAAAACCGCTGCACGTGCGCGACGCCTACAAGGACCCGCGCTTCAGCCCCGAGTGGGACATGCTGTCGGGCTACCGGACGCGCTCCATCCTGGCCGCGCCGATGAAGAATCATCTCGGCAAGACCATCGGCGTGGTGCAGGTGCTCAACAAGACGGACGGCGAGTTCAGCGACGACGACGCGGAGATCCTCGCCGCGCTGGCGACGCAGGCGGCGGTGAGCATCGACAACTCGCGCCTCTTCATGTCCGTCACGCAGAAGAACATCCAGCTCCTCGACACCAAGGAGCAGCTCGAGCACCGCGTCCGTGACCTGAAGCTCCTCTTCGACCTGGAGCGGGCGATGGCGCGCGGCCAGTCGATCGACGAGCTGTCCATGGCGGTGCTCGGCGAGGCCATGCGCGCCTGCGAGGCGAAGAAAGGCGCGGTCGCCCTGCAGGACGCCGAGGGGCGCACGGGCATGCTTTACCTCATCGACGAGCGCGCCAAGAAGATGAAGCGCGTGCCCTATCCGGAGGACGCGGGCCTCATCGGCTGGGCCATCCGCAACAACGAGGTCCTGATCACCAGCGACGCCGAGAACGACCCGCGGCGCGACCAGGCCTTCGACGAAAGTCTGGGCGCCGCGGTGGTCAAGACGGCCATGGCCGTACCCTTGGAGGGCGACGAGGAGACGCCCTTGGGCGCCATCGCCATCTACAACAAGCGCGGCGGCCGGCCCTTCACCGACGAGGATCGCGAGCTCTTCGAGCTGGTCACCGCCAACGCATCGACGGCCATCCGGCTGCAGCTCTCGCGCGAGGCCCGCGAACGCGAGGAGCGTCTCACCACCATCGGGCGCCTCCTCTCCAGCGTCATCCACGACCTCAAGACGCCGCTCACCGTCATCAGCGGCTACGTGCAGCTCATGCAGAGCTCCGACGACGCCGATCAGCGGCACCGCCATGCAGAGCTCATCCTGCGTCAGTTCGACCTCATCGGCGCCATGCAACGCGAGGTGCTGGAGTTCGCGCGCGGCGAGAAGAGCGTCCTGGTGCGCAAGGTGTATGTGCAAAAGTTCTTCGACGACGTGCGCGACCAGCTCGAGGGGGAGCTCGGCCGCCGCGGCGTCGAGCTGGTGGTCGACGTGCAGGAGCGCGGGACGGCGCGCTTCGACGAAGGCAAGATCCTTCGCGTGGTCCACAACCTGGCGCGCAACGCGGTGGAGGCGATGGGGCCGAAGGGCGGCAAGTTCATCGTCAAGGTGACGCGCGACAAGGAGGATGGAGCGCTGGTGGTGAGCTTCTCGGACACCGGTCCGGGCATCCCCAAGGACATCGAGCACCGGCTCTTCCAGTCCTTCGTGACCAGCGGCAAGAAGGGGGGAACGGGCCTCGGCCTGGCCATCGTCAAGAAGATCGCCGAGGAGCACGGCGGGAGCATCACCGTGCAGAGCTCCGGGCGAGGGGCCACCTTCAAGCTTCGCATCCCGCAGCCCTGAGCGAACACCGTGAGGGGGTTCGGTGTCGTGCTCGGCGTCGCGGCGCTCCTGGCCGCTGCCGCCGCCGTCCGCGCCGATGTGCTCCCCCCTCCGTGGGTCGCCGAGGGCGACATCTCGCTCGCCTCGTGGGCGCGGTCGGTGGCACCCAAACCGGGGGAGGGAGGGCGCCCCGGGGACATGGTCCTCTTTGCGGGGGCGAACCGCGCGAGCGGGCGGCGCGGCCTGACCGACCCGGGTGCGACGCTGCCCATCTTCGGCGCGAAGCACGGGAGCGGCTGCACCGGCTCCTGGTGGCTGGTGGGACCGGTGGCCTGGACCTGCTCCGACGACGCCACCCTCCTGCCGGACGAGCCGACCGCCACCCGCCTGCCCGAAGTCGCGCCCCGCGCCGACGGGCTCCTGCGCGAGTACTTCTTCGTCACTCGTCAGGGTGCCAGCGCCTACGCCGACCTCGACTCGGCGGAGGAGGGCACCCCCGACCGGGAGCTCGAAGGTGGCTGGGGAGTGGCCGTGGTCGACCAGCGCATCGCCGGCGGGGAGCGGTGGGGGAAGACCACCAAGGGTCTCTGGATCGCCCTTCGTGACCTGGGTGCGGCCCGCCCGTCGCTCTTCCACGGCGAGCACCTGGACGCAGGCGACGCGCCGCTCGATCTCGCCTGGGTGCTGACCGAGCATGCCGGGGTGTGGTCCGAGCCCCCGCGACCGGGCGACAAGACCAAGACCAAGGCCAAGGACGCGAAGGCACGATTCCAGATCGTGCACGTGTCGGAGGAGAGCGACGCCTACGCGCGTGTCGGCGAATCCGACTGGATGCTGTCGCGCGATCTGGCGCGCCCCCATCGAGCGCCGCCGCCGTCCGAGCTGACGCGCCCCGGGGAGCCCTGGATCGACGTGGAGATCGCGACGCAGACCCTGGTGGCCTACGAGGGCGTTCACCCCGTGTATGCCACCCTGGTCTCGACCGGACGGGGGGCACCGGGCACCGACGCAGCGACCCCGACCGGCGTGCATCGCATCTGGGTGAAGATCCTGGCGTCGGACATGGACGACGTCGATCGCGACGACATCGAGGCGCACTACTCGCTCGAGGACGTGCCCTACGTGCAGTTCTTCGATCACGCCGTCGCCCTGCACGGCACCTACTGGCACCGGGACTTCGGGCGCGTGAAGAGCCACGGATGCGTCAACCTCGCGCCGCTCGACGCCCGCTGGCTGTTCGACTTCACCGGGCCGCGCCTGCCGGCGGGGTGGGTGGCTGCCTACCCTGCTTCCCAGGGCATCGACCCGGGGGCCGTCGTGCGCGTGCGCTGAACGCTGGACAGCGAGGATGAGCGTTTGTCGTGTTACCGGGCAAGCGACTGTGGCACAGCACCGCCTAGGTGATGAGGCATGACTCTCGAGCTGTCGCGCTTGCTCCTCGGGCTGGGATTCGGTCTCGGGCTGGGCCTTGCGGTCGCGGGGACGAGCACCGGGTGCAGGTCCAGCTCGACATCGAGCGTCTCCGTCGGGGGAGATGCGGGAGATGCCTGCCCGACCACCGTCGACACCACGGTGGGCGCCACCTGCGGCTCCCCCGGCGAGGTATGCAGCCCCACGTTCGCTTGTGCGCTGGCCACCGTGACCATTCGTTGCGTGTGCCAGGACGGGACCTTCCAGTGCGTCGATGGCTCGGGCAACCCTTTCCTGGCGGGCGCCACGCCTTCCTGCGGCGAAGCGGGGGGGACGCCCATCGCGTGCCCGGCGACCGAGAGCGCGGCGATGACCGGCGCGTGCTCGCTGGCCGAGGACGGGCAGCAGTGCGCCTATCCGCCCAAGTGCCCGGGCGGAACGCTCGCCTTCGATCTGTGCACCTGCGAGGCCAGCCCCGGCGGCTCGGGCTTCGTCTACGACTGCCAGAACGCGTGCAACGGCGGGACCGAGCCGATCCCCGAGGCCGGGGCCGATTCCGGCGGGGGGGATGGGTCGAGTGACGCGCTGGCCGGGGACGGCGCAGGGGAGGCCGGCGACGCGGGTTTGCGGGGCGACGTTGCGGCCGAGTGACGCGTTGCACGCGGCCATGAGAGACTGAAGGCCGATGGTGTCGGTCCTCTCCGCGGTGCGCGATCTGGCGCGCCTGCGCGAGATTTCCAGCGTGCTGGTGCGGCACGGGTTCGGGGAGGTGGTGGCCCGGGCGGGCTTCGGCCGGACGCGGAGAGCCGGGGCCTCCGTGCCTCCGTCGCTGCGCGGTCGAAGCGCGAAAGCCAAGGTCCTCGAAGGTGCGGCGGACGCGCCGGAGATCCCCACCGAGGAAGTGGAAAAGGGCGAGGACGAGAAGAGACGCGTATCCATCCACGCGCGCGCGCGTCTGGTCTTGCAAGACCTCGGGCCGAGCTTCATCAAGCTGGGACAGATCGCCAGCACGCGCGCGGACGTTCTGCCGCCCGAGCTCATCGCCGAGCTGAAGAAGCTTCAGGACGACGTGCCCGGGGTGCCCTTCGAGCAGATCAAGGACGTGGTCGAGTCCAGCCTGGGGGCGCCCCTCGAGGACATCTTCGTGAGCTTCGACCCCCAGCCGCTCGCCACCGCCAGCATCGGCCAGGTGCACCGCGCCGTGCTCGCCACGGAGGACGGGGAGCAGCTGGTCGTGGTCAAGGTGCAGCGACCTGGTGTGGCCACCACGGTGATGCGCGACCTCGAGCTCTTGCACATGATGGCGGCGGCCATCGAGCGCGCCATCCCCGATTCACGCATCTACTCGCCGGTCGGGCTGGTGCAGCAGTTCGACCGCTCCATCACCACGGAGCTCAACTTCACCACCGAGGCCGACAACGCCGAGCGCTTCGCTCACAACTTCGCCGGTCAGGAGCGGGTGCGCTTCCCCCGCGTGTACCGGCAGGCGTCCAGCAAGCACGTGCTGACCCTCGAGTTCTTCGACGGGAAGAGGCTCGACCGCGCCGTGGCCGAAGGAGCCAGCGGCACGTCGATCGCCAAGCTCGCGACGCGGCTCATCATCAAGATGATCTTCGACGATGGGTTCTTCCATGCCGATCCACACCCGGGCAACGTCATCATCATGGGCCCCGACGACGCCCCCGTGGTGGGGATGATCGATCTGGGGATGGTCGGACGCCTCTCGCCGGAGCTACGGGATCGCACGGTCGATCTCATGGTCGCCGCGGTTCGCAAGGACATGGTGGGCGTGGCGGACGCTCTCTACGCTATCGGCCGGCCGACCAAGAAGATCGACCTTCGCGAGTACCGCGACGAGGTGAGGATTCTGACCGAGAAGTACCTCGGCAAGCCCCTCAAGGAAATCGAGCTCTCCGCCATGATCCGCGACCTGGTGCAGGGGGCCATCAAGTACGGGCTGGAGATTCCCACCGACTTCATGCTGGTCGGCAAGGCGCTGATGACCGTCGAGGGCATCGGGAAACAGATCGACCCCGACCTCGACGTCTTCGGCGAGGCCGCGCCGTACTTCCTCGAGATCCTGCGCAAGCGCTACTCCCCGGTCCGGCTGGGCAACGAGCTCTGGCGCGGGGTCGAGCAGCTCTCGCGCGCCGGCTACGACATGCCCATGCAGGTGCGCGAAGTCCTCGAGGACCTGCGCCTGGGTCGCATGGCCCTGCGCACGGAGGACCCGGGCCTGCCTTCCGCCGCGGACCGGCTGGGACGACGGCTCTTCTCGGGTCTCACGGCGGCCGCGCTCATCCTCGGCGGGGTGTTGCTCCTGCGCGACGCGCGGCACGAGGGGCTGGGTAGCGGGCTGCTCGTCGCGGCGGCGCTGGTCTGGGTGGCCCACCTGGCCAGGGACCTGCGCCGCGGCGGGCTACGTCGCTGAACTCTGCCAGGTCGCCGTCAGCGGGTCGCGAAGCCCTGGAGGAAGAAGGCGATGAGGAAGGCGAGGAGCACCAGCGACTCGATGAGCGCCAGGCCGATGATCATCGGTGTGAAGATGCGCGTGGAGGCGCCCGGATTGCGGGAGATGCCCTCGAGCCCGATGGCGATCCCCGCGCCCGCCGCGGCCCAAGCCTTCGCGTCGAACGCATTGGCGCCGGCCTTGTCCTCCTGCGCGAACGCCAGGACCGGGATCAGGAAGGCCGCAGCGAACGAGAATGCCGCGAGCGCGAGCTTCTTCGGGGTCGACATCGTCAATGACTCCTTTGGGGTTCCGTCGAGTGGCTTGGGTGATCGCCGGGGCGGCCCCTCATAGTCGCTTTCCGTCGGCGTGGCTAGGGGCGGCGCATGCCGTCCCCGTCCTGGAACGCCCCGACGGTCTCCTAGTGCGCTGCCTGCGGCGCGCCCGCGGGCTGAGCGGCGGACGGGGCGTGTGCATCGGCCTCGTGATGATCCTCGTGCTCGGTGGCCAGCGAGATGTAGATCGCCGTAAGGAGGCAAAAGACCATCACCTGGATGACGCACACCAGCGTCCCCAGGACGAGCACCGGAACCGGCAGAAAGAGCGCGATCATCCCCAGGGTGAGGGTGATGAGGAGGTGGTCCACGGCCATGTTGAGCATGAGACGAACGCTCAGGGTCAGCGGACGAATGAGCGTCGACACCAGCTCCACGACGAAGAGCAAGACATTGATGGGGATAGCCCACCAGCCGATGTACGGCCCGAAGAGGTGGGCGATGTGCCCGAAGCCGTTCACTTTGAAACCGTAGTAGTTGAACATCACGAAGACGCAGATGGCGCAGCCCATGGTGACGTTCCAGTTGGACGTCGGCGGCGCGAAGCCGGGGATGAGGCCGAGCACGTTGGAGAAGAAGATGAAGCAGGCCAGCGAGCCGACCAGCGGGAAATACCGCTTGGCCCGGCGCGGCCCCATCATGTCCTTCATGGTGTTATACCAGTAGCCGACGAAGACCTCGAAGAAGGTGCGGAGCGTCAGCGTGGTCTCGGGAATGACCGCCTTGTCGTAGTCGACGAGCTGCCCGCGAACGCTGAAGGCGAGGACCACCAGGAGCATCATCACGAAGAGGGCGGCCACGAGCGGCTCGGCGCCGTGCGCGCTGACCGGCTGTCCGAACAGCGACTTCCCGAAGACGTGCATGTTCTGGCCAAGCGCCGGGAAACGCTCGAGGAGGTAGCTGAAGAAGGTGGTGTGCTCGGGCATGCGGGGCTCGTCTAGGGTGCGTCTTCCGCCGGCGCGCTTCTATCGCTCACGAGCGAGCCGATGGCAATGCCGATCGGCAGGGACCCGAACCCGGCCATGAGCGAGAGGGGCGAGACCACCCCGTGACGCATGAGCAGCCACAGGAGGCCGATGAGGCCCACCATCTTGAGCATCGCGACCAGCACCCAGCCCGCCTTGCTCTGCGCCCGCGCCCCCGCCGCTTCGCTGGGGAGGAGGGCTCCCACGATGCGGCCGAGCACCCAGAGATTTCCCGTGGCGATCCCCGAGCCGAGCGCCACCGAGAAGGCGCTCCGCGCGCCGAACACCACCAGGGCACCCGACGTCGAGGCGGCCCCCGAGAGGGCCACGGCCAGGAGGCAACGTCGCATGCGGGCGTCGAGCACGTAGGGCCCCGGGGGCGCTGCGGCCAAGCCCGTCGAGCCCGGGCGGGGCGCGCCCCTAGGAGTTGGAGGAACTGGGCGGGCGGGGTCGGTCATGAGGCGGAGGGCCGTCGTCGCCGTCCACCTTATGTACCCAGGTCTCGTCGACCGTCCAGCGACTCCCCGCCGGGTCCCCCGCTTCGGCCACCTCGATGTCCCGCTGCATGCGCTTTACCGCGCGCACCAGGCTTCGTACGCCCACCGCCACGCCGAGGAAGCCCCCGCCGAGCATGGCGTAGTCGTGCGAAGCGAAGTACTTGCCGTCGAGCCAGTGACCGAACGCTCCGAGGAGAAGAATGGCGAGAACGAGGTCGATGCCCACCCCGCCATATCGGGCCATTTCTTTGTACGGCTTCGCCATGCGCAAGCTCCAGCCGTCGCCTATCATCGAGGCGTGCGCCGTCTTCTATCCCAGAGCTTAGTCGTCGTTTTCGGTTTGGCGATCGGCGGAACCTCCTCGGCGCAAGGCGACCCTTCGCCCTTGCCCGCGCTGCCTCCTCCCGCTGGAGAGCCCCCGCCGCCCCCGCCCTTTCCGCCGCCCCCGCCGCCTTCGCAGGGTCCCCAGCCGGTCGAGGGTCCAGCCCCGCCCGTGCAGTACGTGTATGTCGCCGCCCCGCCGCCCCCTCCGGGCATGTCGCCCGCGGAGGACATCCACGCGCCCCGCTACGGGCTGTGGCTCGGCGCCCGTCTGGGGGTGCTCGCCTATGGCGGCGGGTTATACCAGGATCCCAACGGGTACTACGAGACGACCGGAAACTTCGTCACCAACGGGGTCGCCCTCGAGGTCGACGTGGGGGCGCGCATCGAGCGGCGATACATCCCCTACGCGGTCTTCGAGCTTGGCCTGGTGGGCGCCGGGCATCGCTTCGAGCAGACGTCCACCAGCGCCGGAACGTCGTTCGTGGGGGTCGGTCTGCGCCTGCTCGCAGGGAACGTGGACAACGTCTCCTTTGCCAGCGAGCTGTCCTTCGGCTTCCGGAAGATGCAGGTGTCGAACTCGACGGGCACCTGGTCGGCGATGGGCATCGAGTTTCTTCGGCTGGGCCTGGGCGCCGAGATTCGCCTGGCCAACCATTTCACGCTCTCGCCCATGCTCACCATCTCCGGCGGCACCCTCACCGACACCAGCGGAAGCATCGGCTTCGGCCCCAATCAGGGCGACGGCCTCTCGGGGACGCCCGACTACGTCAACCACGGACAGATCCCCACCAACCTGCAGACGCCTTATGCCGCGTTCGTCGTGGGCTGCGGCGCGCACTTCGACCTCTTCGGCAAATGAAGGCGCCTGGTTTCCGCCGTCCGCCTCACCCCGCGCTGGCTGTTTGCGCGGCGCGCTCTGCCAGGACGCTCCGGAGCACGGGGAGCAACAGGGCGAACGCGCGGCCGCGATGGCTGACGCGATTCTTCTCCTCCTCGCCGAGCTCGGCCATCGTCGTCTCGGTCTGGTCCACGACGAAGAGAGGGTCGTAGCCGAAGCCCCCGGAGCCGCGGGGCGTGCGGGTGACCGTGCCTTTGCAGGTCCCCTCCACGATTCGCGGCTCGCCGCCCCCGGTGAACGGATCCACCAGCGCCAGGACGCAGCGGAAGCGCGCGCGAAAGCCCTCTTTTTCCGGCGGATCGCCCAGCTCCTCCAGCGCCGCCAGCAGCGCGGCGTTGTTCTCGGCGTCGGTCGCTCGCGGGTGGGCGAAGCGCGCGCTGCGGACGCCGGGCCGTCCGTCGAGGGCGTCCACCTCGAGCCCCGAGTCGTCGGCCAGGGTCAACATCATGGTCGCGTGCGCGACCGCCCGCGCCTTCTTGACCGCGTTGGCCGAGAACGTCTCGCCGTCCTCCACCACGTGGGGAGGCTCGCGCAGCACCTCCGCCACCGAGCGGACATCGACCGGCAACCCCGCCAGCAGCGTTCGCAGCTCCTCCAGCTTTCCCCGGTTGGAGGTGGCCACCACCAGTGTCTCGACGTGGGGACGGCTCATGCTCTTAGCCCGGATTATTCACGACCTTGTCGAGCATGGCGCGATTCCTCGGCGCTTTCCGGGCATCTCGACGTCGGTCGTGCTCGCAAGACGGCAAGTCTTGCTCCGCGCGCCCAACGCCGATCT